>Ga0308164_10003520_pt1 | contig 14023 bp, 9 predicted proteins | sample PhyTR2_FD_201031 | JGI IMG/M metagenome (GOLD analysis project Ga0308164, IMG submission 201031) | Phyllosphere microbial communities from UC Gill Tract Community Farm, Albany, California, United States - DLSLT.R2 | ecosystem: Host-associated > Plants > Phyllosphere > Unclassified | place: USA... | reverse complement strand
GCTGGTTCTCTTCCGCCAGGCGGCGGTCCTGGTCGTTGGTGGCGTCCCACACCTTGCGCATGCGCTCAGGGTCGTAGTCCACACCTTCCACGGCGTCCTTGTGCACCAGCCACTTGGTGGTGACCAGGGTTTCCTGCGCGCTGATCGGCCACACGGTGAAGACGATCATGTGATCGCCCATGCAGTGGTTCCACGAGTGCGGCAGGTGCAGGATGCGCATCGAGCCAAGGTCGGGGTTCTTGATCCGGCCCATCAGCTTTTTGCAGGCCTGCTTGCCGTCCATGGTCATAGACACGGTGCCCTTGAGCAGCGGCATGCGCACGATGCGGTTACGCAGGCCGTGGCTCTTGTGCAGGTAGGGGATCTTCTCGGCGTCCCAGGCAGCAGCCGAAGCCGCGACATGGTCCTTGAACGCTTGGTCGGCGCGCGGGTCTTCGGTGTCGTCCCATTCGAGCAGGGTTTTCAGCAGTTCGGGGTGTGAACCGTTGCAGTGATAGCACTCGCGGTTGTTTTCCAGCACCAGCTTCCAGTTGGCCTTTTCCAGCAACTGGGTTTGCACCGCGATCTTGGTGTTCTCCATGTCGTACGGTTCCATGTAATGGTCCAAGGTGGCCAGGAACTCGTCGATGGCTGGCGGGTTTTCCGCCAGGCTGATGAAGATGTAGCCGCCTGCGACTTTCACGTTCACAGGCTTGAGGCCGTATTCCTTCATGTCGAAGTCGGCGCCCATTTCGGTGCCGGCGAACAAAAGGCGGCCGTCCAGCTCGTAGGTCCACTGGTGGTAGTGGCAGACCAGCTTGGCCACCTTGCCCTTGTCGCTGGTGCACAAGCGCGATCCGCGGTGGCGGCAGACGTTGTGGAAGGCATGCACCTTACCCTCGGCGTCACGGATGACGATGATCGGGTTCTTGCCGATCTGCAGGGTGATGAAATTGCCCTTGGCCGGGATCTCGCAGGTCATGCCGGCGATCAGCCACTCCTTGTGGAAGATCTCCTGCATGTCGATCTGAAACAGACGCTCGTCGGTGTAGAACGGCTGGGGCAGCGAGTAGGTGCGCTCGCGGGTCTGCAGCATCTCGGCGGTGGCCTTGCGTGCAGCTTCCAGTGGATCGCCCAGGTTCAGGGTTGCGGTGACGTCCATCGTTGTAATCCTCAAGGCCGATAAAGGCCGGCGAAAGGTGGCTAATCGTTGTTTTAGTGCCGCGAGGCAGGTGCAGAAAACATCAGGTCTATTTGCCGTGGAGTGTGCGATCAAGGGCGCCTTGAGCCGTATCCATGGGCGACATGGCCGAATCGAATTCCGACGCGCCAGCCCTTGTCGTGCGGGGCTGGTCGCGATAAGCACGCCGATGTCGCTGATGGGAATGTGCCGGGCCACGGCCTTGAGCATTATCGGAGCCATAAAAGGCCGGTAGTCGGCCGTTGGAGAACAACATGTCCGAAACATTCCTCAACCCGGTCAGCACCCAGACCTGGGCCAACGGCCGCCACATCGTGCGCTGCGTCAAGGTCATCCAGGAAACCTGGGATGTGCGCACCTTCTGCTTCATGGCCGACCAGCCGATCATGTTCTTCTTCAAGCCCGGCCAGTTCGTCACCCTGGAGCTTGAAATCGAAGGCAAGCAGGTGATGCGCTCGTACACCATCTCCAGTTCGCCGTCGGTGCCGTACAGCTTCTCGATCACGGTCAAGCGGGTACCGGGTGGGCATGTTTCCAACTACCTGCACGACACCATGCACGAAGGCGCCGAACTGCCGGTGCACGGCCCGGTCGGCTTGTTCAACGCAATCGATTTCCCGGCACCGAAGGTGCTCTATCTTAGCGGCGGCGTTGGTATCACCCCGGTGATGTCTATGGCGCGCTGGTTCTACGACACCAACGCCAATGTCGACATGGTGTTCGTCCACAGCGCGCGTTCACCGAAGGACATCATCTACCACCGCGAGCTGGAACAGATGGCCTCGCGCATCCCCAACTTCAGCCTGCACATCATTTGTGAGAAGCACGGGCTGGGCGAGCCGTGGGCAGGTTATCGGGGGTATCTGAACCAGCGCCTGATGGAGCTGATCGCCCCGGATTACATGGAGCGCGTGGTGTTCTGCTGCGGGCCTACGCCGTACATGAGCGCGGTCAAGCGTATGCTCGAGGCGGTCGGCTTCGACATGAAGAACTACCACGAGGAGTCGTTTGGCGCGACCCCGGCGGAGGCCAAGGCCGACGCTGTCGAGCACGCCGAACAGGCAGCCGATGCTCCGGAAGTGGATCTGTCCGATCTGAACCTGGTGGAGTTCGTCGGCAGCGAGAAGAGCATCCGCGTGGCCCCGGGCGAGACCGTGCATGCGGCGGCGGCCAAGGTTGGCCTGATGATCCCGAAAGCCTGCGGCATGGGCATCTGCGGCACCTGCAAGGTGCTCAAGCTGGGCGGCGAAGTGGACATGGAGCACAACGGCGGCATCACCGAAGAGGATGAAGCCGAGGGCTACATCCTCTCCTGCTGCAGCGTGCCGCGCAGCGACGTTCGTATCGAGTACTAAGCCGAGGCCGCTTGAGCGCTGCAGCCTGGGTCAGACGCGGAAGCGTGCAACCAGGCTGCTGAGGTCAACGGCCAGGCGCGACAGCTCGGCACTCGCCGCGCTGGTCTGGTGTGCCCCCGTGGCGCTTTGCACCGACAGGTCGTTGATGTTGACCAGATTACGGTCGACTTCGCGGGCGACCTGAGCCTGCTCTTCGGCCGCACTGGCGATGACCAGGTTACGCTCGTTGATGTGTGCTACGGCCGTGGCGATGGTGTCCAGCGCCAGGCCCGCGCCGCGGGCGATGTTCAGGGTCGATTCGGCGCGTTCGGTGCTGGTGCGCATCGACTCGACCGCCTGGCCGGTGCCGCCCTGGATGGTGCCGATCATGCGCTCGATCTCGCTGGTCGACTGCTGGGTGCGATGCGCCAGTGCACGCACTTCGTCAGCCACCACGGCAAAACCACGCCCGGCCTCACCGGCCCGCGCTGCCTCGATGGCGGCGTTGAGGGCGAGCAGGTTGGTCTGATCGGCCAAGCCGCGAATCACGTCGAGTACCTTGCCGATATCACGCGACTGTTCGGCCAGGTGAGTGATCAGCTTGGCAGTACCCTGCACGTCACCGCTCATGCGCTCGATGGCGCTGACGGTTTCCAGTACCAGGTCACGGCCATCGCTGGTGGAACGGCTGGCTTCAGCCGAAGCCTGCGAGGTGCTGACGGCATTGCGCGCCACTTCTTCGACCGCGCTGGTCATCTCGGTAACGGCAGTGGCGGCCTGTTCGATTTCGGCGTTCTGCTGCTGCAGGCCGCGCGCGCTCTCGTCGGTCACGCTGTTGAGCTCTTCGGCCGCCGAGGCCAGCTGGGTAGAGGAGCCGGCGATCAGGTGCAGGGTGTCGCGCAGCTTTTCCTGCATGCGGGCCATGGCTCGCTGCAGGCGCGCTGCTTCGTCGCTGCCTTCGGCGCGAATGGTGTGGGTGAGGTCGCCGTCGGCTACCTGTTCAGCTGCCTGCAAGGCTTCTTCGATCGGCTTGACGATGCTGCGGGTCAACAGCAATGCGCAGATCAGGGTCAGCACGGTGGCGGCGATGAGCAGGCCGATCACCAGGGCGAACGCCGTGTTGTACTGGTTGGCGGCAGTGGCGTTGGCGTTGCGTGCCTGCTCGGTGTTCATTTCCAGCAGGGTGTTCATGACCTTGTTGATCTGCTCGGAGTTGGTCAGCAGGTCGCGGTTGAGCAGGTCGGCCAGTTCCTCGATGCGGTTGGCCTGGCTCAGGTTGCGCATGCGGGTTTCCAGCTGGCGGTACTGGGTCAGCAACTGGCCGTACTGATCGAACGCGGCTTGTTCTTCGGCGGCGACGATAAACGTCTGGTAACGGCTCTGGGCCTTGTCGATTTGCGCGTTGCGCTCGTCCAGCAGGCGCAGGGTGTCTTGCTGAGTGGCCGGGTCACGATTGACCAGCAGACGATAGGACAGCGTGCGCAAGCGCAGGCTCAGCGCGGTCAGCTCATCGAGGGTCTTGATGCTCGGCACGTTGATGCTTTCGATGGCGACACCCGCCTGGCGGATATTGCCCATCTGGACCAGCGAAAATACGCCAAGGCCAAGCATCAATGCGCCGATCAAGGCAAACCCGAGCAAGGCGCGCGGGGCGATATTCATATTGCGTAGGGACATGATTTGGACAATCCAGGCAAGGTAAGGGGGCGCGCAATCCTTGCGTCGAGATAAGACCTATATGGCTATCGGTCGTGACCGGCCAGTCTTGAGTTCGATGAGCGAAAGCCCGAGTTGGCCGCGACAAATCCTGACCGGCGGTTGACCCAGGCCGGAACAAGGTGGCCGATCCCCTGTCAATCTGGCCTGGCTGAAGCCTTTTGACCCGATATTTAATGGCGGGGGCGCGTGCTTTTCTTTATCGTGTGCGCCCTCTGCAACAACCCGAGATAGACATACCCCATGTTGGAAACTTCCCTGAATCAACTCGAGCAGCTGGTCAACGACCTGATGCAGAAAAACACCCAGCTGAGCGAGCAGAACGCTGCCATCGCCCAGGAACTGGCCCAGGCCAAGGAAGACAACGACAGCCTGCAGCTGTCGCTGATGGAACAGGAAGAGAAACACGGCGCCGCTGCTGCGCGTATCCAGGCGCTGGTTGAGCGCGCCAGCGCAGGTGTCGTCAACGCATGAAACTGCAAGCGCAGCCGATCAATGTCGTGTCGATTCTGGGTATCGACTATTCGATCAAGGCCCCTGAAGGCCAGGAAGAGACCCTCTCGCAGGCTGTGCGGATGCTCAATACCGCCCTCAACGAAACCAAGCGCCAGTACCCGACCCTGATCGGTGACAAGCTGCTGGTGCTGGCGGCGCTGAATCTGTGCTCGCGGCAGATCGAACTGCAAAAAGAGCATCAAGTGACGCTCGCCCGCGCCCAGGCGCAGATCGATGCCACGGTAGATGCCATCGCACGCACCATCGGCGAGCAGTAAAGCACCAGCCAACAGGCAAATTTCGAGCGGGGGAGAGCCATGCGGTGACGCGTGGCTGTTCCCCGTTTTGCATTCAGCGTTTGTCGATGATTGCTGGATTGAATGGATACGTAAGTGTATACAATCCCCCCAAAACAACAATCCTGGGGGAGGAAAACGTATGCGTATCTGGCGGCGGAGTATTCAGTTGCAGTTGATCGCAGGCATGGGCGCGGCCCTGTTGGTGAGCATTCTGGTGGTGGTTGCGATCTATACCGTGGCGGTCAATCGCCTGACCGAGCGCTATTTGCTCGACACCGCTCTTCCGGCCAGCATCGAGGCCATTCGCAACGATATCGAGCGCATGCTTAGCCAGCCGCTGGTGGCGGCCGCCGATATTGCTGGCAATACCCTGCTGCGTGACTGGCTCGCTGCCGGTGAGAATCCCGCCGAGGCGGCGCGCTTCATCGAATACCTGGACGCTGCCAAGCAGCGCAACCATGCGTTTACCGCGTTGTTCGCCGCCACTGCGAGCGGCCACTACTACAACGAGAAAGGCCTGGATCGCACCCTTGGCCGGCAGAACCCCAAGGACCAGTGGTTCTATGGCTACATCGACAGTGGTGCCGAGCGGCTGATCAATATCGACGTGGATGGCGCCACCGGTGAAGTGGCGCTGTTCATCGACTACCGCATCGAAAAGGCCGGGCAACTGGTCGGCATCGCCGGCATGGGCTTGCGCCTGACCGAGTTGTCCAAGCTGATCCACGACTTCAGCTTTGGCGAGCAGGGCAGGGTCATGCTGGTGCGCAACGACGGCCTGATCCAGGTCCACCCGGACAACCAATACAGCGCCAAACGCACGCTCGCCGAACAGGTCGGTGGCGACGCCGCCAAGCGTTTACTGGGGCAGGGCGCAGGCCTGCAGCGTAGCCAGTTCGAACGTGACGGCGAGCAGTATCTGGCCCTGAGCCTGCCGCTGCGTGATCTCAACTGGACGCTGGTGGCCGAAGTGCCGCAGGCGCAGATCTACGCGCAGATGCGCCAGGCGGTGTGGTTGACCAGCTTGATTGGTGGGGCAGTCGCTTTGCTGTCATTGCTGCTGGTGGTGCTGCTGGCGCGCGGGTTGGTGCGCCCGATCCGTCAGGTGACCACGGCGCTGGTGCAGATTGGTGGCGGCGCCGGCGACCTGAGCCATCGCCTGGATGATTCCCGCGAGGATGAACTGGGTGACCTGGCTCGCGGCTTCAACCGCTTCCTCGACAGCCAGAGGGCGCTGATCGCCGAGGTGCTGAGCACTACCGAGCGCCTGCACCGTTCGGTCGAACAGGTGACGCAGGTAGTCGGCAACACCGCCGACCGCTCGGAACGTCAGCAACAGATGACCGAGATGGTTGCCACCGCCGTGCACCAGATGGGCCTGACCGTGCAGGACGTTGCGCAAAACGCAGGACATGCGGCGTACGCCTCGCAGTCGGCACGTGACGAAGCGGTGCAGGCGCGCCAGCAGGTGCAGCAGTCGGTACAGGGCATCCATGGCATGTCCGGTGAAATCAGCCGGGCCGCCGAGGCGGTGGGCCAGTTGGCGCAGGAAGTGGCCTCGATCGATGAGGTGCTGGCGGTGATTCGCAGCGTTTCCGAGCAGACCAACCTGCTCGCCCTCAATGCGGCCATCGAGGCGGCCCGCGCCGGTGAAATGGGCCGCGGCTTTGCCGTGGTCGCCGATGAAGTGCGCACCCTGGCCCGGCGCACGCAGCTGTCTACTGATCAGGTGCAGCAGATGATTCAGCGCCTCAAACAGGGCGCCGGCGTGGCTGTGACGTCAATGCAGGCAGGCCAGCTGGCTACCGGTAGCGGGGTTGAAGCAAGCCAGCGCACCGGCGCCTCGCTGGGGGCGATCACCGATCAGGTCGAGCGCATCAGTGACATGAACCAGCAGGTGGCCACCGCGACCGAGCAGCAGTCAGCGGTGACTGAAGAGATCAATCGCAACGTGCAGGGGATTTCCGACCTGGCCCGGCAGACCGCCGCCGAGGTGCTTGGTTGTCGCGAGGAATGCCAGGCACTGCGCCGCTTGGCCGATGACCTGGCGCGGCAGATGGGTGGTTTCAGGCTTTGAAATGCAGTAGCCGGTGATGCCGCTCCTACAGGGATGGCTCTACAGAGGGGTGACTGCCACGACGGCGCGGATATCCGCCGCCAGCTCACGCACGCGCGTGAGTTCGGTGTCCCACGAGCACATGAAGCGAGCGCCGCCGCTGCCAATGAAGGTGTAGAAGCGCCAGCCCTTGTTGCGCAGCGCCTCGAGCGCCGGCTCCGGCATTTGCAGAAACACCCCGTTGGCTTCCACCGGGAACATCAGCTTCACCTGCGGCAGGTCGCTGACCAGCGAGGCCAGCAACTGCGCGCAGTGGTTGGCGTGGTTGCCGTGGCGCAGCCAGGCGCCGTCTTCCAGCAGCCCCACCCAAGGCGCGGAGAGGAAGCGCATCTTCGATGCCAGCTGGCCGGCCTGCTTGCAGCGGTAGTCGAAGTCTTCCGCCAGCTCGCGGTTGAAGAACAGGATCGCCTCGCCCACGGCCATGCCGTTCTTGGTGCCGCCAAAGCACAGCACATCGACGCCGGCCTTCCAGGTCAGCTCGGCCGGCGAGCAGCCGAGGAACGAGCAGGCATTGGTGAAACGCGCGCCATCCATATGCAGGTTGAGGCCCAGCTCCTTGCAGGTGGCGCTGATCGCCTTGAGCTCGTCGGGGCGGTACACGGTGCCGACTTCGGTGGCCTGGGTGAGGGTCACCACGCGTGGTTTCGGATAGTGGATATCCTGGCGTTTGAGCGCCACTTCGCGGATCGACTCAGGCGTCAGCTTGCCGTTGACGCTGGGCGCGGTGAGCAGCTTGGAGCCGTTCGAGAAAAACTCCGGAGCGCCGCATTCGTCGGTCTCGACGTGGGCGGTCTCCGAGCAGATCACGCTGTGGTAGCTCTGGCACAAGGAGGCCAGGGCCAACGAGTTGGCTGCGGTGCCGTTGAAGGCGAAGAACACTTCGCAGTCGGTTTCGAAGATCTTGCGAAAGTACGCCGCCGCACGCTCGGTCCACTGATCGTCGCCGTAGGCGCGCTCGTGGCCCTGATTGGCCTTGGCCATCGCCGCCCAGGCTTCGGGGCAGATGCCGGAATAGTTGTCGCTGGCGAATTGCTGGCTGTTATCTGTCATGACACGGTCCTGTGAACGACGCAGAGATGCACTCTAAACGATCATTTACCCGGTTGCCTATACAACCGTGCACGGCGCAATTGCCCGGCCCGCCGGCGCCTCAGGCACGCGTGCGCAGGCCGATGGCTGATTTTGGCAAGCATGCCCGCGCGCGACAGCCCAGCGGCGAATGTCGTAAACGCGCCATTGCAAGGCGTGCGCAGGCATCTGACCCACCCGCCGCAGTCATACCATCGGCACAAAGGGGCACTGAACCCTACTGACAAAAAATGATCGCTGCCGGGAGACACATGATGTTCAGCAAGCAAGACCAGATCCAGGGTTACGACGACGCGCTGCTGGCGGCGATGAATGCCGAAGAACAACGTCAGGAAGATCATATCGAGCTGATCGCTTCGGAAAACTACACCAGCAAGCGCGTGATGCAGGCCCAGGGCAGCGGCCTCACCAACAAATACGCCGAAGGCTATCCGGGCAAGCGCTACTACGGTGGCTGCGAACACGTCGACAAGGTCGAGGCGCTGGCTATCGACCGCGCCAAGCAGCTGTTCGGTGCCGATTACGCCAACGTCCAGCCGCACTCCGGCTCGTCGGCCAACAGCGCTGTATACCTGGCCTTGCTGCAAGCCGGTGACACCATTCTGGGAATGAGCCTGGCCCATGGTGGCCACCTGACCCACGGCGCCAAGGTGTCGTCCTCGGGCAAGCTGTACAACGCGGTGCAATACGGCATCAACACCGACACCGGCCTGATCGACTACGACGAAGTCGAGCGCCTGGCGGTCGAGCATCAGCCGAAGATGATCGTTGCTGGTTTCTCCGCGTACTCCAAGACCCTCGACTTCCCGCGCTTCCGCGCCATTGCCGACAAGGTAGGTGCGCTGCTGTTCGTCGACATGGCCCACGTTGCTGGCCTGGTTGCCGCTGGCCTGTACCCGAACCCGCTGCCGTATGCCGACGTGGTCACCACCACTACTCACAAGACCCTGCGCGGTCCACGTGGCGGCCTGATCCTGGCCAAGGCCAACCCGGACATCGAGAAAAAGCTCAACGCGGCGGTATTCCCCGGCGCCCAGGGCGGCCCGCTGATGCACGTCATCGCCGGCAAGGCAGTGTGCTTCAAGGAAGCGCAGGAGCCTGGCTTCAAGCAGTACCAGCAGCAGGTCATCGACAACGCCCAGGCCATGGCCGAAGTGTTCATCAAGCGCGGTTATGACGTGGTGTCCGGCGGTACCGACAACCACCTGTTCCTGGTCAGCCTGATCCGTCAGGGCCTGACCGGCAAGGACGCTGACGCAGCCCTGGGCCGCGCGCACATCACTGTCAACAAGAACGCCGTACCCAACGACCCGCAGTCGCCGTTCGTTACCTCGGGCCTGCGCATCGGCACCCCGGCGGTTACAACCCGCGGTTTCAAGGTGGCTCAGTGCGTGGCACTGGCCGGCTGGATCTGCGATGTCCTCGACAACCTGGGCGACGCCGACGTCGAAGCCGACGTTGCCAAGCAGGTCGCCGCACTGTGCGCCGACTTCCCGGTTTACCGCTGAGTGGAGTAACAGACAATGGAACGCTATTCGGGCTTCGGCCTTTTCAAACACTCCCTCAGCCATCACGAAAACTGGCAGCGCATGTGGCGCACGCCGACCCCGAAAAAGGTCTATGACGTGGTGATTGTAGGCGGCGGCGGGCATGGCCTGGCGACGGCTTACTACCTGGCCAAGGTGCACGGCATCACCAACGTTGCCGTGGTCGAAAAAGGCTGGCTGGGCGGCGGCAACACCGCGCGCAACACCACCATCGTGCGTTCCAACTACCTGTGGGACGAGTCGGCCAAGCTCTACGAACACGCCATGAAACTGTGGGAAGGCCTGTCGCAGGACATCAACTACAACGTGATGTTCTCCCAGCGCGGCGTCTACAACCTGTGCCATACCCTGCAGGACATCCGTGATTCGGAGCGTCGAGTCAGCGCCAACCGCCTCAACGGCGTCGACGGCGAGCTGCTCAATACCGACCAGGTCGCGGCCGAGATCCCGTACCTGGACTGCTCGAAGAACACCCGCTACCCGATCCTCGGTGCAACCGTTCAGCGCCGTGGTGGTGTGGCCCGTCACGATGCCGTGGCGTGGGGCTTTGCCCGAGCTGCCGACGCCCTCGGCGTCGACCTGATTCAACAGACCGAAGTGACCGGGTTCCGCAAGGAAAACGGCGCGGTGATCGGTGTCGAGACCAACAAGGGCTTCATCGGTGCCAAGCGCGTCGGCGTGGTTACTGCCGGTAACTCCGGGCACATGGCGCGCCTGGCGGGCTTTCGCCTGCCGCTCGAGTCGCACCCGCTGCAGGCGTTGGTCTCGGAGCCGATCAAGCCGATCATCGACAGCGTGATCATGTCCAACGCGGTACACGGCTACATCAGCCAGTCGGACAAAGGCGACCTGGTCATCGGCGCCGGTATCGACAGCTGGGTCGGCTACGGCCAGCGCGGCTCGTACCCGGTGATCGAACACACCCTGCAGGCGATCGTCGAGATGTTCCCGATCCTCTCGCGGGTACGCATGAACCGCCAATGGGGCGGCATCGTCGACACCTGCCCGGACGCCTGCCCGATCATCTCCAAGACCCCGGTGAAGAACCTGTTCTTCAACTGCGGCTGGGGTACCGGCGGCTTCAAGGCCACCCCCGGTTCAGGCAACGTCTTCGCGGCGAGCCTGGCCAAAGGCGAAATGCACCCACTGGCTGCGCCATTCTCCATCGACCGTTTCTACAACGGTGCGTTGATCGACGAACACGGCGCTGCGGCCGTCGCCCACTAATCGGAGACAATCGTCATGTTGCATATTTTCTGTCCCCACTGCGGCGAGCTGCGCTCCGAAGAAGAGTTCCATGCCTCAGGCCAGGCGCACATCGCCCGCCCGCTGGACCCGGCTGCCTGCTCCGACGAGGAGTGGGGTACCTACATGTTCTTCCGCGACAACCCGCGTGGCATTCACCACGAACTGTGGGATCACGTCGCCGGTTGCCGCCAGTATTTCAACGTCACCCGCGACACCGTGACCTACGAAATTCTGGAAACCTACAAGATCGGCGAGAAGCCGCAGATCACTGCCGCCAGCAAGGCTAGCGCCGCGCCGTCGACCGTCAAAGGCCTGGGGGAAAAAGTATGAGCCAGAGTTATCGCCTTGCCAGCGGCGGCCGTGTCAACCGCGGCAAAGTCCTCAATTTCAGCTTCAACGGCAAGACCTATCAGGGTTACGAAGGTGACAGTCTGGCTGCTGCTTTGCTCGCCAACGGCGTCGATGTGGTCGGCCGCAGCTTCAAGTATTCGCGGCCTCGCGGGATCATTGCAGCCGGCACCGAAGAGCCGAATGCGATCCTGCAGATCGGTTCCAGCGAAGCCACCCAGATCCCCAACGTGCGCGCCACTCAGCAGCCGCTGTATGCCGGCCTGGTCGCGACCAGCACCAACGGCTGGCCGAACGTCAACAACGACGTGATGGGCATCCTCGGCAAGGTCGGTGGCAGCATGATGCCGCCGGGCTTCTACTACAAAACCTTCATGTACCCGAAATCGTTCTGGATGACTTACGAGAAGTACATCCGCAAAGCCGCCGGCCTCGGTCGCGCGCCGCTGCAGAACGACCCGGACAGCTACGACTACATGAACCACCACTGCGACGTGTTGATCGTCGGTGCTGGCCCTGCCGGCCTGGCCGCAGCGCTGGCCGCTGGCCGCAGCGGTGCGCGGGTGATCATCGCCGATGAGCAGGAAGAGTTCGGCGGCAGCCTGCTCGACAGCCGTGAGACTCTCGATGGCAAGCCTGCCACCGACTGGGTCGCGGCTACCGTGGCCGAGCTGCAAGGCATGGCCGAAGTGCTGGTACTGCCACGCGCTACCGTCAACGGCTACCACGACCATAACTTCCTGACCATCCACGAGCGCCTGACCGACCACCTCGGTGACCGCGCGCCGATTGGCCAGGTGCGTCATCGCGTCCACCGCGTGCGTGCCAAGCAAGTTGTGCTGGCGGCTGGCGCCCACGAGCGTTCGCTGGTGTACGGCAACAACGATGTGCCGGGCAACATGCTCGCCGGCGCTGTCTCCACCTACGTGCGTCGCTACGGCGTGGCGCCTGGGCGCAAGCTGGTGCTGTCGACCAACAACGACCACGCCTATCGCGTTGCCCTGGACTGGCACGATGCCGGCCTGCAAGTGGTTGCGATCGCCGATGCACGCCACAACCCACGCGGTTCGCTGGTGGAAGAAGCACGCGCCAAGGGCATTCGCATCCTCACCTCCAGCGCTGTGGTTGAAGCGACTGGCAGCAAGCATGTGACCGGTGCGCGGGTTGCCGCCATCGACGCCCAGGTGTTCACCGTGACCAGCCCTGGCGAAACCCTGGCCTGCGACCTGATCGCGACCTCCGGCGGCTACAGCCCGATCGTCCATCTGGCCTCGCACCTTGGCGGGCGTCCGGTATGGCGTGAAGACATCCTCGGTTTTGTCCCGGGTGATGCGCCGCAAAAACGCGTCTGTGTTGGCGGCATGAATGGCGTCTACCCGCTCGGTGATGTCCTGGCCGATGGTTTTGAAGGTGGCGTGCGCGCCGCTACCGAAGCCGGCTTCAAGGCCGTGGTCGGCACCCTGCCCAAAGCCGTCCAGCGCACCGAGGAGCCTACCCTGGCCCTGTTCCAGGTGCCGCATGAAAAAGGCACTCGTGGGCCGAAGCAGTTCGTTGACCAGCAGAACGACGTCACCGCTGCCGGCATCGAGCTGGCGACCCGTGAAGGCTTCGAGTCGGTCGAACACGTCAAGCGCTACACCGCGCTGGGCTTTGGTACCGACCAGGGCAAGCTGGGCAACATCAACGGCCTGGCCATCGCCGCCCGTTCGCTGGGTATCAGCATTGCGCAGATGGGCACCACCATGTTCCGCCCCAACTACACGCCGGTTACCTTCGGTGCGGTAGCGGGTCGTCACTGTGGTCACCTGTTCGAGCCGGTACGCTTCACCGCACTGCATTCCTGGCACGTTAAAAACGGCGCCGAGTTCGAGGATGTCGGCCAGTGGAAACGTCCGTGGTATTTCCCAAAACCCGGTGAAGACATCCACGCTGCCGTTGAGCGTGAGTGCAAGGCCGTGCGCGACAGCGTCGGCCTGCTGGACGCCTCGACCCTGGGCAAGATCGACATTCAAGGCCCGGATGCGCGTGAGTTCCTCAACCGTATCTACACCAACGCCTGGACCAAGCTCGATGTGGGCAAGGCCCGTTATGGCCTGATGTGCAAGGAAGACGGCATGGTCTTCGACGACGGCGTGACCGCCTGCGTCGGCGACAACCACTTCATCATGACCACCACGACCGGCGGCGCAGCGCGCGTGCTGGGCTGGATGGAGCTGTACCTGCAGACCGAATGGCCGGAACTGAAGGTGTACTTCACCTCGGTCACCGACCACTGGGCAACCATGACCTTGTCTGGCCCCAACAGCCGCAAGCTGCTGGCCGAAATCAGCGACATCGACCTGGACAAGGACGCCTTCCCGTTCATGACCTGGAAGGAAGGCACCGTTGGCGGCGTGCCGGCGCGGGTGTTCCGCATCTCGTTCACCGGTGAGCTGTCGTACGAAGTCAACGTCCAGGCCAACTACGCCATGGGTGTGCTGGAGAAGATCGTTGCGGCTGGCAAACAGTACAACCTGACCCCGTATGGCACCGAAACCATGCACGTACTGCGTGCCGAGAAGGGCTTCATCATCGTTGGCCAGGACACCGACGGTTCGATGAACGCCGACGACCTCAACATGAGCTGGTGTGTCGGACGCAACAAGCCGTAC
>Ga0308164_10003519_pt1 | contig 14027 bp, 9 predicted proteins | sample PhyTR2_FD_201031 | JGI IMG/M metagenome (GOLD analysis project Ga0308164, IMG submission 201031) | Phyllosphere microbial communities from UC Gill Tract Community Farm, Albany, California, United States - DLSLT.R2 | ecosystem: Host-associated > Plants > Phyllosphere > Unclassified | place: USA... | reverse complement strand
GAACGACGGCAGTGAGCACCCGATCGTCGAAGAAGTCGACGAGATGGAAAGCGCCTCGGCCGACTTCCGGCTCGCTGGGCAGGAGGCCGCGCTAGGCGACGACTGACTAGCACCGCGCTTGTCTTGAAGTTCGTAGTGCTAGAGGGCCGCAGGGCGAACCGTGATCCCGCATGAAGGCGAGTGCCTGCGAGTAGTCAGGAACCCAGGCGATGCCGTATCTGGTTCACCACTCGATGACGGGCAGGTCGAGAGCCTTCAAGGCGGCCGGGAGTGCGTCGTGCCACGCGTCGAGTGCCTCAGTTACCGCAGCGACGATTGCCTGCGTCTCCTTGACCACCTGACCAGGGTCAGGTGGCTGATGCCCCATGACGTGCCCGTTGATGCCGATAGACGCGCTCGCTTCGTCAAAAGACCAAGGATTCTCTCGGGGGACGCCGCCGTCGATGCTCTGTGCCCGCCAGCCGTGGAAATCCTCATTGCGATCCGGGATACGCTCGCGCCATCGCGGATCGTCGACCAGCTCATTCACGATGCCGGCCAATCGGCTGACCGCCGGCAGTTCGAGAGCAGCGGCGTCGCGGCGATGATCGCGGGCGTTGTCCTTTGAGAGTCCGATCCACGAGCCGCGCTCGAACGGAGCGAGCAGGGCGCCCTTCCAGTAAGCGTTCTTCTCTGGATCCCTTGGGGACCACCCGCTCGCTCCTTGCAGGTTCACCACACGGGCGGAGATGTTGATTAGACCGTGGCTAGCGGAGAGCGCATTGTGGACGCTGAGGTCGCATAGGGCGCGGACTGCGATACTTTGCCGCGCGCCGGGTTCTTGATGCTCGATCCAACGCTGTGCATCGGCTGCTGCGGTCGCGGCGATGGCGATCTGCTCGCCCATGCTCGCGGCGCGGCCGAAGATTTCGGCGCCGCGACCCCTCGCGACGCTCATGCTCCGGACCGTCATCGCTAAGTCGGCCAGATGCGCGTGAGAACCGAAGTCCTGCTGCCAGCGCATGCCGGTCTTCCACGCCGTGACGGTCGGCTCCGCGTACTCAAAGTTGAGCGTGCCGGGGGAGAGAGTGGGAAGCATTGCGGCAACGACTGGGTTCGGTTGGCCGTTCTCGTCAAACGGCTCGTCGCTAGCCAGCATTGATGGATCCGTTCGTTGGTGATGGCGCTGAGAATTCCGGGTCGCTCTGTTGACGAATGATGGAGTGCCTGGCGAGGGCGCCGCGGAGCACCTGCATGGGGTCAGAAGTTGGCGGCGAGCAACTGACGGCACCACCGCTGAGTAACTAGCCACTCATCGAGCTTCTCCACGGACCGGGGCATCGCTCCTAGCCATTCTGTAGGATACGCGACAAAGGAGCGGGCGTTGTAGACAGTGCATCGGTTGAATTGACGCGCGTCAGGCGCTCGCACTCCAGGCTCCGGTGAGAGAAACAGCCCGAGTCCTGGGGTCAACGGGATCGTGATTCGACCGGCTTCGAGAAGTGGCACCTGGATTCCATGTTTTGACCAGTTGAGGTCGACTCGGTCGTACTTGCCCCGAACGTCCGCTCGGACTCCTGACTGTGCTGCAAACGAGTCGGAGACGAGAAGTGTCGCCTTCGTGAAGCGGACGACGCTCCAGTGGAAGCTGCGGTACGTCGAGACCATTCCGTTCCAGCCGTCCTTGGGCCGGGCGCTTGGATCCTTGCTCGCAGACCAGGCGTCGAGGAGCTGGCCGACACCTACATGCAGCATCGCCGTCTGCACCTCCAGGTTCGTCATCCCGCTTGCGGGCGACGCACGGTCCAAGTAGCCGAGAACGAACCGGCTCCGGTAGTACTGGAGTCCGGCGAGCCACGACAATGCATCGATTTGCTCCTCGGTGAGCGTTCTCTCGGTGGACGCCTGCAGATCTCGGATCGCCGTCGCGGCCTCACCTTCCAAGGACGACATCCGCCGTTCCAGCGTCGACCGGTCGGTCGAACCGTCCAGAGAGATGAGAGCGTGCCCGTTGTTGGTCTGCGCTAGCCCTCGCGGTTTAGCGTCGAACTCGCGTTCGTTGTCGATCCCGTGCACGTGGAGCTTCTGGTCCGTGCCCGCGAACTCGCGGAGGAGGAACTGTGGGACGAAGTGGTGCTTCTTAGCGTCAGTCATGGGACCACCATCATGAGCCTGATCGCCACGCAACCGAGGTCCGGGCAACCGAACCGAGCGCCTGGATCTGTGCGGAGTATCAATCGAGGCGAAGCCCGTACGCGGCCTCCCCACCGCCCGCCGACGGCCGTGAAGCGCCGCACGCTCGCCGGCGCCCACCGGCAAACTGACGAATCCGCTCTCACGGCCGACAGTGTCCTCAGGGCTTGGAAAGGAAATCGCGGTGTGGAGTGGGTCGTACGATTTCGTGTTAAGCCAGTGGGGAGTTGGGCACGGCGGCTTCCATTCGCAGTCACTCGTCTTTCAGAAGCGCGATCGCGAACCGACCAGGGATGTCGGAGCACCCTTCCATCTTCGGGTCGTTTACGATTGCGGATCCGGACGGACCAGGACGGCGCGCCCGGCGCTCGTGGCCGCGGTGAGCCGCATGCTCCTCGAGGTGCCCGACGCCTCCGTGATCGACCTCCTCGTCGTGTCGCACTTCGACCAGGACCACATCAACGGTCTAGCTCTGCTGTCAACCGAGCTCCAACGGCGCCAGATCACCGTCGGGAGGATCTGGGCGCCGGTACTTACCGGGATCGAGGCGCTCGTCGTCGCGATTCATTCGGCGCCCGGGCAACGCGCAGGCGTTGCAGACTTTCTGGCTGACCCCTCGGAAGCGCTTGAGACCCTGTTCCCGGGCGCCGAGGTGCTATCGCTACCTCCGTCGACGGACGCCATCCCGACGATCGAGCCTCCGGACGACACACCGGACCCGGACCAGGTTGACGACGCGGATCCGGACGGCGACGAGGGGCCGATCGAAGTGACCCTCGTGGACGAAGCTGTCGGTGCCGGCCTGAAAGTGCGTGCGGCGAGGGCGGGCCGGCCATCGGCGAATGAGCCGCTGTGGGAATTGCAGCCCTACATCAGCGAGTCGTCGCTCCAAGGGGCCGCGAGCGTCGAAGCCGTTGTCCGTGCAAAGCTCGGCAAGCCGATCGACGAGTGCACACTCGCCGACGTCCTCTCGCTCAGGACCGACACTGCCTTCATGAAGCAGTTCAACGCCGCGGTACAAGCTCACCACGCGAAGACCCCGCGCGGTTCTCGGGCTTCCAGTGCGCGGACGGGGCCGAACCTGTCGACGATCTGTCTGTACTCGGGTCCGGTGTCACCGTACGACTGGTGCCGGTACCGGCGTGGCTGGGACGGGATCGGTGTTGCTCCGGAAGCCGTGCCGATTGCGCCATCTTGGCTTGGCACGGGAGACGCGGGCCTCGCTGCGGCGCAGCATGTCGACGCCATGCGAGCGGTGCTCGGGCAGAGCCGGCTCGACAGAGTGGGAGTCGCGTCGGTTCCCCACCATGGCTCGCAGCTTGATTCGGGTGCACCGCTCTGGGATGCACTCACGAGCCTGCGACGGGTCACCATCGAGGCGGCACATCAGGTGGGCGGCCAGGGAAACCATCACCCGCACACACCGGTGCTCCGGGAGCTGAGGTCGCGCAGGTTAAACGTTCATGTCGCCGTGGACCGGGCGGACTTCCACTGGTACGACCGACGGATCCGCTAATCGACGGGGCTTCGGTGCAGCCTCCGTAGGCTCGGTCGGGCACTTGATAGTGGAACCAAGCCCCTGCGCTCCGAAGCGCTCCGTGATCGCACGGCTCAGCGTTCGCGGAACAGAATCTCGAAGTCCGTGGAACGCCCGTCGTCACTGGAATCGGTGATCTGCGCCGCCACTGGCATCCGCGAATAAGCCGAACACCTCGCGGTTATCGGCGAATGTTCGGCCGCCGTTGTGTGACGCAAGCGGCGCAGGGCAATGCGCTTACACCGTCATTCCGGTGCTCGCAGTTCGGGCAAGACCACCACGATGCTCCTTCCGCGGTCTCGAGATCGGCGCCTGCGGCAACGCGGATCGACCAGTCGTCGTCCTGGAAGCAGTTTGCGAGAAGTTCATCAGCGTTCGGGCTTCCCGCCAAGATGAACGCTGCATGCGCAGCCGCAAGGCGCACCGCTGGGCGTTCGCTACCAAGCATGTCGATAGCTGTGCGCGTTTCCTGGGTCGAAGTTCCAATGACGGACAGAGCGATGTTGTGAGCCGCCTGGGCACTCAGATTGGCGTTCTCCATATCATCTGCGTTGCTGACTGGGTGCTCACCGCGCAGGATGTACGTGAGAGCGGCGTTCGTGAAATACGGAACAGGTGATCTCAGTAGCCTTTCTACGCGTTGCCAGTCACCGTCGATGAATCGGCTTTGGTCAACGCTCGGTGTTTTCGTGTCTCGGCAGAGCAAGAATAAGGCTCGAGTTAGGTCGTCCCAGTCAAGGCTCAGCGCGTAGCAAGCGTCGGATCTGATCGCGGACCAGTCGGCCCCCGTTGCGGTGACCGCGAGGTCCAGCCAATCGTGGAGTTCGATCGGGTCCGCGTCGACAAGTTGCGAGCTCTCAGGGAGGCTGAGCTCGCCAACTGATGTTGATTGTAGAAGGGCGGCCAGGGCGCTCAGACGCCACCGCTCCGCGGTCATCGGGTCTGAATTTGGTGCCGCAATCGGGAGGAGTAGCCACTCGAATGATAGGTACGCATCGTGTGACCGCAGTCCGCTCAAATCAAGGCCATTGGTGAGACGCTCGGGCTTCGGGTCGTCGTATCCACGCGCTTTGAGCGCGGCTGTGCCGCGTTCGTAGTCGCGGGACGCACTGCGCCACAATGCATCGAATACCCACGAGACTTGTGCTGGAGTCAGCTCAAGGTTCGACTCCGCGATTCGCGTTGCAAGCGCGTCAACGCCGACGCCGAGAGGATCGGACCCGCTGATGGTGAGCGTCCCGGTTCGCCTGTCGTACTGTGCTGGGCCGGAGGGCGTGCGGGCGACCGCAACAGCGTCCATCGTTTGCAGGACAGCGTCAGGCAACTCCGTCTGAGCGTCAGCGTCAGCGTCAGCGACAGCGGAGATGGCCGAGAGGACGCGGCGGTGTTGCTTCGACGGCACCAGGTCATCGAGCATTGCATCTCGCTGCTCTCGTCTCGCCGAGTCGACGGGAAGTGAGGCGGCCGTTTCAATGATGTCGTCCCTGAGCATCCCAGCTCGTCGAAGCTGCTCCGAGAGAGTTCCGCCTCCGATGTGAGACGGCATCGACGGTGCCGCGGTAAAGAGGTCCTCCTGCAGCGCCGCTGTATCAAGCATTCCGACACCGCGGTCTCTAATCCATGTGACGAGCGCCCGCGTCGCTTCGACGGTCGTGTCTGTGGAGCTCCGGAGACGTGCCTGTATGGCGTCGAGGAGTCCGGGTACCAGTGCTGCGGCGAGAAGCACCGCTTCGCGGCGTCCTTCTACCTGCAGTGCCGTGTCCAGCCACTCACCGAAGCGGTCGGGCGCGGACCCGCCTAGCCAAAGTGCGTCGGCGACGTCGACCCAACGTCGCGATCGAGCGCGGAGGTCGTCACCTTCGCGGGTCAGCACAGCGGCTCGTTCGTCCCAGAACCAGATGAGCTGCCGAGCGATGGCCGATCTGATGGGATTCGGCAGTTCCCACCGCTCAAGCGCAATGGCAGCGATCTCCTCGGCGGTACTGAAAGGGAGTGTGCCGTCCGAAGCTAGCGCGTGCCCCAGAGCGACGATCACGTCCAAAGCCATCTCATCCCGGACTGCTGCATCCCAGCCACCGGGGGGACCGCCAATGGTCCCCACGTCCCGTTGCAGGTGGGCGCGCTCCCGGATGACGACAGGGAGCAGATTGCTGATGGATGCTTCTGTAACGCCGTGGCGAGCGACGTGGGAGGCCAGCAGAGATACATGCATGGGGGTGTCCAGCAGCGCGTCAGAGCCGCCGCCAGCGCGAGCCCTCTTCACATACCACTCGGATCGCTTCGTGATCCATTCAGACCGCTCATCCTCGGCAACGTTCTGCCTGCGTGCCTCATACGACAAAATCGCGTTGACCGCCCGCTGCGCTCCGCCGCTGAAAACGAGGCTCGTGCGTTCGAACCCCATCTCCTCAGCGTCAAAAACTGCCGCCGCTCCTGGCCGCGACGTGACGACCCAGCCCACCTGGTCCGACACCTGCTCGACCAAGCGGCGCAGACCCGAAAGCACGCGCCCGAGCAATGCGAACGTCTCATCCAAGCCGTCGATGAGGAATACCGCGCGACCACGGTGTACCGCCTCGACGATCGCATCGAGGACATCGCCGTGATGTTCCGAGTTGTCGACGTATGCGGCGAGGGATGCCAAGAGCTCGAGCGACAACTCTTCCCCTGCATCAACGCGATGAGCGACCGCCGGGAACCGGACCAAGACCGGCAGCGGCGCTGCGGAGTCCGTCGACCAACGAGCCGCCAGCTGCTCGAGCATCGTGCTCTTGCCCATTCCCGGCAGGCCACTTATCAGGAGTCGGCGGACGCGACGGGCGACCAGATGTGCGTCCTGCGGCGACGTTCGGTCCTCAAGCTCAGGTCGGTCCAGGTCCCAGTCCGAGAGCAGGTCGTCCACCGGAACCGTAGGCATGCCTGGAACAAGCGTGGCCAAGTCAAGCAAGTCGGCACGGGTCGACAACGCTGCGCGATAGCTTCTCTCACACCGATGTCTTAGCGCTTCTCGGCGGCCAGGCGGGCCGTCACGATCGGCAATGACTTCGAGGCCAGCGTCCTCCAGTGCGGCGACCCAGTCCTCGAGCGTGGTCCGTTCTTGCCGCCGAGCCGCGACCGCGAACCTGCGTGCCAGTACCTCGAAAGCCGCCGCACCGCGTCCATGCCCAACAAGTTCTTTGAGACGCTCTTCGGCGATCGTCCGTTGCGCGCCGTCGTCACCTGTGTCGCATGTGAAGAAGCGAGCCCGTTGGCGGATTCGTTCGGGGAGGGACGTGTCGACGAGTTCAGCGACGCGGAGCACTTTTTCCGCGTTCGCTAATGACGCCCGGTTTGGGCGCTGTCCTCGAGAGCTTCGGTCGTAGGTGAAGACTGCTTGCGCGTCGACGATCGTACGGCTGAAGTGCGCCGACGCCATCACTACTTCGTCGTCATCGTCAAGGACTTGTTGGGCCCACTGGGCCGCGGTCTTTCGAAAGGGCTCGGCGAGAGATCCTCGGACCTTTGCCTGGATGAACCAAGTCGTCCCGTCCGACATCTCGCATCGGATGTCATCCGTGGCGTCCGTGGTTTCTAAGTCAATGGCCGTCGGAACCGCTTCCAAGTCCGGGACAACTCGCTCGGCGTACATCCCTGCGACAGCGAGATATGCGGCGACTCCCGCGCGGTGGTCACTACCGAGTTCGTTGCTCGCGCCCCCGCTCATACCTTGCCGTGCAGGCGCTTGCCCTGTTGGCTCACGCGAGACCCGCGCCCCGGTTGTCATCTCCTCACCCTAAGACGCGGGCCGGCGCTCCCACCACCCACGCGTGCGGACGCCACGCGACTGGCTAGTCGATCAGGCCGGGACTGGCGTAGCAGATCGTCGAGGAGTTACGGTGGCGGTCGACTATGTCTCATCGGCATCAGCGCACATCTGAAGTCTTCAAGGATGGGAACCTAGTGGAATACACGTACTCAAACGGCGATGAACGAGCTCTGATTGATGGGCTTGGGCCGTTGTTTGAGGCGTACGCTGATCCGCTCGATGTTCAAGTTGCGGCACATGGGAACGGGGCGTGGCGGTGCTTGGTGAGGCCGGATCTTCAGGCCGCCGGGAACCGGCTGCTTCGGCTAGAGCTGAACGAAGACAGGCAGGCATCTTCCACTGTCATCCTCACCGAACCTCGCGGCACTGATGACGTTGGGCTGACTCGCCCAACCGCTGACGAGGAAAAGCTGTGGAAGTCGACCGTTTCAGTAGCGGACCTGCCCGCAGCTCTCGAGGTCCTCGCGCGTGACCTTCTTCTCACTACCCGTGTGGACGCGACTCCCATAAACGCGAGAAGCGTCATTGCGCTTTATCGCGCCGTCGCGCAAGCAGGCGACGATTCGCTGCATGTGACTCTCGCAATACTGAGAGCGAATACCATCGCACGCCAGCGGAAAATGGCCGAGGAGAAGGTCATTCGCGACGAGCTGCTGAGCTTAGCGGAGCGAACCCTAACGACGAAGGTCTTCCCCGGCATTGCACTGCGGCATGTGGGCGCGATGGTCGATGCACCGCGGACCGCAGACCGGGGAGCTGACGAGCTGAGCAGGCTACGCGCAGTCCTCGATGCGATCGAAGCGGAACATCGTGACATTTCGACCCTCGGTTGGGTGGCGAGTTACCGCGTCGCTGTCGCGGAGGACGATGAGGAACGTGAGAAGGCGCGGCGGCGTCATGTGCAAACTATCCTTGATCTGTCAACCGGCGATGACAGCGGTTTGCGGGCGATGATCTGGGCCGAAATGGCTGTCCGGCTTGCTGCCGACTACGGCATTCAGGATCTTCACGACGTGGCCGTCGTCCGCATGCAGAAGCTATCTAGGACCGACCTTGGTTGGACCCGAAATTCCCTGGAGGTCAGTGTCCCCTCTGCCGTCCTCAGGCAGCGCATACGGAGGGTAATGCGCTTGAGTAGTTGGGAACAGGCGCTGGCCGCGTTCCTCGCGGGCAACTCGCCTTCCGGGAATGCCAAGCGCAACCAGCGGCTGGCGTCGGAACGACGGGCAGGCATCCTCGACTTGTTCGCAGGACGCACCTTTGGCGCTCACCAGCTTCCGGAGCGAACGCATGGAACGGCGAACGAAGAGCACTTGAAAAAGCTTGTTCAAGGGATCCTGGGCGCCGCCGCTGCCGAACTGCAGCTTGACCTCACTGCTATCGCCGATCGCTTTGGTAGGCCCGATGAACAGCAGGTTGTCGCGTTCCTCACCACAGTCTACGGCGCCAGCGCAACGCTGGTGCAGTCATACGCTGAGGCTCTCGATCTCTTCTGGCGCGGAGATGCTAGCAGTGCGGCGCGACTCGCAATCCCTTTGATCGAAGCGTGTAGTCGCGAGCTTCTCTTCCTGATGGACGAGCCGCTCTACCGGATGGAGCGTGGCGCTTCACCTGGTCGCTTCCCGGCAATGGACTTTTACATCGACAAACTTGAAGAGCTGGGTCTAGATATCGACTGGGTAGTAGCGCTGAGAAGCAGCCTGTTGAGCGGTGGGCTGAACCTGCGGAATCGGCTGGCGCACGGTTTTCAACTTCAGTACTCGCTGAGTGAAGCTGCCCTTGTTCTCCGCCTTGCAGGGCTTTTCGTTGCAATGCCCGTCGGGTCGACCGTGATAGAGGACGAGCGGATCAGGACGCCGCTTCAAGCGCCTCGTCGCCAAGTCCGGCGCCGACTCGGGTGGGTGTGGAGGTGACCTCTGCGCTGCGCTGCGCGGCAGGGAAGGGGTCTGCCGCACCTGCCGACCTGCGCGAGGCGCAGCTCTGACGAGGGGTATCTGATTCTCGCTCTCGCTGTTGAAGCAGCCGCATTCCGGATGACTGCTGGTCCGGCCGGCGTCTCTGGCTTGAAACGAATTGTTGCCGCTAACTGTGAGAAGTCGATGTCCGCGATGCTCCACTGAGTCGCGTCTTGTCCAGTGGCAGCTTCACGGCCTCTGATCGGGGGGCGAGCGCCACCTTTGCTGAAGTTCGGTCTTGTGAGAGGCTCAGCTTTGGCCATGCGTTCCCCCACCTCGCCTGGCTGACGCCAACCCATGGGCAGAGGACCGAGTGATGACCGAGTACACGACCAAGTGGAAGCCCGCCAAGGCGGAGAAGAAGGCCGCGACCGCACGGGACGCGCTCCTGCCCGGTGAGGACGTCTGGTTCCTCGGCGTTTGCAACAACCTCCGACCCTTCATCTCTGAGGTCGCGCTGACTTCGCTCCGCTTGGTCGGTTTACAGGATCGCTCGATCAACTTCGAGGTGCGGTACGCCGACATCGCGAACGTCGTGTTCGACCCCAAGAAGGAAACCGTCGAGGTCACCTCACGAGCGGGGGTTCGCACTGTCCTGAAGATGGTGCCCAAGGCCGATCACGACGTGATGTCGCGGTTTGTGGACGAGGGTCGGTCATCGACACCGCCCGAAGAGCTGCTCCAGGCAGCTGATGCGGCTGCAGACGAAGTCGCTGCGTCTACTGCTCGCCTCGAGGCAGCGAAGGGGGCGGAATGGCCCAACTCGATCGTCAGAGGAAAGCTCGGACGGAAGGCGAGCGAAGCGATCTTGCGCCAGTGCCACGAGGATGAGCAGCCCTGGTTCATCCTCACCTCCTCAGTCGGAGCTGGCACGCTCGCGGCGTTCGATGACAGAGCGGTCATCATCAAGACTGGTGCCCTGACCAGCTTCATGGCCGGCTCATTGGGCGGGGAACGCTCGGCGACCTTCCACTTCACCGACATCACGGGCATCGAGTACAACTCCGGCTTCGTGAATGGTGTGCTGGAGGTGCTCACGCCTAGCTACAGCGGCACGGCGAACCACGACTTCTGGAGCGGTGCCGGCAAGTCCCGCAACTCTGCAGCGTCCGACCCATACACGCTGAGCAACGCCCTGCCGTTGGCGAAGTCGGAGTACAACGCATGCCTCGGGGAGATCAACGAGCTGAAGGCTCGCATCAGCCGAGCAAAGGCGCCCACCGTGGTCGTCGCCCCGGCCCCGGCGCCGGCGCCCGATGGGCTGGCCGAGCAGATCCAGAAACTCGCTGACCTCCGAACCGCCGGAGTGCTCTCTGACGACGAGTTCGCCAGCGCAAAGGCTCGCTTGATCGGCCAGTGACGAGCAGCCGCTGGCGCCTTGCGTTGCGAGCGGAAGAAAAACAGTTGATCGTGAGAAAGGAGACAGTCGTTGAAGGACGAACACGTGCGGTACGAAACGAGGACCGTGCACGCCATTCGCGGTCGTGAGGGGAAGGCGCGGTCGAAGATGGAACAGGACGGGTGGGAACTCGTCCAGCAGAACCCGGGAACGCTCCGGTCAAGTCTCGTCTTCCGCCGGCCGAAGAAGCCGCTTCCGAAGAAGGCACTGATCATCGGCGGTTCCGTGGCTGCTGTAGCAGTCGTCGGGATCATCATCGGAGCGATTACCGAGGGAGATCCTGCGCCTGTCGAGACGGCAACCGCGATCGCGAGGCCGGAAGCCTCCGCAAGCGCAACCACCTCTGCCGTGCCGACACCTTCGGCCACTGCATTTACAGGGGCTGCAGCCGCGTCCGCCTCGGCTAATGTCCGAGCTGTGACTGACGCCGAGGTGCTTCAAGTCTTCGACGACTACTTCGCCGAGCGTTCTTCCAAGGGAGTCGTCCTCGCCAAAGCCGTCTCCCAAGTGCGTTTCGAAGGCGGAATTGTGCAGGTGACCTTCGACCCTGCCAAGGCCGGGATCACGAGGGACCAGTTCGACTACATCAACCCGTTCCCGAACCTCGCGAGCTTCGTCGCCAGCCCGATCGCCTTCAACGACGACGTCGGCAATCGAATCAGGCCGTCCGTGCAGTCAATCGCCACAGTGGCTTCAGACGGAGCACCTCTCGGCTCCTTCACCCACGACCAGATCCTCGCGCTCAACGAGCTCGAGCGCTGAGGCCACGGGCGTTGACAGGGCTCGCGGCGGCTGCACAACTTGCGGCGCTCATCTCCATCGTCGTCACAGTCGGGCTCTTCGCGTACACGCAAGTGACGACAATCCGCGCCGGCCGGTCGCAGGCGCGGGAGGCGGCCGTGCTCGAAGTACTCGACGCACTCGACCGAATCACAAGACGCCGGACTTGGCCGACTGTGGCGAGGCTGTGGCACAAGCCAGAGTTGGACTACGCGCTCCTTGTCCCACGACTCCTCGTTGGACTGCCCAAACGCGACAGGGCGATCGCCACGTGGCTCGCCACCCAGGTGAACCTGATGAACGCCGCGTCCACACAGAGCCAGGTCTTCAAGGTCGCCCTCGAGGCGAGCAGCCGCATCGCGAACTGGCACATCGGCGAAGTGCCAACGTCGTGGTTCGAAAGCGCGGTCCGCGCGCACTCACCGCGCAAGCCACGCGGGAACTTCAGAGTGCTCATGACCAGCATCGCGGCCGCAGCCGGGCTGGTAGCGACTGGCCTGACTGCCAGCGCGGTCGCGGGAGTCGGCGCCGGTCTGGCGCAGCTCCGCGTTCGAAAGGCGGCCGACAACGGCTGACGTCGCGGTGCCGTGGAAGAGAATCCCGCAACCCGTGGAACGCCCGTCCATACCGGGATCCGCGATCCGCGCCACCACGCGCATCCGGGAATAAGCCGAACACCTCGCTGACGACAGGGTGATCGGCCTATCGACGGAATCGGTTCGGGGTGTTCGCTCCGTGGAGCCTCCGGACGTGCTCGGACCTCCCGTGGCATCTTCAGCGCCGAGCGACTGCGGCCGGCTTGTTCAGTTCGGAGCGGGCCCGGGGTCAGGCCGCCACTGGTATGTCCAGGGGCATGGTCGTGACCTCGATGGGATCGCCTCCTGCTGCCTCGTCGCGAGGTTCGCGTGACTGGTGGCGCTTGCCGAGCAACTCGATCACTCGGGCGAGGAGCGCGGGCGAGCGCTCATCTCATGGGCGTGCGCGTCTGCTTCGGTCTTGTAGATCTCGCCCCATGCGATGCTCGCGGGCATGGCATGGACATGCAGGTCGGCGTCAAACAGGCTGATCTGCACGAAGTGCGGGAAAGCGGGGAACGTCCAGAGGTCTTCGTCCTCGAACCGACTCCAGAGCAACAACTCTCCGACGCCGAGCGGGTGGCCGAGTTCCTGACCGTTCAACGGCGGATCGCAGCTCACCATCAGCGCATGGTGACCGTTCGGCAGCTCGACCGGTCGTTCGACCCTGCACCGGAAGACGGACGAGAACCGCTTGCTGTCCATCGACGAGAGGAAGAAGACTTCCAGCATTTCAGAACTCCGGGTTGACTCCACTGACCTTGTCGACATGGATCGCTTCGGTGTCGATCCTGTGCGGGATGATGACGGATCCAACGGTCAGCCGCTCGTCACCACGAACTCGGCGCGTAGTCCTTCAGGAAGACGCCGAACACGTCCTCGCCGGCTTCGCCCCGGACGATCGGGTCGTAGACACGGGCTGCCCCGTCGACCAGGTCGAGCGGCGCGTGGAAGCCCTCTTCGGCGAGCCGGACCTTCGTGGGGTGCGGCCGCTCGTCGGTGATCCAGCCGGTGTCGACGCTCGTCATCAGGATGTTGTCGGTCTCGAACATCTCCTGCGCGCTCGTGCGGGTGAGCATGTTCACGGCGGCCTTCGCCATGTTCGTGTGCGGGTGACCCGGCCCCTTGTAGGCGCGGCCGAACACCCCTTCCATGGCGCTGACGTTCACCACGTAGGTGCGGCGTCCCGTGCTCGCGGCCATCGCGGGGCGGAGCTTCGAGATGAGGATGAACGGCGCCGTGGTGTTGGCCAGCTGGACCTCGAGCATCTCGAGCGGGTCGACCTCGTCGACCTGCTGGGTCCACGAGTTCTCGTCGTGCAGGTCGGGGACCAGGCCGCCGGCGTCGATGGCGGTGCCCAGGGCGAGCCGTTCGAGCGAGCTCGATCCGGGCGCCATCGCCTGTTCGGTCAGCTCGTCGGCTCGGGCTGCGGCGGCCGCGAGGATCGGGTGCGCGGCCACCGAGCGTGCGAGCGCCAGCGGGTGCTGGTCGTTCGTGTGCCCGAAGGTCACGAGTTCGGGCAGCGGTCCGTCGGGCAGCGGCGCGAGTTCCGCGTCGACGAGCGGCTGGTAGGCCCCGGTCGACCGGCGCACGGTCTGCGTGGCGTTGTTGATCAGGATGTCGAGGGGGCCGGACGCTGCGACGTCCTCGGCGAGCCCGATCACTTGGGCGGGGTCGCGCAGGTCGATGCCGACGACCTTCAGGCGGTCCATCCAGTCGGCGGAGTCGGGCAGGCTCGCGAACCGGCGCACCGCGTCGCGGGGGAACCGCGTGGTGATGGTGGTGTGGGCCCCGTCGCGCAGCA
>Ga0308164_10003517_pt1 | contig 14033 bp, 18 predicted proteins | sample PhyTR2_FD_201031 | JGI IMG/M metagenome (GOLD analysis project Ga0308164, IMG submission 201031) | Phyllosphere microbial communities from UC Gill Tract Community Farm, Albany, California, United States - DLSLT.R2 | ecosystem: Host-associated > Plants > Phyllosphere > Unclassified | place: USA... | reverse complement strand
ATGGTAAAGAATATGGCAGTGAAAAAACCAGTCGCCTCCCTTTTCACTGGCCGCAAACTCAATCGTATCTCTTTCCATTGGCATAATGTCAAGAACGTTTTTCATTGGCGCATTTTCACCCTGCCCGTTAATCACCCTGAAGTCATGGCCATGCAGGTGCATGGGATGTCGCATCATACTATTGTTATACATAATGATGCGTACATTTTCGCCTTTTTTGATCAGGATCTTATCAGTTTCTGAAACCGCCTTATTATCCAGCGTCCAGACATAACGGTTCATATTCCCGGTCAGATCGAATTTGAGTTCTTTCCATGGCCCTTTTGGTAGCGTTGTCCTTTTTGGATCCCGGAGCATATTGTAATTCAGGGTTACGATATCCAAACTTTCAGGAGCCATATTCATTCCTGCCATACTTTTGTCGTTAGGCATCTGCATGCCAGGAGCATCAGTTTTCTTGCTTTCGGACTCCGGACTTTCTTCACCTGTAATTTCGGGATACATCACCGTATTCATATCCATGATCTGGTTCTGCATCTTCATGCCATCCATTTCAATCATATTTCCCTGCATGTCCATCATGTCGTTCATCATTTTCATGCCGGCGAAATATTTAGGTCTCTTCAGTTTTACTGCAGAAACTTTTTCTCCGCTCCCCAGCCACAAGGATGCTGATTTGGTACGGTCCTCCGGTGTAACTAAAAATTCATAACTCTTGTTTTCAGGAATAGTCACCACCACATCGTAGGTTTCAGAAACAGCAATGATCAGCCTATCCACCTCTACAGGTTCAACATCATTTCCATCAGTGGCAACCACGGTAATCTTGCCTCCCGCATATTTCAGCCAGAAATAATCAGATGCGCCTCCATTTGCAATGCGCAGCCTGACCTTATCACCAGCTTTAAACTGGGGCTGTTCATTTTGGTTTTTGCCGTTGATCAGGAAGTTCTCATAATATACATCACTGACATCCATGGCCGTCATGCGTTTCCATTCATTGTTTACCTTAGTCTTGAAGTTTCCGCTTTTTATAGCCTCTCCATAGTTTTGTGTTGCCCCTTTTTGTATAGCAAACCAATCAGTCGCATTTTTTAAGCTGCGATGTACTTCTTCAGGTTTCATATCCGTCCACTCACTTAAAGTAATTGGTATTGTCGGAATATCCCACTCTTTTCTTTTATTCATGATAAAAGCGCCGTACATGCCAATCTGTTCCTGAAACATACTATGACTATGATACCAGTGGGTACCGTGCTGAACGATCGGAAATTTGTAGACGTAAGTAGTGTGGGGCATAATTGGCATCTGCGTTAAAAAAGGTACCCCATCCATTTTGTTAGGCAGGAAAAGGCCATGCCAGTGAAGGGAGGTTTCTTCATCAAGATTATTATGCACATAAATCAGAGCGGTGTCGCCTTCGGTAAATGTTAAGGTAGGCATTGGAATCTGGCCATTTACTGCAATTGCCCGCTTTGATTTTTTTCCATAGGTTACCGTAGTATCTGCGACGTATAGATCGTAGCGCACTGTACGGGGCGGCGTACTGCTGGTAATGGTTTTTATCGGGCCTAAATTCGCTTTTGCCTTTCTGATATTAGCCATAGTGGCGTCATCATCTCCCATCTGCATTCCTTTTATATATTCCATACTGCCCGGCTTTTTAGCTTCCTCTTTCATGGGCATATCCATTCCATCATGCTTTATTGGTGTTGTCTTAGGAACTTCTTTCACGAGTTTCATTCCACATTTAGGACAGTTGCCCGGTTTAGAAGCATGGATTTCCGTATGCATCGGGCAGGTATAGGACACTGCGTGCATAGACTTATCTGTAATCTTTTTTTGAGAAGGCGTTTTCATGCCGCCCATATCACCCATCTTTTCGGATTGACTTTTTTTGGCCGGTACGGCTTTTTTAACCGGAACGCTTTTTTTCTTTTCAGCGACCAGCTTCATCCCGCATTTCGGACAATTGCCAGGCTCGCTACTCTGAATTTCGGGATGCATGGGGCAGGTATAGACTACCGGCTGTTGTTTTTGCTGCAATGAGATGGTCTGTCCTTCGTGCGCAGAGGCGAACCCGTACAAACCCATCAGCAAAATGTATACTACTAGTTTTTTCATCTTTATTAATTTTTTAAAAGACTGTCTTTTGTTTTTTCTATCCAGTCCAGGATCAAGTCCTGTTCAGCTTTTGTAAGTCGGGCATTCCTATGTATCAGTGTATAGGAACTGATAGGCATCGTGCCATCTTCTATACTGCCTGTTATTGCTTTTAGCTTGCTTTGCTGTCTGCGTGAGGAGTACTTGCCAAACTCATTAAAATTGAGCTCTTGTTTTCCTTCTCTGATATGCCAGGCAAGCCACCATCCACCAGGCTGTATATTTGCGTACCAGGGATAACGGGTATTGTTACTATGACAGTCGTAACAGGAGGTTTTCAAAATTCCCTGCACTTTTTCTGGTACAGGATAAGTGCGGCTAATATCGGCAGGGTAAGCCTGAATGCTGATATTTCGTTCAGGCTGAATAAACTGGATAACTACCAGCAACCCTGATAAAAACAAAAGACTTTTTGTTACCCTGCCCATGATTAATTTAGTTCTTCCTTAACACTTCCACAGGTTGGCATTTCTTTGCCCAGGTATGGGTTTTGGATGTCTTTGGTATCACTAAGCCAGTTGCCACCCTTTCCATTATTGTACATCGGGCAATTATCATAATAAAGCTTTTGTCCTGCGCTACCACCCGCTTTAACCAGATCATAAATTTCCTGGCTTAAAGTTTCAAAGTGTTCCCGCTGGTGCTTGATGTTTCCTGCATTGGATCCAATGTGCTCAGCATGTTCTTTTGCATCATCAGCGATATCCGTAAAGACTTTAGATTGTTCTGTACTTAGCGAAGCTTTGTCTACTACGTTTATGGCTTCAACTAGGCTCTTAGCAGCCTGCGCAGCAGTCTTATCGTCATCTTTTGTTAATGCATTTTTCAGTTCCAGGTAAGCTGAAATAACCTCTTTAGTAGGGACTATACTTTCGGCAGTAACCCCCTTTTTAGGTAGCTGAGTTTCCTTTTTATTTTCAGCGCTATTTACTGACTTTGTTCCGCCCGTACAGGCGGCAAAAAGTAGGGTAAACATTACCCCGCTTATTATTAATCGTTTCATGTTGTTCTTGAATTATAGGTGACCTGCAACATTTCTTGTCTACAAAACCTAAGATCTTTTCTGGAAAATAGGTGAGCTTTTAAATGCTGAAAAAAATAAAAATAGATAAACAGCCCTATGCTTTTGCATAGGGCTTATTTAGATAATAACCTCTATTTTATAGTTTCTACCACATTTCCGCAGGTCAGCATGGCACTGCCGTAATACGGATTCTTAACTGCTTTTTCACTGCTTAGCCAATTGCTTTTTTTCATTGGGCAATACATTTGGTAAACAGGTTCAGCCGATAATTTTGATGTCTTAGCCAAGGTGATCATGCTGGTTGAAAGACCGGCAAAATGCTCACGCTCACTTTTAAGATCCTTGCTTTTAGCAAGTTTAACAGCATGTTCCAATAAGCCCTTCTTACTATTTTCATTAATTACTTTGGAATCAGTGCTGTTTACCCCTTTAACAAATTCCTGGGCTTTTGATGCTGCAAGTTTTGCATCGCCACTTACTAAGGCGTCTTTAATATTATAGTATAAAGGAAGGAGTGCAACAGGTTGCGTTTGATGATCAGCATGGTCAGTTTGTGCAAATCCATATTGCACAAAGGATGTTGCTATAATAGCAACAATTAGAAATATCTTTTTCATTTTCTTAATTTTAATAGAATAATTATTGAGCTGCAATGGTTAATACCATCGGGAAAAACGATTAAGCTTTAAAATCAAATTTGGAAACTTTGTATGGCAATACGTACGTCAGTAATTGGCGGACGGCAATGCCGGACAAAATAGGTATTGGGAACATTTACTGGAAAAGTAACCTCCTCGCCTATTCGATAAACTGCCGAAGGCAAAAGGAAAAATGAAGATGACAGCAAATTATAATTAAACCCTGGTTGGGTCAACTTATCTGCTTTTGTTAATTTGTCTACTTGTTCCTTGCAACAATTGTCTTTTTGACTTTTAGAGGCATGATCTGTTCCAGTACTTTTATCATGACTATGTTTGGAATGATCATGAGCCTGATTGTGTTTACGGGTATGTCCACTGGAATGAACCCTTCCCTGCTCCTGGTGATGCCCATTATTGAAGCCCATGTTAGTTCCAACAGCACAAGCGAAGCCTACTACCGTATTCAAAAGGAATACAAGAGTTAAAAAGGCAGCCTTAAACTGTATGGATGAACGGGATTTCATTTATATAAATATAGTAATATTCTTTAATTACGTACTACCAGTCAAAGATAAGCGGACTTCTATTGCTAAACTTATAAAGTTTTGTAAAAAATATACATAATTCTTACCTATCCATTTAGGACAGGTAAGATTATCAGACTGATCTAAGCAGCTGTCGCCATCTGCTCACAGATTTTTCGCATTGGCGGCAAGCCTCTGCATATTCCCTGCAATGCACCATGCCCAATTTGAGCATGTTTTCAGATTTTGAAACATTTATTTATTGTTATTTGCCAATAGCCATTCTTGTAACTCCTTGATTTCTTTTTCCTGGTCTTCAATAATATTAGAAGCCATTGTTTTCATCTCTGAATGGGTTCCGTAGTCCAGTTCCATTTTGGACATTTCGATAGCACTTTGGTGGTGCTGGGCCATCAGGATCGCAAAATCATGGTCTATTCTTCCATTTATAATTTGCAGGTCTGCATTACGCCCCATTTTCTCCATGCCCATCATCATTTGCGCATCAAATTCCGGTACGCTTAAATGTGCAGGATGAGCCTGTAAAAATGTGTTGAGTTGGGCAATTTCCTGGGTCTGCGCGCTGATCATCTTTTGTGCAATTGCTTTCATCGTGGCATCGGTTCCATCTTTAAGTTCTGCATTAGCCATATCAATCGCTCCCTGGTGGTGCATTGTCATCATCATGGCAAAATCATTATCAGGATCTTTGGTCATTTCCATGGCATCCATCTTATCCATCATCTGGTGCATGATGGTCATCATTTGGTTTTTATCGTGCTCCTGAATAGTGATTTGATTATCATCTTTACTGCATGCCTGCGCAAAAATTAATAGCGAGGCAAGAGATAGCATTTTTAGTCTATTTTTCATAGTTATAAGTATTAAATAGATTGGTTTATTGATACAATTAGTTGTGGATCAACTTTATTTATGCCCTGCCTGCCAGTTTTCGAACTCTTGGATTTCCTTTGTTTGGTCAGCAATCATTTTTGTTGCCATTGATTTAAACATTGGTTCGGCCTCTGCCATATCAACAGCTCCTTTATGATGTTCCTGGAGAGAAGCTGCAAGATCATGATCCGCATTTCCTGATTTCTCCATCTTATGCATATTTTCCATCATCTGGTTCATGGAAAACATAATGGACGAATCTGCCATATTACTTTTCGTGGTACTCATCGCATGGGCGGAACTGTCACCGTTCATTAGCGAATCATTCGTTTGACTACTGGATTGCTGGTTTTGGCAACTTACCACAATTGCCGCTATGGCAATTAATGGCATGATTAATTTGTTTTTCATTGTTTAGTTTTAATAAATAATTGATTATATTTTGTCCAGTGGCTTTCGGCTATTTAATTTCATGGTCTTAAACTCTCTTGGAGAGAGACCAGTAACTGATTTAAACTGATTTGAAAGGTGTGCACTGCTGCTGTACCCTATTTTCCATGCGATCTCATTTAGATTGAGTTCCCCATATTGAAGCAGCTCTTTTACCTTTTCGATCTTTTGCTGGATAATGAATTTTTCAATGGTCAGATCTCCGCTTTCAGAGAATAGGCGGCTTAGATAGCTATAATCTTTATGTAAGCGATCCGTTAATACCTGACTGAAGATAATATGTTGGGTTAAATCCGAATGATGTATAATTTCTATAACGGTGTTTCGGATGCTTTCAATCAACCTATCCTTTTCATTATCGATCAGCTCAAAGCCAAGCACTTTAAAAGACGCTGCTATTTCTCTCAGTTTATTTTCCGAAGGGTCAGGATAGACAAGAGCCGTCCCAAGAGAGATTTCTGAAACCTGCAAGTCCAGGTGTTCTAATTGTTGGCGTACAACCATTGTGCAACGGTCGCAAACCATATTTTTTATATGTAATAACATTTTAAAAGATCAAGCTAAATGAAAATATATAGGATACGGGATGTTCCATGGACTATTAAATAGTCCTAGCTTGATCAAATCAGGAAGGTACAGTTGGAAATATAAAGTGGAGTTTTTAAAAGGCCAGGTGGTGCATTACCCTTTGGCCAATCCATAGATTTTTTTTCTTTGCGAAAGATGAAGAGATCCTTAAAACCTGTTGGATAAGTTAAAATTGCAAAGGCAGTGAAAAATGGGCTGGACGAATTCTGGATATTTTCGCTGATGGCATACTGCCCATGCTGGTCACAGCACTCACAATCTTTCTCTTTAGAACACGGTTTTTCTTTATGGGTATGAGGTTTGGCCTCTTCATGGGATTTGGCTTTGTTATGATGATTATTGCTTGCCTGCGGTTCGAGTAAATATTCACCTGCACAATGAACAATACAGACAAACATGCCTGTTGTTAATAACAGGTAGAATACTGCAAAACTTATGGCATAGGCTTTTCTCATTATCAGGTAACTAACTTAATACAAATCATTTATAAGTTTTGTTCTAAAATTTAATATTTCATCTTAAAAAGCTGATATATGAGTTAGTTATGGATTGGCAAATCACAAAATGACATTGCCTTATTTACTTTAGTCTACTATTAACCAAATTTTGATAAATATTAGGTGACTCACGGAATTATGTAAAAATTTTTCAAAGTTATATAAGATCTATAAGTACTCTTTGTCGTAATTTCGCCTTATGAAGATCATGGTCTTGTTTCTGGCTTTATGTATTGTTGTTTTCCCATTTATGGAAGGAAATGCAAAAAGCATGCAAAGAAGTGCATCAGACAAGTGCTGTCATGAAATGACCAAGGAGTCATCATGCACCGATTTATCGAAAAACCGATGTAATCCGACCGCCTGTCAAACAATGACCATCTGTATAAATATTACTTTTCTGAAAAGTGAAGTTTTATCTCCTGCATCCTTGTTTCCTATCTTCATGAAGAAAGTATCCATCCCGAATTACCTTGGAGAGTTGTCTCGATACTCTTCGGTAAGCTGGCGTCCGCCTGCTGTTTAATAATTTATTGCTTGATTCAATTTTATCAGTTCATTAATTAATTAAACATTCAATCTTAAAACATGAAAAAGTTTTTATTTATCACCATGATAATGGTGATCACTATATTTTCCATTTCTTTCGCCAATACTCCATGCTGCAATACAAAATTGCATGACTGTACCAAATGTTCCAAAACTTGTACCAAACCGAACTGTATGGATAACTGCAGTAAAGCATGTAAGGGTTCTGGGAAGTGCGATAAAACCTGTAAGTATTAGGTTAGCTAGTTAGATTTAATAGATATGGTACAAAGGGTAGGACAAACCTGTCTTTGCGCCATATCTATTTTAAATAAAGAGTTACTCGGTTTCTAACAAAGTTGCATATTAAATTATTTAATCGTAACATTGCAATATACAATTATGGGACTTACAAGAACAGAAATATTCAGCGCCGAACAAAACCAATTGGCTACTTTACTAAAAGCATTGGCCCATCCTGCCCGTATCGCAATTTTACAAAGGATACTTGCTTCGAATACCTGCATCTGTGGGGACCTGGTCGAAGAACTTGGTCTTGCCCAGGCGACGATATCCCAACATTTAAAAGAATTAAAGACTGCTGGAATCATTCAGGGTACCATTGAAGGAGTCAGTGTTTGTTATTGTATCAATCCGGTAACCTGGAAATTAATAGAGACCCAGATGGGTGCTTTTTTAGGCGCTTACATACAAGAAGCTGACTGCTGTTAGTTTTTTTAAAGATTAAATCAATCGTTAAATTGCAATATTAAATATATCGTTATGAAATTATCAGAAATTAAAGAAATCCTGGCTAAAAGAGAAAGCGTTAATTTTAAACTAGAGAACGGTCAGGCTGTGCCTGAGCATTTTCATGTTACCGAAGTTGGTATAATCACTAAAGACTTTATCGACTGCGGAGGTACCGTACGACATGAGAAAGTAGCAAATTTCCAGCTTTGGGATGCCAATGATTTTGAGCACCGTTTGAAAGCAGGAAAATTATTGAACATCATTTCTTTGTCTGAGCAGGTTATCGGTATGGAAGATCTTGATATAGAAGTAGAATATCAGTCTGAAACCATAGGTAAATATGACCTAGCCTTTGACGGGGATAACTTTGTTTTGACCTCAAAAACGACTGCTTGCCTTGCCATGGACAAATGCGGCATTCCGGCAAAAAAAGAAAAACTTGAAATGGTAAACCTGGCAGGTGACGCAAATGCGTGTACTCCAGGTGGTGGCTGCTGCTAAATAAAAAACATGGGGATTAGAATTTTAGTTTTTTCAGATTGGGAGCAGGTTAAATCTATTTATGAAAAGGGAATTGCAACTGGCAATGCCACTTTTCAAACCACTGCCCCAACCTTTGAGGAATGGGACGATTCACATTTAAAAACTTGTCGCTTTGTCTATGATTAGAATGGTACTATCCGTGGATGGGCCGCATTAACCCCTGTTTCTTCCAGATGCGTTTATGCCGGGGTTGCAGAAGTGAGCGTGTACGTTGATCCAGAGTTTAGTGGAAAAGGTATTGGATCTGGTCTGCTTAATAAGCTAGTCAAGGCAAGTGAACAGGAAGGCATCTGGACTTTGCAGGCTGGAATTTTTCCGGAAAATGCATCAAGCTTAAAAATTCATGAGAAAGCGGGTTTTCGGATCCTTGGCATTAGAGAAAAGATTGGAAAACAACATGACACCTGGCGGGATACCGTCCTATTAGAAAGAAGAAGTAAAACCATAATTTAAACAAAATTGAAAAATATATTAGTCCTGTGTACAGGAAATAGCTGCAGAAGCCAGCTTGCTGAAGGTTACCTGCGTCATTATGCAGAAGGTAAAGCCAATATCTATAGTGCAGGAATAGAAACCCATGGGGTAAACCCAAAAGCGGTGCAGGTCATGGCAGAAGACCACATTGACATTTCATCTCATACCTCTAACCATGTAGATGAATACTTGTCTATTCCTTTTGATGCAGTGATCACCGTATGTGATAATGCAAACGAGGCCTGTCCTTATTTTCCTGGCAAGGTGGAGCGCTTTCATCAGAACTTTCCTGATCCTGCAAAAGCGACTGGAACTGCGGAAGAAGTCATGGACGAATTCAGAAGGGTCAGAGACTTGATTAAAGTTTACTCGGATGACTTTATCAGCGAACATATAAACCAAAAGACTTAATGAGCGCAAATAATTGTGCCCCTGTGGCCGAAAGAAAAAAACTTGGTTTCCTTGACCGGTATTTAACCTTATGGATATTTATTGCAATGGCTCTTGGGGTGAGCATAGGTTACTTCGTGCCTTCATCCTCTGGTTTTATAAATTCCTTTTCCAGTGGCACCACAAACATTCCTTTAGCCATTGGACTGATCCTGATGATGTACCCTCCGCTTGCAAAGGTGAGTTATGAAAAAATGGGTGAAGTATTCAAAGACACTAAAGTATTAAGCGTCTCGCTTATTCTAAATTGGGTAATTGGGCCATTACTAATGTTTTTTCTGGCCATTATTTTCCTAAGGGGCTATCCGGAATATATGGTGGGTCTGATCCTAATTGGCCTTGCCAGATGTATTGCCATGGTGGTAGTCTGGAATGAACTTGCCGAAGGAAACAGGGAATATGCAGCAGGTCTGATTGCATTGAACAGTATTTTCCAGGTATTATTATACAGTGTTTTTGCCTATATCTTTATTACGGTATTGCCTCCTTATTTTGGCTTGAAAGGCCTGGAGGTTAATATTACGATTAGTGAAATAGCTAAAAGTGTTGCGATTTATTTAGGGTTGCCTTTTGCGCTTGGAATTATTTCAAGATACGTGCTGATTAGTATAAAGGGAAAAGAATGGTTCAATAATGTCTTTGTACCTATGATTTCTCCCATTACCCTTATTGCTTTACTTTTCACCATTGTGATCATGTTCAGTTTAAAAGGAGAATTAATCGTACACATTCCCATGGATGTAGTTAGAATTGCCATTCCACTGGTCATATATTTCTCCATCATGTTCATCATGAGCTTTTTTGCAGGACGTTATTTTGGTGCAGACTATTCTAAGAGCGCTTCTATCGCATTTACGGCAACCGGGAACAATTTTGAACTCGCTATTGCTGTCGCCATTGGCGTATTTGGAATCAATTCAGGTCAAGCCTTTGCCGGAGTGATCGGCCCTTTAGTAGAAGTTCCTGCACTGATTGCCCTGGTGAACCTTGCTTTTTACTTCAGAAAAAAATACTATCCAGCTAAGACCTTAGAAACAATACAATAATGAAGATTGCACTTTTTTCGGATGTACATGCTAACCTTCCGGCTTTTAAGGCCATGTTGGAAGACCTGGACGAACAGACTGCTGATGCTATATACTGTCTTGGCGATTTGATAGGTTACAACGTGTGGCCAAATGAAGTCATTGCTGAAATTAGAAAGCGGGGTATAGCTACCCTTGCCGGAAACCATGACTTAAAAGTAGAAAACCTGATCACTACGCCCCAGAGCTTAAGCGAGCCTGGTAAAAAGTATGCTTACCACTTAGTTGAACAACATCATCGAGATTATTTGTTGACGCTCCCTGCGCACATCAGACTGGAATTTAAGCAAGGCAGTGAAAAATTAAACATCGTAATGGCTCATGGCAGTACCCGGAGTGTAGATGAATATACGTTGTTTGATACCGAAGAAAAACAGGTGCTGGAAATGATGGAAGAAGCAAATGCTGACCTATTATTTGTCGGCCATTCTCATAAACCCTATCACCGGATAATGGAAAGCAGTGCCGGTGTTTTTAAACATGTAATCAATTTAGGATCGGTTGGAAAACCAAAGGATGGCGATTCACGGGGATGTTACGTTATGCTAACAATAGATAAGAAGAGTTCTGTATCGGATCCGGAAAGTATTAAAGTAGAATTTAGAAGGGTCGCCTATGACCTTAACATGGCTTCTCAGGAAATACTGGAAAGTCCTTTACCAGATGAATTTGCACAAGGATTATTTGAAGCTAGGTAAAAGGAACCATTACATTTAATAGTGAGCCTATCGTTAATTGGTCGTTTTTTGATAGATAACTTAGTGTATTTCTTTTAATTTCGTAATCAAAGCGTTTTGAAAGGAATACTTAATCTATTAACATTTTATGTAAAGCATCTTTTAAAAGGTTTATCTCCCCTGTTGAAAGCTTTCCTATCTTGGAGCCTATACGAGCCCTATCTATCACCTTTATTTGATCTGTAGCTATTGATCCCTGTTTATTAGAGATAGTACAAGAGACACGCCAAGGGTAACTTTTAATAGTAGATGTAATAGGGATAATGATTAAAGTTTTTAAAAATTCGTTCATTTCATCAGGGCTAACCACTACACATGGTCGCGTCTTTGCCATTTCGCTTCCTAGTGACGGATCTAAAGAAATCCAGAAAACTTCATATTGATGTATTTTTACCATGTCCATTCTTCCTTTTCAAATTCATTAGGGAGATCGGGTAAAAGAAGATCATCATCTCCAGCAGCATTCATCATTTTTGCGGCTTCGGCCCATCCTTGCCGTGGTTCTGGTTTAATTACAATGCTTCCATTACTAATTTCAAGTTCTACAGTAGATCTATTAGATAATTTCAATTGCCTTAACAGCATTGACGGAAGTATAATTCCCTGGCTATTTCCTATGTTTATTATATTCGTTTTCATGTTATAACATAATATGAATTATAGGCTAATATACGCATAAATGTTATAACACAATGACGAACTTCAATTTCACTCATAATTTTTATTTTCCATCATGCGTTTAAAGATTCATTTGTTAACAAGTGAATCTAAATAGTGAGGCGTATTTAGTTACAAACTATTGTTAAACAATTAGTTATACTACATTTATTTTTAAACACTTATAAAACCTGTTTTTTGCTGTAATCAATTAACCTTTTCTCCCCTCGCTCTTTGTTTTCTTTTCTCTCGTATTAGTGTTTTTTGACTACATTTTTGTAGGAACTATAGAGAGGTGGGAACATCACAATTTGTGAATATTTATTTATTTATATTATTTGAGGGTCGCCTAACTATTTGTAAAAAAGATAGTTAGGCGACTTATAAAACAGGTTTTATAAGTATATAAACAGGTTTTATAAGTATATAAACAGGTTTTATAAGCGCAAAAAACAGGTTTTATAAGTCAAAAGAACAGGTTTTATAAGCTAAAAAACAGTTTTGTTTTTTAGCCTGTTTTTTATTAGTATTGTAAAATGGATACCGTAAAAGAAGAAAAAATAAGTCAAGTAAGACATTCTAATGCTATCACAAGTGCACGACATGAACTATCTGCAACACAGTTGGATCTTTATTTTATGCTATTAAGCTTGCTAAAACCGAATCACATCAATAAATACGAGATTAGCGTAAAGCAAATAGAAAGCTTGACAGGCCGTAACTGGAATTATCAGCAACTAAAAGATGCTACTTTAGATCTAATTGGAAAGGTTTTTGAAATAGAAGAACCTGATGGCCTGTTACAAGTTTCGATGTTATCTAGTGCAAAATATATTAAAGGGACAGGACGGATACAGCTAACCATAGCAGAAGAACTAAAGCCCTATTTAGTTGATTTAAAAAATAATTTTACAAGTTTTCAATTATATAGCGTCTTATCCATGTCTTCAAAATATGCCAAATGGCTGTATGTACAGTTTAGTAGGTGGAAAGATATTGGCATACTAAAAGTTGATCTTGAGGAACTGAAATTCAAGCTTAACTTAAAAGACCCAGCTGGTAAAGCCCCAGAGCAATATAAACAATGGGGTCAATTTAAAGATAATGTTTTAGAACCCTCTATGCGCCAAATAAACGAACATTCGGATTTAGAGATAAAATATACAACAGAAAAAATCGGAAAAAAAATCAATAAAATACTGTTTTATATAAAAAGCAGGAAGCAATTCCAACCGTTGATTCCATTTGGTTTAGAAGATAATAGTACGGATGATATTGAAGCAATCAGACTCAAGGAACGAATGAGGGCTATAGGTGTAGTTGATAGTAATTTGGTAAAAAGTATTTTAGCTAGCCCCGACTTACGTGTTAAAGCAAATAAGGCTTTATATGATATGGCGTTTAATAAAACAATTACTAATCCTGGAGGTTATTTTCGAAAAATAATAGGCTTATAAAACCTGTTTTTATAAATACATAAATTTGTAATTATGTATTTATGTACCTTTTAAAAGTTGTTCTAAGGCTAAAATGGTTATATCCTTTTGTGTAAGCTCATTCTCAACTCCATAGCTTTTTATCCTTTTCAATAAAGTTTTAGGTATCCATACGTTTAATTGCCCTTCGGGTATTTTTTCTGCAGATTGGTTTTTAACTGGTGTTACTTCTTGAATAGGAGTTTTTGGCTGTTCTTCTTTTAGTCTATTTGCTAAGCCACCTAATTTATTTTTATAGTCAGTCATATCATTTTATGTAAATACAAAAATACATATTTATGTACTTTTATAGATTAATTCCATTTACTATCTCTTCAGCTAAGGCGATGATTTCTTCTTTAGCCTTATTATCATCACCAGATAATACTCCGCCTGTTATAGGAGATCTTGTAAAGCTTACCCGGTCATGAATTATCGTTTTTAATACCGATAAATTAAAACTCTTAAGAAGTTCTTGAACCTCTCCGGTTATACTCGATCGATGCTTAATCATATTTAATACGATACCAGCTTGAAGACGTTTATTTTT
>Ga0308164_10003512_pt1 | contig 14053 bp, 22 predicted proteins | sample PhyTR2_FD_201031 | JGI IMG/M metagenome (GOLD analysis project Ga0308164, IMG submission 201031) | Phyllosphere microbial communities from UC Gill Tract Community Farm, Albany, California, United States - DLSLT.R2 | ecosystem: Host-associated > Plants > Phyllosphere > Unclassified | place: USA... | reverse complement strand
CCTGCCTATTTGACCGAGGTTTATGACCGACCCGCGTGTAACGACGATTGAACGTGCCTTCCAACTGGCGAAGGCTGGAACCTGCCGCTCCATCAGCGATATTCGCAATCAGCTATCCGCCGAAGGTTATGATGGCATCCATGGCCACCTGGACGGCATGAGCATCAAGCGTCAGCTTAACGCGGCGCTGGCCGCCCGCGGCGTTACTCCAAGCGCAAGCGACGACGAGGACTGATCTCGGGTGCCGCGTCGATAGCGTGGTAATCAAGTTCGCCGGCGATGACCGGTCTCCCCGGATACGGTAAGGGCAGGGCGAGCCCCTCACGGAGATGCGGTATGATTGCGACGACGACTTCGGCGACGATCTCGCGCTTCGCCGAGGCCTGGCGCGTGCGGGACCAACGAGAAGGCGACGTGGCCCATCCACAAGCGGAGCGTGAGGCCGAAGTCCTGTTGCGCCAGTACGTCGTGAGCGTCGCGCTGCTTGCTATGGGGGTCGTCGCAGCCGTGGCGACGGCTGTCAGATCTCCACCGTCCGCCGCTTCTGCGATCGCTGCGATCATAGGCGCGCTTGCGTTTGGCTATGTGCTTGTTCTGACCGAGCTCACGGCTGTGCCTCAGACGCTCCAGACGATTCCGGGCCTACGTTCGGCACGATTGAGGCGGTTGCGTTTCGCCGCTGCTGTGATCGCAACAGTCGAGCCCGCGCTGCCGCTAATCTTAGCCGCGGGTGTCGCCGTAGCATCGATGTGAGGTATGCACCCGGTTAGCGCGTGCGCCCCGACATGTCGGCCCAGTTGTCGATATCGTGGCCGGCTTCCTCTCGGATCTCGTACATGTCCGTGCGTGTAAGCCGGCCGTCAGACCATGCCGCGCGATACGCGGCGTCGCCGCGCGGCCCGGTCTTCGAGAGCGTGGTGGCGTGACGCTGTTCCGTCTGACTGACCGGCATGTAGTTCGCAGCGATCAATCCGGTGAGGCTGACGGATGTGAGTGTGATCGCAATCAGGCGGACCCGTCGCGCGTCGAGCTTCTGCATCGGATCAGGCCCGCTGAAGGATGCCGAGGCGCGACCGGACCACTGCCGTCGCGATGACGTAGGTCGGAATGGCGAGGATGGCCGCCAGACCCCAGACCCACAGGCTGGCGTCCGTGTAGATCAGCGCTCCGACGATTCCAGCCCAATAGATAGCTTCGATCAGGTGCATGAAGGCGTTGAGGTAATCTCGACCATTCGTTCGCGGAATGGTGAACCGGTCTTGCCTCGGCTTGGCCATGTCGGGGCGCTCCCGTTGATAGTTGCGTGAACATACGGAAAGCCAGTCCAAATCCAAGCGCGGTCGCCTGCGATCAGATGGCGGTTCTCAGCGGCTCGGGCTTCTTCCCGTCGGGTAAGGTTTCGCGGAGATGGCCGTGGACCATCGCCGCGCTGAACGGCTTGGAGAGGAACGTGGCCTTCTCCGGCATGTCACCGGCCTCCGGGCCGACGCGCCCGCTGGCGATGACGATCTCGATCCATGGGTAGGTTTCGGCGACGTGGCGCGCGAGCCCGAAGCCGTCGGTGTCGCCGGGCATGTCAACGTCGGAGAAGAGGAGGGTGATCGTGTGGGCGAACTCGGGGAGCATAAGGATCGCAGCGTCGCCATCATCCGCTTCATGTGTCCGGAAGCCTGCATCTTCCAGAATGCCGCACGCATCCATGAGAATGATCGGGTCATCGTCGACGACGAGGGCGTAGGGCTTTGTCGATGCTTCCATCTGCTATGAACCATCGATCTGGTGGAAGGTCGCCGATTAACGGACATATTCTTCACGGCCGACATTCCCACGATAGTACGTCTCGGCGCGGCGACGCTCCCTGATCGCCAACGCCGCGAATGCGATCGCATATGCGAACGCTGCAGCCAGTGAGACAACAAGAGGGGCACCGAACGCCGCAAGCGCGATAACCAAGGTCGGTCCTACCATGCTCAGCAGCATGAAGCCTTGCGATGAACCTGGAGCACGCAAACCGTCACGGTTCGTGCGCCAGTTGGCACCTCGACCCGCCCTTGTGGAAGCTCGCACGTTCCAGAACCCGGTCGCCATCGCGACGGCGATCGCTAGAATAAGCAGAATGTGCATCCCGATGACTCCGGCGTGAGAACAGACCCTGCGGTTCAGAGGCTTCGTCGGTCAAGCGCGGTGACCTGGCGGTGCTTATAACAGCGACGATGTCGCTTTTCATCATAGCGGAGTTACCCACTACGTCGAAAAGGACTTGCGCACCCCGTTCACGTTATGTTCAATGCCCGCCACAGGAGGACGACCATGAAGTTGAAGGACGCGATGCGCGGCTATGATTACGATCTGCCGCTTCTGGATGCGCTGAACGATCCGCAGCTGTCGGTCGATCGCCGGGTACTCGCCGGCGCGACGATCGGCGTCGGCCTGGACGTGGCGTATTTCGCGATCCGCGAGCTCGAGGAGGCGTTTGCGGCCTTGGCGAACGATCACAACAACGGGATCGAGCAGGGTGCCGGGTTCGAGGACGTCTCCGAGATCCTGAAGGCGCAGAGCCCGTTCCAGATGCGCCTCTGGCATCTGCTGGACGTCACGCCGCTCCAGCTCGCCCTCGAGGATCTGGCGTGGCTCAAGAGCCTAGCCTATCGCCGCGGCCGCATGGCAGCGGTGGTTCGCGACGAGAATCTGCCGATCACCTACATGACCGACGAAGCTCTCTGCGAGGGCGTTACCGCTTCGGAGTTGATGGCTCGGATTCAAGCGAGCAGCTGACCTGGTCTCAGGCGACCAACACCTGCATTGTTTCGGGAGCCTGCGGCGACTGCCGCGAGACACGAAAAGGCTGGTCGGCGTTGCCGGTGCGGACGACAAACTGGTCGACGCCGGTCGCTTCCCGCAGCTGGACTGCGACAGCGTAGGCGTTCTCGAATGAGGCCAGCGAACGACGGACAAGGACTGTGTTGAGCATGGCGCGGTACTCGTTGGTGTGTCCAGAACAGGCACGCGCCATGGCGCGGCCATTCATGGATTGTTGAACATGTTAGGTATAACAAAGGGAGCGGACCGGATTCGACGCTGTCGCGTTTAATCAGTCCATCCGCCGTTTCGACGGAGGATCCTTTGACGACGGGGTCGGAACCGCTGCTATCGGTTTCGGCCCCGTTTTCGCATCGGCGATCGATCAGGCATCGGGCGCGCGCGCCGCGGCCCAAAGCAGGAGAGCGGTAACCGCGATCCAGATCGCGACGAAGGCGATCTCTGTCCAAAGGCTCAGACGATTGATCGTGGTCACCGAGGCGGGTCCGCTTTGGTTCATTCGGATATGCGCGGGAAGCAGGCGGAGCAGGGTGATACCCTGGCCGGCGTTCACGACCCCGACGAGCAGCGCTGCGATCAGGAGTGGCGTTTGCTTCCAACCGAAGCCTGCGACGATCAGCACCGCGGCCGCCACGGTTGCCCCCAGCTGTAGGTTGAGCAGCCTGAGCTTCTTTCGGACCAGGAGGTCGATCCGTTCTCGAACCTCGGCCTCGCGTTGATGACGGTGGTTCATCGCGGCATCATCATCCCGGTCGCCAGTCCGACCACATACCCGTCATCCTGAGCCTTCTGTTTAGCCTGCTGTGCAGGTGTCAGTGGCGGAGGTGGTGGGGCCATGGTGACGGTGACGGTTGCGGCAAGTGCTGCACAGACGGCCGGACCGCCAACGACACCCAGCACGCGCTGGCTCACGATCCCATAGGAATAGCACATAGAGACCATGATGATGGCAATGATCGAGATTGCGAACACCAAGTGAGCATCTATCATAGTAGTGACTCCGCGATATCGGTTATATGCGGCGGGTTGCCAGCTAAACGCAATGATCGTAACGGTATGCCTCGCGTCGATGTCGCACATTACATCGGCCGAACCGGGCTAAGACGCGATTTTACATAACAACTATTATCGGTCTTGAAACCTCGTACTTACTTAGTCCGATTTAAGGCGTCGCTGGACTGATGATCCCCGTTCGGGTTCGCGGCTGTTCAGCGATCGTACCGCGGTTGCCGCTTTAGGCCCTTTGATGACTGCGAGTTAGTCATGCGTTATGCCGTCTCGCCTCAACCGAACAACCATTCACCTAAGTACCACACACTTGCAATAAGCAAGGTGTAAAGGCCAAGGCCCCAAACGAAGACATCGATCTCGCCCTGTTCACTGATTTCCAGCCAAGCCATGATTGCCGTGTCAATCACTCCACACATAATGCCAAACATCCCGACTGTGCGAATGGTGTTCATGCCAGCCAATCCTTTTCGTCGCTTTGTGCCCTGACCTATTCTTGGGCACCATGACGGAAATCTACAGGAACCGCTAGGAGGCGTCGGTAGACTGATTATGCGCGCGGTTTTCTGCGGCTTAGCCATCGATCGAGCCGGTCGAGCTGCTTCGGGACGAGGTAAATGGCGAGCCCGAGAAAACAGAACAGGACGCTACCGAGGAGGTTGTCGGATAGACGGTGCGGAAACGCGCCCTCCCACATCAAGCCAGCGTAAATGCAGGCGAAGCCGATCAGGTATACGATCGCCGCGAATCCTGATGCCCCTACCATCACGAGGCCTGTCATGCCGACCGCATGGTCGTCGATCTGGCCGGTCACGCGCTTGATCATCGCGAATAGGAACCCGATGATCGAGAGAGCCATAGGCAAATCGGCAATGAGCTGGAGCCAATCGATCGCAACATATTCTCCGAAGGGGCCGGAGCCGAGCGCTGAGCCTACCATCGTCATTCTCCCTCACATCGGTCTTACGTCCTTCACCCTCCCCTCTCAATCGCCCGCCGCTCTCGTTCGTGGCGTAGGCGCTCGACCATCGCGACGTCCGAGTGCGACTGGATCAGCCGATCGAGAGCGGCGTCAGGCAGACAACTCGGATCAAGCCTTGGTCCCTTGGACTTAGGCGCGGTGCGTCCGAGAGCGATCAAGCACCGCCTGTTGCGCACCTCGACTAGCAGCGTGCCACGCTCCGCTCGGCTGAAGGCCCGATCAAGGCCGTAAAGCCACCCGGCTGCAGCTTCGACCAGCATGGCCTCGCAACGCTGAAGATCGTCATCGTGACGGCATTCACGGATGCGCTCGACCGTCAGCGCGCGTGCCGTTTCGCGGGTTCGGCGATAGTGATCGCTGCTCGGGCCTTCGAGCGCGAAGAGCCGGTGCATGTGGCGAACCCATGCGCCCATGCTCTCCCACGCAAACGGCTTTGGTGCGTTGCGTCTGTCGGCACGATACGCCCTCATCGGGGCGAGCAAGCGCGGTGGCTTCTTGTCGCCATAGAACAGGTCGGGCTCCCGCCAGCTCATTGGACCGGCTCCAGGTCCCGCAGCTCGGCCATCTCGATCTTCGCCGTCCGTTCCGCTCCGACGGCATCGAAGAAGACATAGCAGTGGTCGTCAAATGGGGCTCCGCACAGGCGCCACACCACGCCCTCCCGACCAAGAAAGCGCTGGATGCCGAATGCAGGATCGACGGAGCCCGGTGCGTCGACCAGGCGGACGCGGCGTCGCACTGCAAGCCAGTTTCCGGCCCTGCGGATGATTGATGCGCGCTCTGCGGGCGACAGGATAGAAGGCCGATCCGAGCGGGGCGGACCGAACGTGGCAGACGGGTCGCCTTGGATCCGCTCCAGCTTCTGCTCGATCGTCTCGACTGGTGGTCGATCCCAATCGGGCGCCGTTCGGTTCCGATGGTAGTGCGTCGTCGCTTTGGATCCGAAGAGATCCTGCTGATACCCGATAATTCGCCGCTGGCGTTGCTCCTCGGCATAGGCGGATCGCCATAGGTCATCCTCGGTTCGCGGCTTCGGGCCCTCGTCTGCGAGCCGAACGATTGCCATCAACTCCGTGAACTCGTCCGGTGAAACCGTGGCGAGGTGAGGATTGTATCTCATCGCGGCACATCGAAGCTGGACACGTTCAGTGCCATTTCGTCCAAAACAGCCACCCGCTCGGCGCGCATCCGGGTCTCGCGCGCATCTTCGGCCTCGGCTCTGATCCTCGCGCGCGCATCTGCCTTGGCCTTGCGAAGTCGGTTCCACGTGACGCGATCGCCGGGCTCGTAGGAATCAAACATCGTCTCGTGCGAGCTTCTCAGATAGTTGAGCGTTCGGACGCGCATCTCCGCTGGAAGCGTCGCCAGCTCGGCTTTCAGCTGGCCAAGTGGGATGGGCCGCTCCCAGTAGAGGACGATGGCAAGCCCTCCGACAATAGCGACGAGCATGAGGGCGAGAACGGCCACGTTGACCACCTCCCCTTCTCCGAGCTTCTGCATTTTGCTCTCCTGTTTGTGTCGGCCTTTCGGCCTCTGCGATGGTGGAGCGTTGGCGCGTCGCGCAACTCTCAGGGGCCGCTTTGGCTCGCCATGAGGGCGACACAGTTTCGGCAATCGGCCGTCACCCGTGGATTGGTTCAGCGTCTCTGCCGTGAGTGATCCCCGCAATCGGACTGTGGTCTACCGCCAGCGCCATGCGCAGCGGCGATACCCAGATCGCCTTGTCCGAGAGTGTGAAGGTCTCGCCTAGACGGGCGAGCAGAAGCGCCTCGCCGATCTCCTCGGCCATGCCTTGCGCGGCAGCCGATGGGACGGCGTTACCGATCCATTCCCGTTTTTGTGCATCCGATGATCCCTCCAGCTCGAAAGGCTGAGCCATCGACCACAGGTTGCGCTCGCTATCGAAGCGGAACACCTGGTCAGGGTCGAAGAGAGACTGAAGGGCGGCCAGCTCCAAGGTCGTGAACGGGCGGTGCCACGTCCCGTCGGAGGCGATGATCCGAGCGACCACGCGATCGTTCGGCGCTGGCAACGCGGTCAACGGCTCGGCCGGCGGTATCCGGGGATCCGCTACCGACCATTTTCCTCGGTCGTATTTCGCATAGCCGGGCACGGCGACGCTCGTGTCTTCCCAACGAACGACACCGTAGTGCGCTTGGCTGTTGTAGCTGTGCTGGTTGCGCGCGCCGGCACTGAGGCCAACCGGGCGAGGGTCGGCTACGGACAGGGCACCACCCGCCGGGTGGATAGCGCCGGTGACAACTTTGGCGGAATCGCGGAAGTCCGTCACGGCGAGGATGTTGCGGTGAGTGCCGGACGAATATCCCGGCCTTGGGTCAGCGACCGAAAGCGCGCCGGAGCCGACGCGATCTGATCCGGTGATCGTCGGCGCTGCCTGGTCGGCCGCAACGACCTTCATCTTGTTGTGGTGGGCGCCGCTGCCGTGTGTCGGCCTGGGGTCTGCGACCGGCTCCCCGGCTTCGGAGCCGCCAAGGGGTACGATCCGAAATACGTTACCGAAGCTCGGCGCCAGGGTACGAGGATCGGAGACGGCATAGGGGCCGGTTCCGACCGAGACGTCCGCCTTGATGCACGGCGCCGGCTCCCACCACGGCCGCACGCCGAGCTGGACGCTCTTGGGATGGCCGTCGACCCGCGGATCCGCAACGGCATGGGCACCGCCACTCGGCTTCGGGCTTCCGCTGATCGTGGCCGCGCTCTGCGCCCAATCGCGCACGCCGAGGACGTGACGATGCGTGTTCTCGCCGTAATCGGGACGAGGATCCGCAACGCTGTAGGCGCCATTCGTCGGGCCTGTGCGACCTGCTACCGTCCCGGTGTGATCCGCCCATTCTCGGACGCCCAGGACATCGGCATTCCAGTTCGCTGAGACGCGAACATCGGCAACGGAGAAGCGGCCTTGGGCCGGCGAGCGTGCAGAGGTGAGCGTCGGCGCGGTGTCCGACCAATCGAGGACGCCAAGTGCGTTTTCACGCAAAGCCTGCTCGGGTACGATGCCGAAATCCCGGAGATGCCCATCGACGACAGCGAGATCGTTCAGCGCGCGCCAGTCGCGCCCCGCGGGTACGAACGCGAGCCGTACCCATGTCTTCCACTGGAGGGCTGGCACGCGGTGCATGACGCCGGCGACCGGATCGCCGGGCAGTGGCAGCTTGCCGATGACCTCGCCAACGCCGCGCAGCCGCTTCTTGGCGGGCTGGTAGATGAAATTCGGCACCTTTGACGGGTGGCGAAAAAGGCGCAGGAACCGCTTGCGGCTTTGTGCGAGCCCGCCGATCGTCCCGCAATCGTGGATGCTGTCCTCCACGTCGCTCACGACATAACCATAAGCGCGGTAAAGCGCGTCGATTTTCGCGAGAAACCGCGCCCCTCGCGATGATGCAATCCGGGGCACGTTCTCGAAGGCAACGATCGCGACCGGATCGTCACGGTACGCCTCGAGGCTGAGCATCATGCCGCGCGTCGTGAGATCGTTCAGCGCCTGGTATTTGGCCGTCTCGGCAGCGCGGGCCGACAACAAGCCGGAGAAGCCTTTGCAGGGGTAGCTCGCGAACAGGATATCGAGGTGACCGAAGACGCCACGAACGTCCTGTGGCGTGGCCTCGCGCCACCCGGCAGGAGGGGCCTTTCCGTGGAATGCACGGTATTGTTCCTCGTTGAAGAGGTCCATCACCGTGCCCTTCACCCCGGTCAGGCGCTCGAAATTGCGGATCGCGCCCTCATCGACATCGATGCCGCCCGCACACTCGAACCGGCCTCGGAGCGGTCCTACGCGCGGATTGGCGGCGTTCATGCCCGCAGCACCTGCGCCAAGGCCGCATGCCATGTGGCCGTGGCGGATCACCACCTCGGCGGTCGCGTGCCTGAATGCGTTCATTGTGAGGCTCCCGGATCCCCATGACCCAACAGCCCCTCCCCCCTTCTCTCCATGCCTCCGCGACCGCACACGCTTGCATGGGTTACAGCATCGATCCCGCTGCATCGGTGCTGCGCGAGGCCCCGTCATAACCGCGCTGCCATGCTTGGTGGAGCTTCGTGCCGCGTCGGTAGGCTGGATTGGTGTTGCCCATCACGAAGCTGCGCCAACCGGCCTTTTCGGCCTCCCATTCAGCGTTCGCCGGCGCTGGACCGAGGAGCTGCATGAGGTCGAGGCGCCTATCACGCCGACGGCATTGACGTACCCTGTTCGGCTGAGACTTAATGCCCGACACCGCGGTCTCCTGTCGTGAAGGATGAAGCATGAACGAGATGGCCGTGGCGTCCGGACGCGCTTTGCAAGGCCCGCGGTCGGCGTCGACGCCGTCGCTATGGCTCGTCGCGGCGCTGCTGATCGCGCATCAAGCTGCGCTCACCATGATCCACTATCTTGTCGGCCCTGCACTCGGCTTTGATCCGGCCTCGGCCTCGCTCACCGCCACGACGATTGTTCTTGGTGCCGTCGTCATGCTCGGTCTGGTGGCCTTGGATGCTCGCAAAGCCGGCCGCACGCGTGCTGTCCTGCTGGTCGGGGCGGAGTGGGATCGCTCGACCATTCTGACCACCTTGGTAGGCCTTGCGGTTGCGCAAATCCCACTCGGCATCCTGGCGTTGCAGGGTGCGACCGTTTGGCAGTCCGGATCGTCCAGCAATTTGGAGGTCGGCCGCGCGCTGATTGCCTCGATGGCCGGGCCATCTGGCATCGCGCTGCTCATCGCGACCGTGGTGTTGGCGCCGATCGTCGAGGAGGTGCTCTACCGTGGGTATCTCCTTGGCGCGCTCGTTGATCGTGGCTGGCGCGTAGTGGCGGTGCTCATCTCTGCCTTGCTGTTCGTCACCTTGCATTTCGAGCCGGCAAATCTCGTCGCAGCGCTCTGCCTCGGTGTCGGGACGGGCCTATGCGCCGTTCAATCGCGCTCCATTGTACCTGGCTTGACCGTCCACGTCGCCAGCAACGCGTTCGGGATGTGGTATGCGACCCTTGGCTCTTGATGCAGACACCGCCTCATGGCCGGTCGAACCCTCAAACGTCAAAGGTCTCCGCGCAACATCATCATCAGGACTCGGCGTGTCTTGGCGGGATCGGCGGGATCTTCTGAGCCGTATTCTCGGGCAAGGTCATAATAATCGATCGAGAAGAAGACGGTCTGTCCGCGAAACTCGAACTCGCCGCGATTTCGCTCGCGGTCACGGGGATCGAAGGTGCAGCGCCGAAGTGCCTCGACAATTCCAATTTGAACCGCGAGCGCGCTCGTGCCGTCCTCGGTGAACGTGGCGAGACACGCGCTGGTCATCATCACCTTAGCCGTTCGATCGAGCCCTTGGCGGCAGCGATCGTTGAGGCGTCCGATCGTATCGATATTGCTGTCTGTCGTGTCGACCATCTGAGGTCTCCGAATAGCCCGGCACAGATCGTGGCGCCGGCGCTGGGTTTTCAGTCCAGAGTCACCAGTCGAAGACTGAGAGCCCTTCTATTTCTGGTTCATCGCGATCGAGCATGATCCAGAATGCCGACTTCGCGCGCGCGACGGCCATGCAGGCTGCCAGGTCGACCGGGAGCGTGTCGTCGACGTCCTCCGGCACGTAGATGAACCACCCGTACTCGCCTTTCTCCCAGGCTGGGCCGGGATACGTCGGCAAGAAGGTGTTGCAGGTTTCCTGCGTGATGTGTGCGGTCGACAGCACGAGCATGGGCTCGATCGTTGTATCGACCGGCTGAGCGTTCTGATTGGCGTCCATCATTTCCTCCGGGATGGCGTCAGGCTGCGAGCGGCGCGGCCTTGGCAAACAGGCCTGCGTTGAAGCGCTCGAGCCAGCTCTGCATGGTGGGGCGCTCGCCGATCGGCACCAGCGCGGCGACGTCCTGAAACCGGATCAGGTCGAGCGGCGCGTCGCGCCAGATGCGGTCGATTTCCCGGCTTGGAAGTAGCCCTTCCGCGCGAATGAAGTCCGTCATTCGGCCTGGGCGCGCTTTCGTGGATCGGCGCCATAATCCCTCGACGGTGTGCAACCGTGGCGCCGCGCGAGCTTCTACCAGCACGATCAACCGCAGACACCAGCGCGGAAGGCCGCGGATTTCGTCGGGTTGGTTAGCGATACACAGCCAGCACGCGCTTTTGCTCGGGACGGGAAGTCCAGCGGCAAGGATTCGTTCGACGCATGCCTCTCGGTTCCAACCCCATTGTCGTAGAGGATATTGGCAATCGTACAGCGGGTCGTTGATCGAGAGTGCATGGTTCGCTCGCAGGGTATCGCGAGGGCCCGCATCGTAGCCGATCAGACGGACAACTCGTTGTCCGCGTCCCCAAGCATCAACGGCAGGTTGCCACGTCGCAAGGAACGCATCCTGAGGCGCCTTCTTGTATTTCAGGCTGCAACTGGAGCCTCCTAAGCTCTTGCTCGGCAAGGTGGCATTGGTCAGGCACATTTCCAGCAGCCCGTAATAAGGGGGCCAGTGCTTGAACCGCTTCGGTAAATAGGAAACGATTTCATGTCGAATGCCGTGATCCGCCATCCACGGCCCGATGATGTTCAAATATTCGTATGTTTCGGGCTTCTCGACACCGGTATCGGCGCTCAGAACGAGGTCCGGTGCCTGACCTCGCGCTACGAGCTCAACCAAGAGCGCGGTGCTGTCGACTCCGATGCCGTAGGCCAAGACGACTGGGGGCGGGGGCATGTGCATGTCACCCAACCTCCGGCCGGCGCTCGGCGATCGTGACCGACACGCCCGCCGAGGTCATCGTGATCGTCACCGAGCGATCCGCCGGCACGTCGACCGGATAGTCGCGAAAGAGGGCGCGAACGTGCGCCTCAAGGGCGGCATCCGTTCCCTCGAGCAAAGCCAGAACCCTGTCGCTGGCGTCGCGCCGGAACCGCTCTTCCTGGGTTTCGTAGCTGTCGGCGCAGCTGTCGGAGCTCGGCTCGAAAGCCGCACGTTGAAGGAGCGAGATAACGTTCCGAGCTGGCGGCTCTGCACCACGTCGGACAAAGATCGCAACGTCGTCGACTTCGGTCGAGAGGTCGAAATCCGGAGCGAAGGCGACATCGGCGCCGCAGGTAACGGTTGTGGTCGCGCCGCGATGGACGATCGTCGCTTCGAGGGTCAGCTGCTCGACATAGCCATTGTCGACGTCCGAAGGTGCCCCGTTCTCGTCGGTGATGTGGAAGGTGCGACCCTCCTGCTCGATCGTGAAACCGAGCGTCTGAACGCGCGCCAGCCCGTCGTACCATCGATAGCCGGCAAACGCCGGCTCATCGAACACGAGCGGACCAGAGAATGGCTTATGCTGCTGGATCGCCAGCTCGGCAGGCTGCGCCAGGATGGCGGCCACGTCCGGCATGATTATCATCGTGGCGTCGCTGAAGCCGCTGCCGGTCATATAGCTCTCGCCCCGCGCGGCATGCGGAGCGCACCACCCATGAAGGCGGCATTCGGCCTCGGGCAGCGTTACACCCAGCCTTCGTGCCTCCAGCCAGTCCTTATGGGAAAGCCGATGCGCACTCTCCCGGGCGATAGCACCATAGATCGCCTTTCTCGCGGCCTCGCACAGGGCTGTCACCGCATCGTTCTGAACAACCTCCTTGCGAGCCGGGAGCACCAGCTGGATCGCCGGGCAGTCGATGATGTCGACCAGCACAGTCCATTCTTCGCCGCGGCCAACCTGCTGCACGATCGGCATCCGGCACGGGATCGTCAGGCCATGGAAGTTCAGCCGATCGGCGCCGCCCCGTCGGTGATGCTCCTTCACCACGCCGATCCGGCACCCGTTCCAGCGCTCCTCGTAAATGGCTTCATCGAGCCACGGCGTCTGCTCCAGGCTTTGCCCGTCGAAAGTCACGGGCAGAGGGTAGTGACGCGCAACATGGCTCAACGCCGGCAGGACCTCGTCCTCCCATGCGGAGTCCATACGGATACTGATTGCGGTCCCGCGCCCGATCGGATCCGGTGAGATCGCGATCGGTCGGCTGCTCTCCCACGCCGCGGCCGGGATATGGGCGCACCAGCCTTGACGGTGGGCCTGGGACCACGACCGGATGATGACGTCCCTACCGGCAAGACTGAAGACGCCCATGCCGGCGGGATCCTCGCGGCGAGCGATCGCGTCATTCCAACCAGACCGGCCGAGCGTGACGATGCTCGCCGGATCACCGATGCCGTGACCGTCGTCGACGAGGTGCAACAGTCGGTCGCCCGCGCGACCGATCGTGGACACGGCGACCATGCTCGCGCCGGCGCGGCGCGCGTTCTGCAGCAGCTCATGCAGGATGTCGGTGACCGATCCGTTGAAAAGCCGGGTGACCTTGTTGATGGTCTCGGGCGCGACACTGGTGGAGATCGTGGCGGGGAGCATGGCGGATCCTTCGGAGCCGTGCGGGGGTAATTCCTCGCATCCGCCATCACCCTCCCTCTCCCCTTCACGCCTCTGCGGCACCGGGATGCGCCGCAGAGGCGGTTCGTTCAGGGCCTCTTGGTTGCCGCTCGCAGCTTGTCTCGTGCGCCTGCCAGCTGCCGGATGCTCTCTGCGAGGAAGAGCCCCTCGGATGACGCTTCGGCGGTGATTGCCGCGCGTTGTCTCAGTACCTCGAGGCGACGCTCGATCGCGTCGGTGGTCACGGTGACCTCCTGCTCCGAAAATGCGATCTCGCGTGGCGGAGAAGGAAAGCGGCTTGATCCGGCGGTCACTGCCGAGGGGCGGCTCTCCTTCATCTCACTGGAGGCGAACACGCTCCATAGGTGCGCTTCGGCGTCGAACAGCTTGTCGAAAGACTGGCTCGTGTTGCTGACGTTGACGATCCACTGTTGGAGATCGCGCTCCATGAAGCCGGGCTCGTATATCCGCCCCGGCGTGTCGGCATCGTCATCGTGCCCCAGCTCCATCCCCGCAGCGCGAAGGCCGTCGACTGCACGTCCCGTCAGGCGCCAAGCGTCGAAGCGTGCGCCCTCATCGGAGGCTGTGAGGTAGCAGCGGGTGGCGATGTTCCAGGCTGCGTTCACCCGCTCAAGGTCGTCCTCGAAACGCTCCGGTTCACCTCCTGGGACCAGAGCGTTTCCGCGTTCCGCCTCCCATGCCTCGAGCATGAGGATATTGGCATCCATGAAGTCGTGCGACGCGCAAACGTTGTCGGGGACCGTTTGATTCCGGAGCCGCGTCTCCTGCCACTCCTCAGGTGTCATCTCGTAGGCGACCCGCTTGGCGAACGCGCACGCGAGCGCCTCGACGGAGGCATGCGTCAGCACAGCGT
>Ga0308164_10003510_pt1 | contig 14065 bp, 12 predicted proteins | sample PhyTR2_FD_201031 | JGI IMG/M metagenome (GOLD analysis project Ga0308164, IMG submission 201031) | Phyllosphere microbial communities from UC Gill Tract Community Farm, Albany, California, United States - DLSLT.R2 | ecosystem: Host-associated > Plants > Phyllosphere > Unclassified | place: USA... | reverse complement strand
ATTCCTGTCGTATTTATCTGGGCATGGGTCACGATGGTGCTGCCCGCACCGTTCGTCGGGATGGCCATGCTGTCACTCGGCGGTGACTGGCTAGGTACGCTCGGCAATCACAGAGACGAGTGACGCGTCTAGGCATTTTTGGACGTTTTCGGCGGGTTGTGGCAACGCTAACCCGCCTCTGCGAATGAGACATCGCCTCGTACGGCGCGGTTTCACCTTACCTAAGGCTCGGCCGGAACATCTAGTTCTGGGCAGGAAAGCAGCCTGTCCGCTATCGGGCGGTGATCGCAAAAAGCAGCCGTTCGTTCATCAACTTGTTGAGAGCATGCGGCAGCTCAGTCATTCCAAAGCTTGCGTAAGGTGTGCTGTCAAATCCGCCTAAGATTCGCCTAGATCCGGGCTCAAAGTCATCCGTTGAAGAGCAAGCCCTTTTCCTTTTTCCGCAATGACTTAAGCGCGCGAGTCAGCGCGCTTGAATGCTGACTATCTCCCGATGACAAAACTCCATGTTCCCTGTCTGATCCATTTTGGGGAGCAAATAGCCATCACGAGGGTGTAAACTGCGGGGGCGTACCTGGGCAGCGATCTGGAGGCTTCCTCGCACCCCGACTGTTCGCTAGACGTTCCATAGAAATTGGAGCAGGCGAGACACCGGCAAGGGAGTGAATGGTGCGCGTTCTGCACAGTGCCGACTGGTAACTCGGCAAGGCGTTTGGTTGCTTCGAACTCGACGTGAGGGTGGCTCTTATCGAAGCCCGCCTCGATGCGATCGACGCCATTGGTCAAGCCGCTCGCGTCCATTATGCCGGCCACGTGCTGGTAGCTGGCGACGTGTTCGATACCGAAGGCCTGAAAACCGAACCATCGTCCAGGCACTGTGTCCCGGATGGAGCGCTATCCGTGCCGCTGGTGGCTGCTGCCAGGCAACCATGATTATGCGCGCAACGGCGATCTGTGGGACCGAGTGAGGGCTCGTCGAACTGCCAACGTCACTATCCTGACAGAACCCGATCCGCAGGAGATGGGGGACGGCGTTTGGCTGCTGCCGGCACCGCTCACGCACCGGCACAACCTCGACGATCCGACCGCCAATTTTGATACGATGGCCACGCCGGAAGCGCGGCTTCGCATCGGTCTCGCGCACGGCTCGATCAAGGATTTCGGATCGCGAAGCGAGGCCAACAACCAGATCCCACCCGACCGCGCCGAACGTTCAGATCTCAACTATCTCGCGTTGGGGGATTGGCACGGCGTCCTCAAGATCGGCAGCCGTGCTTGGTATGCTGGAACGCCCGAGACCGATCGCTTCCAGCGCGACGTTCCTGGCCACGTCTTGCTCGTCGATTTTGGGGGCGGGGAGGGGCCCTAGGTCACCCCAATCCGAACCGGCCGCTATCAGTGGCTGATCTGCGAATCCCAAAATGATCAGCGCGAGGCAAACCGGTCGCGGTGGCGTGCTACAAAATCAGGATGAGGCCACTTGCTCGAATCCCTCGGCAGCCCGATCCGATTCTCGTGGCGAGCGAACAAGGTTCGCAGTTCGGCCGGCACCCTGTTGTGGCTTACCAGGAGCTGCCAATCCTCTCCAATCGAGATCAGGTGGCGGTCAAACAGCCAGTGGGCGGTTGCCGATAACGCGATGCCGTTTTGGACGATGTCGAGACCCTTTTCGGCGACCGGCACGATGTGCGCCGCCTGTGCTTCAGCGCGTCCTCCGCCATTGATAAGTCGCAGTCCGGTAACCGCGCAGGTATCTCCATAGGCGTCCAAAACCGAGCGCCGGAATGCAGCGTTGCGAATGGTGCGATTGGTGAGCATTTTCTCGATCTGGCGTTCTCCGAGCGGGTCCTCCAGGAGCGACGCCGTGACGATATCAAGTTCGGGCAGCTGCAGACCTAACCGGCGTGCATTGTTAGGCTCCAATGTCTGGCTGAAACCGTGATTGATGATAGAGACAAAGTCTTGGTCGGATAGCAAGCGGACCGACTGGCCCTGTAGCGTCCGCCCGATCGCACGCGGGTCCGTTACCGAGCGGAGCAATGCCTCTCGGTAAGTGCTTTCATTACGTAAAGGTACCGGCGCATCGAATGGCAGATAGTCTTCCATAGCTCCGAGAAAACGGCCCGCAACGGCGGGGTTCGGATCGATTCGACCCAATCGTGCGGTCCCAACATACGACCGACGGCCGCCTTCCCGGCTGGGTTCATAATAGACCACCCAGTCACCAATGCTTGCGGTCGCCTGCCGAAAGTAGCGAGCCGGGAAATCATACGCCGTGGCGCTGTCGCTATAGCCTGACCCGGGCCGAGTATCGAATACTGCCTTCATCGCAGCCGTAGCTCCAATATAGCGCCTAGGGGACAATGCGCCTTTGCGGACGAGAAGCGGTGCGGCGGAGGCATCTAACGATCTTCAGCCTTTGGCGAAGTTCTGTCCAGCTCGCACCTCGGATAGCGTCCCACTGAGCGGTTAGCTCACTCGGAAAAATGGTGGTTAATGGTCGTTCCGAGGTCTTCGTAGTCAGAGATATTCCGCGAGGTCCGGTGAACGGCAGCGTCCCTCCAGCCCGTAAAATGGCAGGCGCTGAAGAAGCTCGAACAAGGCTCCAACTAATTGGCGAGTGAGCGGAAAGTCGGAATTCAACAGAAGGGGTGGGAGAGGGGCCGGATCAAACGGGGGTCCTCTCCTCGCAACTAAAAGTTCATCATGTGATTGGATCGGCGGGCGTTGCCACTTTTCCAACCGGTTTATGGCTCTCCGCCGCTTCATGTAGCGTTCTGATGGATGTTAGAGTTCGTAGTTCTGTCGTTGGAAAGCGGTCGACCAATCGGCGGCTTTTCGCCCGCCCACCTAGTAAGCTCGTGCTTTGCAAAGATTGATGCTCCAAGGCCTCGCAGCCACTTACAGGCCTAGAGCTCGCAAGGCCTGAACTACCTGCGGCCGCATCTGCCATTCGTAATGCCGCGTCTCAAAATTACGCATCATAGCGTCAATCATTGTGGTGTCGGGGTAATTGAACTCCTGCGAAGGATCACGCGCAATCGCCCAAGTCCAAATCCGAGTCCCATCCTCGCGACTGGGTGGTACAAAACCTATTTCACCGGCGACCCGCTGCGCCAGCTTTCCATAATGAAGGTTCGCCCCCTCATAGCCCGCGTATCCAGCTGCATCTGCTAATTTTGTAGCGGTAAGCAAATGGTCCGGAGCATGCAGATGAGCGCGCAGCATCGCCAGGTAACCCGCATTCATCGCTGGAAGCAGATTTGCAAAGGCTCTTTCATAAACTGTTGCCGACGGGGCACCTTCAGCGTCACATTCAGCAGCTGCCAAACGATCAACCTCGTCTAGTGCTTTCCGCATATCGCTGACAACTTCATCCCGGGAACTGCCAACCACACTCGCCACCGCAAGCTTGTGAAGGAAGCCGTTCGCCGCCCAAGCACCTTTGAGAAGCCCTGATTTAATTGTGTAACGGCCATAATTTTCGGTTTCGAATGACATCGGAATCGCCCTTTCGTTTTGACCGGTGCTGCACCACATCGGTCCCAAATCATCTTCAATTCCCGACCCGACGTCGCGTGTGGAAGCCGTATTGCAGATCGTTGTTTTTCCCGATCTGCCTCCTGTGAACGGATCGGAGCTACGTTCAAAACTGTATAGCGCATTCGCTGTAGAATTCTCGAATGTTCGACACATTCGCTTGAGAATTCACACATATTCGAGATATATGGGTAGGAGGGGAATGCAGAATGAGGGATAAACGGTCGAAATTTGTGCAGCTTGCAAACCAGCGCGTAACAAAGGCACTCGATCAAATACGCCTGATCGGCAATCTCTCAAATCGTGCTGCATACGAGTTTACGGATGAAGACACGAAGAAGATCGTCAAGGCGCTTCAGCGCGCTGTGGACGCTACGAGGGTGAGGTTCTCCGATAGCGGGGCATCCTCGGATCAGATATTTAATCTGGAGTAGCGCTTGATGGTGGATCGTCTCTCTCCCGAACGTCGAAGCGCGCTAATGAAGAGGGTCGGTCAGAAAAATACCAAGCCCGAGCTGATAATTCGCCGCCTTCTCCACGCCGCTGGCTGGCGCTATAGGCTCCACCGTAAAGGGTTGCCCGGGACACCCGACATTGTCTTCGGTAGTCGAAAGGTCGCGCTGTTTGTTCACGGCTGTTTCTGGCACGGCCACAGTTGCAAGCTTGGGCGATTACCGAAAACGCGACCGGAATTCTGGTCTGCGAAGATATCTGGGAACCGAGCGCGTGACGCTCGAAAGGTGGAACAGTTGATCGCTCAGGGCTGGCGGGTGATGACGGTTTGGCAGTGTGGACTAAAGCATCCTACCGATGCTCTGCGACAGACAGAAGAGTTTTTAAAAGGCGATGCCGTGATTGCGGAAACGTCGATATCGAACGACGAAAAGGGAGCGTAATGGCGAAAGCGGTTTCGGTGCTTAAAAGTGTTAAATCGTCCAGTGACTGGGTTTTCGAGAACAATCCACGCATGGGTGGTGCTACCGGTGAAGCCTTCACCAATACCCTGGCATCATCCGGTATGCCTCCGGCGTCGGTTTTAGCGCGTGAGGCTATCCAAAATAGCGTGGACGCCAAGGCTGACGAGGATCAAAAAGTTCGTGTCGAATTTATCGCCAAATCGTTAAAAGGTAAGGACAAGACCGCTTTTGTCTCAGCGGCGGGGCTCAACAAGATAGCGGCCCGGGCTGATCGGCTCGGGTTCAAAGAGCCAAATTCTATTAGTGACCTAGCAAATTCGAAGAAGCCTTTGAGCCTACTCTTCGTAAATGATCACAATACAACTGGGTTAGAGGGTAATCCGGAAGATTCCGAGTCTAAGTTCAGCCGCTTTTTATTGTCGCTCGGCGACGGTGGCAAGGAGCATAGCGAGCATGGCACAGGTGGATCGTATGGATTTGGCAAATCCGTTTATAGTTCAAATTCTGGTATCCTGACAATCTTCGCCTATAGTCGTACAAAGGACGCCGATGGCAATCCGATGTCACTACTGTTCGGTTGCGGATATTACCGTAAACACAAATACGATGACTCAGGCTTCACAGGGCGAGCATGGTTCGGGATTGACGAGACCGAAGCAGTCGCGAACGCACATCAAATCGTGGTTCCGATGCGCAACGCCGAAGCGGACGCAATGGCAACGCGCCTCGGGTTCGACGAACGCGCACCGAACGATTTAGGTACATCGGTGCTGATCGTCGACGCCATGGTAGAAACAAAAGATATCATGGTCGGTGTGGAGGACTGGTGGTGGCCCCGCCTTCTATCGCAACTTTTGGATGTCCGCGTTGTCGATGCCGAAGGCGGCATCAGCTTCCCTCGTCCAAGGAAACGTGACGACTTGAAGCCATTTCTTGAGGCATTCGAAACGGCTACCGGCAAATCACCCGCTGACGGAAAGCGAACGTTCCACAAGCCTTTGAATAAGACCGAAGGCATAAGCATCGGCACGTGTGGATACGTCGTCCTAGACCAGGACGATAAAGAAAAGTTATTTGTGCCCGAGGACCGGGTCGACACCGTCGCGCTTGTCCGAGCACCGTTGATGGTAGTCGCATACCATCGGCAATGGAGTATCGGCAGCCCACCAATGGCCGGCGCTTTTTTCGGCGATAAGGAAATCGACGATATTTTGCGTGCTGCAGAGCCCCCGGCCCACGACCGATGGGACAAGGATGCTCGGCGCCTCCAGGACTCGACTGGACGATCGCGCACTATCGTGAACCGGGTTTTAGCGGGCATTCACCGCTCTCTGAAACAATGCCAGAACAGCGCCTCTCCCCCGCCCCCTCCACGGCCGAAACGGTTGTCAATTTTGGAGCGAACGTTGGCGAGCTTTCTCTCTCCGTCGAAGAAAGGGCCGCAACCCAATCCCGACCCGTCACCCGCACCGATCCACCTGTCTTATGTTGAGGAACCAAGAGCGGAAGCGAAAGGTGATGAACTTTGCTTGCGGGCGGCATTCAGCGTTCGACTGAAGGCCGACGAAAGCGTTGATAATCTCAATGTCCGTGTGCGTGTAAGCTGCCCCGTTATCGAGGACGGTAGCGTCGGGGAAGACCTTGATATTTCGATTGTCTCAGACATAGCTCTGACAGACGACGTTGAACGTCCGGGGTGGAAAACCTTTAATTTGAAGCAGGCACAGGTCGTGAATTTTCAATGTCAGACGGTCTCATATGACCCATTGTGGACAGTCCGCTTCGTACCCGAAGTTGAGCCTATGGAGGTGAGCCAATGAGCATTGCCTGGCATAGGACCGAACCTCGCGAAGTTCGGCCATTCTTCGAAACCGCGAAAGCTGAGGATGCACTGGACGATTCTGGTATCAGGCTGTTTGCTGGGGGCGATACATTTCTGGATACCACATACGATCTAGACGAAATTGACTTCCAGAAATTAGACCCAGCAATCAATGCCGTCTTGGTAGATCCGGCCCTCTGGATGCCAGAAGGCTTCGCGGCTGGCGATCTAGAGCTCGTGCTGATTGCGCGAAACTCCTTCTTGAAGCGATCAGAGGTCGTTTCGCGTTGCTCTCTTGCGCAGACTGTACCCACTGACTACCCGATTGAGCAGGAACTACTCGCGCAACTTGGGGGTGGCCGAAATGTTCAATTCATACTTGCCTTGTGCCTGGCCGCCGAGCGGCCCCCGGTTCCTGGCAGCCCCTTCGTACCAGGCCACTGGCTGGCGAGGAAGACTTTCCTACTCCGCTCGCGAACAATGCCGCAGCTATTTGATCTGCAAACTCGTACTGACGATGCTTGGATCACGGCTGGCTACCCAGCCAAAACCTTTTTCGTCGTTGAATATTCCGGGGGCATCGCCGGCGAGATGGAAGACGGCAGTTCGGTTGCTACCGTTTATGTTCATGTCGATGCCCATAACAAAATGGTGAACTCGCAAGCAGGGGAGGTGCTTCAGCCCCTACTGGCGAGCGAGATTATAGTTTCGATCGTGACCGCAAGTAGGGCTGACTGGAAGGATCTCAACGAGGTTGACGCCTCCAGTCCATTAGCGACACTTATGAAGCAGCTTGGTGATAGCGAACCACTATCACTAGAAGAATTCAAAACACTGGCAAACGAACCATCACGGCTACGGGCCGTGCTTCAGGATCGCTTGTCTGTAGTTCGTTCGATCAAATAGGACGCGATAATGCCATACTTTATTCTTAGCAAAGCAGAGGCGCGTCAGTACCTCGTGGTCGACGAGGAAATTGACAAACCTTCCCTGCCCACACCGCGAGAGGCGGACGACGGTCCCGACCAGGATTGGGAGACGATCGCTTCGGATGTCTCCGCGACGTTATTAGGACTTGTTGAAAAGTACACCGGTGCTAACGGGAAGGTTGACGGCGGGGCTTTCGAAGCTGCTGCTGGGGAGGAAGTACACAAAAGGCTGCCATCGCATCCCGCATTGGCCGATCCCGAGTTTTGGATCTGGCTAGCACTTACTCACTGCGAACAGATAATCACGCGTCGTTACGCGGGTTCGACGAACGCAAAAAATTTTGGCGTCGGAGGTGCTGGCGAAAATCTCTTGTATCGACTCTGGCTGCGGGCCGAGATCGCCTATGAAGCTAAAGCGAAAGACAAATATGCTCTGTCGCGATTTGGGGATATCGACTTTTGGCGAAGCCATATTTTCCGCCAGGGATATGGCGATGTTCGCGGGTTTGCCCGGGCACTTTTAGAATTCCAATTTCCGAAAAACGCCAAACGCCAGCCGCGCCTTAAAATCATAGAAATCAGGGCTCTTGCGAAACACCTTAAAAGAGCTCGATCCAACCTCATGTTTGAGGTAATGAGCGAGGCGCGAGCCGTCGAGTTCATCCAATCGGAATGGGATCGGCTTGCACCAACCAGTGTGTGAGATTTGAATTGCAGCAAGCGTTTACCAGGCTCGGAGACCAAATCGTCCGCAAAGTTCGGCTAGGGCACGAGGCGTTCGAAACGGCCGTTTGTGATAGCGCCGACCCAGAGCTGAGTGATGAAGCTTCGTTCTGGCAGTCGGTTCTTAGGGGTAGTAAAGTAGCGCCGTGCAAGGATTCACGTCCGCTGCGTGTCGTTGACGCTTTCTGTGGTTCGGGCGGCCTCGGACTGGGCGTAAAGCTCGCAGCGGAAGCGATTGGTCGTGCGGTAGATTTTGCGGCGATCGTCGATACCGATGCTACCGCCGTTCATATTCACCGTCACAATCTAGGCGCACGTAAGCATCTAGCTACGAGTGTAGCATCGCTGGTTGACTTCCACGTGATAGAGACTGGGGACAACGCCCGCTTCGGCTACGAACCAGAGATTGTTCACGAAGATCTTCGGCGGGTGGGCAAGGTCGATATGTTCATTGCAGGCCCCCCCTGCCAAGGACACTCGAATTTAAATAATCATACCCGGCGAGCTGACCCGCGCAACGACCTCTACGTAACTGCCGTCGCACTGGGCGTCGCGCTGGGCTCCGAAATAATCTTGCTAGAGAACGTTCCGACGGTACAGAATTCCCACTCGGACGTCGTTTCTACGGCCGTTGGCTTGCTGCGCTCAACGGGGTACGGCGTATCTATGGCCATTTTGCGCGCCGACGAGCTCGGCGCAGCACAGCGAAGGGCTCGGCACTTTCTGCTGGCCGTCCGTGGTCGTGAGATCGGTGACGCGTACCTCGCCTCCGTAGGCAAGAGCCTTGCTGCACCACCAATGCCCTTATCGTGGGCAATAGGCGACTTGGTCGACGTCACGTCCGGAAGTCTGCTTGATACCGCTCCCACCTTGACGCCTGTGAATCTAGCTAGGATCGATTATCTTTTTGATCACGATCTCTACAATCTACCGGACGATCAACGGCCCGACTGTCATAAAAATGGTACCACCTACTCGGCTGTTTACGGCCGTATGCACTGGGATCGCCCTGCCCAGACTATTACTACAGGTTTCGGAACTCCGGGGCAGGGTAGGTACGTGCACTCTTTGAAGCGCCGCGTCATAACGCCACGGGAAGCCGCGAGAATCCAAGGCTTTCCTGACTGGTTTGACTTTTCTCCAGGCGACCAAGTTCTAAAGCGGAAAAACTTGGCGAAGTGGATCGGTGACGCAGTTCATCCTATACTTGGCTACGCGGCCGCTCTGTCTGCTTTGTCAGCCGTTAAAGAGACAAGTAGCGTCGGCTTACGCTCTGCCGCGTGATCCACTTTGTAGCGAGGGCCTAGGCTGTTCACCGGCACAGACAATACTGCACCAAACGCCGTAAGCTCATAGTTTCCCGAAGTATCTTTAATTGACGAAATACTTCGGGTTGTCGATGAAGGCGCCTATTCCTGAATATGAAAATCCTCAATTCGCAAAAAGGCCTCCGTCAAAGCTATGGCGGCAGGCCCCTTTGCAGACTGCAGCAACCAATCTCGTGCCAGCTCAAACCCATCAAATCCATACAATGCAAGTATAAGACATAGGGCAAGATCAACTTCGTCCTTTGCCGCCAACGGCCAAGTTGGATAGCGCTCGGATACTTGGATCGACTCTAGGACACTCGCCGTACCTTTAGGACCTAACGAACGACAGGGCTGGCAATGATGGTAAGCATGATTGCTTCCTCGCTCAGGCGTTTCAAAACGATAGCCCCAAAAGACTGGAACACGCCCTGCGGAGCCATCTTCACAGACAGTTCCAGACAGTGGATCTACCATAGACCAAACGCCATAGTAGATCCGACAATGGGTCCGACCGGCCTCGCGCCACCAGGTGCTTGTTAAAGCGGCAACGGCACCTTCGTCACCTTTTGGCGGTCTTATCTTGATAACTTGTGGCTGCAAGTCAAGTACGTCAACAGATCTGGACTTAGTTAAATCATCAACTTCGTGCCATGCCATGATCGAATGCTTCCCCTCCAGGGCATCATCCAGTTTCTTATCAATAGCCTTTCTTTTTTTGTTACTGTCTTCGTACCAACCCTGTGCATAAACGTGAAGCCAATGCCAGATATGTGTTAGCGCTTTACGCCGTGCCTCCCAAGACATTAGGCCTCTAACAGCCGTCGTTTCGGTTCATACTCGAGGCCATCCTGGGATTTTGCCCAACGTCGGGAAAACCTATTCCGAAAATCAGATTTGAATTCCTCAGCCTCTTCGTAGGGAATAAATATTGATCGATCTTCTGCAAAAACTACATCCGATAATGATCGAATCTTCGCAGATGTACGCATTTCAGCCGTTAACGGATGTCGATCGAGTTTAGGCCACCAAAGGCTTTGTCGCCCTAGCCATGCTTCAGATTCCGCAAATGCACAGTCGGCCACGAGTGGTTCAACTATCGCGTTGAAACCCGCCATCGGAACTCTTTGCCAGACATGAGGATCTGCCGGATCACCGAATTCTGGGTTCATTAAAAACGGTAACCGCTCTAGAAGGTGTGGTATGTCCACAAGCAAATCCTGGGGGCCAACAACCATTCGGGACAGCCACTTTGCAGTCCTAGATACCGCAAGATTCGCCGCTCGCTGTGGCGATGTCCGGATCAAGCGATCTATGTCAAGGCTCTCAACCTGCTGACTAAGGAACTGGCGAAACGTAGTAGATAGCAGATCGGTAGACGTTTTGCCCGTACGACTTAGATGTTCGTATGCCTCGTCAGGCATGACTTCCACCACCTCAGGCGGCATAGACAAGAATTCAAGTATTGAACTATCTAGTCCAACCTCAGTAAGTTGCGAAGTCAGATTTCTTCTGGACTTCACAACCTTGACTATATCATCCCATATCCAGGGGCGAAACTGGCCAGCCTCAACGCTCTGCCATAGACCTTTCTGACTTATCGTAGCGGCCGATATATTGAGGTCGGCATAACTATTCGGCTTACCGGTAAGTCGAAGATCGAAATGAGCCTTCCTATTAAACTGGTTCATTACGATAATGTATCCCGCGTTCGACACCATACGACACATTCGGGCAAGTTCTTCCCCTGTGTGCCGAGCCTTGTCATCGCCATACATTTCGAGGTCATAATCGACTAGAATGATGTCCTGGTCATCAAGCTCACAAGGCTCATCAATCCGGTGAGTTTCTTCTCTCAATGCACGTAGACGTGCGAACACTTCGCGATACGTTTCCGCGTGGTTTATCAGTGGCCGGGGCTTCGGCCAGTCAGATGGAATCGCAGCCGCGACCTCTCGCTGCCATCGAGCGGATTTCGCTTGTTCATCTTCACAAATTAGCATTTTCATTATCGTCGGCCGTCCATTCTAGCTCAAATGTTGTATTCCAACCATCTTCGGGCTGCGTGAAGCGCGCAGAGCATCCGCGTTGATCGGCTATCATCCTGACAATCGTAAGACCCAGCCCCATACCCCCAAGGCCAAGCGCCGCACGCTCTTCAGAGATGCGCTGCTCCCTACCAAACGGCTCAAACATTTTCCGCTGAGTAGATAGTTCAATTCCCACCCCAATGTCGTTCACGTGGATACGATACCTAGACCCTTCGGAGTGCGCAGTTATCCCTATACGAGGTTTAGCAACGTCAAGCATCGCATTACCTGCGTTAGTAAGCACGTTCTGGAACAACGCGTGCCATTCCGCGTACGTTGCAGGGGGAAGGTACATGCTCGGAGGAACTAGAATATCTATTTCGACCCGAGGCATCAATACCTTAAGGCTTTTGGCGACCTCGCGAAGTACTCCGCGAATCTTGAGACGTCCAGCTTGCTCACGCCCATCTTCCTCTAGTAGAGGCGCGAAGACACGACGTGAAGCTTCTAGACGATCAATCCATTTATCTAGATCCTCAACCGCTTCACCTAGATCTCCGCTAAGGTCCCCGGTTAAGGCTTCGCGGAGCCTCAAGACGATCTCCCGCCCAGTTATAATCTCGCGCCTGTTCTCGTGTTCCATCGCCAAGGCGGCCATACCGGCAGCCGCCAACGGACCAAGAAGAGCTCGAGCTGCATCGTCCGCCCGTTGTTGCTGCTCAATCCCGGCATCAAAAGAACGAAATTCGTGCTTTAAGTTGGCCGCGTATTCGTCAAACGGGAATCTGTCGGCAACCTGTTGAACAAGTCGCTCAATACGATGCAAGCTGGCGATCGGCGGTTCGATGGCGCGCTCAAAAAGATCTTTCTTTGCTTCTCTCGCACGCTGACGAGTAGCATAAAAGTCTAACGATTGGCGTACTGCATTTCTTAAGGAAAGGAAGGTATCATTTGCAACTAGTCGATCCCGCGTGACTAATATCTGAAGATAATCATTAGTCTCTCGTTGTTTTTCAGTCGCCTCTGCTCTTTCATTTCCAGTGTCAACACTAACAACGCCAATTAGCCGACCCTGCTGAGGTAGATCGTTAAGACCACGATCTTCCTGGAGGTGAGCTGGCAGTAACCTGGATTGCGAAAGACGTAGTGCGTGATCTCTGTCGATTGCGAGCCAATCACTTTCGGTACCATAATACGGCAAGCGAAATCCACTATCGAACAACATTACTCCAAAGCGTTTGAAATATTCTCTAGCATCGTAGACCGATATTCCTCCCGCTTGACGCCCAATCAGTCGATATACTCGGATTTGCCAATTCGCCTTCGCTATCAGGGGCGGGTGCGAAAATGTTTCTTCGTACTTATCGCCATCGGCGAACGTTATCGTTACTGTTGAGCGGCTTTTATCGCCTTCTCGATGTAACTCCCCGTCAATTTTCGCATCCCAGTTTTCTAGTGCCGCTGACATTTGCGAGGCGAACTGCTTGTCGTAGCCGGGGAGAGACGACTGGAAAACAATTTCAAAAGCGTCTGCTCGCCGCCCCGAAGCAACAGCTCCAAAACGAGGGAAGGGGGAGTTAAGCTTCCATATTTCTCGGCCAAGATCTTGTACCTGATCAGCATCCCATCGCTGATTCAGGCGCTCTAGAACGACCGCAGTCCCAGTCTTACTGTCATCCGGAAATTGAATACGAGAGGCACTCTCTTTCCGATAGCGGGCCTTTGCTTCGGTTAATCCATCTGCGATTGCAGTTTGATCCCAATCGACAAGCACGTGAACTGCATTCTCTTCCGCCGCACTTTTAGTAAACATTTGTAATTTATGGGCGAGAAATTGCGCAGCAAGCCGACCTACACCTTTTGAGCCAGTTACCGGACGCCGGAATTCTGAGCTATATCTACGTGCTCGCTTATGCGTACTTCCAATAGTCATCCATAGGGAGGAAAATTCGTCGTCCGTCATCCCGTGTCCATTGTCGGAAACAGTGATCCGGGTAGGGCCTAGCCAGATTACGCATTTTGTAGCATCGGCGTCATAAGCGTTTTTCACGAGCTCGGCTAACGCGATGTGAGGGGCGCCGACCAAACGTTCGCCTAGCTCTCTTATGAGGGCTGCATCGGCTCGAAACGGTATCGCCTTAAATCCGGCCTGATCGCTCTCCTCCTCAAACGTGCCGAGGCTGCTTGCGTCGTCTTGGGGTAGCTCAATAGGAATAACTTCGCCCTTAATCCGCGTTCGCAGTTCAGTCTGGGAGTGTACCAACGCCAGACGAGCTGTGTCGACTGGAAAGCGAACCTCATGCCGGTAGGCTTGAGCGCGATACTGTCACCCACTCTTTCGTTGCAGGCGGGGTCGGTAGGACGACATACGGCCAACCTGTAGGGGCCTCCAGAACTGGGGGGGCGCTTGAAACCCTGAGCGGCCCTTTCTGCCAAATTTAGCCACGGCGAGCCAAATTTGACTTTACGTTGAAGGTTCGACGCCCAGTCGCCTAATCAGGCGATCATCCGCTCAATCGCTGTTCCGATTTGTTCCGCTGCACCGAGGACATGATTGTCATCGAGGTGCGCATAGCGCGAGGTCGATTGTGTGTTGCGGTGTCCGAGCAAGCGACCAATCATCGGCAGCGTTTCCCTATTCATCGCCGCATGACTCGCGAACGTGTGCCGAAGGTCATGAACTCGAACCCCCGGCAGCCCAGCTCGGTCGCGGATCGACGGCCAGTGATTGCCGATGCGCAGTACCGGCTTGCACAGCACCGGGTTCCAAAACAGCCACGCCACGCCTCGCTGGCGT
>Ga0308164_10003504_pt1 | contig 14087 bp, 10 predicted proteins | sample PhyTR2_FD_201031 | JGI IMG/M metagenome (GOLD analysis project Ga0308164, IMG submission 201031) | Phyllosphere microbial communities from UC Gill Tract Community Farm, Albany, California, United States - DLSLT.R2 | ecosystem: Host-associated > Plants > Phyllosphere > Unclassified | place: USA... | reverse complement strand
GTACCCACTCGCATGCTGCGGAACTTGGGCATGCGAAAAATCCGGTTGCCGCGGCCGACGCGGTCCGACCAGTACAGCGCCGGACCCGGCGAAGTCAGCCTTACCAGCACCGCCACCACGAGCACCGGCAACGCCAGCAATACCGCCGCCAGCAGCGCCAGAAAAAGATCGAAGACCCGCTTCATGCCACGCCTCCTGCGGCTTTCTTCAATCCTTGATCAAGCGACAGCGGTGGGCGCCAGCCGAGCAGGTCTCGCGTCTTGGTGATGTCGACCTGCAGCGAGCCGCACAGGCGCCGCGCCACATCGCCCTTGCCCAGACGCGCCGCGCTCCACTCAAGCCAGGAAGGCGGCACTGGCAGCAGTCGTGCCGGGCGGCCCAGCGCGGCACCCATGCGACGAAGCAATTGAGTAGTGGACACGTCCTCGCCGTCCGACACCAGGAAGGTCTGCCCAGCCGCCGCCGGATGTCGAAGGCAGGTGACCAGCAAGTCGACGAGGTTATCTATTGCCACCAAGCTGCGGCGGTTGTCCACCGCGCCCAGTGGCAGTGGCATGCCACGTTCGAGCCATCGCATCATGGCGGCGAAGTTGGCCTTGACGCCAGGGCCGTAGACCAGTGGGGGACGCACGATGACAAGTTCCATACCGGTCTGCAAAGCCAGTTCACGCAACGCCTGTTCCGCTTCATGCTTGGATACGCCATAGGCGTCCAGTGGCGCTGGCTGATCGTCGGCATGGAATGGTTGACCTCTTGAGGTCGATTCGCCGTTCACCTTGACCGAGCTGACGAAGATGAACCTTCTCACACCGGCGACTGATGCCTGACGAGCCAGCTGCAACGTACCCTCGACATTGACGCGCTGAAACTCGGCCAGCGGATCGGCTGCCGTGTCGTCGAGCACATGGACCCGTGCTGCCGTGTGGACCACCACTTCCACACCCGTAATCAAAGCTGCCCAGTCCGTCGCCGGCGTGAGTTCACCCACAGCCGACCACAGTGGTTGAAGCCTGGCTACCTCGGGTGTTCTCACACTGCCCGTGGCCTGGATGCCAGGCGCGACCGCGAGCCGGCGCCAGAGGGCATTGCCGACGAAGCCGTTGGCGCCAGTGACGAGGACTTTCATGACGTGGAAGCCATTTGTTGATAGAGGTTGAGATGGGCATCGACGACGGTCCGGAGATCGAATGCCGCTTCGGCCAGCCGCCGCCCGGCAATGCCCATGTCGCGGCATAGATCGGGGCTGGACACGAGGCGCTCGATGGCGTGCGCCAGGGCGACCGGATCACGTACTGGCACCAGCAATCCGGTCACATCGACCTCGATGGCGTCGCGGCATCCCGGGACATCGGTGGTGACCACGGGCCGGCCACACGCGGCAGCTTCGATCAGCACCTTGGGCAGCCCCTCGCGGTAGGACGGCAGCACCACGATGGTGGCTTGAGACAGCACGTCGGGCATGTCAGTGCGATGGCCCCACAGCTCAACCATGCCTTCTTGGGCGATGACGTCCAACTTCTCTTGCGTGAAACTAGTTGGATTGGCTTCATCGATCGAGCCAACCAGCACGAACCTCGCGGCCAATCCACGTTCACGCAGCAGGCGCGCTGCTTCGATGAATTCGCTGACGCCCTTGTCGCGCAAAAGACGTGCCGCCATGACCACCACGGGCACGCCCTCGCGCAAAGGCGAAAAATGGTAGTCGCGCAGGTCCACACCCGAACCACGGATCAGGATCGACCGAGCCGGGTCCAGCCGGCCAAACCGGCTCAGGATGCGTCGATCATCTTCGTTCTGGAAAATCACCTTGAGCCTGGGATTCGATAGAGCGATACGGTAGACCTGCGCAATGGCCCAGCGTCGTAGATGGGCTGCTTTGCCCCGCGCCGTGAACACATAGCCGAGCCCAGAGACTGCAGCGACCACGGCTGGCATCCCTGTCAGTCGCGCTGCGATACCGCCCAGCAGGACCGGCTTGATCGTCACAAGATGCACCACCTGCGGCTTGATCGAGCGGAATAAGCCGATTAGCTGCCACATGGAAGAAAGTCCATTGAACAACGAAGTGCCGTCGCGCTTGAGCTTGAGTTCGTGAACGATCAAGCCTTTGCTTTGCAGTTGGTCCAACTTGTTGGTAAGGCTAGTGGCAATATGTACCTCATAACCTAATCGCTGCGCAGCTAATGCGATTGGCATGCGGTGTGAAGTAAAAAACCAATCGACATTGACAACGAACAGCAAAATTTTTGACATATTTCAATGAAACAACTGCTTCGCTTGCTCTTGACTCCAAGCTTGAAACATCAAAACACACCAGAGTTGTTGCTGCCAATTTCTGCGACCACTTAGGTGCTCATTCCACTTCTGCCTCACTGCCGAAACATTAAACAGCCCATCCTGTTTTAACTTCGATTCTCCTAATAGTGATTCTGCCCAAGAGCGTAGCGGACCACGCAGCCAACTCCCGATAGGAATGCCAAAACCTTGTTTAGGACGCTCTATAAGATTGCGAGGCACCTGTTTAAATAACATTTCTCGCAAAATCCATTTCGTTGTAGTAGTTCCCTTTTCTTGCCTTACCTTATACTCAAGTGGAAGATGCCATGCCCATTCGACAAGTCGATGGTCGAGAAATGGAACGCGAGTTTCTAGGCCAACGCTCATTGCTGCTCGGTCAACCTTGGTAAGGATGTCGTCGGTCAAATAAGTAAGAGTATCCAAGGCCATCATGCGTTCGACTTCGTCCAAACCTTGAAGCATAGGGCGTTGGCCGGTAAGCAAAGACGGCGGCTCCTGACTACCTAGCACCACGTCCGCCGGATCGTTCCATTGCGATACAAGGCCCAAATAGAGTTCTTCTGCCGACGAGGCAGCCATAACATGAGCGCTTTTATGAATCTTGCCGCCCAAGTCTGGCAAGCGGCTCAAGCCTGGCACATATGCAGCGATCTGGTCCAATCGATGGGGCGGGAACTGTAAAAGTAGATGAGCCAAAGCTCGTCGCAGCGGTACTGGAACAGCGGACAATTTCTTCCAAAGATGAGATGTCACTTGGTAGCGGTTATAGCCACCAAATACTTCGTCGCCTGCATCACCAGACAGCGATACAGTAACGTCGCGCCGCGCCAACTGGCTTACTAAATAAGTTGGAATCTGCGATGAGTCCGCGAACGGCTCGCAATAAATAAGTGGGAGAAGTTGGATAGCCTCGATTGCTTCAGCAGGCGTTACATACAGGTCCGTATGATCTGTACCGAGGTGTGCCGCGACAGCTTTGGCATACTCAGCCTCGTTATATGTGACGTCGTCAAAGCCAATCGAAAAAGTCTTGATACGTCGCGTGCTTTGGCTTTGCATCAGCGCCACGATCATCGAGGAATCTACCCCCCCTGAGAGAAAAGCCCCTAATGGCACATCAGATGCCATCTGCTGACGTACAGCGCGGGCGGCAATGTATTCCAATTGCTCCAATGCATCCGCTGTATTACCTTTGAATCGGTTAGCAACCCCACACTCTGCGACTTGCGCCATAGACCAATATGTCTCGATTACAGGTGTGGAAGCCGCATCCGATAGCGTGAGCAATGTACCTGGCAGCAACTTAAAGACATCGCGATATATAGTGCGGCCGCCACCAACATTACCATGTCGCATGAACATGCACAGCGAATCTCTATCAACGTCGCCCCTGAAGTTCCGATATGCAGTAAAGCTCTTCAGCTCTGATGCAAAAAGAAAAACAGCTGCTGTACCGGAGCCGACGCGGCCGTAATACATCGGCTTTTCACCAAAGCGGTCCCGCCCAAGTGTGAGCACACGAAGTTCACGATCCCATATCGCGAATGCAAACATGCCTACCGCGCGACGAACAGTCTCCACGATACCCCAGACCTCAAAGCTATTGAGCAATGTCTCTGTATCAGAATTCCCACGCCATGCAATGCAACGTCTGACAACGTCAGGGTCCGAACGCAGATCCAAGTGATTATAAATTTCACCATTGAAGGCAAGTACGTAGCGCCCGCTCAAAGAAATCATGGGTTGCGCACCGGCAGCTGAAAGCTCCACAATTGCTAGCCTACGGTGGCCAAATGCTACAGCACCGTTATTATCAATCCATTGCCCTGAAGCATCAGGACCACGATGTCGAATGGCATCGGTCATCCTAACAATTTGTGCTGACATTTCTTCAAAAGAAGAGAGTCCGCCAAAAAAACCAGCCAAGCCACACATATTCTTATTTTTCCGCGACAAGGCGCAATAACTCGATGAGTCTGGGACCTGTCTTTTGAAGACAGTACTTTTCTTCAACTCTTTTACGGCCAGCAAGCCCAAAAGCTGCGCGCAACTCCGCCGACTCAAACAATTTACTTAACGCTGTTATCCATTCGTCGGAGTGCTTCACCAAAAAACCATTGACGCCTTCGGCAACAATATCGATATTTGCGCCCACAGCAGATGCAACAACGGGCAAGTGGCACGCCATGTATTGAATGAGTTTATACCCACATTTGCCGCGCTCCCAAGGCGAATCTATGAGCGGCATGATGCCGATAGCACATGACGAGATAGCGGAAACTTCTGAATCTTCTGACCACGCGACATATTCAACTTGCACACCAGGAATATCGACATCTTTAGCGCCAATAACCCTGAGTACAAAACGAGTTTTGAGCGCAAGCTGCTTCAAAGGTTCGCGCAAAAGATGAAGGTAATGCGCGGTCGATGGTGACCCAATCCAAACAATTCGAAGGACGTCGACCGGACTCTCGATAGGAGCGGATGGGTACCGCTCAAGATCAACTACCGTTGGCAGCACTTCAACCCACGGCGCACCTGCATTAATCGCACGTCTTGCTAAATAACTGTTACCCGCCGTCACCAGTGCGGCTTTCGCCATTAACCGATCGAGTCGATCGCCAAAGATTTGCCGGACTACACATGACTTATGTAAGTCATAACTATGAAAAACCGCATCATCATAATCAATGACATAGGGCACGCCACGCAACAGCATTAATTCGAAGATCGCCGGAAGCCATGGCATGGCCTCCTTTTCGATCCACATTACGTCAAAGCTGCGACGATTAAGCATTACGCTGAATCTTTTAGCGTAAGCATGAATTAACGGTCCGAAATTATATCGGCCGTTTTGATATCGATCAGCCAATAACTGATCAGTAATTAGCTCGCTTACTGTCACGTCGTAGCCAGCACTCACGGAATAAGGCTGATACTGAAGCGATCGCATACGGGACGAGGCGCCCATACGACCATACTTAGTAAGTGAAAGCACTTTCATAAGAGTCAACTGATTTTAGCTCGAAGCGACTCGACAGCAATATCAGAATCAGTCCTCGATTTCGATTTGAGCATCAAAAAAACAAATGGGACTATGTACATCCACTGAAACACGTAAGCCTCAATATATGGATTTGTATTCGACGCAAGCAAAGCACAAAAGAAGCCGCCAAACATAAAAACATCTAACCGTGAAAGCAAACGTTTTCGATAAAACCAAAAAAATCTCGAAAAGTAAAATATTAGAGGAAGAAAGTAAATTAAAAATCCGATTAAGCCTACTCGATACAAGGTAGCAAACCAGACTAATTCATAACGCCAAGGATATATTTCACTTCTAACGTAATCAACTCCGACTCCATGTCCAGCTCCCAAAGCCCATGTATCTCCGACCCCTTTTAAAAGCGCTATAGCCTGTTCCACGCGCTCTTCCCCCCCACCGGAGGTCAACTCTTCAAAAAATAATTGAAATATCAAATTTAAATCGATGGATGAAGCATAAAAATACGCACACAAACCAAAAATAAAGACGGCTATGAGCGCTATGCCGCCACCGAAACTACTCTTGCTCTTTCGATCGACTTTTAAGAACAAGAGAAAAATCGCTGCTCCTATGAGCATGGAAAGAATAAGAGCCGAACGACCAGATGTCACAACAACTACCAAAACACAAATCAGACAAAAGATTCTTAGAGTTAAATTCTTTATTATGGTCGGGGACGCAAATAATGCACCCGTTAAAAAAATAAAGGAACCATAAACAGACATGGTTGCACCTACATAACCATCATTCAAGTTTATATTTGCCGTTTCGATAAAAAATGCAACAGCTTCACCACCATAATTGATAAAAAGGTAGAAAAAAAATGCTACAGAAGTTGCCGCAGAGATCACTAAAAAAGCGATCCACTTAGCGAAGATTTCTGAATTAATGCGAGACCTAATTGCAATGGCAACGCATATCCATAAAAGCGGCGAAATAGCATAAATTGTTATTACCTGGAATACAGCCTCCAAAGTTGCGCCTCTAATTACTCCAACCAAAACATAAGTGAATGTTACAAAAAGCGAGGCACCATATAGAGCAAATATTATTAAAATATTTCTGCTTTTTTGCATTGCAAAGGCACCTGAGCAAGCACACAAAATCAAAAATGCTGCAGTGGTGATCTGCAAAGAATTTGGAAGCACAACAGCCAGGAACATTGTGCATGCCAGCGAAAGACGAAAAGTTAAAAGAGCCACGAGCTGATTTTTTTATGTCCGAAGCAGAATAGAGCGTTTCTAGGAAAAACAGAAATTAGTTAAAAATCGAATTTCTTACTTAGATTGGGATGATTTAAATTTTTCTCCAACGCAAATCTCCAAATTCCGACAATTAATTTTCTAAATTTATCGCCGAAAAAAGGAATTTGCCAGAAAGCCATGATCGTACCTGCAAAGTAAACTCGAGCTATCTGCTTACGCGCATTTAGCATTAAGTCTGAGTTCGATGAGACGCCGTTCCGTATGCGAATTAACGTTGCGCTATCAATGGATGGCTTGATATATCGGAAAATGACGCATTGGTTAGCCAAGTTTATCCAAAGCTCCCAATCTTCGTAATGGGTCAGATTTTCATTGAAAAGTTTTTGACCTTTTGCAACGGCGCGCGGAACAATAGCAGAGCTTACAGGAAAGCAATTAGTGATAGAAAGTTTGAATAAATTCAAAAATCTCGATTCTCCTAATATTGGGGGTCGATATTTTTTCACCCACTTTGCGCGCGCTGAGTTGGGCATCTCAAAATAACAGAACGGTGCTACAAATACCGTTTCTTCTTTTTTCCGACAACTTGAAATGCAAATTGTCGCCTCCTCTAGGTAGTTATTACCCAAAAGATCATCTGCATCAAGAAATATTATCCAATCGCCTGTAGATTTTCCGAGGCCGAAGTTTCTAGCGCGTGAAACGCCACTGTTTTCAATTCGATAGCACTTAACAGTATCGGCTTTGGAGAAAGCATTGGCGACGAGATCGTAAGAATCATCAGGAGATCCGTCATCTATAAATATGATCTCTTTAGCTCGATAAGTTTGAGACAAACAACTTTCAATAGCTTTTATTGCAAGAAGTCCATCACGATAGCACGGAATAATAATTGAATAATTCGGCATTTTGACAGCCCAAGTCATTGACTGCGGCATAGGGAAATCTCTCAAATGCTTTTTCGGCCTGCTTTAGAAAGTAGTCCAATTTGCCACAGTGAGATCCAGTAAAAGGATATCGCCTCAATAACTATTCGCGTTACCCACGTAAAGGCAGCGCCGATAGGACCAAACAACTTTATAGAAAAGTAAAGTAATAGCAAAGAGGGGAAAAACATTACGATGTTAACAAGAGCCGTCAGTTTTGAATTTCCTTTTGAATGAATAAATGAAGTGGACAAGCTTGCTATTGCATATGGAGCGAGACCAATACTTATTATTTTCAGCACGTGGACAGATTCCTCATTCAAACTTGTTCCAAGCCAGAGCGACAAAATTCGGCTTCCTATCAAAAAATAACCGATGGTCACACATGCCATGATTCCTGATAGAACGCCAACGACTTTAAAAAAATCGTGCTTCGTCTTGGATAACTCATTCCTACCGGACCTAGAGGAATTAGGAAAAAATACTGTGCTTACGGCGCCAACCAAAATTAAGCTCTGAGTGGTTAGCTCAAATGGAATGACGTAGATGGTTACTGCAGAAGCCGAGACCACTGATGCCAACAGAAATCGATCTGCGGCATTGACCACAGGATTGATGATGGAGCTGATCGTGATCCATCCACCAAATTTTATGAGTTTTGATCGCAATAGTCTTACCAGTTTTTTCTGGCTGTGTGTTCTGGCTTTTCTTTTTCCTTCAATTAATTTCAACGCGAAGTCACGGTAAAAGAAAAATGAAATTAATCTTGAAAAAACAAGACTTGCGACAAGCCATTGCAGTTGAACTGTGAAGTACGATATGACATAGGGCGCGCCAAAATTCGCAACTCCCAATGCAATTCTCAGCAAGCTTACCTTTTTAAAATTTAAGTGTGCTTCGTTCACTCCGCGGTATGTCGCACTTATAGCTTGCAGAGGTAATGCAAAAGCCAGCAATGCAATAGACATCGTCTTTTCAGCACTTGGTATCTCTGCCGCACCCATCCAACGTTCGGCGCCAATCAAAGCCAACAGCATGATTATGAGAAAGGATATGAAGCCACTAATTAAGGTGATTTGTAGTGCTGCTTCTAAGATGTCACTTTCTCTTTTTATATTTTTAGTGTTTATCAAGCTTGATATTGACTGCGTAACTGCTCGTCCTATTCCAAGATCAATCGCCGACGCATATCCAATAAGCCCCCAAGCGAGCGCCAAAACACCGAATCTCTGAGGACCCAAACGTTCTAAGAGGCTCGGAACCGCCAAAGCAGCAGCAACCAGTGGCAGCACCAACCCGGTCAGATTCCACGAAATATGGGACAACCTCATCAGATGACTCTTTAAGCCTTCTTATTTATAAACTAGATTTCTTTTATACCAACTGACCGCAAGCGGTATTCCCATCTTTATAGAGTGGGTGGGTGAGTAACCTAATAGATCTCTTGCTTTCGCGATCGACGCCTGACTGTGTAGAACATCGCCCAGTCGTGCTTCACGATAAGCCACTTCGGCAGCTTTATTATTTGAGTACGCTCCTAACTCCTCACAAATTAGCTCTAACAGTTGTGTTAATGTGGTTCTGTCTTCTAATGCCACGTTATAAACCTGACTTCCCAGGCCTAGATGGCTGGTAGTAGCTGCAAGTAAATTTGCTTGTATTGCATTTTCAATGTAGCAAAAGTCTCGACTGTTCGTCCCATCGCCATTTATGTAAACTGTTTCGCCGTTAAGTAGTGAGCCAGTCCATTTCGGTATTACTGCTGCATATGCCCCATTCGGGTTTTGACGTTTGCCAAAGACATTGAAGTATCTGAGTCCAACACAATGGAAGTCATAGTTGCGGGAGAAAACTTCGGCGTAAAGCTCATTTACATATTTAGTGACGGCATAAGGACTAAGCGGCTTCCCGATGACGTCCTCCACTTTCGGTAATGCGGGGTGATCGCCATAGGTACTGCTGCTCGCGGCGTACGTGAAGCTTGTTACCTTCGCATCCCTAGCTGCGATCAGCATGTTGAGAAAACCGCCAATATTGGTTTCATTAGTTGCGATGGGATCTGCCAAGCTGCGTGGCACCGACCCCAGCGCGGCTTGATGCAACACGTACTCGACACCCGTGCAGGCGCTTCTGCAGTCGTCGAGGTTGCGGATATCGCCCTCGATGAACTTGAAGCGGGCCCACTGCTCTGGAGTGACTAGGCCCTGCACCTCGTCCAGATTGCGTTGGAAACCGGTCGCAAAGTTGTCGAGCCCAACGACGCGTTGGTCGAGCAGCAGCAGCGTCTCCAATAGATTGCTGCCAATGAAACCTGCGACGCCTGTCACCAGCCACGTATGCGGTTCGTTGGGCAGGCGTTGCCTGAGAAGATCGTAGGCGGTCGGACCGCCATCGGTGCTGTCGATGGTTGGGCCCATCGTTTCGTCGGAATCCATGTGCGGTCTCGAATTTTGAAGCTGTTGCAATTACAGGCGGCCGTCAGCGGCGCCCAACGGAAACATGCTCTTGACGTCGAACAGCACGGCTTCCGGTTTGCCAAAGGCCTTGATACCCGCTTCACCCAGCGTCGCAAACTGGTGATGACCCACGGCCAGGATGACGGCGTCATAGGTGCCCGTGGGAGGCGGCTCTTTCAGGCATTGCAGGCCGTATTCATGCTCCGCTTCGCTCACGTCGATCCACGGGTCGTAAACATCTACCTGCGTGTTGTAGCCCTTCAAGGTGCGGACGATGTCCACCACCTTCGTATTGCGCACGTCGGGGCAGTTTTCCTTGAAAGTCAGGCCCAGTACCAAGACCTTGCTGCCCAGCACGGGCAGGTTCTTGCGCAGCATCAGCTTCACGACTTGGTCGGCCACGTGGCTGGCCATGTTGTCGTTGATGCGGCGGCCGGCCAGGATGACCTCGGGGTGGTAACCCACCTCCACCGCCTTGTGTGTCAGGTAATACGGGTCCACGCCAATGCAGTGGCCGCCCACCAGCCCGGGGCGGAATGGCAGGAAGTTCCATTTGGTACCCGCCGCCTGCAGCACCTCCAGAGTGTCGACGCCCAACCGATGGAAGATCAGGCTGAGTTCGTTCATCAGGGCGATGTTCACGTCGCGCTGCGTGTTCTCGATGACCTTGGCGGCTTCGGCCACCTTGATGCTGCTGGCCTTGTGGGTGCCGGCGGTGATGATTTCCCGGTACAGCCTGTCTACGGTTTCCGCCACTTCGGGCGTGCTGCCACTGGTCACCTTCTTGATGCTGGGCAGACGATGCTCCTTGTCGCCCGGGTTGATGCGCTCCGGGCTGTAGCCGCAGAAGAAGTCGACGTTGAATTTCTTGCCGCTCAGTCGTTCAAGGATCGGTACGCAGACCTCTTCGGTGGCGCCTGGGTACACCGTGGATTCATAGATCACGATGGCGCCCTGCCGCATGATTCTGCCGACGGTTTCGCTGGCCTTGACCAAGGGGGTGAGGTCCGGGCGGTTGGCGTTGTCGATGGGCGTCGGCACGGTGACGATGAAGACGCTGCAATCGCGCAGGTCGTCGGCATGCGACGTGAATGACAGCTGCGACGCGTCTTGCAGTTCCTCGGTGGAGATTTCCAATGTGCGGTCGTGCCCCGCCTTCAATTCGGCAATTCGCTTGGCATGGATGTCGAACCCGATGACCGAGCGCTTTTTCCCAAATTCCACCGCCAATGGCAGTCCGACATAACCCAGTCCGATGATTGCAATGGGCGATGAGTGGCTGATGTCGTTCATGGATGAATTAGGAAAAAGAATCTCAGAATCGGTCATTGCCTGGCGGCACTGCGGATGCGCGGCATCTGGTCCTCGAAATACGCCAACCCGGCGCGATCGAAGTTGAATGTCCGGTCCAGCATCGACACATTGGCGCCCACGCCTTGCGTCGTGTTCAAGACATTGGCCTGTTCTCGCACCACGGTCTCTATGCCATACGACCACCGTGGATTGCCCACCACCTGCACCGGATAGGTCGGCGACATGTCCTTGCGTGGCGTCAATGGCAATGACAGCTCGATGCCGGCCGATGTTCGTCCTTGCGCCGCCCATTCGAATTTGGAGTGCCGCACATACACCGTGATGGCCACGTCGTCGAACCACTGCTTGATGCCCAGCCGCACGCCCCGGTCGTTGTAGAGGAATTGGCCGGCGGCGGCCTCGAAATACGTGCGAGTCGGCGAGAAGGCGTAGCGGTAATTGGCCAGCGCGGTGCGCGACTTGATCGGCAGGTTGGGGTCGTAATAGGTCACGCGGTCGAAGCGGCCCGCCTCCACGCCGAACTTGTGGCGCCCCTCGCCCGGCTCCCAGCGCAGTTCGCCATAGTGGCCGCGGTAATTGGCGTCGATACGCCCGGTCGCCACGTGGGCGGTCAGGGCGGCGGCGCCCCAGCGTTCGGCCAGCTGCCGGATCTTCTCCGGGTTGCGGGTCTCGCTGCCGCCCGTGATGCGGATGAGCTGGCCCAGCATGCTTTCCACCGGCACGCGAAACATCTGGTGGACCATGTAGCGGTCGGTCTGGCTGACGAAGCGGCTGTTGCCGAAGACCTGGCCTTGCTTGTAGTCGTCGGAATCGTGGAGGGGCGTGTTGCCCGCCACCTCCGCCCAGGCTCCGCGCCACAGCGGCTGCTGCAGCATGGCGCGCAATGCCAGTGAATGGTCGAGCACGCCGTATTCGGTCGCCACGGCCGTGCGCAGCACCGGCTGCAGGATGACGCGCGGTGTGGCCCAGCTCGGCGCCCGGCCTTCGACCACCCAGCGGGTGTCGGTCAGCAAGGCGTTCAGGCCGGTCGTGCCGGGCGTGTACAGCTCGCCGGCGGTGCAGCGCGGCGGGCCGTCGGCGATCCATTGCGCCAGGCAGTCCGCCTGGCCCGTCACGCCCACGATGGCCAGCTGGCGCTGCATGAGCACCAGCCGGTAGCCGGCGCGCTGGTCGGCCAGCCGGCGTGCGATGACGCCCAGCGCCACGCCCAGGCCATCGGCGGTGTTGGCGTTGTAGGTGGCGTTGTTCAGGCTCACGACCACGGCCCCATCGCCCGCACGGCCAATGGCGATGTCCTCGAATCCCTTGTCGCGCAGGGCCTCGCCCAGGGCCACGAGCTGCGTGTCGTCGACCGGCGCCACGGGCGGCAGGGCGGCGGCCGTGCGGGCCATGGCGTCGGCGGCGGCCTGCGCCTCCGAACTGATGCCGATGCCCGCCGGTGCGATGTTGACCCGGGCCGATGGCGGCGCCTTGGCGACGACGACGCGCGGCGTCATGTCGGCCACCAGGGGCGTGTCGGAAGCCGGCAGGCCCTGGGTCGAGAACGTCATGCGCGGTGCCGGCGATGCCTCCGCCATCGGTGCGCCATCGTTGGGCGCCATGCGCGATGCCATGGTCGACGGCGCCGGTGTCGGCACCTTGAAGAGCGGAATGTTCAGCCCCACGCTGACCCAGCCGCGCGCTGACCCCTGCGTGACACCGCCGGGAAAGGTGACGCGGTCGTCGCCATGCACCCGCACGTTGGCGCCGATGTGCGCCTGCCAGCCGGCGGGCAGCCAGTTGCCGGGCGCATAGACGCGGGCACCGGCCCAGGCCTTGCTGTCGGCATATTCGACATGCGTCTGCAGCCACGAGAGCGGGCGATACGCGGCGCTGGCGAAGGGGCCGTCCAGCGGCGTGCTGACATTGGCGGCGCCACCGCGTCGCGCCAGGCCGGCGGACAGGTCGACCGATGCGATCGGGCGGTGGGTGAGCACCCCGTAGACCGAGCGGAAGTTGCCTGTCTGCCCGCCCAGGTCGGTGGCGCCGACGGCGACATACCAGCGGTTGTTGCGGTCCAGCGGCGCGCCGGCCTTGAAGTTGAACGAGAGATCGCGGATGCCGGCGTTCTCGGTATAGGCGTTGGTGTTGAGCGTGTTGGCCGCGATGCGGCCGGAGATCTCGAGATTCGGCAGCAGACCGAAGCCGGCCACGAGGTTGTGCCCGTCGGTGCCATGGACACGGTTGACCGGGCCGCCCACGACCTGGCTGTCGTAGGCGATGGCCAGGCTGCCCCAGGGCAGCAAGGGCGCCGTCGGCGTGACGGCCAGGCCTGATGCGCCGCTGGCACCGAGCGTCGGCGCCACCTGCGTCGACGACGGCACGGCTTGCTGGGCGAACGCCGACGCGGTCACGCAGACGAGGCCCGGCCACACCAGCAGTGCGCCAACCGTCGCCTTGAGCCTGAACACACCGGTTTCACAAGGATGGGACATGGAACGAACGGACAAATGAAAAGGGCAGCTCTGAAAGCTGCCCTGGGAGAGTCGTTGCTCGTGTGTGGCAGCGTGTCGCTCAGCCGCCGGTGCCGCCCGTACCGCCGGTGCCGCCCGTGCCGCCCGTGCCGCCGGTGGCGGTGCCGCTGGCCGGCGGGGCCAGCAGGTCGCCGGCCGCCTTGATGAGCGCCAGGATGATGCTGCGCAGGCTGCCGTCGGAGTTCTGGATCGTGGTGGCCAGGTTGTCGAGCACCTTGTCGAGGTCGGAGCCGATGATGAAGCTCTGGCCTTCGAAATTGCCGGCCGCCGCCAGGATGGCGCTGGCTTCGGCTTCGGTCTTGCCCGAGGCGATCAGCTGCGACTTGATG
>Ga0308164_10003502_pt1 | contig 14091 bp, 13 predicted proteins | sample PhyTR2_FD_201031 | JGI IMG/M metagenome (GOLD analysis project Ga0308164, IMG submission 201031) | Phyllosphere microbial communities from UC Gill Tract Community Farm, Albany, California, United States - DLSLT.R2 | ecosystem: Host-associated > Plants > Phyllosphere > Unclassified | place: USA... | reverse complement strand
GCGCATCCTCCTGCTGCTGGCCGCCGTCTTGGTCGGGGTCTCGCGCATCATGATCGGCGTGCACTGGCCGCTCGATGTGCTGTGGGGCATGCTGGGCGGCTGGCTCGGCGCCTGGACCGGCCTCGCGCTGTACGGGCGCTGGGGCTGGCGCAGCGCCGGCCGCGGCGGCATGCTGGCGGGACTGGTGCTGCTGGGGCTGGCGGCCAGCCTGCTGTTCAGCCATCACGTCGGGATTCCGGACGCGATGGCGATGCAGCGCGTGATCGGCTGCGCCTGCCTGTTGCTGGGCGCCTGGGAGATGGCGGCGATGATGCCCTGGCTGCCCTGGCTGCCCTGGCTGCCCTGGCTGCGCTGGTTTCCCTGGCTGTCCTGGCTGCGCTGGGGTCGGCGGCGCGGCGGCGCAGCAAAACTGGGTACGGCAAAAGGCGGCACGGCAAAAGGCGGCATGGCAAAAGGCAACACGGCAAAATGCAACACGGCAATAGACAGCACGGCAAAAAGCAGCACGACAACGGGCAGCACGGCAAAAGGCCAGGCGACCGACGGCAGCGCGACTGAGGGCAGCGCAATCGAGGGCAGCGCAATCGAGAGGAGGGCGGCCGATGGCTGAGGACGGATGGTGGCTGCTGCTCGGCTTCGGCGGGCAAGCCGTGTTCATGGGGCGCTTCGTGCTGCAATGGCTGGTCAGCGAGCGCCGCGGGCGCAGCGTGATTCCGGTCGCGTTCTGGTACCTGAGCATCGCCGGCGCGCTCGTGCTGCTGGCGTATGCGCTGCACCGGCGCGATCCGGTGTTCGCCGCCGGCCAGGGCGTCGGCATCGCGATCTATCTGCGCAACCTGCAGCTGGTTCGCGCCGGCCGGCGGCGCCGGGCGGCGGAAAACGCCTCGAAAACCGCCGGCACCGGCGGAATTTCACCGCCTTGACGCGAATTTACGCGTTTTTACAGTGGCGCCGCAGATTTTAAGTCTGTTGCACAATAGAATTAATAGCATCAAATTTTTATCTATGTCATGGAGCTTGAATGATCTTGCGTAACTTGCCCGTCGATGCACCGATGGAAGCCGCCGCCTCATGAAACCAATGCGTTCTCGAGCGGTCGAATCCGATGCGCACTGGCGCGGTGCCGCGCCCCATGCCGGCGCCCCCGCAGCCAGGCCTTCCGCCGGCCAGTCGCCCGCCACGACCTGGAAAGCCGAACCCGCCATGACCACGCCTCCCGCCCCGGCCGCGGCCCCGTCCACGGTCGTGCCCACGGCCCAGTCTGCGCGCCAGCCCGCGCCTTTGCCCGCGGTTCAGGCCGCGGTTCCGCCCACGCCGCACCAGGCAGCGCAATCCGAAGCGCAATCCGCAGCGCAATCTAACATCGCGCCGCTGGTGCCCCCCGAACGCCTGGCCCAGGCCGGCAAGATCCTGTTCATCGCCCACCTCGCGCTCGGCGATTTCACCTACCTGCAGAGCTGCTTCCGCGCCTTCGCCGAAGCCTACCCCCACATCGAGGTCCACCTGTGGGTCGACGAGCGCCGCCGCACCCGCCGCCGCGCCGAGTGGGACCACCTGAAAAAATACGCGCTCTACGATTGGCTGGCCGAATGCCCGTTCATCGCCAAGGTGTATGACGAAACCTACAGCCCGGCGCTCTACCGGCAATCGCTGGCGGCGGCGCAGCGCGAAGCCTATCCGCTGGTGGTGTCGCTGGCCGTGCTGGAACGCCACAAATACGCGCTGCTGGCGCGCAAGATCAGCCCGCGGGGCTTCGTGGTCGGCCAGAAGAAATACGTGCGTCCCTACGACCTGCCGAAGCGTCTGTGCTACCGCAAGCTGGACGCCTGCATTCCGGCCTATAGCGCCGCCACCCATCCCGACCAGCACATCAGCGACATCTACGCCGGCTGGTTCACCCAGCTGTTCGGCATGCAGATTCCCGCCGCCGCGCGCTACCCGGTGCTCGACATCGCCGAGCGCTGGCGGCGCTACGCCGACGACCAGTTCGCCGCCTGGGGCTTCCGCGACGCGCCGGGGGCGCCCGCCAGGGTCGTGTTCCTGAATGCGTTCTCGAAATCGGTCGAGCGCAGCTGGCCGCTGGAGCGCGTGATCGGGCTGATCCGCACCATGCGCTGCGATCCGGACTGGGGCGACAGCGGCTTCGTGGTCAATGTCGTGCCCGAGGAACTGGCGCGGGCGCGCACCCTGTTCGCGGCCCAGGACCTGGCGCGCACCCATCTGTTCAGTGCGGAAGACAATTTCTTCCAGCTGCCGGCGGTGCTTAGCCTGTGCGACCTGGTGATTTCGGTGGAAACGGCGATCATGCACCTGGCGAATGCCGTGCACGTGCCGGTGATCGCCCTGATGCGGCAAAAGACGCCGGAGTGGGCGCCGATCGACCGGGAGAACAGCAGGATCATCACCGTCGAGGGCCGCGACGACTGGGTCGACCGCATCGGCGTGCAGGACGTGATGGCGGTGCTGACGGGCACGGCCGGTGTATCATGAAGTCACGATGCGCCCGGCCCAGGCCGGCGCACTAAGCGGGTTCGAACGAAAGGACAGGACGATGACGACGATGAGCGGCAAGCGCAATGACAGTCTCCGGCAAACCGCCGCCAGGCGCGTCGGACGCGTCCTGTGGGTGACGGCGGCCATCCTGCTGGTGCCCGCGGTGGCGATGCAATTCAGCGCGGAAGTGCGCTGGGGACCGCTGGATTTCGTCGTGGCGGCGGTGCTGCTGGCCGGCACCGGTTTGGTCTACGAACTGGCGGTGCAGCGCATCGGCAACCGCGTGCACCGCATCGCCGGCGGCCTGGCGCTGGCCGGGGCGCTGCTGCTGGCCTGGGCGGAACTCGCGGTCGGCGTGTTCCACTAGCCGGTCACGCCCTCACGCCGTCATGCCCTCAGGCCCTCACTCGCGGCCGAACTGCGGATTCGGCCGCGTCAGGTAATACCACTCCTGGTTCGGCCCTGCATTTGCATCCGGGAACAGGATGCGTCCCGCGAATTCGGCCGTGACCGGCGTGCCGTCGGCGCGCACGCCGATCTGCTCGCCTTCTTCCAGCGCGTCGAAGCTGGCCCATGCGCGGGTAAAGCGGTCGCCGGCGTCGAGCTTGTCGTGCACCACCACCATCTGCAGCGCTTCCATTTCCTCGAAGGGCAGCGGCTGCGGCGCCGGCGCCTCGATCAGTTCCAGGAAGGCGAGCGTGTTCATGATCGCGGTATAGGCCACTTCGGGCGCCTGCGGATCGAGGTGCTGGCCGCATTCCAGCGTCAGCGCGTAGCCGCCGGTGCTGCGCATGTACTCGGTGGTGCCGACGCCGTAGCGCAGCACGGTTTCCAGCGCGGCCGCGGCGCCGTCCGCATTGTCGTCCAGCTTGCGCGCGCGGCGCTGCACGCCGCCGCCGTAGGCCGCCATCCAGCCAGTGACGAAACGGCGCACGCCGAGGCGGCGCGCCAGGGCGCGTTCCTGCGCCATGTGGCGGAAGGGTTCGAGCGGGCCGTCGTTGTCCGGCGGGCCGACCATCACGAAGGGCTCGCCGTGGGCGGCGTTGAAGGAGTGCAGGTCGAGCAGCACGTCGTGCGCGGCCAGCAGCGGGCACAGCCAGTTGGCGACGCGGTCTTCGAAGTCCTGCGGGTCGGTCTTCGGGAACAGATCGCGGTTCAGGTTGCGGTCGCCCGAACGGGTGTTCTTCGCGTACGCCAGCGGATTGACGATCGGCACGAAGGTCACGCTGCCCTTGGCGATGTGCAGGCGTCCGGCGTCGAGTTCCGCCATCACGCGGCCGATGGCCAGCGTGCCGCAGACTTCGTTGCCGTGGGTCGCGCCCATGATGATGACGCGCGGACCTTGCCCCAGGCCGGTGTAGGTGACGGATTTGAATTGCAGCGTGCTGGCGGAAGTCATGCGTTGGCGGTCCACGGAATAGTCGATCCCGCCATTTTATCGGGAAAGCCTGGCTGTGGCAGGCCCGGCGTGGCATCATCCGGTTTTTTCAGCCGCCACGCCTCCATGACCAGACCGCCCGCGCACAGGATCCACGGACTCGATACCCTGCGCGCGCTGGCCGTGACGCTGGTGGTGCTGCACCATTACGTGCTGTTCGTCAGCGACGCGCCCACCTTCGGCTGGGTCGGCGAGATCGGCTGGGTGGGGGTGGACCTGTTCTTTGCGCTGTCCGGCTACCTGATCGGCAACCAGATCTTCGGCGGGCTGTACGGCAGCGCAGGATTTTCGCCGGGCCGCTTCTATGCGCGGCGCCTGCTGCGCACCTTGCCCAATTTCTGGGCCGTGCTGGCGCTGTACGTCCTGTGGCCCGCCTTCCGCGGCGACGCGCCGCTGCTGCCGCTGTGGCGCTACCTCAGCTTTACCCAGAATATCGGCCTGGAGCCGGGCACGGCCTTCTCGCATGCCTGGTCGCTGTGCATCGAGGAACAGTTTTATCTGCTGCTGCCGGCGCTGGTGCTGCTGGCGGCGGCGCTGCGGGCACGTCGCCGTCTGGCCTGGACCGCGATCGGCGCCGCCTTCGGGCTCGGCATGGCCGTGCGCTGGCAGGTCTGGTCGGCCATGCCGGCCGGCGAGGGCGCGCTGCACCACTATTACAAATTCATCTATTACGCGAGCTTGTGCCGCTTCGACGAATTGCTGGCCGGCGTCGCGCTGGCGCTGTTCAAGCACCAGCAGCGCGCGGCCTGGCTGGTCGCGATGCGCCACGGAAATAAAATGCTGGCGGCGGGAGCGGTCGTGCTGGCGTGCGTGCTGCCCTTGTTCCTGGCCGACCGCTACGGCGCGATCGCGACGGTGCTCGGCTACCCGCTGCTGGCACTCGGCTGTTCGCTGCTGATCCTGGCTGCCCTGGCACCGGGCTCGCTGCTGCACCGGGTACGCGTGCCGGGCGCGGCTAGCCTGGCCTTGTGGTCGTATGCGCTGTACCTGGTGCACAAGCAGGTGTGCGTGATGGTGGCGGCGCGCCTGGCGCCGGCCGGCTACGGCGCCGGCGACTGGCGGACGATCGCGCTGTCGCTGGCGGCGTCGCTGCTGGCGGGGTGGCTGCTGTACCGGCTGGTGGAGACGCCGTTCATGGCCTTGCGCACGCGCTGGGTGCCCGCGGACGCGCCGCGCGCCGCCGGTGCATGAGGGCTCAGTTGTCGATCACGTCGAAGGCGGCCGGCATGTCTGCCAGGAAGGCCGCCAGGTGGGCCACCCGCATCGACGGGTCGTAGCCCTCGGTTGACGCGATCGCCGCGCGCAGGCCGGGCAGGGCTTCCTGGGTGTGCGGGCTGGCGTAGGCGTCCAGCAGCATCGCCACCAGGTCGGTGGGCGCCGACTGGGCGCCGCCGCCGCGGCGCAGGCGCGCATGGATCACGCCGAGCAGGGTTCGCTGCATGCGCGCGGTCGGGTGTGTGATGTGGGCAAAGGCGGACGGGGTGTTGGCGATGGCTTCGCAGATGCTGTGTTCGATGGCGTCCGGCTTCATGTCGGACGGGATGTCGAACCAGGCCTTGTCCCAGCACGTGCGGGCATGGCGGTGGCCGGGCGGGAAGCGGTCGAGCGACTCCAGGCCGAGCGCGCGGCTGGCGCGGGAGAGCAGGGTGGCGAAGGTGTCGAGCAGGGGCATGATGACGCGGTGAGGTCGAATGCCGCTAGTGTAGCCGAAGCGACAAGCTAGCAGGGAGACCGTCATCCCTGCGAAGGCAGGGATCCAAGTTGGATGCGTTGCGGCAGCGCTTGAAACTTGGGCCCCTGCCTTCGCAGGCGCGACGTGCAAGCGCAGGTGGTGCATGGTCCGTGACCGGGCCGCGACCCGGCACGCTTATGCCGCGAACCGCCCCGCCCGAAAATCCTCCACCGCCTGGAACACCTCGGCCTGCGTATTCATCACGAACGGCCCATACTGCGCAATCGGCTCGTTCAGCGGCCGCCCCGCCAGCAGCAGCACGCGCGTGGCCGACACCGCCTTCATGCGCACGCCGTCGGCGCCCTGGGCGTTGTCGAGGATGGCCATGCGGCCCTGGGGCACGCCCTTGCCCTGGACCACGAGTTCGCCGCGGAACACGTACAGGAAGGCGTTGTGCCCGGCCGGGATCGGATGCGCCAGCTCGGCGCCGGCCGGCAGGTCGATGTCCAGGTAGAGCGGCTCGGTGCCTTCGCGCTGGACGGCGCCGGCCACGCCGTGGCTGGTGCCGGCAATCACCTGGATCGTCACGCCGGCATCGAGCGTGAAGCGCGGCACGGCCTCGGCCGGGATGTCGCGGTACCAGGGCGCGCACATCTTGTCCTTGGCGGGCAGGTTCAGCCACAGCTGGAAGCCTTCCATCAAGCCTTCGGTCTGCTCCGGCATCTCCGAGTGGGCGACGCCGCGCCCGGCGGTCATCCATTGCACGCCGCCGTCGGTGACGAGCCCCTCGTTACCGGCGCTGTCGCGGTGGCGCATGCTGCCGGCCAGCATGTAGGTGACGGTCTCGAAGCCGCGGTGCGGGTGCTCGGGGAAGCCGGCGATGTAGTCGCCGGCCTTGTCGCTGCCGAAGGCGTCCAGCATCAGGAACGGGTCGAGGCGGCGCTGCAGCGGCTGGGTCAGCACGCGGTTGATCTTGAAGCCGGCGCCGTCCATCACGAACTGGCCGCCGACGACGCGCTCGACGCCACGGGTCTTCACCACTTGCTCACTGCTGCGCTGCGCGTCCATGATCCGCTCCTGTTGGTGATCCGTTCAGGCCAGTGCGGCCACGGCGGCGTCGGCCTCGGCCTGGCCCTTGGCGGCCGCTTCCGGACCCATCGCCAGGCCGGCCGAGTAGATGAACTCGTTGTCGGTCATGCCCAGGAAGTTCAGCAGCATGCGGATCTGCGGCACTTGTGGGTCGGCATCGGCCGGGTAGATGCCGCCGCGTGCGGTGGCGACATAGACTTTCTTGTTCTTCAGCAGGCCTTCCGGACCGGTCTCGGTGTAGCGGAAGGTGACGCCGGCGCGGGCAATCGCGTCGAACCAGGCTTTCAGCTGGACCGGCATGCTGAAGTTGTACATCGGCGCGCCGATGACGATGACGTCGGCGGCCTGCGCTTCGGCGATCAGGGCGTCGTCCAGGGCCACGCGCGCGGCCTGCTCGGCGCTGCGGCTGTCAGCCGGGGTGAACAGCGCGCCCAGGGCGGCGCCGTCCAGTTGCGGATGCGGATGGGCGCCGAGGTCGCGCACGCTGACCTGGGCGTCCGGATTGGCGGCGGTCAGCCGTGCGACGATGCGGCCCGCGACACGCGACGATTCCGAATCAGCACCGCGTACGCTCGAGTTAATTTGCAGAATCTTCATGATGTGTCCTTTAATCTGGATGGGTGGGTTATTGCAGCAGGTTCACTGTAACCGTTCCACCAGCGATGTGGAAGACGATAGAATGGATAACATTATTCAGTTGGTGGCACAATCTAGGGGGTAGCACTTTGGAACCGAATGACTTGCTGCTGTTCGCCCGCATCGTCGACGCCGGCAGTTTCAGCCTGGCGGCCCAGCGCCTCGACTTGCCGAAGTCGACCGTATCGCGCCGCATCTCGCTGCTCGAGGCCAGCCTGGGCGAGCGCCTGCTGCAGCGGACCACGCGCCGCCTGATGCTGACCGAATTCGGCGCCAGCCTGCTCGAACACGCGCGCAAGCTGGCCGACGAGGTGGAAGCGGCGAGCGCCCTGGCCCAGCACCGCCAGGCCGCGCCCAGCGGCAAGCTGCGCATTTCGGCGCCCCACGATTTCGCCAACCACACGCTCATGACGGAACTGATGGCGCGTTTCGCCGGCCGTTATCCGGCGGTGACGCTCGAACTCGACCTGTCGCCGCGCCGGGTCGACCTGGTGGCGGAAAACTTCGATGTCGCGATCCGCATGGGCGACATGCCGGACGACTCGACCCTGGCCGCGCGCCGCATCGTCGTCGAAAACCTGAGCCTGTACGCGGCGCCCGCCTATATCGCGCGCCGCGGCTTGCCCGAACAGCCCGACGACCTGCTGCAGCACGACCTGCTGTGCATCCTCAGCCGCAGCGGCGGCCCGATGCCGTGGACCCTGCAGCGCGGCAAAATCAAATGGGAGCGCGAACTGCGCGCCCGCCTCACCGCCAATTCGCCCGAGCTGCTGGCGCGCATCGCCTGCAGCGGCATGGGCATCGCCGCCAGTTCCGACCTGTTCGTCGCGCCCTACGTGACCAAGGGCGAACTGGTGCGCGTGCTGCCGGAGTGGGACATGCCGGCCGTAACCGGTTGGGCGGTGTTTCCGAGCCGGCGATTGATGCCGGCCAAGACGCGGGTGTTCCTGGACATGATGGAAGAGATGTTCTGCAAGGAACAGAAAGAAAATGCTTAGGGGCGATTTCCCATCAACTCGCCCAGCACCACCTTGCGCTCCGGCGCCCAGTCCGCATTGAAGCCGATCGTCCCCGCCTGGAACAGCATCACGATGGTCGAGCCCAGCAGGAAGCGGCCCATTTCCTCGCCTTTTTTCAGCACGATGTCCTGGTCGTCGTAGGTCCATTCGCTGATCTTTTGCGGGCGCTTCGGATTGACCACGCCGTGCCACACGGTGGCCATGCTGCCGACGATGGTGGCGCCGACCAGCACCAGCACGAAGGGGCCGTGTTCCTGGCTGTCGAACACGCACACCACGCGCTCGTTGCGCGCGAACAGGCCGGGCACGCCGCGCGCCGTCGTCGGGTTGACCGAGAACAGGGCGCCCGGCACGTAGATCATGCGCGTGAGCTTGCCGTCGCAGGGCATGTGCAGGCGGTGGTAATCCTTGGGCGACAGGTACAGGTTGGCGAAGCTGCCGTGGCGGAACTGCGCGGCCAGGGTGGCGTCGCCGCCGACCAGTTCGGTGGTGGTGAAGCGGTGGCCCTTGGCTTGCAGGATGTGGTGGTCGTCGATGGCGCCGAACTGGCTGATCGCGCCGTCCACCGGGCACACGAAGTCGGCCGGCGCCAGCGGGCGCACGCCGGGTTTCAGGGGCCGCGTGAAGAAATCGTTGAAGCTCTTGTAGCTGGCGATGTCCGGGTTCTCGGCTTCCGCCATGTTGACGCCGTACTTGCCCACGAACCAGCGGATCAGGCGGGTCGTCATGGAGCCGCCCTTGGCCCCGGCGACGCGGCCGGCAAAGGTGGTGAGGCGCTGCTTCGGCAGCAGATATTGGGGCAAGACTTTGAAGCGATCGGACACGGCAAACCTCGTGATGTTGACCAGTCAATTATAGCGGGCGAAGTGCCCGGGTGAACAGGTGTCGCTTGCGGCCGGCGCCGGGCAGGACATGCATATCAAATAAATTTCCAGGCATGCAACAAAAGAACACGGGCTTGGCGGACAATAATGCCTTCCGACATTTGACGCGTTTGACATGCCCACCTCGCTCGCCGCACCGTTTCGCCTGACCCTGCTCGCCGCCGCCCTGACCGCCTCGTTTTCCGCCGCCGCCCAGCAAGCCGCGCCGCTGAAGGAAGACAAGATCGACACCGGCGCCATCCAGAAAGTGGAAGTCCAGGGCAAGGCCGGCGCCTACGACCCGCGCCGCGACGACACCGCCAGCAAGATCGTCGTCAACAATGACGAACTCGTCAAGTACGGCGACACCAGCGTGCTCGATGCGTTGAAGCGCGTGCCGGGCGTCACCGTCAACGGCGGTGGCGGCGGGCGCGGCGGCGAGGTGCGCATGCGCGGCCTGGGCGCCGGCTATACCCAGGTCCTGATCAACGGCGAGCGTGCGCCGGCCGGCTTCGACATCGGCTCGCTGGCGCCGGACGTGATCGAGCGCATCGAAGTCCTGCGCGCGGCCAGCGCCGAATTCTCGACACAGTCGATCGCCGGCACCATCAACATCGTGCTCAAGAAAGCGGTCAAGACGGCGCAGCGCGAACTGAAGCTCAACTACGGCCACGGCAGCGCCCTCAGCAGCCCGGGCATGAACCTGCAATTGTCGGACAAGGCCGGCAAGTTTTCGTATTCGCTGGCGGCGAACGTCTTCCGCAGCAAGTTCAGCAACGCGCCGGAAAGCATCGACCTCTTCGCCAACGCCGCCAATGTACTCACCGGGGCGCGCCGCGAAAACACGATCGAGGACGGCCGCTTCACCGTCTACAACCTGACGCCGCGCCTGAACTACACCTTCGACAACGGCGACACGCTCACCGCGCAGACCTTCGCCAACGCGGCCCACTTCGGCCGCGCCCAGACGACGCGCATCGACACCGTGCTGGGCCCCTTGCCGGCCTACCCGGCGCTGGACGAGACCATGAGCAACGACAACAACCTGTTCCGCCAGGAGTTGAACTGGGTGCACAAGTTCGAGTCCGGCGCCAAGCTGGACGCCAAGATCACCGGCCTGCACGGCAGCGCCCACAACGCCACCTACCAGATCGGCGACGGCAACCCGGCCGCGGTCCCGCTGCGGTCCTTCATCAAGTCGGACAATGCCGTGCGCGGCATCAGCTCGACCGGCAAGTACACGAGCGGCCGCTTCGAAGGCCATGCGCTGGCGGCCGGCTGGGACGGCGGCTACAACACCAGCGACGACGCGCGCCGCGAGCGCGCCATCGGCCGGCCCGATGTCGCGCTCGTCGGCGACGAGTTCTACACGGCCGACGTCGGGCGCCTGGCGGTCTTCGCCCAGGACGAATGGAACGTCACCCCGCGCTGGTCGATGTATCTGGGCGCGCGCTGGGAAGGCATCCGCACGACCACCGAGGGCAATACCTTCGCGACCATCCACAACCGCTCGTCGGTGCTGAGCCCGATCGCCCAGACCCTGTACAAGCTGCCCGACACCAAGGGCGACCAGGTCCGGCTGGCGCTGACCCGCACCTACAAGGCGCCGAGCGTGCAGACCCTGATCCCGCACCGCTTCACCTCGGTCAACAACAGCCAGATCGAGCCGGATTCGATCGGCAACCCGAACCTGAAACCCGAACTGGCGCTGGGCATCGATGCCTCCTACGAGCATTACTGGGGCGAGGGCGGCCTGCTGTCGGCCAGCGTGTCGAGCCGCCGCATCACCGACTACACGCGCAACCTGGTGCTGTTCGACGGCGCGCGCTGGGTGTCGACGCCGTCGAATGCCGGTTCCGCGCGCACCCACGGCATCGAGCTGGAAGCCCGCTTTCCGCTGAAGGCCGTCATGCAGACGACGGAGGCGCTCGACCTGCGCGCCAGCGTCTCGCGCAACTGGTCGAGCGTGGACTCGGTGCCCGGCCCGGACAACCGCCTGGACGGCCAGACGCCGCTGTCGGCCACCCTCGGCGCCGATTATAAAAAGGGCGCGCTGACGGTGGGCGGCAGCTACGTCTTCAAGAACGGCGGCTTCGTGCGCGTGTCCGGCAACCAGGCCAGCTACCAGTCGGTGCGGCGCGACCTCGACCTGTATGCGCTGTGGAAGTTCACGCCGACGGTGCAGCTGCGGGTGGCGACCAGCAATCTGCTGGCGCAGGATACGGTGAGCGCGAGCAGCTATGTCACGCCGGGAGCGGGGAGCCAGGGCAGCACGACGCTGACGCCGGTGCACCGGAGTGTGCGGGCGACGGTGGAGATGAAGTTTTAAATTCTGAATACCTCTCAGCTAAAGCGTTAGCTGATGAACGTCGCCCCGGCGAAGGCCGGGGTCCAAGTTGCACGCGTTCCCGTAACGCACGCAGAACTTGGGCCCCGGCCTTCGCCGGGGCGACGGTTTTTAGGTTGGTGGCATAAAACCGGTTGGGTTCAGGCCAGCTTCCGCCGCTGAAACACCACCCAAGCAATCCCGATCGCCATCGCCTGCATCCCCGCACACAGATAAAAACTGCTCCCGATCCGCCAGTCGTCCGCCGGCAGATGGCTCACCTTCGCCAGGATCGCCGTGCCCACCAGCGGCATGACCACCAGCGCCAGGCTGCCGATCGCCTGCAGCGAACCCATCAACTCACCCTGTTCGCGCGGCGGCGAGGATTTCGAGAGGATGCTTTGCAGCGCCGGGCCGACCGCGAAGGACAGCAGGTTGCACAGGATGAGCACGTACATCAGCCAGCCCTGCGTCACCAGCCCGTACAGCAGATAGGTGATCGCGCCCGAGCTCAAGCCCAGCAGGGTCAGGCGCACTTCGCCGAGGCGCCGGATCAGCACCGCCAGCAGCCCGGCCTGCACCACCACCGAGGACAGGCCGACGCAGAACATCGCCAGGCCGTTGTCGCGCGGCGTCCAGTCGTAGCGGAAGGACGTGTACAGCACGAAGGTCGATTGCAGCGTCATCTGGGCGAAGGTGACCAGGGTGTAGACCGCCACCAGGCCGCGGATGTCGTGCCGCCGCAGCAGGCGCAGCAGCGCGGCGAAGGGGTTCATGCGCGTCCAGCGCAGCGGCGTGCGCTTCTCGGGCGGCAGCGATTCCGGCACCGCGATCCAGCCGTAGGCGAAATTGGCGGCCGACAGCGCGGCGGCCACGTAGAAGGGCAAATGCAAACCGACGTTGCCCAGCACGCCGCCCAGCGCCGGGCCGCAGATGAAACCGAGGCCGAAGGCGGCGCCGATCTTGCCGAAGCTTTTTGCGCGGTTGTCGGGCGTCGACACGTCGGAGGCGTAGGCCGCGGCCACCGCCATGCTGGCCGAGGACGCGCCGCCGACCACGCGCCCGATGAACAGGCAGGCCAGGTTGGGCGCCCAGGCGGTGGTGAGGAAGTTGATGCACATGCCGGCCATCGAATACAGCAGCACCGGGCGCCGGCCGACGCGGTCGCTGGCCATGCCGATGATCGGCATGCAGATGAACTGCATCAGCCCGAACACGGCCGCCAGGACGCCGTACCACAAGGCCTGATGTTCGCGTCCGCCGACGAATTCACCGACCAGGGCCGGCAGCACCGGCACGATCAGGCCGACGCCGAGCATGTCGATGAACACGCAGATCAGGACGAAGTTCAGGTTGCCGGCGGGAGCCTTGGCAACGGCCGCGGTGCTGGTCATGGGCGCTGTCCGGGACGGATAACGAAGCGTCCATGGTAGCACCGTTGGCGGACCGGGCCGCCGTTTTGTGGTTTATATGGCAGTGCCGGACCACTCGCCGGCAAACGCCGTGCGGAAGTCTTCCAGCACGGCCAGGCGCTGCCGCGCCAGGCGGCGCCCGGCATCGGTCTGCATCATGCCGGGCAGGCGCGCCAGCTTGACCGGGATGTGGTCCAGTGCATACGCCCTGTCGTCCAGCGCGCGTTCGTGCGCCAGCGGATCGGCGCCGTCGGCCAGCGCGCTGCCCATGCGCCCGGCAATATAGAACATGCGCGCCAGGCCGACCGTGCCCAGGCCGTCAAGGCGGTCGGCATCCTGCACGATGCGCGCTTCCGGCGTGGTGGCCGGGATCGCGGCCGAGAAGCTGTGCGCTTCCACCGCGTGGGCGACGCCGTCGAGCTTGTCGGCCGGGAAGGCGAGTTCCGCCAGTCGCGCGCGCGCCAGCTCGGCCGACAGGCGCGAGGCCATGGCGCGGCGCGGATCGTTCTTGGGCACGTTGACCAGGTCGTGCAGGTAGCAGGCGGCCAGCACGATCAAGGCGTCGGCCTGCGGATCGTCGGCCAGCAGCGCCTGCGCATTGCGCCACACGCGGTCGAGGTGGCTGGCGTCGTGGGCGCCGTCGCCGTCGGCATCGGCCACGGCCAGGGTGCGCAGGCGCGCGCGCCAGTCGTTCAAGTCGTTCAACGCATCGTTCAATTCAGGCATGGGGGATGTGTTCCGAAGCTTGTTGCGAGAGGGCGTCCGCCTCCAGGTTCTTGTGGCGCGGCACCCAGCGCAGCGTTACCGCGCCGATGCGCGCGAGCAGCGCATGCACGGCGGCGCGGTAGGCAGCCAGCGACGGCGCGGCGCAGGCGGCCGGGCCGTTGACGTCGTCGATCACCACGCGGCTGTCGCCGTAGACCGTGAGACTGTCGGCGCCGTGCGCGGCGGCCGCTTCCAGCACCGCGATCAGGGCGCGGTATTCGGCATCGCTGCTGCTGCCGTAGCCGGCGGGCTGCGCCAGCGTCACGCGCACGTCGTCGGGGCCCGTCAGCACGGCGCCGATGGTGCAGACGCCCGGGTTGGGACGCGCCGAGCCGTCGAACCAGGCGCGCCAGGCGGTCGGCTGGCCGGCGTGCAGAC
>Ga0308164_10003500_pt1 | contig 14096 bp, 14 predicted proteins | sample PhyTR2_FD_201031 | JGI IMG/M metagenome (GOLD analysis project Ga0308164, IMG submission 201031) | Phyllosphere microbial communities from UC Gill Tract Community Farm, Albany, California, United States - DLSLT.R2 | ecosystem: Host-associated > Plants > Phyllosphere > Unclassified | place: USA... | reverse complement strand
CTTCAACCTTATGATCGCCGCCAGCTTCACCTGTCTGGTCGCCGGTCGTCGTTCCAGTGGGGTTCTGCTTCTTCACGTCGTCGGCGGGGCTAGCGCCCTCGTCGGAGTTCGGGTTGCTGTCGCTCATCGTCCGCTCCTTTGTGCAATATTGATAAGGCGCGATGGAGGTGGGCGGAGCCCAATCTATTGTCTTATCTTACATCAACCTCGGATACTTCACTAATGCTGGCACCCCAGCCAATCGCTTATCAGTATGATCCGCCACGTGCCGCCTGCGTAAGCAGGCAAGCTTGTCGCTGATATCTTCGGTTTCCAGTGTCTCAAATATCGTCACTTATGCGACATGGCGTGGCTCCTCACCGCACAGATGTAACGTCACTTTTTTGCTGTTTCTGCGTTGAAGATTTCAGCTTCATATTTGAGCGTCAGCAAGGACGGTTCGATGTCGCAAATTTTGGTGAAGGCCTTGGCTTGGATCGTCGCCGTCCTCGGCGGCGTCTTCGCGGTAGCAGGCGGCGTGCTCGTGTTTCTCGGCGGCTCACCATATTACCTGATAGCGGGTATCGCGATGGTGGCGAGTGGGGCTCTGATCGGTCGCGATAGTCCGCTCGGGCGCTGGCCGTTCGTCACAGTCTGGGTTGGAACCCTGATCTGGGCATTTTGGGAGGTGGGGCTCGACTGGCTTCAGTTGATTCCACGCATTGTTGCACCAACGGTGTTGTTGATGCTGGTTTTGTTGACGGGATTACGCGGCCGATCGCGGCGACAGGGCATGCATGCGGCGCCCGCAGTTGCCGCTGCGATGGTCGTGTTATGCGTAGGCGTACTGGCAGTCCAGGGTAACGGCGTTAGGGCACAGGAAGCTGGCGCAGTCGCGCTTTCCGCTGCTCCAACCGGCGAGGCCGATGCTGACTGGCGCGATTACGGCGGAACGCTGTCGGGTCGACGCTATTCGGCACTCACCGACATCACGCCAGAGAATGTCGGAAGGCTCGAACTCGCCTGGACCCAGCAGACCGGCGACTTGCCAATGCCGGCAGAGACGCAAGAGCACAAACGCGAGTATCACTCCGAAGCGACGCCGATCCACATCGGTGACACGCTCTACACCTGCACACCGCACTCGTTTGTTCAGGCGATCGATGCGACGACCGGCAAGACCAAGTGGAGTTGGCACGAGGACGCACGAGTTCAGGGTAACAACTATCTGGTGTGCCGCGGCGTCACGTATTTCGAGGCACCCGCCGGCACGCCGTGCCCGCATCGCATATTTGCCCCCACCTTCAACGCGCGGCTGGTTGCACTCGACGCCGACACCGGACGTCCGTGCCCAAGCTTCGGCAACGCCGGCGCAATCGACCTGCGCACCAACATGGGCACCTCCAAGCCGTCTGATCAGATCGGAACTACGCCGCCAGTTGTCGTCAACAACCGCTTGGTCATTGGTGAGCGCATCATCGACAACGTCAACCGCGACATCCCTTCAGGGGTCGTGCGTGCCTATGACCCCATATCAGGTGCGGCAATTTGGGCATGGGATGTCGGCCGTTCGCAGGATGCGATAAAGCCGCTTCCCGCAGGACAGGTCTACACCCGCGGCACCCCCAACGTCTGGGGAGCGATCACCGCTGATGCTGCCAACGGGATTGTCTATCTTGGGACCGGCAATGCGGCGCCCGATTACTGGATTGGCTATCGTCGCCCTTTCGATGATCGGTTCGGTTCTTCGATCGTCGCGCTTGACGTCGCGACTGGCAAGCTGCGCTGGACGCGCCAGCTTGTCCACCGCGACATGTGGGACATGGATCTGGCGATCGGACCATCACTGTTCGACTATCGTGCCCCTGACGGTCGCACCATCCCGGCGCTGATCCAGACGACGAAGATGGGACAGGTGTTCTTTCTCAACCGCCTGACCGGTGCTCCGCTGGCGGCCATAACCGAGCGTCGGGTGCGCACCGATGGTGCAACGCCGGGCGTTCGGGTGTCACCGACACAGCCTTTCTCGACCGGGATGCCGAGCTTCACTCCACCAGCGCCGAGCGAAGTAGCGACATGGGGGGCAACGCCGATTGACCAGTTGTTCTGCCGCATCGATATCCGCCGTGCGCAGGGCACCGGCATTTATCAGCCGATGGGACTGAAGCCGATCATCGGCCACCCCGCCTTTGACGGTGTGACCGACTGGGGCGGCGCGGCCGTTGATCCGGTGCGCGGGGTAATGACCGTCAACACGATGGAGATGCCGTTCAAACTGTGGTTGATGCGTCGCGACGATCCACGCGTAGCGACACTGATGAAGCAGAAGCAGGGCGGTGAGAACGCCAAGCAGGCGCAGCTACAGACCCAGTACAACACGCCGTACGTGGCGGTGGTGAAAGCGTGGGTCGGCATCTTCGGCGCGCCCTGCGTCGCTCCGCCATGGGGGCATCTGACGGCAGTAGATCTGGGGACGCGCAAGATCCTGTGGAAGAAAGTGCTGGGTACTGCGCGTGACACCGGGCTGTTCGGCTCGCATCTGGGTGTACCGCTAAAGACCGGCGTGCCCAACCTGGGCGGCTCGATCATCACTGCGGGAGGGCTGGCCTTTATCGGCGCCACGACCGATCAGTATCTGCGCGCATATGACCTCAATACAGGTAAGGTATTGTGGAAAGCGCGTCTTCCTGCAGGCGCACAAGCGACGCCAATGGCGTACCGCGGGAAGGATGGACGTCAGTATGTCGTCATCACTGCAGGCGGCCATGGTGCTCTGGGGACGCGTTATGGTGATTACACGCTTGCCTATGCCTTGCCACGAAGAGGGCGAGCGTTGTGAGGGCAAGCGGAACTGGAGTATCCGAAAGTAATGCGGGGGTCTCGTGACCCCCGCCTTTCATCCAGCGGCCACCAGAACACTTTCGCCGCCCTGCTTGGAATTATTCAGGCGGCAATATCTCGGTTAGAGCAAAGTAAGGCTGAACCGCTGCCGACGTGCTCGTATGCCTCGTCATTCCAAACCTTATGAAACAGCCTGTCTAGACCTCGTTCAAGTTATCCGGCGTTGCACCAAAAGACAGCGCTTCTGCGGAGCCAACTTCCTGCTCGCCGGCAAACAATCGATCCAGCCGGGTCCTTACCTCATGTCGGTATTCCCGCGACGCCAGCGGCCGCGGCGCGGCCACAGATACTTCATCAGCAATGGCGTCCTTAATCCGTTCAACGGCAGCGTCTTCGAGCACGTTTGCACGCCGTAGCTCCACGCATAGCTGCACCAGGCCGACTGCTGTTGCCTGGGCTCGAAGGCCTACGTTCGTGATATCGAAATGTAGCTTCTTGTGCTTTTCGTATAGCATAGTCATCTGTTGCTCCTTCCGATGCAAACCCCAAGGCTGGAATCAATGTCAGCGACCGCTCAACCCATGTGATGTGGCGCTGCGCGTTGTCAGCCATCATCGTTTAGCCTGTAGACGTATTCCGCTTTCGGGTTTCCGCCGCCTTCTTCGCTGAAGCGGAGCGATCTGCTGCTGACCGCTGAGCAGATGCTTCACCACCCTTCTTACCCCCCGCTTCTGATGATTCATGCGTATCGGGCTTGCCGCGGCCAGCGCCTGACTTGTTGCCGCCCCCGCTTTCCTTGTTTACGGTCGCCCATGCGCGGCGCTCGGCTTCATCTTTAGAAGTACCACGATCTTCGTAGCTCTCTTCAATATGCTCGGCTTTGCGCTTTTGCTTCCCGGTATATTTGTCTTTGTCACCTTGAGGCATATCGGTCTCCAATTTAATCGTACTCAGAGTTCCGTTCTGTGATTGACGGGTAAGTTTGAGATCAGTTCACGTACCTCTGCTGCATACTGGATGGCCAGCAGGCGGTGAGCGGATGCAGCTTCGGCACTCGAGCTCGCTTCGGCAGCGGCTAACTCCTCGCGTACGCGACGACGGTAGAATTCGACGTCATCCTCAAGCATACCAGACTATCCCATCTTGGCGGGCGTTACTCATTTCAGCGTCACCTCTCGATCCAGGTTGCCAAGCTGACGATGCGAGCATTAGCCGTCGGCCCCCTGACAATTTCGTCAAGCGACGATGCGGACGGGTACGTCCTTTGCTACAGGCGCCCTGGATTCCTCATCATGCCACCACATGCTGTTTGAAATCCTCGGAATCGTCTTACCGATTGAAATAGAATCGAATATTAATCTGTGTTTATCAAAAATATGGCTCCGAAGAATACATAAACCTAGGTAATTATAAATTCGTTTTACCCGGCCTGACACTCGATCAGGCGCAATTCTAGCAACGTCAGCCTTATTTAAGCGTTCATTCCGTTACCTTATATGGCATTTCTATCATTACTAGGTTTGTATCATGAGTCTTCTGGCAATAATAAACACGCGTGACGATCTGATCGTTCACGGGCTCAAGACTATATAGTCTGCTGAACGCCAGATTGCCTAAACGCTACCCTAGATGATCGACACAAACGCGATCTAGGGGCAGGTTCCGAGCAACGTCTCGTCGAGATACAGAACCGGCGTTTCCACCTTGAACAGGTTTTCAACCAGCACGGCGCTGAAATATTCTGAGACGAACTGCCCGGCGATTGACGGTATTGCCAAGACCGCCAAGGGCGACTGCTTAGGATGTCGACGAGGAGCAGGTCTGAGATGCGACTCTGACTTTCGATGCGCAGATGATCGGGCGTTAAGGGATTCCACAGTATGGTACGCTGACGCTTGGGTACGCGAGGAGATTAAAAACTCAGTATATTTGTCACCCATTGAGATATTCCGAAGGACAATTTAATGTCTAGTGACATGAATACTAACCTGAGAGATGAGCAGGTGGCGATGCTTAAAAATCCGCCGGCTGGAGGCCCTTTTCATGAAATTGATATGTCCTACAGAAAGCTCATTAGTGATGGGTATCTTTGCCGAACTCCGTCTCGCGAGCTTTATGAGCTGACAGATAAAGGCAGAGATGCCATTCATAAATATGAAAATTCTAAGGCTAGGGAGTGATCTCGGCTATGAACGGCCCAGGCCGACAACCTTTAGCTGTGAAACATGCTTACATATTGGCGTTGCCCGTGGCGCTATACCATTGGTTATCGGCTTAGTCAGGCAAGATGTTGCCGATGGGCTTGGTGCCGACAATGGTTGAACCAGTCGGGCCATTCGAGCATGCATACCAATGAGAGCCAGACCATCATCTGATCGAAGCGCTTGAAGCCCGTATCGCACAAGGCTTGCGGGGCAATGTTGCGCAAGTCCTAAGTTTCGAACGTCTCGAATGTGGCCACTTTCGCGACAGCGCCATGCCACCAGGTGATAGACGCTGCACTTTGCCCACTATTCGGTTCATACGCCGTCGGCGAAGGCGGCTGCAGGCCGCCCAGAACGGACCGACCGGGTCCTGTCAATCAGCGCAGTTATTCAGTCCAGCGGGGCACGGATAAGGTCCGCGGCGCCAAATATCTGCCCAGTGCCCCGATCACGCCGCTTAGCTTCGTAGAGCGCTAAATCAGCTTTGTGTGTCAGTTCGGCTGGCGTTGTTGACGCTTCGTCAAAGAAAGCGGCTCCAACAGTGACGGAGACGCGACGATGCTCCCCTTCTTGCTCCACAGTATGGCGGAGATTTTTGAGAATTGAGATGATGTGTCCCTTAAGGCTGGCGCAATCACGTGGCCGGGTCAGCACCATAATAAATTCATCCCCACCAAGACGGGCAAGAAAGCTCATCGGCGGTGCAATGCGTCGCAAACGGTCGGCCATCATTCGTAAAATATCATCACCTGCTGCGTGGCCAAAGCAATCGTTGACAGCCTTAAAGCCATCAAGGTCGAGCAAAATGAGACAAATTGGACCGTCGGATAAAGAGCGATCAGTGAGAACGGATGAAAGGTACCGTTCAAAACAGGCACGGTTTGCAAGGCCACTCAAAGCATCAGTATCTGCGGAGAGCTGAAGGATTTTCTCGCGGGCGTATCGATCAGTGATGTCTTGAAAAACACCGGTCAGCGCCGCAGGCTGTCCATTTACGATTTGAACCTCGCACATACTGCGGACACGTCTGTATCTGCCGTCAGCGGTTATGAAATCACTTTCAAAGTCGAATGATTCTGCGTTTTTCTCAGCTCGTTCCAAAAGCAGCGCAAGCTGTGCTCGATCTTTCGGCGGATAAAAACTTAGACCTTCTTCAACCGACGGCATTTCTCCATGAGGAAGTCCGTAGATCACATAAACCTGGTCCGACCAGTCAAGGCGCTCACTGGAGATATCGTATCTCCACGAGCCAATGCCTACCATGCGTTCGGCTTGACGAAGTTGCAGATGCTGAGCTTCTAGCACTGAAGCGTGCTCCTGAAGTTGCCTCGACAAGGTATGCAACGAGGCCGCGGCCGATCGCGCTTCAATCAGACTGGTGATGAGCTGAGCTAACTCGCGCAAGGCTTGGCGATCTTCGACGGAAAACGACCTCGGCCTCGTGTCCAGAATACAAAGTGTACCGACACCGGGGAGGTCTGACGGGAATGTCTTGGCTACCGGTCGCAAGGGAACACCGGCGTAAAAGCGAATTCCGGCCTCTCCAGTGACGAAGGAATTCCCGACGAAACGCTCATCAAGCGTCGTATCCTCGACGACCATTATGTCATCGACAAGGATGGCATGGGCACAGAATGCATCGCTACGATCGCTCTCAGACATCGACAGACCGCATTTCGCCTTGAACCACTGCCTATGTTCATCGATTAACGAGACAAGGGCGATAGGAGCCTCGAACAAACGCTGGGCTAGCAACACGATCGCGTCGAACTCACGTTCCGGCGCTGTATCTAAAAGCGCAAAGCTTCGGAGTTTCTCGAGCCGATCGTTTTCGCGGATCGCGTTCAGGACGCTTGGATTCGACATATCTGCGTCCTGCGCTTCAACAGGTTAACATTTTTCAAGAACTCGATTTTGGTTTTATCAAATGATTTATTATGAAATTTGTAAGACATAACTATGTTTGGCGCGGTCGATCGCGCTGGCTGCCGTCTACATCGTCGTACCGTTCCCGGTGATCGTGAAAGGCGGCACCGTCGAACGCGTTCTTAATGGAACAAAGGGTCGGACTATGACGTAGCCCGAGTTTGTCGCTGCAGTCCTGAGTTTCGCGACAGCCCCACTACCACCACCAAGCCGAGGGTCAGGCTGTCGCGAATGTCGTTCGCGAAATGCATGCGGTTCGAAACACTTTCGCGACACGATGACCCCCTTAAGGCGATTAGGGTATACTCACCGATAGCCCCACTCAAGCACCGTCAACGAGGGTATACCCTGAGTGGGCATGGGCTTAGGTACACAAAACCCGTTCAAACAGGGTCGGTAGCAGAGAAATCGGACACCTCATTATGAGGGTCTAGAGTCTGCCTGAACACAGCCTTGGCTTTTGCAGTGCCTTCGGCTTGTCGACGACGGCGATTGTCATAGTCCTTACGGGCAACCGCGGCGAGTACGTCCAACATCATAGCGTTGACCGCTGCGAACATTCGGCCGGTGAAATCATCCGTCGGTGCCGTCAGGATCCACGACGTCGGCAGGTCGAGTGCAACAACCCGGACCTGCTTGGGGTCGATTAGATTGCGCAGCTTGATCCAGTCTGGTGAGGTGAGGCGGGAAAGCCGATCAACCTGCTCGACCAGGAGCACCTCTCCCGGCTCGCAATCTGACAGCAGGCGGAACAGCTCTGGCCGGTGAAGCTTGGCTCCACTTTCGTTTTCGATATAGCGGGCCGCAATCCGAAGCCCGTGCTCGACCGCAAACATGTCGAGGACGCTCTTGGCGCGCGACGCATCCTGTTCGGAGGTAGAAGCGCGTAGATAGGCTCGGATGAACATCCCGTAGTCTGCTATATGTGGTGCTTATTAGCCTAGTCCTTTTTACGCCGTCAGGACGGGATTAAAGTACCAGCTATTGAGAGGTCTTCGAAAGGCGGCATACCCTAACAGCACCGGGCTGCCGGACGTACGTTTCGCGCCAGCTTGAACCTCGAGAAGTGGGGCATGCGCGCGAAATCGCGTGAGACTTCGTGCTATCAATGACACCGTCTTCGCAAGGTTGGTCGTCGCGATGGCGTCGGCGAAATGATCATGTCATCCGAGGCGTATTCATAATCGACGCCGTGACCGCCGTGGCGCTTTGGATGTCCGGTGCTTGCGCCGCTGCCACCATCAGATCGACGTCCGTCAGATCACGGCGATCGATCCACCATTTAGCGTCAGTTACCCGAAGGCAAGCGGAACAGTCCGCGTCGCTGTTCGCGTTGGTTAGCGCTGCGAGCCGCTTGGTCCTGATCGTCGACGCCCAGCTGATTTGCCGGTCGGTGCCGGTCAGCAGGGGAAGATTGAGATGGGCTATAGCAGCGCTGCTCAACGCTGCCGCAGCGGCTTCCTCCGCTCGCTTTTCCGCAACGAAGCAGTCTCGACAGCTCGTCGTCTTCAGCCACTTGGCTTTGCGTTCCTGCTGGCTGTCGTAGCCTGTGAGATAATGGCCCTGCTCATGACCGCAGGCGTGAATGATCCGCTGTTCCATGGCTAAGATGATGGCTGTTCAAGGTTTATGCACAACGGCAATGAGTCAGATTGAATCAGAATTGCGCCCAGTGCTGACGACTGAGGCAGAGGCATTCTTGACCGGCTAAGCTGGCGCAACGCCGTCAGCGTTTACCAGATCCGGGCCAACCAACGTGCCGATGAGCCGGACGCGTTTTTCCACCAGATCTACGGGGGTACGGTGCAGCTCCAGCTCGTAGCGCCCACCGACATCGCGGCGAAGATAAAAGGCCCCGCCATCGCGTACCAGAGTGCCTATCTCATTGATTCGGGTGCCAATCGCTACCATCGCTGGTTCGTCGCTCCATCATGTGAATAAAGTTGCGGGCGGTCTCGCGCCTAACCGATGTGCCTCGGGGGAGGGGCCAATTATTCTGCTAATCCGTTCCCGAGCGGCCTTCAAAGACTGATATTACGCCGCGCCATTTCAAGGGACGCCATATTCCCGATTGGTGGGCGGGGATCGGTTTTAAAGATGTCAGCCAAATCGAGCAGATCCTCGTTGGAAAGGTTCACGATCGAGGTTTCGATCTCGGCAAGGCGGCGCACCGCGTGATCGCCCCGATCGGCGACCCGCTTCATTCTTGTCTTGAGCATGTGGCCTTCTATCATAAACGTCGTGGGGGCGGCAGGGGGATTAGCGGATGGTTGGCCGAGGTCATTCGGCAAAGACGTCCGCTGCCTGCAGGCGAAAGAACGTTCTCCTATGGAGAACAGCACCCGCTTCTGGCCGATGTCGAAGCTGAAGGAACCTATAGCTTTCACGGTATACGGCGTAATCGAGGTGCATGCGGACTGTCCGCATTTGCGGAAAAACTGGTGGAAAGCCGCCCGTCCGCTTTTGGGCGTCCGGACGCCTAAGCTGCCGTCCGTTCAGGTGGCGGGGGAGGGGGCTCGAACCCCCGCCGTTGGTGGGTGGAAAACGGTCTGTCTGCTTTCGGCGGCCTGCGGCGGCAAACGGCCTCTCATCAGAACGGGCGCTTGGCCGTTATGATACCGAATCGCTGGTCAAAGCGGTCTCGCGCGGGGTGTTCGAGCACTAGTTTTCTTTCGCGCGCGAGGGGCGCAATTGATCTGATTAATCGGCTCGTACGAAGAACCAAGTGTGGCTCTCCTTCCAGCTGCGGGCGAGACCGTAGCCTACCAGACGATTGGCTGCGCGATTGACGTCATAAACAAGCTGATCGATCGCATACGCGATCGCCTCAGCGGTCAGGGGTGTGGAGACGTCCATCGCCGATAGGACAGCCTCCTCGATCGAGGGATCGTATCGCGGTTCCTGGTTCCCCAAGGTGAAACGGTCGCACCAGATGAGGAAACCGCGCCACACGATGAAGTGGCTCCTGCACCCTCCGTCACGCCAGACGGATGGATACAGGGTCAGGCCCTCGCCACGGGTGTCCATGCGCCAAGCCTTGCCAGCGCGGGGGTCGATGTTGACGACGAGGGTCTCGCCGCAGCCGTCGGGGCAGGCCATGACCACTGAACGCGCGCGCCCGCGGACCACCAGCGTGGCATCGCCGGGCTTTGCGAGCTTGGCCTCCGCTTCGTCACGATACTCGGCCTCACCGACAAGGTGGAGCATCCTTGCCGGCGCCGTCATTCCTTTTCCCGCTTCGCAGATGCCCCGCGGACAGGAAGCGGCCAGATCGATCCCTTGGCGCGCGCGCCGGCGGTCGAGCAGACGATGCACCCCGGATGGCTGGCGACGGCCATCTCGCTCACCCGGCCGCGCAGACCGTCGTAGGCGAGGTGGCGCGGACGCGTCGGCACGGGCGTGACGGCCCCTAGCAGCATGGTGAGCGCCAGCGAGGTGACGGTCGAGTTGACGGAGATGACGGCGGGCTGGGGTTCGTGGACGCCCTGCACGTACGGATCTGCCGCCCGCTGCTCCGGCGTCTGGAGCTCGCGAAGAATGGCCTTGCCGTCCAGCGCGCCGGTGCAGGTGAGGCAGGGCAGTCCCGGCGCGATCATCTGGATGCGTCCGGTGACGTGCGTGATGACGCGGTCGGAGGCCGTGATGCTGACCCCCATGTCGATTACCGGCACGAGATACTGGTGCGCGGCCTGGTTCACGACGGCCCGACTCGCGTGGGAATCGGTGCATAGGAGCACGAAGTCGAAGGTGGGCAGGAGATCGGCGACATGGGCGTCGACGATGTCCGCCTGGAGCTCCGTGACGTGCGCCTCGGGGTTGACGGCCCGGATCATCCTGGCCGCGACTTCGACCTTGGGCGTTCCGACATCGCCGGGCACCGAACCCACCAGCCGGTTGAGGTTGGTGGTCTCGACGTCGTCTGGGTCGATGACGGTGACGTCCATCGCGCCGAGATGGGCGAGCTGCTGGCAGGCGAGCGAACCGGTGCCTCCGGCGCCGATGACGCCGTAGCGGAGGCTCTTCAGCAGACGCTGGCCGGGTTCGCCGAACGCGCGGACCTGCCGGTCCTCGCGCTGCAGATCCGCGCAGTCTGGTCCGGGGGAATGCAGGGCAAGGTGCCGTCCGACCTCCCACACCTTGATCTCGTCGTTCGATCCGAGGCGGCGGGCGCGGCAGCCGTTGGCGCCGATGACGAGCGCGGCGTGGGGAACGGGTGCGCCGCGCCGCGCGAGGTAGGGGGCGAGCTGGGCCTCGCCGTCGTCGTCGGTCGCTGAGAATATGGGATGCGTCGAGTAGTCGGGGTGGGTGTGGATGAGTATCACCGCCATACCGGTGACCCGGCTGCGATTGGCGACTTCGAGCAGATACTCGGCCTTCAGCACCGCGGAGATGCGGTCGCGGCGATCGTAGGCGCCGTCCGGCACGGGCGAGGCGTCGGCGACGATCCACGCGTCCGCACCGGGGACGTAGTGGGCATAGGCGATGGCGCAGCTTTCGACGCCGTGGGCGTCGAGAAGCGTTGCTGCGAGCTGGCCGTAGATCGGCGACGGGAATCGGATGCCGCTCATCGTACTTCCTTCATGCGGTTGATCACCACGTTCATCCACGTGGTGAGGGTGTCACGGTTGGGGTTCCAGGGCGCGGTCAGGTGCCAGGAGAACCAGAGCAACGGCTCGGTGACGCCGGGGATCGGGTTCATCCCGGTGTTCTGGGGCTGGCCGCCGCCCTGCAGGGTGAGGTCGGCATCGGTCCAGAAGCAGTCGAGAAGCGCGTAGGGATACCCCGACGGAATGATGAAGCGGATGGCGGTCGAGGGTTTCGACCACCCCTCCGGCAGTCGGACGTTCGGCACGGTGACGAGCATCACGTCGCTCGTTACCTGCCGGACGTCCGCTCCGCCGAACCGCTCCCGCAGCTGTTCCAGCTGCATGGTGACGGGCCCGAACATCAGCCGAAGTTCGCCTTGGGCACCGACGAGAAGCGGCGCACGCCGTGCTCCGGATCGAGGCTGATGCTCTCGTCGTCGCCGACCGTGCGGTCGGGTTCGTCACCATGCCCTTCCAGCGCGAGGTCGTGGGTCTCGTCCCAGCCGGGCACCATCGCCTTGATCTGCGCGCCGGTGAGCTTCTTCTTCTCGGTTTCGTAGCGCTGGCCGTTGACGAAGAAAAAGTACGAGGTCTTAGCCTTGGCCGTGATGAACCTCTCCACGCCCTCCGCGGTGAGATCGACCTGGGTGCCCACCTCGATCAGCTTGTCGGTGCCGCCGCGCACTTCGAGGAAGACCGCCTTGTCGTCGTCGATCCCGGCGAGCGAGCGCAGGACGGACTCGGGGATGCTCGGCTGGCCCCAGACGATGCGGCTGTCGTCGAGCTTGAGGCGGTAGAGCGGGTCCGTGCTGAACGCGATGAACCGGTGGGCGAGGCGATCACGCAAATCGACCTCTTCATCGGCGCGGACGTCCTCGAAGTCGCTTTCCTGGGTGATGACGAACAGCGAGTGCCCATCGATGTCCTTGATCCCTGCGGTCTTCAGGATCTGGCGGCCGAGGGGGACGGGATCGTCGAGGATGATGGGGCTGTAGTCGACCCCGTCGAGGGCGAAGGAGACGCGGTAGCGGCCGGGGCGCAGCGGGCGATCCTGCTGCACGGCGAGTTCGACATCGTCGATGTCGTGGCTCTCGATGATGGACATTGTGTATTGTGTTCCCGTGGACCGAGGCGTGATTGCGTCGGTCTCACAGGGGCAATCCCGGCAGCGCGGCCTGACCGGTAATTCCAGTCAGGAATTTTTTTGCAGGCTGCCGTCCACGATCGGGCCGCAGGTGAAGAAGGCCGGGCAGAAGGGGCATGTGCGGTCGGAGCGGTCGGCCTCGAACCGGCCTTCGCCGATGGCGGTGAAGGCCTTCGAGAGCTTTTCCGTCTGCTTGCCCAATCCCTTGTGATCGAACGTGACCCGCGTGGTGGGATCGTCGTCACCGAGATGGATGATCTCGGCGGTGCAGCCCGGAAGGGATGCGGCGGCTGCGATCTGGAAGGCGGCGTCCGCCACATCCTCCCCCGTCCTCGAGGACCGATGCCCGGTTCTCACCATCCTGGCGATGCGCTGACCAGAGGAGTTGGTTATGAGATCGTCGGGGATCGCTATGAGGGTGTCGTCCCCGATGCGCGTCTCCAGTGTCACGGGGTCCGCCAGGGTGCCTCCGGCGCGCAGGTCGACGAAACGCTGGACGAGCAAGCCCGTGATCTCGCGGTGGATGGCGTATTCGTCGCCAGCGAGCGGCCCTTCCGACCAAAGCCGATCCAGGAGGGTGACGGCTTCGGATGCGGATCCGGCGGTGGGCTGCCGTCCGGCCATGTCTTCGATCACGGATCGCACGATGTCGTGCATGCTGGTGATGGTCGTGGATGTCCGCTTTCCGCCCACGCCCAGAACATGGGTGTAGAGGTAGCGCCGGCGACAGCGTGAATAGAGGTGGAGCTGGGAGGTAGTGATCCGGATCGGCGGGCCGATGCGGACGGGCAGCGGCTTGTCTTCGGGATCGGCGGTTCGGTCGGTGCGGGGCGTTGCGGCACGCGTGGCCCTCACGCCGAGACGTGCGATGAAGGGCGACGGGTCGCGTCTGCGGGGCGACCCCGTCCCGGACGACGCGGTGCGTGTCGCCGAATAGAGGAGCAACCTGTCCCTCGCCCGTGAGGCGGCGACGTAGAACAGGCATTCCTGCTCCAGGTCGTGGTCGATCGCGGCAAGCGTCATGGTGCTGCTCTCGTTCCCTTCGCCCCCGGTGATCATGCCGTCTGGAACGGGACAGGTGGGTCGGCGGGTGGCGGAGGATGTGGGCAGGCTGTTCTTGTTGAGCCCCATGACGTGCACTACCGGGAACTCGAGTCCCTTGCTGCCGTGGATGGTCATCAGGCGGACGGCGTCGATGCCCTGCGCCGCCTGGGGCAACTGCCTTAGGTCGCGCTCGTCGGCGAGCTGCACGAGAAGGCGGATGCCATCGAGCATGCGCTGGACCGGCAGGCCGGGACCTGCGCGTTCCGCGCGGAGGAAGCCCATGAACTGCCAGATCGCCACCCCCATCGCTCGGCTGGCGACATCGTCCGCGGTGGCGATCGAGGCGGCAGTGCGCGTGCGGTCGAGGAGAAT
>Ga0308164_10003499_pt1 | contig 14099 bp, 15 predicted proteins | sample PhyTR2_FD_201031 | JGI IMG/M metagenome (GOLD analysis project Ga0308164, IMG submission 201031) | Phyllosphere microbial communities from UC Gill Tract Community Farm, Albany, California, United States - DLSLT.R2 | ecosystem: Host-associated > Plants > Phyllosphere > Unclassified | place: USA... | reverse complement strand
CCGGACCAGTCTGTCTGGGCCATTTTCAACCTCCAGGGCATCGTCCTGTTCGTGCTGTATTTCGCCGGAATTGCCAGTGCACTGGCGGTGGCGTGGATTATCAAGAGGGTGCGCAAGGACAAGAGCGATCACGCCTTGCTGATGGAACTGCCGTCGTATCGCGTACCCAAACCACGCAACATCCTGACCGGCCTGTGGGAGCGCGCCATTATCTTCCTGCGCCGTGTGACGACCATCATCATGTCGCTGACGGTGATTTTGTGGTTCCTGACAACATTCCCCGGACCGCCAGAAGGCGCGACACTGCCACCAATCGATTACAGCTTCGCGGGACGCATTGGTCATGCACTCGAGTATGTTTTCGCGCCGATCGGCTTTAACTGGCAAATCTGTATTGCGCTTGTGCCGGGTATGGCGGCACGTGAAGTAGCAGTTGCCGCGCTGGGAACGGTTTATGCGATGTCTGGGTCTGAAGATGTAGTGGCCGAGCAACTAGGTACGCTGATCGCCTCCGAATGGTCTCTGGCAACGGCGTTCTCGCTGCTGGCATGGTTCATCTTTGCGCCGCAATGTCTGTCTACCTGGGCCGTCATCAAGCGCGAGACCAATTCATGGAAACCGGTTGCCATTTCTGCCGGTTATCTGTTTGCTCTGGCATACGGCGCGGCGTTTTTGACGTATCACATCACACTGGCGCTTTCCTGAGGATGATATGAACGAACATGTGCAACAAGTCATTATTGGCATCATCGTCAGCATCGCCCTGATTTCGGTGGTGCGACGCATGATGCCAAAATGGTCGCGTGCACGTCAGCAGGCCATCGCTCAATGGCTGGATCGGGAAGGGCGAGGCAAAGTCATGCGTGTTCTGGGTCAGCGTTTGATGCCTGCGCAAAGCGGAGGCGGTGGTTGCGGTAGCGGATGCAATACCTGCTCAAGCTGCGAGACACCAACCACACCCGATCAGAGCCAGCAGGCCTCAGCGCAGTCGACCGTCAAACCGCTGGAATTCCGGCGCAACCCATAAAAAAACGCCCACCATATGGTGGGCGTTCCGCTTCCTCGCTCCCTGAGCATTCGAGGCCTGCTGTCCTGCTTTATCTCTTCAGCCTTACCTTTTCGCCTAGCGCACTCTGAAATCCGCAAGGATCTGCATACGCTCTCTATCATCCAGCATGCGATGCAGGCTGTTGGCATCTGCGGTACGAATCGCCGTTTCCTTTGCGTTCAGCAAGACCATGATGGCATCGCGTCCCGCGGCACGTACACGCATGACGATACAGCGACCAGCTTCACGCGTGAATCCTGTCTTCGATAGCAGAATTGTCCAGTTGCGGTCGCTCACCAGACGATTGGTGTTGTGGTACTGCTGCAGTCGACCATCGATATCGACCAGATCGCCGGCAGCGGTCGTGATGCGTTCAATTTCCGGATAGTGGCCGGCGGCGATCGCCAGCTTTGCCAGATCGTTGGCGGTCGAGGTGTTGTATGGGGACAGGCCGGTTGGCTCTTCAATGTTGGTACGACGCAGATTCAGTTGATGTGCCTTGTTGCGTGCAGCAACACGAAATTGATCGAGTCCACCAGGATAAGTTCGCGCCAGTGCATGCGCAGCACGATTATCGGAGGACATCAGGGCCAGTTCCAGCAGGGTATGGCGTGAGAGCACGGCGCCAACTGGAATACGTGATGAACTGTTCTTGAGCGTATCGACATCGGCATCGGTGATGACGATCGGCTCAAACATGTCGAGTCGGGCATCCAGCACGATCATCGCGGTCATGAGTTTGGTGATGGAAGCGATCGGGACAATGTCGGAAGCGTTTTTCTCGAAAATCACTTCGCCGGTTTGCTCATCGAGCACGATGGCATGGCGTGAACCGAGTGGGGCTGCCCAGGCAGATGAAGCGGCAAGCATGAGGACTGCAAGAAAAAAGGACTTCATCTTTATCTGCCCGAGAAAATTGACTTCGAGCAAGAATAATAAAGCGTTTTTTTGGTGCAGGAAGGGCTTATTCGCAGTTAAGTGCAGAATTCAGACACTATTTTTGCGAGTGAACAATCTTTGAAAACGATTGTGTTGCAGAGGTGATCACGGATGTTGCTTGCTCTGCATGAAAGTCGTCGTGAAGAGCAGAGCGTGAAAACGATGGGCGGAATGATGAAAACAGGCAGCAAGTTGATCGGGCTGCCTGTGTGAATATACCTTAGCTAACTAAATCAGCTGTTCGGCGATGTCGGTGCCAGCGTTTGGGCGACAACGATAAACATTTCAGAGGCGCTGGTGAAGCCGTTTTTTTCCAGATATTCCGCTTCGCGCGTCAGCTTGGAAGCCAGCAGGGTATCGCTCGCGTCAGCATTCTTGAGGCTGCGACCGAGGTGGCGGCAGAAAGAAAACACTTCGTTCTTGCTCAAAGTTTCCGGTTGTTCGATAGGGGTATCGCTCATGTGTTGCCTTTCTTGATAATGGTTAGTCAGCCTTGCTTTTGTTTTGTCTTTGCGAGACGGGGATCGTTCAAACAAAATCACTCATTGCACGAAATACGCGCTGAGGCATTCATGCGAAACATGAAATTATCGCCTTAGTGCGTTGAATTGGCTAATAAAAACTTGCGTATGTAAAGTGAATTCTCGGATTTCCCGTACGGCATAAAGTGTTTGTGAGGGAACGATATCATTGCAATCTTGCCAAATTCTGCGAACAAGAATTCGTATGATAAAGGAATCATTTAAAGGAATCGAATGCAACGTCGCGACCTTCTCAAAACCGCTGCACTGACACTAGCCGGATTGACCGCTCCCCAATTGCAAGCGGCCGCAAAGTCACCTACCGATCTCAAGACCTTGGGCAAGGCTGAAAAATTCGACTATGCATGGCTCAAGGGGCATGCCCGTGCGCTATCCGGCAAGTCATACGAAGCGCCGCCGTACAAAGTGCCGGCCAAGGTCAAGCAACTGAACTGGGATCAGTATCAATCGATTGGCTACCGCGATGATCACGCGTTGTGGGGCGCCGACAAGCTGCGCTTTCAGGCCAAGTTCTTTCACCTTGGGATGTATGCAACCCAATCCGTCACGATCCATGAAGTTGAGAATGGTGAAGCCCGCGTGCTTGCCTATGACCCGGAGATGTTCAACTACGGTAAAAGCGGATTGCGTGGCCGGGATTTGCCGAAGGATCTGGGCTTCGCCGGTTTTCGCATCAACTTCCACACGGATCTGGTGCGCGATATCGTTGCCTTCCTGGGCGCGAGTTACTTCCGGGCAGTCGGCGGTGACTGGCAATACGGTTTGTCGGCCCGTGGTCTGGCGATCGATACGGGCATGCCACGTCCAGAGGAATTTCCGCGTTTCAGCGAGTTCTGGTTGGAGCAGCCTGCCAAACAGTCCAGCACACTGATCGTTTATGCGCTGCTGGATTCGCCAAGCACTACCGGCGCTTATCGTTTTTTGATCACCCCTGGCGCAACGACCGTGATGGATGTCGATGTGGCACTGTATCCACGCAAGGCAATCGAGCGGCTTGGTATTGCGCCTTTGACCAGCATGTTCCTGACGGGAGAAAACGACAGGCGCATCAACAATGACTGGCGGCCGGAAATCCACGACTCCGACGGTCTGGCAATGCTGACCGGCAGTGGCGAATGGATCTGGCGCCCGTTGGTCAATCCGGCGCAGTTACGCTTTAATGCCTATGGCGACACGAATCCCCGTGGTTTTGGATTGATGCAACGCGACCGCGACTTCAACCATTATCAGGACGATGGCGTGTTCTATGAGCGACGACCCAGCTTGTGGGTTGAGCCCAAGGCAGGGTGGGGCAAGGGCTCGATTCAACTGGTAGAGATTCCCACAGTCGACGAGACCTTCGACAATATCGTGGCGTTCTGGAATCCAGAAGCCAAGCCACAGGCGGGAGAAGAACTGCTGTTTGGCTACAAACTGCATTGGGGTAAAAACATGCCGGTGACACCCAATCGCGCGACCGTCGTTGCAACGCGCACCGGGATTGGCGGCGTCGTCGGCAAGCCGCGATCCTACTTCTCCTGGCGTTTTGTAGTGGATTTTGCCGGCGGCGATCTTGGCTTGCTGGGCAAGGACACCAAAGTTCAGCCGGTCATCTCCACCAGTCATGGCGAAATCGAAATCCCGTCAGCGCGACCGCTACACGAGATCAAGGGTTACCGCGCCATTTTTGATGTCCGTGTGCCGGATGATGTCAAAGGGCAAGTCGATTTGCGCCTGTACTTGAGCGCGGATGGCCAGGCGTTGACCGAAACCTGGCTGTATCAATGGACGCCGCCTGAAGATCGACGATTTTGAATGCTCATTCGCAACCAATTGCCAGCTCTGCAAATGCATGCTTCTCTCTGAAATTTGCCATAATCTCAACCCGCGCAGTGACGGGATGCATTGACTGCTGACGCGTCATGCCGTTATTGTTCACGACCGAATTACAAGAGAGCCAGTCATGTTTGATCCTTCCCTGTTGGGCCGTCTTTCCTTCAATCCGACCGCACCAACCAAGGCGCCGCTTGCTGTGGGCCGCAATTCGCTTGGTATCGCCGAAGAGCGTGACGCCATACTCTATGTACCTTCGACCTTGAAAAAGGATGGTCCGGTGCCGCTGCTGGTGATGTTCCATGGTTCCGGTGGCAGCGCGGAGAAGGTTCTGCCATTCCTGCAGGAACACGCTGAGAGCAGGGGATTTCTGCTACTGCTGCCGCAATCGATTTACCCGACCTGGGATATCGTCATTGGCGGCAACGGTCCTGATCTGGAACGTTTGGGATTGGCGCTGACCGAAGTCGCTGCGCATTACGAGATCGATCCGACGCATCTGGGATTTGCCGGATTCTCCGACGGTGGCAGCTATGCGCTGTCGTCCGGCATCACCAACGGCGATATCGCCAGCCATGTGATCGTTTTTTCAGGTGGCTTCATGTCGGTCTTCATGCAGGAGGGCTCGCCCAAAGTCTTCATCGCGCATGGCCTGATCGATGAACAATTGCCGATCGAGACAAGCGCCCGCGCGCACGCCACCAAACTGAAGGCTGCCGGCTATGATGTGCAATATGTCGAATTCAATGGCCTGCACATCATCCATCCGCCAATCGTGGCGATGGCAATCGACTTTTTCCTGGGAGAGTCGAAACACATTGCGGTAGAGTGAATCGGGACCGACTGACCCAACGAACGTTGCGGGTCAGTCGCGTGTGATTTCCACCGTGATGTGCGCAAGCTCCTCATGCACGGCCAGGAGCTTGCGGAAGTAGTCAGGCGGAACATCGGCCGTCGTCTGCAGACTTAGAATGCAGGCGTATTTTTCCTTACCGACACGCCAGACGTGCAGATCATGAATCGTCGCAGGTACGGGACTGGCGGCAATTACATCCCGCACTTCCTGCACAACCGGCGCATCCATCTCCGCATCCAGTAAGACTCGACCGCTATCACGCAAGAGTCCGAATGCCCATATCGATACCAAAGCAGCGCCGAGTATGCCCATCAACGGGTCCATCCAGTCCGCACCCCACAGTTTGCCGCCAAATAGCGCGACGATTGCCAGCACTGAAGTGGCAGCATCCGCAACGACGTGCAAATAGGCCGAGCGCAGGTTCAGGTCATGGTGGCTATGAGCATAATGCTCGTGCTCATGACCGTGATGATGATGATGGTGATGATGTTCATGATCATCTTTCAAAAGAAACGCGCACGCCAGATTCACCAGCAGTCCGATGACAGCGATGGAGATTGCCTGATCATAGAAAACCGCAACCGGATGCATCAGGCGATCAACAGACTGATAGAGCATCAATGCAGCGACCAGCAACAGAAGAATGGCGCTGGTGTAGGCAGCGAGAATTTCAATCTTCCAGGTACCGAATGCAAAGCGGCGATCCTGCGCAAAGCGTCTTGCAAGAACATACGCACAGACGGACAACCCCAACGCCAGCGAATGCGAGCTCATGTGCCAGCCATCCGCCATCAGCGCCATGGAGTTGAAGAGATAGCCGCCACTTATCTCCGCAATCATCATGATGACAGTCAATCCGAGCGCCAGCGCAGTCTTTCGTTCGGCAACGGGATTACCCTCGTTGAACAAATGATCGTGCCCGTTTTTCGGCGAAGGATGGATATTACTCATGTTGGATCGACTCTAATGAAATATACTGCACCCCAGTATATTGCAAAACTATAAGGAAGGTAGATGGCACACACAACTGGAGATAAAAGGCTGCTGGCGCGCGTGCGCCGCATGAAAGGGCAGGTACAGGCCGTCGAGAATGCACTGGAATCCGGTGCCGATTGCGGCGCCGTACTGCAACAGATCGCCGCCATTCGCGGTGCAGCCAACGGATTGATGGGGCAAGTGCTTGAAAGTCATGTGCGTGAACATCTGGGTTCAGATGACGTGCCGGCAGATCAAAGGCAGGCCGATCTGGAGCAAGTCGTGACGGTGCTGCGCTCTTATCTGAAATGAACAATTACAAACAGAATGGCCGTATGGCGCCATCCCTCGATGCGCGCCTGATTTCTCCATGCTAGACTTCTGCGCATGAACCGATTGATCCGTCTTGTTTTGCTGTACCTGCTTGCACTGGCCTTACCCGTGCAGGGATGGGCTGCTGCAACACAAACGGTTTGCGCGCCATCCATGCATCAAACCGGCATGCAGATGACGCATGACGAACCGGTTGCCGCGATGGTGCAAACGCATGATCACCACCAGATGCATACCGCGCATCATCAGGCGGACGATGACCATGCAAAGCACAATCAGGCTGCCAAAGCCGATACACACGGCAAGGCGAGCTGCAGCGTCTGTGCGGCCTGCTACATTGGCATGGCGCTCCTGCCTGCGATCCCTGATCTGGTCAAACCGGTTTACGGCTCTTCCGCTGTAACCGTTGCGGCGCCTTCCTTCTTCCCTGGTCACATTCCGGACGGCATCAAGCGTCCGCCTCGACACATTCTCGCTTAAGCGCTTCGCTGGCCGCTGCTAATCGCGGCCTTCGCTCACGTACCTGGTTTTGATGTACGTGCAATGCCTTTACGAGAACATCATGAAACGTCTTTTTTTGACGCTACCGGCACTGCTGGTAGCCACTGCTATCGGCGCGCATGCCGAGACCGACAATCGCGCTGACCCTAGCGATCCGTCGCAGGAGGGCATCAAGTCGACCTATCGCTCCGCGTTTGACGGTTATTTACCCCATCAGAATGGCATCGCACCATCGCTGGAAAACTGGCGTGCAGCTAACCAACTGGTCGGCTCTCTGGGTGGTCATGGCGGCCATCTGGATGCGGACTCGCCGTCCCACGATCACAGCGCTCATCAACAACCAAAAACACCTGAAGCGCGGCCAGCGCCTGAGCATGGGGAGCATCACCATGCGCACTAATCGACCTCACTCCGAAAGGTTGTTTATCGGCATCGCAACTTTAGTGCTGTCTGGCTGCGCCACGTTTTCATCGGATGGCGGCATGCAAACCGTGGCCGACCTGACACAAAAGCGTACAGGTCAGACCGTGCAACGCACAATCGACGACGATGCGCAACAGGCCAAAACAGATCAACTAGTGCGAGAGCTTCTTGCAGAACCTCTAAGTGCGGACAACGCCGTACGCATTGCATTGCTCAACAATCGCGGCTTGCAGGCATCGCTGGCAGAGCTTGGCATTGCAGAAGCAGATTTGGTGCAGGCGGGACGGTTGCGTAATCCCGGTGTTTCATTCGGGCGCATGAGCAACAGCAGTGGGGCTGTCGAGATCGAACGCAGTGTCATGTTCGATCTGGCAGGTCTGCTGACCATGCCGATTCGCACCGGCATTGAACAAAACCGGTTCGAGCAAACACAGTTACAAGCAGCCTCAAGCGCGCTGACGCTGGCGGCAGAAACACGTCGCGCCTATTTCAATGCGATCTCCGCCCTCCAAAGCGCGCAGTTCATGGAGCGTGCGCATCAGGCAGCAGAAGCAGGCGCCGAACTGGCGCAGCGCATGCAAAAGGTCGGAAACTGGAATCGCATCGATGCCGCTCGCGAGCAGATGTTCTACGCCGATGCCAGCGCCGCACTGGCCCGCGGTCGACATGAAGAGACTGTTGCGCGCGAACGCCTGATCCGTCTGCTTGGCTTGTGGCAAAGCGACACGACTCTGCAGTTACCCGATCGTCTGCCTGATTTGCCGGCACAGCCAGCCAACGGCAACGCAATGGAACAGGAGGCCATGACACAGCGACTGGATATTCGGATCGCCAGGCGCGCTTCGGAATCGACTGCAAAGTCGCTGGGTCTGACACGCGCAACGCGCTTCATCAATGTGCTCGAAGCCGGTTACCGCAACAAAAGCAAAACCAGCGAGCCGCGTAACAATGGCTACGAAATCAGCCTAGAACTGCCTGTTTTCGACTGGGGCACGGCCAGAACGAATCGTGCAGAAGCCATCTACATGCAATCGCTGCATCACACCGCCGACACGGCGATCCGTGCGCGATCTGAAGTGCGTGAAGCCTATTCTGCCTACCGCACGACCTACGACCTGTCGCGCCACTATCGCGATGAGGTCGTGCCATTACGCAAGAAGGTGTCTGAAGAAGTACTGCTGCGCTACAACGGCATGCTGGCCAGCGTATTTGACCTGTTGAGCGATGCGCGTCTGCAGATCGACGCCGTCAACACAGCGATCAAGGCACAACGCGACTTCTGGATTGCAGAAACAGATATGCAGGCGGCGATCAATGGCGGCATCGTTTCCGGAATGGATGCGATCGCACCTGAAGTCAGCGCATCGCCGTCCACACGACAAGAACATTAATAAGGATTACTCATGCTATCTCGCAGACATTTTCTCGCAGGCGCCGGCACGCTGATCGGTGCCGGACTGGTCAGCAAGGCCGGTGCAGCATCGATTCCCGAGGCGCAGATCGTTCAGCACCCGCATACCATTCCGCCCAAAGCGCCGAGCAGCGGGCGGGCGTTTCATCCTGTGGTGACGCTTAACGGCTGGAGCGCGCCCTGGCGTATGAAAAACGGCTGGAAGGAATTTCACCTGATTGCCGAACCCGTCATCCGTGAGCTGGCCCCTGGTATGAAGGCGACGTTATGGGGCTATAACGGCTCCAGCCCCGGACCGACGATCGAAGTAGTGGAGGGAGACAAGGTCCGTATCTTTGTTACCAATAAACTGCCAGAACCAACCTCGATCCATTGGCACGGCCAGCGCCTGCCTAATGGCATGGATGGCGTGGCGGGCGTGACACAGCCGCAGATTCCAGTCGGCAAAACCTTTGTCTATGAGTTTGAAGCGAAGCGGGCAGGCACCTTCATGTATCACCCCCACGCGGATGAAGTCACGCAAATGGCGATGGGCATGATGGGATCATGGATCACGCATCCCAGGGATGCCGATCTGCATCGTGTGGATCGTGACTTCGTTTTCCTGCTCAACGCCTACGATATCGAGCCCGGCAGTAGCACGCCCAAGGTCAATACCATGACCGACTTTAACCTGTGGACCTGGAACAGCCGCGTTTTTCCCGGTATCGATTCCATGGCGTGCCGACAGGGCGATCGCGTACGCATTCGCGTCGGCAATCTGAGCATGACCAATCACCCGATCCACATCCATGGTCACGAGTTTGAAGTCACGGGTACCGATGGCGGCTGGGTACCGAAAACGGCGCGCTGGCCGGAAGTCACGACCGATATCGCCGTCGGCCAGATGCGCGCGATCGAGTTCGATGCCACCGATCTGGGCGACTGGGCATTCCATTGCCACAAGGGCCATCACACCATGAACGCCATGGGCCACGATGTGCCGACCATGATCGGCGTCGATCATCGCAAGATCGCTGACAAGATCATTCGCATCATTCCCGACTACATGGTGATGGGTGAACGGGGCATGAGCGATATGGGCGAGATGGAAATGCCGATTCCGGACAACACCTTGCCCATGATGAGTGGTCAAGGTCCGTTCGGACCGATCGAGATGGGTGGCATGTTCACGCTGGTCAAGGTTCGCAAAGACCAGAAGCCCGGCGATTACAAAGATCCCGGCTGGTATCGCCATCCAAAAGGCTCGGTGGCGTACGAACTGAAATAACAACGATCAGTAACTCATAAAGGACTCTCATGACCATAACCAAACATATTCTCGCCATGCTGCTGCTCGGCGCGATGACCATTGCCCAAGCCGCAGATGATGAACACGCCGGACATCAGGAACCCGTTGCCTCCGCACCCATGAGCGAAGGCGAAGTACGCAAGATCGATCCTGAAAACCACAAGCTGACCTTACGGCACGGCCCTTTGGTCAATCTCAACATGCCAGGCATGACGATGGTATTTACAGCCCGGGATGGCGCAATGCTGGAAGGACTGGAGGAGGGAAGTCGGATAAGGTTTATCGCAGAACGCATTGGAGGCGTTTATACGATAGTGCGGCTGGAACGAGAGTAGGGAATTGTCGGTTCAGTAGCCGTCTCTATTGGGTGGGCGCATGTTAATTAAATATATTTAAAATCAAAGGATTGAAGCTTGCATCTAAAGTAATAAGTCGCCATTATTTGTAAGCTAAAACGTCAATAACATAGCGTATTAAGGCTGTTCTGATGAGTTCTTACGGTCTCGTTTCCGATTTGGCTTGCGAATCGTGGATTGTTCCGAAGCTTCCGATGGCTCCGCACCTTTCGCAGCTTGTGCCTTGCGTCTGTCACTAACAATGACTTCGCGAATCACAAGGATGCCCAGTATCAAGGCAGTCAGCAAAATCAGGGATATCCAGACAGTTTGTGAAGGCATTTAGAAAACTTTCGTCAATCGGTTAAAGAGTCGCAGGTTAACGACTTGGCCCGAATTATACCGGTAGCGTGTTTGCCGGATGCCGAATACAGCATGGCATCACAAAGGCAATAAGGCTTCCTCTGGCCTAAGCATTTTCCACATCCCCCATGAACATGGGATGCAAAACTGCGCGCATATTGCATCTAATCTCACATCCGTGAAGCTGTGAGAGGTTGTGGTGGTTGAGTCAGATTATTTGAAATTCGCTCTGGTTATCGTGCTTGCCAGCGCTGTGTGCTATTTGCTGTGGAAAGGTTTGATTGAAACCGGCGATATCAGACGCTCACAACGCTTATCGACGCTTGATAAAGCATTCGCAGCACGAGAGCGTTTGATTAGCGCTTTGCTCGGTGACTACAAGGCCGCTGATCGATTGATCCAACTTGAGCATCGTTTGGCAGAACCGATTGGCTGCGGCAAACTGCAAGCTGTGGAGCGCGCCTTATCGCGATTGGAGAAGGATCGGGCTTGAATAGATTGAGCCAAGTGAAGTAACGAGGCTCTACTTCGCCTGTTCAGCGCGCAATTTGGCTTCCCGTTGTTCTCGGGCCATTTTTCTCATCTTTATCGTAAATTCAGGTGCGAATTTTGCGCCGGGTGCCAATGGCGTTTTTTCATACCAATATTTGCCTGGAGTAGTTTCGTCCAGGTCGTGGCACTCCAAGTTCGTTACGGTTACTGCAGTCCCAAGAATCTCGTGGCATGTTCGTGCGGGTGGTTTCGGTTTGCTAGAAGATAGTTCTGCGTAACAAACTGAGCTCGCTAAGATCATGCTTAATGTAATTAGTGTTTTCATGTTGTCTGATTTGGTTATGTTGCTGGTATTTGGCTAATATCGGGGCACTCTAACACCGGTTGGTCACTTACCATTAGTTCGCATAATTTACATTATGTCAAACCCGATTCGCAAACATAAAGCCCCGTATACATGGGATTGAAAAAGTTCACTAACATCGTATTGGTGTGTATACAGTCCAGTTACACCCTCCAGCATCGTGGTATCGCTGGACTGTTCCCTAGCCTGCCATAAAAAATGGCCCAGTTTTTCAACGGGCCATTTAACTGTTTAAGTTCCTTACGGCTTTACTGCCGTGTCCAACTTCCGACGCAAATGCACTTTAACAGCAGTGGTCAGGGCTGGGCGTAGATTGTTTTCCCACCTTTTATAGTCTCGATCACTTTGATGTCCTTGATCGCTTGGGGTGCGATTTTAGTTGGGTCATTTGAAAGGATAACTAAGTCGGCCTGCTTACCAGCAGCGATGGATCCCTTGCTTGCATCTTCCCGATATTGGTAGGCCGCATTGATCGTGATCGACTGCAATGCTTGATAAGGTGTAATGCGTTGATCGGCTCCGAGCACATCACCTGAACGCAGTTGCCGGTTAACCGCCGTCCAAACGGTCATCATATGATCGACGGGGACCACAAATGCGTCCGTGTGGTTGGTCGGACGAAGTCCAGCATCTATTGCCGCCTTCATAGGGCTAATGAAAGCCGCCTGCCCAGCCCCACGATTGGCAACGTGCGTATCCCCGAAAAAGAAAGTGTGATCAGTGAACAGTGACGGGATGATTTTCAACTGTGCGAATTCATTAATCTGATCTGGGCGGATGAACTGGCAGTGAATACAAACAGTGCGCCGGTCTTTGGCGGGATCGCCACCGGCCGACTCCTTGTGCGTTGTGATGAGGAAGTCAATCGCTGCGTCGCCATTGCCATGTATAAGCACTTGCAAGTCATTGTCGTAACAAGTCTTCACCATTGCGCGAATGGCGTCGATCGGGATGCTGGGATCGCCTTTCCAATTTTTTTCACCGCCGGGTCCACCAGTGAGATAGGGAGTAGTGAACCAAGCCGTTTTGCCTTGGGGCGAACCATCTACAGTGACCTTGCACCCGCCCAACTTGAGCCCTTTATTGTATTGTCCGAACGTCGAAGGTGGGCTCGCTTTCAGGATCACATCAAGGTCAGTGATGAAGGGATACGCGACAACATCGATAATCAGCCCATCTTGCGAAGCGACACGCTGAAGTTGCTGCAGCATAGCGAATGTGGTCGCACCTTCCTGTGCTGTGGTTACGCCAGCTGCGGCATATAGAAGTTGCCCCGACCGAGCAGCATCCATTTCCTGTTCCACACCTGGTGACGGCAGCTTGGCGTGCATTGGCAGATAACCAGCTTCCATCACAAGACCCTGCAAATCCTGCGTCCCGGGCTTGCGCAGGATGATACCGCCCGGCGGTGTGGGCATCCCATCTTTATAGCCGTATAGCTCCATTGCTTTCGTGTTGATGATGGCTCCATGCATAGAGACATGGATGACGCCAACGGGATTGTCCGGAAAAGCCTGATCGAGAATGTCACGTGAGAGCAATTGCCCCATCGGCATTAAATTCTCGTCGTAACCCCATCCGAGTAGAAGCTCACCTGCCTTCAGGTTCTTGGCTTTAGCCCCTTCCTTCAGCGCCGCTACGATCTCGTCAGGATTAGAAGCAGGGCCGACTGGTGGACCTGAAACATTTACGCGATCAGCTAACGCAAGCGAGTCGATGAAGTGGCTGTGTGAATCGATAAAGCCGGGTAGCAGCGCCTTTCCAGCTAAGTCTTTCAAGACGGTATTGGTGCCCTTTTGACGCATCGCATCTGCAAAATTGCCGGCAAAAGTTATCTTGCCGCCGTCGACAACTATTGCTTCGACATATGCAGGCTGATCGCCTTCCATAGTGAGAATCGGACCACCATGAATAATGGTGTTCGGCCCCACCCCAGGGGGAGACAAATTCGAGCAGCCTGCCAAGGCTAGTGCCGAAGCAAGAAGAAATGGATGAAAAACAGAGCTAACCTTGAACATGACGACCTCCCCCATAAGAACAACTGTTATTTGCCGTAAAACGGAGGTTATCGCATTTGCTGCAATCTGAATATCAACTCGATACTTATGCATAGAATGGGAAAGCCACCGTCCTAGGACACGACATCACACAGTATTTTGGAAGGGAAATTGTCATGTAATCGACTGGACTGCTCCCCCCACCTGCCATAAAAAATGGCCCAGTTTTTCAACGGGCCATCTAACTGCTTGAATTCCTTAACGATTTGCCGGTGTATCAAGAGCTTTTTAAGCTCTTGATACTGCATTCCGATATCAGTCATTTATATACTTTTTGGTTAAGACGCTTTATGTGACGGCTCGATGTCCGCTTCTGGCCGGAAGGAGACATCGCCGTTTTAGACATAATGACGCAGA
>Ga0308164_10003498_pt1 | contig 14108 bp, 10 predicted proteins | sample PhyTR2_FD_201031 | JGI IMG/M metagenome (GOLD analysis project Ga0308164, IMG submission 201031) | Phyllosphere microbial communities from UC Gill Tract Community Farm, Albany, California, United States - DLSLT.R2 | ecosystem: Host-associated > Plants > Phyllosphere > Unclassified | place: USA... | reverse complement strand
GCCTGCTGAGCCGCCGTCGCACCGCCCTGCGCCGGCAACTGCTCGTCGGCGAGCCCGAGCCCGAGCAGGAGGCCGAGCATCTCGTCCTCCTCGACGACGTCGACCTCGACCGTCTCGCCCGCTCCCCAGTCCCACGCCTTGACGGCGCCGCGGACGCGCGCGAGGGCGCGGTCGCCGACTTGGCGCGCCCAGTGCTGCGGGACGCGCGCGGCCCAGGTGCGGATGACACGCTGCTCCTCGACCTCGCGCGACGACGACGAGAGGGACGAGGGGAGGAAGGCGAAGAGGCCGTGCGAGGGGAGGAAGGTCGACTCGAAGGCGCTTGCGGCGGCGACGAGGGCGAGGTACGCCGGGAGGTCGGAGGTCGAAGCGGGGAGCGAGGGCGACAGGTGCGACGAGATGACGTGCGACTGGAGCGACGGCGTGAGGTGCGCCGTGAGCGTTGCGGCGTGCTTCGAGGGCTTGTCGCTCGAGCCCTGGGCGGGGAAGAGGGACGAGTGCGAGGCGAAGAAGGCGAGGAAGTCGGACAGGGCGGGGACGGCGTCGACCTGCTCGTCCGTCGGCGCGAGCTCCGCGGCGTGCACGACGCCGTCGTCGCGCAAGCGGAACGCAACGCGCGGCTTGGCCGATGCGGCGGAAGAGGCGGCCGCCTCGCTCGCGCCGATGTTGACCCGGCCCTGCGACTCGAGGAACGGGGCGACGAAGTGGCGCAGGACCCGCTTGGCGAGGCGCGCGAGGAACACCTCGGTCTGAGTCGGCCGGCCGGTGATGCCGGCGAGGTCCTCGAGACCCTGCAGGAGCACCGCGACGGGCAGCTCGGGGCCGGTCGGCGCGGCGGCGATGCTCTCGCGCAGGGTCAACGCTGCCGTCGCGCCGCCGCCCGGTGCGGCGGGCGAAACGTCGAAGCACCCTTCGAGAGCGCCCTGGAGCGCCGCCTCGAGGCGCGACTCCTCCTCGCTCGCCCACCGCACGAGCACCTTCCACGCGTCCGTGTGCTCGATCCACTCGTCGGCGCCCTCCTCGACGGCCGACGTGACCCGAGCGAGCGCCTCGATGGCGGAAGGCAGCTCGCCCGACGTGGTGGCGGTGGCGAGCGCGGCGGTGGTGGTGTGGAACGTGACGAGGGCCGTGAGGAGCGAGACGGAGGCGGCTGCGGCGAGGTGCGAGGCGGCGAGCGACTGCTGCTCCTCGAGCTGGGCGACGAGAGGAGGGAGGAAGGCGTCCTGCGCGCACGATAGATAGGGTCAGCTACTGCGCGAGCACGAGCAATGTGTGCAGCGAGACGAGCGCACTGGGCCGTCGACCTCCTGCTCGAGCTGCTCGAGCTCTTTGGCCTCCTCGTCGAGCTTGGCGATGAGCTCGTCGCCCTGCTTGAGCTGCCCGGCAAAGTCGTCCCAGTTGTCCTTGAGGAGAGCGAGCGTGCGGTCCTGCGAGCACCAGTCGGCGAGCGTCACAGGTGTTCGTCAGCGGCTTGCTCGTAGACCGGGCGGGGAAGGAGGGCAGAGAGAAGGCGACACGCACATTGGTGGCCGTCACCTCGTCGTCGATGCGCTTGAAGAGCTGTGCTGCTGGGCCGTGTGCGCCTGGAGGCCCCGCAGGGAGGGCGACGGCGGTCGAGAGCGACGCGGCGCCGACGTCGCTCAGGAACTGGTCGACGAGGGGCATGGCCGTCGTGGCACTCGCTCGGTGCGTGGTGCGGCGGGTCGGGCTCTGCGCAGGCGGTGGTGCGGAGGCGAGCGAGGGGTGGGGAGGCGTGGTCGAGTGAGGTGGAGGACGCCGAGGCTGCGGCGGTGGCAGGCGCGTCCTGGGGCTCGTTGGCGGGCTGCTGGGGGTGCGCTAGAGCTGTCGGAGGGCCCTACAGGTGCAAGCAGCTGCAGCGCTCGAGTTGGCGGGGGTCGACTTCGTCCGGCTCGAGAGCTCCTCGCGACACGAGGTTCGCCATCCGCCTGCTCTGCCTCGACCCTCCGGCCGAGCTGCTGCGCGTGTCTGTCCACTCAGTCGACCGTCTCGAGGCCCGCGTGCTGGTCCCGCTCGTGCCCTCGACGTGCTCGCCTCTCGCTCCTCCGCCTCGCTCTGCGACGACCACCGGCGGCCTCCGCGTGCGGCGGACTGCATGCTGGCGCTCGCTACCTCGAGCTGCGTGGTCTGTATGCCGCTGTGCGACCAAGCGACGCCTTACGCAAGGTAGAGCCGGCGCCGCGCACGCTCGCTTCGGTGCGAGCTCCTTCTCGCTCTCGCTCTCGCTCCCTGCCGCCGCCGCTCTTGCACGGCTCAGCTGCGAGCCCTGGCAGCTCCATGGCGGATGCCCGAAGAAGCCAGGCTGGACGCCCCCCTCTGCGTCGCGAGCCAGCTGTGCTCGCTCCCCTGGGGCTCGAGCCACCGGTCGCTCCGCCTTCTCTCCCGCTCCTCCACAGCTTTCGCTGCCGCACCTGGTTCCGCTTCTTCCCTCTCATCGAGCTGCAGGGTTGCCTTGAGCTAAGAAGCTGTCCTGTACCCGCCGCGTCGATCGGGTGTCCTCGCCGCCGAGCAGGCCAGCCTTGGCGGCTTGCTCTCGTCGGGCGCTGGCTCCCCGTTTTCGACCGCCGAGGACGACGTCGAGCAGTTCAGTGCTTGCCTCTTGAGCCAGAGAGTCGGGCATAAGAGCGAGTTCAGGCGGCTGGCCCGTCGGCTTTGACCTTCAGCTCGCGCGACGAGAGCGCGAACAGCCTTTTCTGTGCATCTCGCTGCTGCGGTTCCTAGAGCTTGAGCAGCGCGAGCTACTTGAGGCGTCTGACTGCTTCCCTTGCAAGCAAGCGATGCGCTGTGGGTGGAAATGCTGCGACACCCGGCAGCCGAGCAAGTGGCCGACTCGTCGTCGAGCCGGACGCAGCTGCTCGCTCCCGCTCTCCCACTAGCTCTTGCGCAAGCTCCGCCCCAACACCGCACACAGCCCACACCACGTCCACCAGCCCCTGGACCCCTACTGCCCGCCGCACCAGGTCGCCCTCATGCTCGCCCGCATTCCCCGCGGACAGCTCGCCTCGGTCGTCACACCGCACCGACCAGCACAACGACAGCTCAGCAGCTCCGCACGGTCCATGGCGGGCTTCACCTGCTCGGTCGAGTCGCGCGCCGTCGTCTTTGCCGAGCACGGCGACCCGGCCAAGGTCCTCCAGGCGCATCGGTTCCGCCTCCCCAAGCTGAGCAAGGGCGAGGTCCGCTTGCGCTTCGAGCTGGGTGCAGTCAGTGCGTCTACTCCCTCTCCAGCTGCGAGCGCGACCGAGCTGACCCTGTACTCCGCGCCCAGATCCCGCCGATATCGCAAGCCCCACTTCGCTTCGCTCCTCCCCCCTCTCCTCGAGCTGACGCTTCGCCCTGCGCTCGCAGAACGTCATCCAGGGCGTGTACCCGTCCAAGCCGAAGGTGCGCAAGGACCTCGGGCTCGAGCCGCTCAGCGTCATGGGCAACGAGGGCGTCGCGACGGTCGAGGGCTTTGTCGAGGACGGCGAGGTCGAGCACAAGCTCAAGGTCGGCGACAGGGGTGCGTGCTGCTCTCCCCTCTCGACGCTCTACGAGGGCGCGAAGCTGACCCTCGAGCCCGCCTGCAGTCGTCATGGGCGCGCCGCAACTCGGTCCGTCTCTCGAGCCTCTCTTTCAAGCGCTCGACGACCTCTCGCTGACCCTTTGCCTCCCGCCCGCAGGTACTTGGGCATCTCGAGCCAACATCCCCGCATCCTCCCTCATCGCCCTCCCCTCGTCCCACCCGCTCACGCTCCGCCAGGCCGGCACCCTCGCCATCAACCCGCCGACGGCGTGGCGCATGCTGAGCGACTTTGTGCCGCTCAACCCGGTCGAGGGGGCGCCGAAACACGCCAAGAAGCAGTGGATCATCCAGAACGGCGCCAACAGCGCCGTCGGCGTCGCCGTCATTCAGCTCGCAAAGGCGTGGGGCGTCGGCACCATCAACCTCGTCCGGGACCGGTGCGTCCTCTTCTCCCTCGCACATGCTCATGCTCTAGCTTCTCGCTGACGCTCGACCTACCCGCAGGCCCTCGATCGACGCCCTCAAGGACTCGCTCCACGCCCTCGGCGCCGACCACGTCCTCACGTACGACGAGTTCCTCTCGCGCGACAGCAACACGCGCGCGCAGGTCAAGGAGTGGGTCGGCGACGAGGGCGAGCTGAGCCTCGCGCTCAACTGCGTCGGCGGCAAGGAGACAGCAGAGATGGCCAAGCTGCTCAAGGTTGGCGGGCAACTCGGTGCGTCGCCTTCTTCCCTCGTTCGGCTCTCGTGCGGCTCGCTCGCAGCACGTGCTGATACTCGACGTGGTTGTCGTGACACAGTGACATACGGCGGCATGGCCAAGCAGGCGCTCGCGCTCCCGCCCTCGCTCTTCATCTTCAAGAAGCTCGTCTCGTGCGTCGCCTCGTCCTCCTCTCTCTCTTCGCGCCCGCTCTCGCTGACGCACGCTTCCCTCTCTCCCCCTCGCCCGCAGCACGGGCTTCTGGCTCTCGAACTGGACGCAGACGCACCCGGCCGAGCGCGCGACCATGATGCAGCGCATCGCCCAGCTCGTGAGCGACGGCACGCTGCGCGAGCCCGAGACCGAGGTCGTCGAGCTGAGCGGCGCAGACGACGAGGTCGCCAAGGTGCTCGGCGAGGTCATGACGAGGGTGCAGGAGGGCCGAGGTAAGAAGGTGCTCCTGCACTGGAAGGAGGAGAAGGCCTGAGCGCTGCCGTCGTCGAGCAGCATCTTCCTCTCGCAGCTCTCGAAGTACCTCTCTCGCAGTCCTTTGTAGTGTTTGCCGTGCCACTCGTTGTACTTCTACACTCTGCCTCGCTCTCTCTCGCTCAACTTGCTCTCGAGCGAACGTGCGAGAAGTGGAAGAGCACGTCTGCGTTGCATGAGAGGCCCGAACGGCGAGCGTGCGTAAGACTACGCAGGTCCGGGACGCACACAGTAACGCGCCCGAGAGCACGTGCAGGGTGAGCGCAAAGTGAGAGAGAAAGAGGAGCGGGAACGAACCGCTGGAGGAGAGCGAGGGCGGGCGAGTTCGGGCGAGGCTCAGCGGCGCAGGAGCTGCTCGATGTCGGCGTCGTCCGAGGCAGTAGAGTCGGCGTCGTCGTCGCCGTAGTCGACCTCGTCGTCGGCCGCTGGTGCGGCCTTGCGCGAAGGCGAATCGGCTGCAGGGAGAGCGTCAGGCGCCTCGACCACTCCCGCCTCCTCTTCGTCCAGGTCGTCCGAGTCGACGCTCATGCCCTCGTCGCCCTCGTCCTCGTCATCCTCGCCGTCCGAGATGGGCACCGACAGCTCGACAAAGTCCTCCTGGACGTCGAACCCGCCGTCGGCGCGCTCGTGCTGCTCGACCCGCAGCCGCTTCTTGAGCCTGCGCCCGGCCGCGCCCGAGATGCCCTCGCGCTCGGCATCCCTCGCCGCACGCCGCTTGCCGCGCGCTCGCGCCGCCGCGTCCTCGGTCCCCTCGTCGCCCTCGTCCTCTTCCTTCCACTCGATCGCGAGCTCCTCGCCCGCACCCTCGCCTTCTCCATCCTCGTCCTCGTCCTCATCATCGTCCTCCTCGGCGCCATGCACCCGTCGCAGGACGTGCGGCTCCCGGCACCCCTTGACGTCGCACCGCCCGGTCTCGGCGAACCTCCAGCACTCGCGCACGTGCCGCTTGGCGCACCCGTCGCCGAGCTCGCACCACCCGAGCTCGACAAAGTCGCGGCACGGCGCAGCGTCGGCGCCGACGCGCACGTGCGCGTAGGGGCAGGCGGCGCCGCGGGTGCAGGCGGGGAAGTGGGCGCAGTGGGGCGAGCGGTGCGGGTTGGGCTGGTGCGAGAGCGGGCAGGACGAGGCGGGGCGAGGGCACGACGAGCGGAGGAAGAGCGGGCAGATGGCGATCTTGGTCGAGTCGTGGACGTATGGGCAGGTGTGAGCGCGAGAGCACTGGCCTGCGACGAGGGTGGAGGGAGCGAGTCAGCGCTCGCCCTCACCTGAGCAGGCTCGGCTCTTGCAGCACGGGGTGCAGAGAGAGAAGAGACAAGACGGCGAGGGACGAAGCAGCTCACCTGTGCGCTGGAAGAACCGGCACAGCTTGTCCGACTTGGGCTTGGCCGGACGCGAAGTCGTGAAGCCGCTGCGAGCGAGCGAGCGAGGGCGTCAGCGAGAGGGGTCCTGGAGGAGGAGAAAGCGCAGAGTGAGGAGGAGCGACGCACCCACGACCACGACCCCTGCCTCTGCCCCTCGAGCCGTTCCTCGCCGCCTGCACCCCCCTCACAGCGCCGACGAGCCCCTCGAGCCGCTCTCCCTTCTCGCGCATCTCGTCCTCCTTGCTCTTGCGCGCATCGGCGACCTCCTTGCGTCGTCGGGCAAAGGCGAGCGAGACGAGGTTGCCCGCCTTTGTGCGGATGTAGGTCGTGCCCAGGTGCGAGGTGCGCTTCGGGGTCGAGACGGAGGGCGAGGAGGGTGTGGAAGCGGCGGCGACGGCGCTCGGGTCGGCGTCTGCGAGCGAGGCAGGCAGGGTCAGCAAGGAGGAACAGAAGGGAGGCGTGGCAAGAGAGGGAGCGAGGACGGACCGGGCTTGCGCACGAGCTTGTTGCCTCGCTGGTCGGCGACAAAGACGACGCCGCCGATGACGACCTCGCGTGGCGGCGGTTGCGGCCTCTGGGTCGTGTCGGCAGGAGGAGCGGGTGAAGGGCGGCGGCTCGTCGGAGCGGAGGAGGGTGTCGAGGACGGGTTGGTCGGGTCGTCGGCGGGCTTGTTGAGGACGAGGACCTGGTTGCGGAAGCCGCCGACGGGGGTCGCGGTGCGGCTCGTGGGCTCTGTCGGGGCTGCCGAGGTGGTGGCCGAGGTCGAGGCGCCGCTCAAGCCGGGAGCGACCCAGGTCGCGTTGCGGTGGATGGTGGTGGGCGCGCCGCGGGCCCTGCCTCGCCCGCCGCGGCCTCGGTATGAGCCACGGTACGGCGGAGTCGAGCCAGAGGCCTTGCGCTGCTCGATGGCGCCTGTTGCAAGAGAGGTGGGTCAGCGAGAGCGGGACGAGGACGAGAGGCGAGGGAAGGGAGTGAGGACGCACTGGTGAGGCGGGCGATCTCTGCGAGGACTGCTGCGTCGTCTGCCATGCTGTGTGGCTGTGCCCGGCTGTCGTAAGCGGGTGTGGTGGTCGACAGGAGCGCTGCGGCAGAGCTGGGCCGACCAGGTGAGCTGACGGGGACGGCCGCCGCCACCCGTCTAGCTGCCTGACTGAGGACTGTAGACTGTCACTGAGGCACTCGTACGAGCATCAGTCCAGCGCCCAGGCCCAATGCAGCCGTGTGTGGCGAGGAGCTTCATCAGCTCTCGCTCCTTCTCTCCACCTCTCCTCGCTCCACCCCACCTCGTCGAGCCACGCCTCGCACGCGCGCAGAGCAGCAGGGCATGTCGCAGGCCAGCACAGCCCCGCACAGCTCCGCCGCAGCAGCCCCTCTTCCGTCCCTCACGGTCGACCCCCGCCGCCTCTCGCTCAACCCGCCCACACCCTCGCCTCGCCCGCAAGAGCTCGCCCGACGCCCCGGCGAGCAGCCAGCACCGACCGCCAGCGCGACCACCAGCCCAGAGCCAGAGCCGCGCCCAGACCGCTCGCCCCTCTTCCGTCCCTTGTCCACCCTCGCCAACCGCCCCTCCGCCTCCGCCTCGACCTCGACCGCCCCTTCTTTAGCACGCCCGCAGCCCACGCCTGTCGGTGCGAGCGGCCTCAAGGGCGCGGTCGACGACGACGACGATGTCGACCAGCTCGCCGACGACGAGCTCGAACCCGACAAGCCGCCCGTCGCCTCGACGAGCAAGGCCGCCGCACCTTCCTCGTCCTCGTCCCTCGCCCCTCCCGCCAAGCGCTACGCCGGCAACGTCGTCCCCTCGTCGCACCCCAAGAAGCGCCACCGCATCTCGACCGTCGGCAGCGCAGACCGCTCGACCGGCTACCGCCCTCCCCCTCTGCCGCACTACACGGTCGTCCGCTCACCGCGCAACTCGGCCTTGTCGCCGCACATCATCCGCATCCACGACAACGTCACCGACGGCAGCCGCGCGCGCTGGCCCGACGCGAGCGAGCGCGACCCGGGCCACAAGGTCGCCGGGCGCGAGAATTGGTACGAGTGCCCGCCGGCCGACGTCGGCCGCCACCAGATGTTCCGCGACAAGCTCGGCGAGGAGCTCGCCAAGAAGCTCGGCCTGAGCGACGACGACCCGACCGCGCACTGGGCCGTCGAGAACCTCCCGCAGCACCACCTCTTCACCGTCCACCACTGCGTCACGAGCTCGAACCACCCGCGCCAGGACGTCTACATATTTGGTCCGTCCTCTCTATCTCTGCTTCTTCCCCTGAGCGAGCTCGTACTGACTCGAAGAACCCTCTCTTCGCGCGTGCAGGCTCGGCGGCGACGCACAAGTTCCGCACCGTCAACGAGTTCGTCCCGCACCTGTACTGGCTCCTCATGCTCGGTCCGGGCGACGGCCTGCGCTGCGAGTGCAAGTACTGCACCAAGAAGAGCCAGTCGGACGTCAACCGCATCGTCGGCCTCTCCGACGGCCGCTCGTCGTCCGTCGTGAGCGACCGCTCGTCGACGCCGCGTCGCGCCACCGCGAGCGCAGGGACGAGCTCGGCGTCGCGCACGGGCGGCAGCGTCGGCGGCGGCGGCGGCGCAGGGCACAACCACGGCTCGGCGGGGCCCAAGGCGACGGTCGCCAAGTCGGGCGACCCGGGCACCGACAAGCTCCTGCCGCCGCTCAAGAAGAAGCGCAAGCGCGAGAGCAGCGACCGCGCGCTCTCGCCGTCGGGCTCGGCGACGCTCGCGCAGAAGAAGGTGCGCAACGGCGCCGACGTCGCTGCGGGCGGCGCGTCGGCGCCGTGGCCCGTCGTCATCCCGGCGTACCGCGGCGCGTTCACGATGCGGCAGCGTGACGAGGACCTGCACGACGTGCGCGTACCGAGGCAGGGCGAGGTCGTGTGGGCCAAGCTCGCGCGCCCGCTCCTGTCGCGCGACGAGCGCGGCACGGCCATCACGCACTGGCCGGCGGTCGTGCGTGCCCGCAAGTTCGCGAGCGCGGCCAAGGTCGTGCGCGCGGCGTCGACCGACGACGACGAGGACGACGAGATGATCATCGTCGAGCCGGCCAAGGGCAAGGGCAAGCAGCGCGCCAAGGAGGCGGCCGAGGCGCACGACGTCGTCGTCGAGCTCGCCGCCGCGTCCAACCTCGCGCTCAAACCGCCCGTCGCACTCTCGACGGCGCAGCGCCCCGTCTTCACCCTCGTCCTCTTCGGCCTCGCCGACGAGCTGCGCCGCGTCGAGCTCGCCGACACGGTGCCCTGGCTCGCCCACACGCCGCCGAGCGCGCTCCTCCAGCCCGAGTACATCCTGCACTCTGACGCCGCCAAGCACGTGTGGGACGGCACGAGGACGACGCGCGACGCCAAGCTCGCCGACTTTGCGAGCGCCGAGGACGCCGCGACGGCCATCGCGCTTGCGTGCCAGGTCGTCGCTCACCTCGTCGCGACGTACTCGCCCGGGTGCGTCCCTTTCTCACTCTCGCTCTCTCCTTCTCAGCTCGTCGAGGTGCATCGAGCTGACGTTACCCGCCTCGCCCGCTCGCAGTGAGAAGTACGCCATCACGCCCGCCGCCATCTCGCACAAGCCGGGCACGCCCGCCGACCAGGTCACCGCCGTTGAGAAGCAGGTGGCCAAGACGTGGGCGTTCCAGTGCGTCTACTTTGGCGCCGAGCTCGTCTGGCCGGGCGACGTCGTGCGCCTCCTCAACGCCGACCTCGTCGACCTGATCGGGCCGCCGGGCGCCGTCAAGCCCGGCGAGGACCGCGCCTTCTTCCTGCGCGTCGCCATCCTGTACAAGGCGCCCGAATCGGACTCGCTCAAGATCGGCGGCGAGGTATGGACGCTCGACGAGGACGAGCGCGACGGGTCGCCCAAGGTCAACGGCGTCAACGGCTCGGCAACGCCCGAGGAGCGCTCGCCCGCGCCCGTCACAAACGGCAAAGATTCGTCGACCTCGCCCAAGGCCAGCAACGGCACCCCGCCCGCCGCCGCCGCCGCCCGGCCGCCCCAGCCGGCGGACCTCCCGCAGCACATGCCGCGCCCGCCCGCCGGCTGCACGTGGCAGCTCCTCACGGCGCCGGGCACGCAGGCCCACTTCGACCTCGACTTTCTCGCCGGGCGTGTGCACCCGCTCCCGGCGGCGATCAACGCGCGCGAGCGCATCCGCGAGGTCAGGGCGAGCTGGGAGCTGCTCCCGCTCGGGCTCAGGGTTGGGCACGGCGCCTCTCGGGCGGCGAGCGTGGGCGAAGAGGAGGAGCTCGTCGAGGAGGACGATGGGGAGCTCGCGCTCTCGCTCAACGACGAGCAGCGGTCGCTCGTCCTCGCCGGGCTCAAGCCGGCCGTCAGGGTGTACACGCAGGTCCGTCCCTCTCCCCCCTCTCGGCTCCTCGCGCTGCAGCCGAGCGCCGTTGCTTACTCGCTAAACTGCACGCAGGCTGGACAATGGCGCCCGACACGTCAGGACGCCGTCCTCGAGGCCGAGAAGCTTGCGTCGGTGCGTCCTCCTCCTCCTCTCTCCCTCTCCCCTCTCAGCTCCTCGCTGTGCTCTCGCTCGCTCTCGAGGAGTCGCCGCTGACACCTTCTCCCCTGCAGGCCGACGTCAGCCTCTTCTTCAAGGAGCGCGCGAGCCCGCCGACGTCGAACGGGACGACGAGCCGAGAGGGGTCCGCCGCGGCATGATGCGCCCGCCTCCTCGTCGTCTCGGCCTCGCCCTCTCTCCCGCACAGCTTTGTCTCCCACCTAGTCCCTCTCCTCGTCGCCCCTCGAGCACCCACCAGACCTAGTCCTTCCCCTCGCCCGGTCCTCCTCGTCGCACTTCCCTTTCTCTCGCTTTCTCTTCGTAGCAGTGTCCATGTGTTGCGTAATCTCTCAGCGTGTTTCTCCGCGTCTCATTGCAGCTTCCAGCCCGTCGCAAAGCGAGAGAATGCGCGCAGTGGAGACGAGGAGCGGCTCGAGGAGAGCGAACGAGCTTTCGGCGCCGGCACCGTGGCTCTCTCCTTACCAAGGAGCGCATGCACGCCATCCAGACTCGCATACGGCTGTACGAGCTTGTCCTGCGCCGCGCTCGCTCGCCCTCGCGGGCTGGTCGGGTGGCTCGGCCCCGACTGACGTTGAGCAACTCGCTCGACCTCTCTCGACCTGCTACACCTCTCTGCTGAGCTCGAGCACCTGTACAGAGCCTCACAAGTACCCTCAAGGTACGTCGCAACACCTCACGCTGCCGGCTAGCGGTGGGCTGACGCTCCTTTCCTCCTCATCGCCCGCAGCACCGCCTCCACCCTCCTCGCCTCACCCTCGCCCTCGAACCCCTTACCCGACATGCCAGCCGATAGCAAGCTCTCCCGCCAGTCCCTCGCCGCCGTCACCCTGTGCTACGCCTCGTGCAGCCTCGGCAAACCCACCGACCCGCTCCCCGACCGCCTCTCGCACCTCTCGGCCGCCGGCTTCTCCCACATCGAGCTCTCGTTCCCCGACCTGCAAGCCTACGCCTCGAGCGCCGAGAAGCGCGACGTCGGCGACAAGGAGTGGGACGTGCTCGTGCGGGCAGCCGAGCGCGTCAAGGCCCTCCTCGAGGAGCGCAGGCTCCGGTGCTTCATCCTGCAGCCGTTCGGGCAGTTCGAGGGCTGGGCCGAGGGGAGCGACGAGCGCAGGGACGCGTGGGAGAGGGTCGAGGGGTGGATCAGGATCGCCAAGGCCGTCGGGACCGAGACGCTGCAGGTGCGTCAGCCCGCTCTCGCCGTCCTCAGTCGGCCTCTCCCTTCGCGCTGAAGCGCAGGTGGAGCTGTGTCTCGGTGAATCGATGCACTGACGCATGTTTCGGCCTCTTCGTCTCCCCGCAGGTCGGGTCGAGCGACGTCGAGACGATCAAGTGGGACCGCGAGGTCGTCGTCAAGGACCTGCGCGAGCTGTGCGACCGCCTCGCCAAGGACGACCTCAAGCTGAGCTACGAGAACTGGTGCTGTACGTCATACTCTCCCTGCCCGTCACCTGCTCCCTGCCCGTCAACCTCTGGTGCCTGCGCTGTCCGACTCGGCGCTGACTCGCTCGTGCTCGTCCTCTCCTTCCTCTCGCGCTCGCAGGGTCGACTCACGCTCCGACCTGGAAGGCCGCCTGGGAGATCGTCCGCGACGTCGACCGCGACAACATCACGATCAACCTCGACACGTTCCAGACGGCCGGCAGCGAGTGGGCCGACCCGACCAAGCCGTCCGGGCTCGTCGACGCCGCCTCGGACGACGAGCGCAACCAGCGCTTCCAGGCGTCGCTCGACGAGCTGAGCGAGACGATCCCCGCCGAGAAGATCGGCTTCCTCCAGCTGTCGGACGCCTACAAGGTCGACCCGCCGCTCGAGGACAAGACGGTCGACGGCCTACGCCCGCGCGGCCGCTGGTCGCACGACTACCGCCCGCTGCCGTACGCCGGCGGCTACCTCCCCGTCGAGCAGGTCACCAAGGCGGTCCTCAAGACGGGCTGGCGCGGCGTCATGAGCGTCGAGGTGTTCGACTCGGGCGCGGACGGCAAGGGCAAGGAGGATGTCCGGCTCGAGGACTATGCGCGCGACGCGGCGGCGAGCGTGCAGAGGCTGCTCGATGCGTGTGCGGACGATGAGCTGTAGCGCGCGAGGAGCTGTACAGAGCTGCTTCGTCTCGTTCGCCGGCCCGAGCTACGAGAGCAAGCGCAGAGACTGTCGAACGAGCTCTACAGCGGAACACTTGTTCCTGTGTCCATTCGAGTGTCGGGCTGGGCCAGTGCAACATCTGCAAGACAGCCAGGGTGCCAGGAGGAGGAGGAGCCCGAGGACGAGGTTGGTCGGCCTTCTCAAGTTGGCGCCGCTGCGAGCTTGCTCTTCCTGAACGAGAGCACAGCTCTTCAAGCACAATCTCGCTCAGCAACTCTCGGCGTCGACGCTTGCAGAATCGCCCTCGAGCATCGGACGTGAGAGGTAGCGACGCACGGACCGCTCGCACTCGAACCTGCTCTCGCGCTCTCTCTCGCTCACGAGCTATCTCAGAACAGGGAGCGGGAAGAGGACGACAAGACTGCTCGGGTTGCGATGATGAAGAACTGCTAGTCAGGAAGAGGTATAGTGCTACAACGGCGAGAGAAGGCCAGCTAGACGACGAGGAACTCCTCCGTGCCCGACTCGCTCGGCGCATCCTCCTCGGCCTCGCGCTCGTGCACCGCCTGCTCCTCACGCTCGAGGGGCTCCTCCTCCTTCAAAGACGCGGCCGCCGCAGGCGCCGCTGCTGCGGCTGACGAGCTGCGCTTCAGCCGCAGGGTCGCCTCGACGTCGATCTCCTCGTCGACGCCGTCCTCGAGCGGCTCGCTCGCGGTCGAGGGCGCGGGTGTCGCAGCTCGCTCGACCTCGACGGCGGCGGGGAGCGTCGCGCTCGCCTCGTCGGCGGCGCCCAACTCGTCGCCCGACGCCGGCGAAGAGACAAACGCCGCGCGCTCGGCCTCCTCCTTGGCGTCGACGCGCTCTGCGAGCTCCTTGGCGCGCCGCAGCATTTCGAAGACGTACCTGTCGACGGCGGACGATGTGTCGGAAGCGTGCGAGGTGGTCGAGGCGCGAGAGCGAGGGCGAGGGACGGTCGAGGTCGGTACGGCGGCGGCGGTGGAAAGGGCGGCGAGCGACTCAGCGGTGAGGCGGGTCGAGTCGTCGATAGGAGTCTCGGCATGTGCCGAAGTCGAGCCGTCGGTGGGCGGGGAGGAAGAGGACGAGGCGGGGGCGGCCGGCTGTGCGACGGTGGGTTCAGGCTCGGCGGCGGCGGTGTCGGCGGAAGAGGAGGGAGCTGCGAGAGGCAGGACGTCAGCACGAGAGCGAAGGAGCAGAACGACAAGAGAAGGGAGAGAAGACGCACCGGCTGCAGCCGCATCGTCGTCCTGCCCGTGCACGGACCCCTCGCCCGCCTCGCTCCTCGCCCGCTCGCTCTGGCGCTCCCACTCGTGCTCCTTGAGCTGGTCGAGCTTGGCGAGCTCGAGCTCGACGCGCTTGACGAGGTCCTTGCGCGCCTGCTGGATGACCTTGTCGCCGCCGGACGTGACG
>Ga0308164_10003494_pt1 | contig 14114 bp, 13 predicted proteins | sample PhyTR2_FD_201031 | JGI IMG/M metagenome (GOLD analysis project Ga0308164, IMG submission 201031) | Phyllosphere microbial communities from UC Gill Tract Community Farm, Albany, California, United States - DLSLT.R2 | ecosystem: Host-associated > Plants > Phyllosphere > Unclassified | place: USA... | reverse complement strand
ACGTCCGACGACGTGCGCGACACGGTGAACTGGGTGTCGACGTCGCACGACAATCACGCGCTGCCGTTCGTCGTGATCGACAAGGTGAATGCGGTCGTGCTCGCATTTGATGGCCGCGGTATCTTGCGCGGGCGGGCGCCCGCGTTGCTCGGGATGGCACGCGGGGACGCCAGCGTGCCGGGTATCGGCCAGCGCAAGCTAGCGACGATTACGCCCGCTGAGCGCACCACGCCGGCAGGTCGGTTCCAGGCTTCGCTCGGGCGCGATTTCGAACAGGACATCCTGTGGATCGACTATGACGCCGCGTTGTCGCTACACCGCGTGATCAAAGGGCGACGCGTCGACGATCGCGCCGGACGGCTCGCATCGGCGACGCCGAGCGACAACCGGATCTCATATGGCTGCGTGAATGTGCCGCCGGGATTTTACGACGATGTGGTGAAGCCGTTGTTCACCGGGACCGTCGGAATCGTCTATATTCTGCCAGAAACGAAACCGCTCCGGACCGTGTTCGCCGTCCCAAACTGACGCTTGATCCTCCCCGCCAGGGGGAGGTGGCTGGCGCTTGCCAGACGGAGGGGGAGGACACGGAACGGGCCTGATCGTGCCCTCCCCTCCGTCGCCTTCGGCGCCACCTCCCCCTTGCGGGGGAGGATCAAACGTTACGTCACTGGCACCAAGGTCGTTCGCGGTACCATTTCGTCAGGACGTACTTCACGCCCTGCTCGACCGGCATCCCTTGGTGAAGCGACCTCGAGTTCGGCGCGCCATACTCGTCCATGTTGTTCCAGATCACGAGGTTGCCCGCTTTCGGCGCGATCATCACCCCCGCAGTCGGGTAGTTCGTCCGCCCCCCTGCCTCGGGTTCGTTGAGGAAGGTCATCGCCGACCAGGTCCGCTGGCCGCCCATCGTCACCTGGTCCAGCCAATAGGGCTGTTCGGTATCGAAGAAGTCGTGATGCGGCTTGAACTCCTGCCCGACCGCGTAACGCTGCCCCTGCAACGCTTCGCCGTAGCGCGGCTCGAGCCCGGTCAGCAGGTCGAGCTTGCTCTCGACCGCAGTCACCGGCGCGGGGCCGGGATAGAGGTAGCACGTCTCGCTGGTACGGTGCGGGGACACCGGGGCATCGCCGACGACCGGCGAGGGCACGCGGCTGGCCTCGATGAGCGCGATCACCGCAGCGCATTCGTCGAGAGTGAGGAAATCGCGAACGATATAAAGCTCCATGCCGTTCGCCGGCATCCGGACCGCGCCGGGATAGCAAAGGATACGATCGCGCACCTGCTCGGCAGAGTTCGCCCTGCCAAGCGCTTCGATTTGACCATCGCGACGATCGGTGGATCGCGCGTCCGATTTGGCGCCTGGGCTGTCAATATTAGTCATAAGGTCCGCAATACTCACAAGAATCGCAATGAGAATTATGACCTGGATCTATAACGCAGGTTAAGTTTCGTACAACGTGCATCCTTATCAGATAACCGACGTTTATCAGGTACGACCAACATAGGTTAGGCCGGTTGCGCGACTACATCGCGAACCGCAGCCCTCATGGATGCGCATAAGTCGCACCTACCGAAGAGTTCGGGAACATCCCCCGCTCCGCTGCCGGCGTGAGCCTTGGGTGACGCGATTGAACGACATCGGCGGAGACTTACCATGAACACGAGGTATCTCGTGGGTGCGGGACTGCGGTCCGGCACGCGCGCACCCTTGGCGGATAGACCGCGCTCGACCGCCGCATTCCAGCGCGGCGCTGCCTGCGCGATGGCGACGGCGGTTGCCGCGGAAGCACAGGACCAGCGCGTCTCGCAGCGGATCAAGAACCGGGACACCGAGCGCTTTCGGTAAACGCTCGCGGGTCGCGTTCCGAACGCTCGACCCACCGACGCTTCCCCAAATCTGCTCTTGCTCGTCCTCGCGCCTCGCGGGGCCAGGATAGTCATGTTCAAAAATCTTCTCGCCGGCGCTGCGGCGTCGTTGCTCGCAGTCATGCCGCAACCCTCGGCCGCCCAGACGGTGGTATTGCCGGGTGCGCTGTTACTTGCGGGCTACCGCGCGACCTGCGGACCGGTCGATACGATGATCCAGCCGATCAACGACATCGCGGCCGCTTACAAGGGTCGCATCATCCTCCACCCGCGCGTCCTCGACTTGCCGCGCGCACAGCAACTCTTCTGGTACACGCACGAATGCGCGCACCAGATCTTCGGTCCGGGCGAAGCCGCTGCGGATTGCTGGGCGGTGCAACAGGGCAAGATCCAAGGCTGGCTCACCCGAGACGAACTGTCGAAGCTGGCAGGAACGATGCGGTATTATCCAGGTGATGCGACGCACACCGACGGCGCAGCGCGGGTCGTAGCAATGGACGCTTGCTTCGCACGATAGTCTAGCGATCGCGTTGAAAAGTAGACACTCAAGACTGCATGTGCCGACAACGTAATAAGTATTCTCCGGCTGATCCAGGTCGTTGACAAGATCCAACCGACGGCTTCTGTATCGTTAGCGTAACGATACGGCCCATTACGGTGTCGGATCGCCTCCGTCTGGATTGCACACGCCATGCCTGGTTCTCTACCCGAGGCGATAGACGGCGGTGCACGATCGCACGGCCCGGACGTTTCTGCCTGCGACCGCGAACCGATCCACCGGCCAGGATCGATCCAGCCGCACGGCCTCGTCCTCGTCGCCGACGCCTGCACCTTCAAGATCATGGCGGGCGCGGGCGACATCGAAAAACTGCTGGCGCCGCAGTGGCTTGGCGCGAACCTCGACGATCTTCTCGGCCAGCCCGTCTCGGCGCAACTCGCGGCCAAGCCCAACGCCAGCACGGTCGTGCTCGCGCGGATCGTCGGCACCGGAACGCCGTTCGACGCCATTGCGCACCGCGTGTCGAACACCATCGTGGTCGAACTCGAGCCCGCCCCCCTAGCGATGCCGTCCCCGATCGACGTGCTGGTGGAGATGGAGGAAGCCGCGGCGACGTTCGAACAGGCGTTCGGCTTACGCGAACTGTGCGAACGCGCCGCCAGGACGTTTCGCCAATTGACCGGGTTCGACCGGGTGATGCTGTACCGCTTTCTCGACGATGACGCCGGGGTCGTCCTGGCCGAGGACCGCGATGCCGCGCTCGGCAGTTTCCTGAACCAGCATTTCCCGGCGTCCGACATCCCGAAGCAGGCGCGCGCGCTGTACGTCCGGAACCGCGTCCGCATCATTCCCGACATCGCCTATGAACCGGCATTGCTCCGTCCAGCCGGTGCGACGCCGCTCGACATGAGCGACCTCGCGCTGCGCAGCGTATCGCCGATCCACCTCCAATATCTCGCCAACATGGGCGTCGCGGCGTCGGCGTCGGTGTCGATCGTCCGCGACGGCGCGCTGTGGGGCCTTGTCGCCTGCCACCATCCGACGCCGAAGTTCCTGCCGCTCCATGTCCGGATGGCCTGCCGTGCGCTCGCCGGGAGCCTTGCCCGCCAGATCCGCGCGAAGGAGGATGCCGAGCTCTACCGCGAGCGCATTCGCCTCCGTACCGCGGAGGACGCGGTCGTGCTTCGGCTCGGCAGCGACATCTCGCTCGCCGGCTTCTTCGCGACCGCGGGCGACGACATGTGCCGGATGCTCGGTGCCGACAGTTTCGCGGCGGTTCGCGGCACCGAATTGTTTGTCGCCGGTCGCTCGCCGCGGCACGACGACATCCGCGCGGTCGCCGATCATGTCATCGATCTCGGCCGGGCGCTTCCCTTCTCGACCGACCGGCTGTCCGAGCAACTGCCTGCCGCCATCGGCTTTCAGGATCTCGCGAGCGGCATTCTCGCGGTGACGATGTCGACCGACGAGCCGACGATCCTGATCTGGTTTCGCGCCGAACAGATCGAGGTGATGAACTGGGCCGGCAACCCGCACAAGGATCTGGGCGTGGATCCTCACATCCCGTTGACACCCCGCGCGTCGTTCGAAAGCTGGAGCGAGGCGGTTCGCGGCCGATCGGTACCGTGGACCTTGTTCGAGATCGAGGCGGCCGGGCGGCTGAAGCGGACGATGTTCGACGCGCGCCAGAACCGCCGCCTGTTCGAGGTGAACCGCGAGCTGACCGCGACCATCGCCGATAACGAGAGCCTGTTGCTGCAGAAGGACTATCTCATCAAGGAGGTCCATCACCGTGTCCAGAACAGCCTGCAGCTCGTCTCCGCGTTTCTCGGGCTTCAGGCGCGGGCGGTCGGCGACGACGTGCTGACCGCGCATCTGGCGGAGGCGCAGCGACGACTCTCTGCGGTCGCGATGGTACACCGTCGACTCCATTCCGACGAGCACGTCCAGGCGGTCGATCTAGCGCGGTACATCGGCGACCTGTGTACCGAGATCAAATCGACGATGGACAAATCATGGGGCGGCCAGATCGAGTTGGAGCTCGCGCCGATCCTGATCTCCACCGATCGCGCGGTCAGCGTCGGGCTGATCCTGACCGAGCTGGTGATCAACGCCAACAAATATGCCTATGCCGGCGCGTCGGGACCGATCACGATCGCGCTAGAACAGCATCGCAACCGCTTTCGCCTGATCGTCGCCGACCGCGGTCGGGGCAAGGCGAGTTCCGGAACCGGGTTCGGGTCCCGGATGCTCATGTCAATGGTCGCGCGGCTTTCCGGCACGATCGAGGAGGCCGACAACGATCCCGGCCTCCGCATCACCATCGGCGCGCCGATCGCCGACGACCCGCCGCACGCCTGATCCCCTACTCGGTCGAGCCCGTATGCATCAGGTGACGCACGTCGTCGGCGACCTGATTGTTGGCGCCGAGCCGCTCGATCAACTGCGCCTGACGGCTGCCCCGCAGGCCGGCCGTCGTCAGCTGCTTGTCGCGGACATAGGTGTAGACGCCGCTCACTGCGAACGCCTGGACATGCGCGACGTTCGCTTTCTGCGCGCCCTGCGTGGCGACGAAAATGTCGGACTCGAAGAATGCGCGGCGTGCGAGCGGGCTCTCGAATGCCAATTCGATCACCGCGATCAACGCACGCTCGGCCGGCACGAGGTGGTCGACGTTGGGTGCGGGCGGAGCGGGTTCGGCGTTGTCATAGCGGTCCGGCAAGTGCAGCCGCAGTCTCAACACCGCAGGGTCCGCGGCGAGCGTCCGGGCAAACTCGGTCATGAACGTACCAAACGCGTCCGCATCGTCGGTTGCCGCGCCGAAATGGACGTGGATCCGGTCGAAGCCGTCGTTGCCGTTGGGGATCGGATCCGCGATTCGGTCGACCAATGTGCGCGATCCGTTGGGCAGCGCATAGGCGACGGTCGCTGCGAACATGTTCTGTTCGTCAGCGAACAGGATGTGGCTCGCGGCGTTGAAGACGTCCTGGTCCGCCTTCGAGGCGAAGCCGATCTCGACCCCGCCATCGAGTTCGTAGTCCGCGAACGGTGCGATACCGTCGATCACCGGCCAGAGGTGCGCGTCCTGCTCGCGGTTCAGATGATTCTGGACGTACCAGGCCAGTCCCGGAATACGCGAACAGAGCGGCCCATGGACGTCCCGCCAATAGGTCGCGAATACCTCGTGCGGCACGCGGGGACGGCGGAGTACCGTCGTGTAGCTGTTGATGACGATGCTGTCATCTCGCTGTGCATAGTCGGTCGTGGTCGAGGCTTTGGGCATGACTGGGTTCCTGATGACGGAAGGGTCGAACGCGCGAAGACAGAATGCCGGGCCGGCGGGTGCGTAAATTCCCGCACGAAACCCGATCGTTACGCGATGCTCCGGGTCTTCAGCCGGTTGACTATCGGCGTAACAAGCACCGCGAGGATGGCGATCGCGGCGGCGACATAGCCGACCGCGCCGAGCCCGAGATGCTGGATCACCGAACCGCCGATGATCGCGCCGAGACCGATGCCGGCATTGGCCATCGACACGTTGAGCGTGCCGGCCAGTGCCTGCGCGTGGCTTGCCGACTGCATCACGCGGACCTGGCAGATCGGGTAGAGCGCGGTGTTGGCGATGCCCCAGACGGCCAGCGCCGCCGCGAGCCAGGCATGCGATCCCGCGACCAAAGTCGTCGCCGCCATGCCGACTGCCAGCACCAGCGACGTGATCGCCGTCACCAGCAACGGCCCGCGACCGACGAACTGTCCGCCCAGCCAGTTGCCAGCGAGACCGACGATGCCGAAGCCCATCAGCCACCAGCCCACCTGCCCCGCCGGGATATGCGCGATCTGCTCCAGCGTGTCGGCGAGATAGGTATAGGCGGTGAACATCGCGGTGAAGACGATCACCGACAGCACGACGTTGCCAAGGAAATACGGGTCCTTCAGGATGCGCGCCTGTTCGGCCAGCTTGACGCGCGCGGGGCGGGCCAGCGTAGGCATCACCACTAGCAACAGCATCGCCATCAGCAGCGACAGCCCCGACAATCCCCAGAACGTCCCGCGCCAGCCGAATGCGGTCGATGCGAGCGTACCCAGCGGAATGCCGAGCACCATCGCGCCGGAAATCCCGAGATAGACGTTGGCGACCGCCTTGCCCGCCTTCTCGGGCCCCGCGAGTTCGCCCGCGGTCTCGCTCGCCGTCCCCCAGAACACCGGCAGCGCAAGCGCCGGCAGGAACCGTGCGAGACCCAGCACCCAGATATCAGGTGCCGCCGCGGCGAGAGCGTTGGCGCCTGCGAAGATCATGAGGATCACGACGAACAGCCGCTTGCGCTCGAAGTGCGACAGCATCGCGGTCAGGAACGGTCCTGCAAGCATCACGGTGAACGCGAACAGGGTCACGAGCTGCCCGGCGACGGTGATCGAGATGCCGAGGTCGCGCGACAGGCCCGGGAGCAGGCCGACGATGATGAACTCGGTCGTGACGATCACGAAGGCGGAGATCGCCAGCAACAGCACGGCAAGGCCATGCCCTGCGGATTTTGCACCGGGCGGCGCGGCAGCGATGGGACGAACGGGGGACGACATTGGCAAACTCCTGTAGCTGCCGTCTCTACGCGCGACGAAAAGCGACGTCCTGCGGCATGTTTTCGCGTATGGCGGGACAATAATTCCAGAATGGACGCGCATGATTCCCTCCGAACGCCTCAAGGGCATCGAAGCTTTTGTCTGTACCGCCGACGCCGGCAGCTTCACCGCGGCCGGCGTGCGGCTGAACCTGACCAACTCCGCGGTCAGCAAGAGCGTCGCGAGACTCGAGGCGCGGCTTGGTAGCCGGTTGTTCGAACGGACCACCCGCCGGTTGACGATGACCGACGTCGGCGCCGCCTTCTACGAGACCTGCGTCCGCGTGCTGGAGGATCTTGCCGATGCCGAAGCGGTGCTGGCAGCGCACCGGTCGGAGATTGTCGGGCGGCTGAAGGTCGACGTGCCGATCGCGTTCGGGCGGATGCAGGCGATGCCGCTGTTGCTCGCCTTCGCCGAACGCCATCCGAATCTACGCCCGAGCATCACCTTCACCGACCGGAAGATCGACATCGTCGAGGAGGGCATCGACGTCGCGATCCGGATCGGCGCGTCGGAGCCGTGGCCGGACAATCTCGGTCACCGCTATCTCGGCAGCGAGCGCGTCATAATCTGCGCCGCTCCGGCCTATCTCGTGCGGCGTGGGACACCGGCATCCGCGGACGATCTCGCGCGGTTCGACTGCATCCTGTACGGGCGCGGCGACGGCAGCACGATCAAGTGGCGTTTTGCCGACGGCGCTGGCGGCATCGACGAGCGCGCGATGGATGGCCGCATCGTTCTCGGCAGCGCGGAGGCCCAGGTGGGCGCGGTCAAGGCCGGGTTCGGTATCGCGCAACTCGCGACCTGGTTGATCGAGGACGAACTCGCGCGCGGCGACCTGGTCGAAGTCCTTCCCGAACTGGCGACGGCGGGGCTGCCCCTGCATCTGATCTGGCCCCGGCGCCGGCAACTGAGCCCGAAGGTTGATGCGCTGCTCGATGCGCTGACCAGCGGACTACGGATCGCATGACGGCGAGGTGAAAAGCGCGTCATCCCGCCATTTCCTGCAACTCGGGGTGGCATCGCCTGTTGGGGAAGGATGACCATCTTCAACGATCAAATCGCTATCGTCACCGGCGGCGAATCCGGGATCGGCGCCGCTTGTGCCAAGGCGCTTGGCGAGGCCGGCGCGCGCGTCGTCATCACCTATTTCAAGGACGCGCCGGCGGCGCAAGCGGTATGCGCGGCGATCGGCGGCACCGACCATGCGATCGCCGTTCAGGCCGATGTTGGCGACGAAACCGCGATCGAACACCTGTTCGCGCAGGCGGAAGCGGCGTTCGGCACGGTCACATTGCTCGTCAACTCCGCGGGCCTCAACATGAGCGGCGTCATGCTGGTGGACATGGAACTGGCGCAGTTCGACCGGGTCATCCGCTCCGACCTCTACGGCCCGTTCCTGACCTGCCGCCGCATGGTCCGCGCACTCGAAGCCAAGGGTACCAAGGGCCGCATCGTCAACATCTCTTCGATCCACGAACGGGCACCGCGACCCGGCGGCGTCGACTATGACTCCGCTAAGGGCGGCCTGTCGCAACTGACGGCGACGCTGGCGCTCGAACTCGCGCCGAAGGGCATCGCGGTCAACGGTGTCGCACCGGGCATGATCCTGACGCCGATGAACCAGTCCGCGCTCGATCATCCGCAGGAGCTCGCCGCCAAGGAGGCCGCGATCCCGTGGAAGCGCGCCGGACGGCCCGACGAGGTCGCGTCGCTGGTGACGTTCCTGCTGTCGCCCGCTGCCGATTATATCACTGGCACGACGGTGACGATCGACGGCGCGCTGTCGCTGACCGTGGCGCAGGGCGCGTGATGGTCACCTACGCGGTCGAGCAGCTCAACACCGTCGCGATCTCGGCCAATTCGGTGATCGACGGCATGGACCTGATGAGCCCGTTCGTCTGGAAGGAAGGCGACCTGTACCGGATCATGGTCCGCGGCGTTCCCCATCCGCTCGGACCGCATGATCCGACCGGGATCATCGCCCGCGGCGAAAGTCGCGACGGCCTGTCGTTCACGATGGATCCTGGACTCGCGATCACCCCCGGCCCCGGCGCGGAGGACCTGGGTGGGTGCGAGGACCCGACCGTCCTGGTGACGCCCGATCACGAATATCTGATCTACTACACCGGCGTCGATGCTGACCGCTCGCAGGGCTGCATGATCCTCGCCGCCGGCCGAGACCTGACGGCGCTGGTCAAAGAGGATCTGGTCCTCAAGGCGCCGCCGGGCGAGGGCAACATCAAGGAAGCCACGCTAATTCAGACAAGCGCTGGCGACTGGCGGCTGTTCTACGAATACGCGGCCGAAGGTGCGTCGCGGATCGGCATGGCGGGCGGCCCCACTGCAAAGGGCCCGTGGACCGTGCTGCCCGATCCATTCGGCATCCGCGAGGACAGTTGGGACAATTGGCATCTGTCGACCGGGCCGATCTGGCAGGCTGAGGGCGCCGACCCGGTGATGTTCTACAACGGCGCGACGCATGATGCGCGGTGGCGGATCGGCTGGATCAGCTTCAGTCCCGATCTCGCGCGGGTCACGGGGCGCGGGTTGGAACCGCTGCTCGTGCCGCCGCCGGCGCTTAGCCGCGAGGCGACAGATATCGCGTTCGCCGCGTCCACCGTCGGAGAGGGCGACCGTATCGCACTGTATTATTCACTCGAGGACCGCATGCTCCGGCGCGCGTTGATCGGACGTTATAGCCGCTAATTACGAAGAAAGGTCGCGGGCGACATACCGTCCGCGACCCTTGATCATCAACCGCGGGTGCGGGCGGCGGCCTTTTGCGCGCGTGCCTGCTTGGCGTAGTGATGATGTGCGGCAACGCAGCCGATGGCGGCACCGGCAACGGCATGGCCCTTACCGACGAAATGCCCACCGACGCCGCCGGCAGCAGCGCCGCGGATGCAGCCCTTCGCCAACACGGGCGACGCCGTCATCGCGAGGAGCGGAAGAGCGAGAAGGGGAATGAAGCGCATGGCGGTATCCTTGAAAGCACTGCAGGAAGACCTGAAATACCGTTCAAGCCGCCACCGTGTTCCGTGAGAAATTCGTCATGTTCTGCATGTGCGAGGTCTCGTCAAGGATGCGAACTGTCCGCCATAAGAGATTGAAGATGCGGTAGTCCTGTAACGAGCGGCGCATCCATTGATCCGGGGTACGACGCGCCGGCGTTGCATTCCGATCCGAACGAACCGAAAGCCACGAACCATGATTGCCCTGTATCTCGCGGCGTTGTCGATGACGCCCAATGCCGCTTTGAAACCGACCGGTCCCGACGCTGCGAAATGCACGGCGGGCAGTACCCATCCGGCGATGCTGGTCGTCGTCGAAGGGTTCAAGGCGCGCACCGGAACCGTTCGTGTCCGCACGTTCGGGGGATCGCCCTCGACCTATTTCGACAAGAAAAAGACGCTGTTGCGCACCGAAGTTCCGACGCCGCGCGAAGGCCGGGTAGCGATCTGCATGCCGGTCGATCGGCCGGGCGTCTATGCGGTCGACGTGCGCCACGACATCAACGCCAACGACAAGACCGACCGCAGCGACGGCGGCGGGGCGTCGGGCAATCCGCATGTCACGCTGTTCGACATGCTGTTCTCGCGCAAACCCGATCCGAAGATCGTCCAGGTGCGTGTCGGATCGGGCACGACGGTCGTACCGGTCACCCTCACCTACCTGCAAGGCGGATCGTTGCAGCCGATCCGATGATAGATCACCAGCCGATCGCGCCGCCCAGCCGGAACGTGCGCGGGCGCAGTGGCGTGTATTCGTTACGCGCCGCCAGCGCGAACGGATTGCCGCCCGCAAAGCGGTCTCCCTTCACGTCGAACACATTCTCGATGGTGGCGGTCAGCCGGATGGTATTCCGCGTCCACGTTCCGCCAAGGTGCGTGCTGCCATATTCCCCCTGTGAAACGTCGAGCGGGGCCTGCGTCCCGACGGTCGACCGGCCGACGTAGCGCCAGCCCGCGTCGACGCTGACGTGCGTATCGGCGCTGAGCGACCGTTCATAGCCGACGCTTCCCGACACCGCGAATGGCGGCGTGTTGGGCAGTCGCGCGCCGACCTGCCGGCGTAGTGCGGGGTCTGCATCGGCGACGTGGGTCTCGTTGAGGAACATAGCCATGTCGATCTTCAAGCCGGTCAGCGGCACCCAGTTGGCGCTCGCCTCAAGCCCATAGATATGGCTGTTGCCCAGATTGGTGGTGAACGGAAAGCCGGATTTGTCGACCAGATCCGCCTGGATATGCCGCCAGTCGGTCAGCGAAGCACCGATCGATGCGGAAAGCCCGCGCGGTCCATGCCGCTCCTTGCGCAGGCCGATCTCCCCGACGTGAATGGTATCGCGAACGAGATCGGTAACGCGGCCGACGCCCGGCGCCACGGTGATCCCGCCGGTCCGAAAACCCGATTGGTAGCGCGCATACGCTGCCAGCGTTGGGGTCAACAGCCAGGATACGCCGAGCGTCGGATCGAGTCGGGTCGAACTTAGTCCGCGGATGTATGTCGTCGTCTTGAGCTTGGCGATCGGGTCGCCGTCGGTGCGCTGATGCGTCAGTCGTGCACCCGCGGTGATCGTCAACGCCGGGCTGATCGCGATCCCTGCCTCGCCGAACACCGCTGCGTCGAGTGTGCGATTGGTGACGCCGACGATGTCGCGTAGCTTGTCGGGCGCACCGTATCTGCGTGCATAGGCATCGCGCGCGTGAATGAGCGCGACGCCGACCAGCCAACCCTCGCCGTTCGGCTTCGCGCGGGAGAGCCGTGTCTCGTGCGAGAACAAGCGGCTGCGTTCGTCGGTGTCATAGGCGATCAGCGCGTTCGGACGGTTGGGTCGCGATGCGTCGAACCGGCTCTCCGCATCGCGGTGGACGAACCCGGTCGCCGAGACGAGGTGCAGCCCGTCCTCCCAACGCCTGTCGACCACGACCCGCCCGAGGAAATATTGTTGGCTGAACGGCTGCGCGAGTATGGACGCGCGGGAGAGCGATCCCATTCCGCGCTCGGCATATTGCAGGTCGGGCGCGGTCAAATCCTGGATCACGACGCCGGCGTCGACCGTCCACCCGCTTGCCGGAACGACGCGGACGTCCAGGCGTCCGCCCGTCGTCGCCACGCGGTTGACGTTGCGAAGGTTGCGGCGGATGTCGTCGATATAGCCGCCTTCGACGACCCGGTAGCCGACCGCGCGTACGCCAGCGACGCCCGTCTCGATCGGTATGTTGACCATCCCGGCGATATCGCCGCCCGGATCGCCCGACTTGGTCGCGCTGACGCCGCCCGACACATTGGCCGACACCCCCGACAGATCGACCGCGTGCGGCACCAGCCTGACGATCCCCCCGATCGCGCCTGCGCCGTACAGCGTGCCCTGCGGCCCTTCGAGGACTTCGACCTGATCGACGTCGTACAGGTTCAGCCCCGGTTCGGGACCGTTATAGGCGACCGGTACTTCCCCGAAATAGACGTTGGCGGTCGATTGCGTCGGTCCGGTGAAGCTGCTGTCCGCGACCCCGCGGATGAACAGCTTGTTGCGACCCGCACCCAGCGCCGTGCTCTGCAGGATCGGCGTCGCGGCGATCGCCTCGTCCATGCCGTTCGCGGCATCGTTGCGGATGTTCACCCCGCTTGCCGGCCGCAGGATGGTGAGAGCACCGGGGAAGCGCAATCGCGACGTTGCGCGCTTGGTCGCGGTGACGGTGATTTCGGGCGACACTTCGACCGGCGGCGGCGTCAGGGGAAGTCTCGGTTTCGGTTGGCGTTCGCGTGCGACTGGTTGCCGGACGACAGCGCGACGAACGATCCTAAAACTGCCCCCGCCAAGTCTTTGCGCGGCGTACGGACTGCCTGCGAGCATCTGGTCGAGGGCTGCGGCCGCGGTCAGTCGGCCCTTTGCCCCCCCCGTCATGACCCGCGACAGACCAGGCTCCGCGCTGCCGATGTCGACACCCGCCTGTTGTGCGAGCACCGCGATCGCGCGATCGAGCGGCCCCGGCGCAACCGCGATCGCCCGCCGCTCCGCTGCATGAGCGGGCGTAGACAGCGACGGCGTAATCAGGGTGGCGGCGATGAGCGATACTGCCAAGTTGATTTTACGGACCGGCATGGCCCCCAACCAGACGCCAGCGGCCATTAACATGCTCCGCTCGAGCGCCAATCAGCGCTGCGACGCGAGGAATCAGGCTGTCGGCACCGCCCGTCACGCCGATCGATCCGGTGAACCGCGTTTCCGCCAGTCCGGGTGCGACGCGCACGACCGTACCGGTGCTGCGTTCCAATGCTGCGGCGACGAGGCGAACCGGCGTCTGCTGGAAGACCAGCCGACCTTTACGCCAGCTGCCGACGTCGTCGATCGCGATACCCGACATCCGTGGCGCGCCGCCATCGACGTGTGACAGCGCCGCACCGGCGGTCAGCATGATGCGTTCCTGTTCGGGCTGGAACATCACCGCACCCTCGGCAACCTGGACGCCGAGATGCGTGCCGACGCGAGCAACGTTGAAGACGGTGCCGACGTCCTGCAACCGCATCGTCCCCGACTGGACGACGAACGGATGCGCGATGTCGTGCGTGACCCGGAAGATCGCCTCGCCGCGTTCCAGCGTGACGAGACGCGAACTGCTGTCGTCGACCGCGAGCCTGGTGCCGCCGTTCAGGTCGATACGGCTGCCGTCGGCGAGCGTCACGCTGCGGCGAACCCCGGCCGGTGTCTCGATGATCCGCGCCGCCGTCTTTGACGGGTTTTCGAGCGGCAGCATGACCCCGACGATCGCGGCCGCCGCCAGTCCGCCGACGGTTCCCAGCATCCAGCGCCGCCGCGGTGTCGGTCGGTCGTCGTTGGCGGCAACCGGCGGTATTGCTTGCGACCAGTCTGGCGGCGACAGCGCGTCGGTCAGTTCCGCGTCCGCGACCGCCAGCGCGTCATACGCGCGTGCATGCTGTGGATCGGCCTCCAGCCAGACGGTGAACGCCGTCCATGCGCCACCATCGGCAGTCGCCAAGCGGAGGTGCCACGCGACGGCGTCGGCCGCGGCGTGTTTGCCGTAGCCCGGGCCGTAATCGCCGTCCTTGCCCCACTCATCGACCATCGCGCTGGTCCTCCTCATGAGTGAGACGTCCTGCCTGCGGG
>Ga0308164_10003493_pt1 | contig 14120 bp, 12 predicted proteins | sample PhyTR2_FD_201031 | JGI IMG/M metagenome (GOLD analysis project Ga0308164, IMG submission 201031) | Phyllosphere microbial communities from UC Gill Tract Community Farm, Albany, California, United States - DLSLT.R2 | ecosystem: Host-associated > Plants > Phyllosphere > Unclassified | place: USA... | reverse complement strand
GGGGGGGAGTCATGACGAACGTACGTCGGCCGTTGCTCGCAAGCGTGGCTCTGGCCGCTCTCGGCATCGCGCATCCGGCTTGCGCGCAGGGGCAAGGCTCTGCGGCAACCGTGCCGCCGGTGGCGGCAGACGCGGCCACGAAAACAGCCGTTTCACAGGACGCAGTTGCTCCGCAGGCCACAGAGGCCGTTAGCAACATCGATCCGGCCGATATCATCGTCACGGCACGGCGGCGGGCAGAGCGGTTGCAGGACGTGCCTCTCTCGGTAACTGCGATAGACGCTGCTATGATCGAACGTCAGGCGGTGCTGCGCACGGAGGACCTCCAGCTGACCACGCCGACGCTTCGCGTCGTCCCGCAATCAAACGGCCGCAATTCGCCGGTGTTCGAGCTTCGGGGCATTAATACGTTCGACGTGCTGGCAACGCAGGATCCAGCTGTCGCGGTCTACCGGAACGAAGTCTATCTGGCGCGTCCTATTGGCGTAAACCAGCCTCTCGTCGATATAGAGAGCGTCCAGGTCCTGCTCGGTCCGCAAGGGACGCTTTTCGGGCGTAACTCGACAGCGGGGGCGGTCCTGTTCACGACCAAGAAACCGACAGATATCGTCGAGGGCGAAGTTGGCGCCACCATTGGCAACTATGGTCGCTTCGACTATGAGGGCGTATTAAATCTGCCGGTAACGGGAGATTTTGCACTTCGCTTCGTTGGAACCAGAGTGAAGCGCAATGGCTATACTCGCGATATCGTCACGGGTCGCGACTACGATGATGAGGATTCCTGGTCAGGTCGGGTCAGCGCCCGGTTTAAGAGCAGCACTTTCGAGAACAACCTCGTGGTCGACTATTTCAACGCCAACGAGAACGGCACCACAACGATCCTGGACAGCGCCCGTCCGGGAGTGGGAGCGTCGCTTATCTACCCAAGCTACCAGTCTTACCTGGCCGCCCAGAAGGCGCGAGGCCCACGTCGCGTGGCCTATGATTTTACACCCTTTAATCGAGCAAAGGCGTGGGGTCTCTCCAATGTCACAACACTGGCGGTGAACGATGCCATCACGCTGAAGAACATCGCCGGTTATCGCTGGTCCGACGCGACCAACGCCTTTGACGGCGATTCGTCGCCGTTCCAGTCCTTGGGAACTCGCGTCCGGAACTATGGCCATCAGTATAGTGACGAGCTGCAGGCTCAAGGCAGCTTGTTCGGCAAGCAGCTTGATTATATCGTTGGAGCTTATTTCTTCACCGAGGATGCGTCTTACAACGCCGGGTCTCAACAGCGGACCTCCATCGCTGTACCGTTGCGGCGCTCAGTAACGAATACGCATGCGACGAACGAGAGCGAGTCCCTGTTTGCGCAGGTGACCTACCGGCCTAATTTCTTTCGGGGCTTCAGCATTACCGGCGGGATTCGTCATACGTGGGACCAGCGGTATGTCAGTTATGATAGCCCGACGCTCGGTCTGGTGAGCGATCCCAATCCGCCATGCTCGTTGGCCTTCATCCCCGCCGGGCAGCCCTGCTATTTCTCCAACCGGACAAACTTTTCCCAACCGTCTTGGACGATCGGGGCCGATTATAAGCTGGACCGGGACAAGCTGATCTACATCGTCAGCCGTCGTGGATATCGTTCGGGTGGCTTTAACTCGCGTGTGCAGACGATCGGCCAGACCATTCCGTTCAACCCGGAAACTGTCACCGACGTCGAGGTCGGGTTCAAGGCGGATTGGCACTTGGGCGGGTCGGCGCGCCTGCGGACCAACATCGCCGTCTACCAGAACAACTATGATGACATTCAACGCAACGTCGGCATCATCTACCAGGGTGTATCAACAACGACCATCGTCAACGCAGCCAAAGCGAAGATCCGCGGTTTCGAACTGAATGTCGGTCTTCGCCCAATCCGGGGACTCGAACTGAACGGCTTCTGGGGCTATGTTGATGCAGTACACAAGGAGTTCTCCACGGTCGTGAGTGGAACTCCAACGGTGCTGCGCGACGTTCCATTCGGCGTGCCGAGTAACACCTATGGCATCAATGGCACGGTGACGCCGATGGATGGTGCGAACGGCGTGATCTCGCTGACGGGCACGGTGAGCTACGTAGGCGGGGGAGCATCGACCCAAGGTCTACCCTTCCTTGAACCCGAGGGCTTTTACCCCGGCTACACGGTCGCCAACATGGTGGTGGACTGGAAGAAGATCTTCGGTAGCTCCATCTCGGCGCAAATCTGGGTGCGCAACCTGCTCGACAAGGATTACGTGGTCAGTTCGCAGTCTTTGCAGGCTCAATATGGTTTCACAGCGAAGACCTATGGCGCACCACGCATGGTCGGCGCTTTACTGAAGTACGAGTTCGGACGCTGAACCGGGCTCGGGAGCGTAAATGCTCACGGGGGTGGCACGTGGTGACGTGACCAGGCGACGGCGAACTTACCATCGTCAAGGTCGAGCACTTCCGCGAGTGTAGATTTGCCTCTCAGGCGGGTAGTCCCGGTGACAGAGCGGTATCTGGCGTAAATCTGGGCGCCCCAGTCCGAGCGGAAGCTAATGGTCACCTTGCGGAACACGACCGAGGGACGGATCTCGCGCTCGGAAATGTTGTTGGTGGCGGGCACGTCACGATTGCTGAGGAAGACGAAGAACTTCGTCCGCCAAGCTTTGACCTACTTGAGCAGAGCCTTGCCCGCAAGGTGCGCGACAGGCGCATGCATCAGCCGGGAAACTTTGAGATCGGCTTTTACAGCGTAACTCACCAAAGTACTGTCCTTGAGATTACATGAGCGAGGCTTGATGCGCTCCGGCCAGCTCCTGCTGGCCGGCATAGCGGTCGGACACCCAGACGTCGGGTCGGTGATCTCCGAGCACTTCTGCGACGACACGGCGTGCCCGGCTCTGCGCAACCTTGTGCAGCACCGTCTGGTCCGAGATGAACACCCACTGGCATTGGATCATGCTGTTGGTCCGCGTTGTCATCTCGTCCGCGGCGATGATCCGCGCGTTGCGCAGCTTCTCGCGATCGCGCTCGTCGCGGTGGCCATGTCCTGACCCATGCGCCTAAAGATGTTGGCGATAGCTCCTTCGGAGATGGTCAGCCGAACATCTCGGCTGCAAGCCGCGGCAGACGCTCGAACCTGACATGATGGCTGTGGTGCAGGTAGGCCAGCAGCGAGCGGATGCTTGGCCCGAACCGCATGCCGGGCTGCATCCCTGCCGGGGCCTCGGCGCGGTAGCGGCGACCACAGCCTGCGTATTCTGACACGAAGCCGGCCACCGTACCGCTTTGAAGCCGGCCAGCGTTCCGATCTCATGTCGGCCATTTGAGGCGGTCATACAGCTCGTAATGTTAGGTCTCGCGATACTGCGTTCAGGTCAAGCGTCGAGTATGGAAGCGCGTCGTTTGTGAAGGCTCTCGCCGGTGAGATCGATGCTGTAGGCGTTGTGAACCACGCGATCCAAGATCGCGTCGGCCAGCGTTGAATTTCTGATGATTCGTACCAGCGGTCCACGAGAATTTGGCTGGTTATGAGGATGGAGCCGCGGTCGTAGCGATCTTCGACGATCTCGAGCAGGTCTCGGCAGCGATCGGCTCTGAGCGTTTCTGGTCCCCAATCGTCAATGATGAGCAGCTTGGCGCGCGACAACGCGCGCAGCATTCTGGGATAGCGGCCGTTACTCCTGCCGAGCGTCAGCATAGCGAACAGCTAAGACGCGCGACGATAAACGACTGAGAGATCATCACGGCAGGCCTTCTGGCCAAGCGCAGGCGAGGAAGCTCTTGCCCACGCCGCAAGGCCCGGTGATAAGCACATTGCGGTTCGCGCGGATGCAGCCGAGGTCGCGGGCCGCGTGGTAGTCGCCGTCCTCGATGCTGGCTGCCGATTCCGATGATCGCGCGCAGCGTTCTGATTTGATCGCGATCAGTGGCGGTTACCCGGTCGACATGGATTTGGTGTCAGTTTCGTGAGGCAGGGTCAATCGCCGATGGACGCTTTGGTGCGCCACAGGCTTTCGCCCTCGAGTTCGACGCGGTGAGCGTTGAGGGAGGCGGTCGAGGATCGCGGCGGCGTAGGTGGAATCGCCGATGGCATAATGCCACGACGCGGTCGGAAGCTGGCTGGTGACGATGGTCGACTTGCGGCCGTACCGATCTTACAGGATTTCGAGCAGATCATGCCTGGCTTGTGCATCCCGGGGCTGAAGACCCCAATCGTCCAGGATGAGCAGTTCGACGCTGGCGAGGCTCTTGAGCCTGCTGGCGATGCGGCCGTCGCCGCGTGCCAGGGCATGCGGCCGTCCTCTAGCTCGCGCTGCGGAGGTGCTGGTTCGCGAGGTAATTAATCGCTTCAACATTGCACGCGCGATGCATGCCACGGATTTCGCAGTCTGTGCCCGCGCTGCAGTGCTTAGTTGTTGGTGACATACCTTGCCCGATGTCATGTTCCCCATACGGTTTTTGGGTCGTTTACCTGCTTTCCGCAGTGGCAAGTGTTCCGGCTGCCGTGACCCGCGTCGCAACGCAGGGGCTCCATCGCCTTCGCTTGGGGAAGCTGCGCGTCTTAAGCTGCGGCGCGTCGAAGCAGGGCACGAGCCCGGATGAAAAAGAAGACTCCCGCGACCCCGAACACGTAGCTTGATGCGGCACCCATCGCCAGCGCATTCGGACCAAGGTGCTTCAAACGGTCGCTTACGTAGCCCACAAACATCCCGCCGCCGGTCACGGATAGCAAGTTGAAGCTGACCAGCAGCACCGAGACAGTCGTTGCGCGCATGGCGGGAGGGGACAGAGTGGACACCAGACTGTATCCGGTGCCAAAAAAGAACTGCCCAAAGAACGCACTGGCAGCCAACAGGATCACCGCCCCAGTCAGGCTGCTCGCCAGCGAGAAGCCGGCAATACCGCTGGTGGTCGACAACACTACACCGACGATCACCACCGTCAGCTTCTTGCTCGCGTCGTCACCCGCCAACCGATCGGCTAGAGCACCGCCCGTCGCCGCGCCAAGCGCTCCCAAGCCGCCGACGACGATGGCCGCTACGAAACCGGCTTGACGCAGATCGAGACCGAAACTGCGGATCAGGAAGCTTGGCGTCCAACTCGATAGTGTAGATATCACCGCGACACAGCATACCATCGCGGTCCAAAGATTACGCAAGACCGGATCACGCCAGGTATTGGTCACGGCAGCCAGGAACGGCGGGCGCGAGGTCGAGCCATCTTTGACGTCGAACTGTCCTCGCACGGGTTCACGCAGGGTGAGTGCCATTAGGAGCGCGAGCAACAGGCCCGGGGCGCCGGCAATGAAGAAGGCAGCCCGCCAACCATGCGACTGGGCCACGGCTCCACCCAACACAAGCGCTAGGCAGACGCCTAAGGGCGCACCAAGGCTGAAAGCGCCCATCGCCGTTGCCCGCTTGCGCGGCGGAAAGGTGTCGCTGATCAGCGACAGAGAGACCGGGGTAAATCCCGCTTCGAACAGCCCGACGAGCACCCTGGAGAGGAACAGCAGCAGCACGGTCGTGGCGAACCCAGACAGTCCGGTCGCGAGGCTCCAGCCAACCAGGACCACAATGAGCATGCGCACTCGGCTTACCCGGTCCGCCAGTAGTCCCAGCGGGATGCAGGCGACCGCAACCGGGAGCGAACCAGCCAGCCCGACCAGCAGGCTGATCTGGAAGTCAGAAAGGAGGAACTCCTTCTTGATCGGCTCGATCAGGATCGACACGATATTCTTGTCGAGGTTGTACACCCCGTATCCGCAGATCGACAGAAGTAGCATATAGGCAGAATAATACCTGCCCTTTTCTCTTCCGGCCTTCGGCTCCTGCAAACTCGACATGTCCTCTCCCGCGCGCGTTGAGCGTCGCCTCAGCAGTAGGGAAAGACTCTGGCTGTTGCAACTTCGCTATATACGTTACCCTCGTTTGACGCGGAGTGAGCAGGGGGAGAACATGAGCGTCGGCGAACACAGCCGTCAAAACGATGCAGTTACTGGCCAACATAGTCTCTGAGCCGCTCGGCATTGGCGACCGCCCATTTGTGGAAAGGTGTGAGCCGGAGCCCGTATCGCTCGGCATGGCGCGGCCGGGCGGGATAGCCCTCGCCATTGAGTAGCCTGTAAGTATGTAATAGCGCAGGCGACTGGCCGCGACGAAGAACCTCATCGATGCCGATTGACTCCCAACTGACTGGCCTTTCGGTGGCTGCCGACAGGGCCTGGGCGATCTCGCCCATTGTCAGCCGATCGCCCGCCATCTCGATCTCGGCCTCCGCAAAGCTGGCGGGATCGGTGAGCGCAGCCAGCGTTGCCGTTGCGAGGTCGTCCGCCGCGATGAGCGCGATCTTGCGCTCGGGGGCTACCGCCATGGCGATATGGCCATTGGCCAGCGCCGCAAACAGGACGTTTGCTTTGGGTGGAAGGAAATCTTCCATAATGATCGTGGGCTTCACTATGGTGTAGTATTTGAAACCGGCTTCACGGAACGCTCGCTCGGCGTACTCCTTGTTGTTCCAGTAATTGATGTCGGGCTCCGGGTAGAGATTCTCGCCTCGCGCGCGCCACCCGGTGCCCGACACCGAACTGTAGACTGCCTGTCGAACACCGGCACGAACCGCGATGCTCGCCAAACAACGAGCGCGTTCCATCTCATCCGTTGTTCCGCGGGCCGCCGGGAGCGCAGCGAAGAGCGCCGAGACACCTGTGCAGGCCCGCGTCAGGGTGTCACCGCTGTCCAAGTCGCCGAGGACTGGCTCGACACCCAGTGCGGCCAAGGCGCCGGCGGCGGCAGACGTCGCATCGCGGACCAACGCTCGAACCGGAAAGCCGGCTGCAAGCAGCGCATGAGTGACCTTGCCCCCTTGCGTGCCCGTGGCGCCGATGACCAGAACGGTACCTCGCTTGCTCATTGCGCTCCTAGCGGGTGGGCCTCGCCCCGATCTGGCCAGTCCAGTTGAGGTGGTCGAGACCAGATCAGCAAACGAGGGACGTGGACTCTAGATGGCTCGCTGGTGAGAAAGGTAGTGTTCCGGCGTGAGATCCGAGACCATGCCGATGACCCGCTCCCAGATGCGTTCACCTGCACCTGGATTGGTGAAGACGTACGACCGATCCAACTCGACTCCTTCGACGATCATTCGCGCGACATCGCTCGGCTCCAACGGAGGAGCTTTGGCGGCATCCACCGGTGGGCGCGGGGCCTCAACGGTAACGCCGTGCTGTGATGTGCGGCCGGCACCATCCCGCAGTGGCGTCCGAACCTGACCAGTGCAGACCACGGTGACGCCCACATCCACGCCGGCTGCCTGCAGATCGGATTGGAGGCTGTTGGATAGTGCTACCACGGCGTGCTTGGTCGCATTGTAGGCGCTGTTATGCGGAACGATCGTGACGCCGGTCATGGATGCAACATTAACCATGTGGCCACTACCTTGTTCGACCAGCAGGGGAGCAAAGGCGCGCATTCCGTAGAACACGCCGTCCTGGTTGACGGAACACAGCCACTTCCAGCCCTCCGGGTCCACCTCCCAAAGCGGACCGAACGGCAGCTTTACGCCCGCATTGTTGCATACGAAATCTATACGACCGAAACGCGCCAAGACTCGATCGCGCGCGCGCTCAAAATCGGCAAACGATCTGACGTCCGTCCTGACAGCCAGGACATCGCCGCCCGCCTGGGCAAGGCGGCGGCAGTTCGCCTCCAGCGGTTCCGCCTCGATATCGAGCATCGCTACCGACAAGCCCCGCCGTAACAGCGCCTCAACCAAGGCCAGTCCGATGCCGGAGGCTGCCCCCGTGATTACCGCAATCTGTTTTTCGCGCAACTTCATTGTTCACCTCCGCGCTTCTGCTGACACTAAGATAAGCTGTTACTTGCAACGTCTAGACCAACATGGCGAAAGGGGTTCGCTGGGGCCCCGCAGGCTACCGACAATTAAGGATCGTCGTACCAACGATTATCGCGCGGAGCCCAGACAGCTATGTTGACAAGGATCCCTGAAACCATTGACTTGGTTAGTCAAGTTAGCTTTTGTGAGCCGTACCGTGAATTCGGGCGCGCAGTTGATCGGCGACTCGCGCGTTGCTGGTCGGGTAATCGTTGAAAGGAGGTCGGTTACGCATGGCACAGATCTGGCACATGGGCTTGACCGTCGCGAACTTCGACGCGTCCCTCGCTTATTATCGCGATGTAGCGCGAATGACGGTGACGGAAACACTGCACCGCCGCAGCAGGGCGACCGACGTTCTTCTAGGACGAAAGCCAGGATCCACCGAGCTGAAGGTCGCCTACCTTCAGGCAGGGTCGCTCGTCCTGCAACTGATGCACTACGTTGTCGGCGGCGGCGAGCCGATACAGCCCGGCCATAACCGCCCCGGCAGCCCGCACCTTTGCTTTTATGTCGAGGACGTGCGCGCGACCTTCGACCGCATCAGGGCGCGAGGAGATGTAACAATCATTGGTGAGATCACCCAGGTCGCAGCGACGATGCTAAGCTTCTACACGCTTGATCCCGATCGTATGCCCGTCGAGTTCCTTCAGGTGACGCCGCCGGTGCCGGACTGGCAGGGCTCGGAAGACGTGCAAGACGGCGAGGCAACGTAGCCGCGATGTTCGGCAGGCTGAAGATCTTGCCGTTGGCAGCCGATATGCCGGCATTGAAGTGAGCCGCAGATCGCCCGAAGGACCGAGATAAGCGCGAGCGGTTGATCGACCATGACATGGTGATGGCAGTCGGGAATGCCTACGAACAAGGCATTGGAGGCCTAGGCCTTTTGCTCCGCTACCACCTCGGTAGTGACGATCCGCGACTGTTCGGCATGAAAGAAGGCGAGCGGGCATGCAGTGGTCGCGATCGCCGGCCATGCGCTGACAAATTCCATCTTGATCAACAATTGCGGGTCGAAGCTCCACGTCCAACTCGGCCCTTCGACGGCCGGGTTCGATACCGCGCGGAGCGAATGCGCGCGATCCAGTCGAGCAAAGAGTTGCGGGACGGCGGCGGCAGCAGCCGGAAACGCGCGATCGGTTCCTCCGGGCTGGCGCAGATGCGGTGTGGCGCGGTGCGCAGCGTTGGTCGAAACCGTCCTTCGGATCGCACGCCGGCATCGACGAGCACGGCGGGGCGGAGGCGCTCGCCGGCGGCAGTCACCACGTGCAGAAGCGCCGTTCCTCTCAGCGAGTGTGCCACAAACACCGGCTTCTCGGCAGCGTCGAACAGGCCCTGACTTTCAGCAACAGCCAACGCCTCGGCCGCATAGCTGTGCGCTGAATAGCGATCCCGCCAGTCCGATCGACCCATACCCGACCGCAACAGCGCGACGAATGGTGCGTGTCGGCGAGGAAAGGAGCGACAATGCTCCACTAGTCGGCGTTCGCCCCGTAGCCGTGCAACAGAAGAACGCCGGGCGCGGTGCGGTTGCCTTAAGACAACACCTCGATCGCAGCGCCGTCCACCATTACGCGAGATCGACGGGTTCCAGGGCAACCGCTTAGGCGAACCACTCCGGCTGTACGGGCGAGCGCCCGCCAAACAACAGCAGCGGCCGCTCTTCATCAACGATGAACGCGACCATGGTCCGGGTGCTCACGCAGTGTCGATCTCCATGTCGGCCTCCGTATGCCTTGCCGTCGACCCGCGGTTGCGCTGCGACGAATTTGACCGCGCACGAGAGGTTTCTGGACAGGAGCTTGGGAGGATCGTCCGGAAACGCGCAACAGTCACAATGTCGCAGCGTCGGCCCGCACCCAATAGCCGATCAGCCAGCGTGCGGCGAGGGCCGGGAGCGGCGCCCCTTCGATCTCTACCTGAACATCATAGGCGACGGTTGCAAAGCCCGGACGATCCTCGACCACGTTGTCGATGCCGACAAGCGCGCGGATGCGGGCACCCACCGACACCGGCGCAAGGAAGCGCACCTTGTCGTAGCCGTAATTGACGCCCATGCGCGCGTCCGAAACGCGGGGCATGGCGCTCCTGAGCAGATAGGGCAGGACAGACAGCGTCAGCAGGCCGTGCGCGATCGTGCCGCCGAACCGTGTCGCGGCAGCACGCTGGGGGTCGACGTGGATGAACGCATCGTCTCCGGTCGCCTCAGCGAACGTGTCAATACGCGGCTGATCGATCGTCATCCATTCGGACGGCCGCGGCGCCTGCCTGATCATCGCCCGGAACTCAGCCAGCGTCGCACCGATGCGAGGGAGAGTCGGCTCAGACAACGCCGCTGCTCCGCAAGGCGACGATCTCGTCCGCATCATACCCGATTTCGGCGAGCACCGCGTCGGAATGCTGGCCGATCGTCGGCGGAGCCTGGTAGCGATCCACCGGCGTACCGGACAGCCGCATGGGACTGGCCACCAGCGGCACCGAGCCGACAGTCGGATGCGGCACATCGAAATGCAGGCCACGATGGACGACCTGCGGATCCTCCACTACCTCGTTGGCGCGGTAGATCGGCGAGGCGACCACCCCGCGCGCGGTGAGTTCGGCGAACAGCGTCTGTGTCGGCCAGCGGGCGATCTGCTGTTCCAGCATTGGGCTCAGCACATCCTGATGCGCAACGCGATCCTTGCGTACCGAGAACCGCGGATCCTCCTTGAGCTCCGGCAGTCCCAGCGCGTCGCACAGCCTGCGGTAATCGGGTTCGGCGCCGGCCTGGATGTTGAGAAAGCCGTCCGCGGTGCGGAACACCTGCGCGGGGGCGGAGCCGGGCGAGCGGGTGCCCAGCCGTTCCGGAATCTTGCCCTCCAGCGTCCATTCGACGGTGCGCGGTGCCATCGCGGCGACGCCGACGTCGAGCAACGCCATGTCGATATACTGGCCGCCGCCGCCGCCATCGCGGTGGCGCAGCGCGGCGAGGATCGCGATCGCGGCATACAGCCCGGTCATCTCGTCGATGATAAACACGCCCACACGTTGCGGCTCTCCGTCCGGATCGCCGGTCACCGCCATCATCCCGCTCATCCCCTGAAACACCGCGTCATAGCCGGGGCGCCTAGCATAAGGTCCGTCCTGGCCAAAACCAGTGATCGAGCAATAAACAAGGTCGGGCTTGACCGCACGCAGCCCCTCATAGTCGAGACCGTAGCGCGCAAGGTCCCCCACCTTGTAGTTCTCGATGACCACGTCTGATTTCGCGGCAAGGCGGCGCACGACGTCCTGCCCCTGCGCGCTTGCGATATCGACGGTCAGCGACCGCTTGTTGCGGTTGGAGCAAAGGTAATGGCCCGATTCGGACGTCTGGTTGCCATTGGCATCGCGCGCGAACGACGGTCCATAGGAGCGCAGATCGTCACCGCGGCCCGGACGCTCTACCTTGACCACGTCAGCGCCCAGATCTGCGAGCGTCTGGCCGCACCACGGTGCGGACACGATCCGCCCTAGTTCGAGGACACGAATGCCTTTCAGCGACGTCGACATAGCATCAATCTCCTGCGTTCCGCCTATGCCGGGGCGTCAATACTGGCTGGCCGGAACCTCGATCACTAGCCCGTCGACGTCGTCGGTGACGAGCAACTGGCAGGTCAGCCGGCTGGTTGGCCGCACCTCAAGCGCGCATTCGATCATGATCCGCTCCTCGTCACTGGGCGGCGGGAGCTTGTCGGCCCAATCGGGACCGACATAGGCGTGGCACGTCGCGCAGCTCAGGCAGCCGCCGCATTCCGCGGCGATACCCTCCACGCCATTGTCGATGCCGGCGCGCATCACTGAGTCGCCGACATTGGCCTCAACCGTCTTTCGAGTGCCGTTTACTTCGATAAAAGTGATTTGCACCATCGCGCCTTGCTCTCCCTGCGCGCAGGTCTTGTCGCGACCGACCGCTGTTGCGTCCCAACCGCTTTCGCAGTAGCGCCCCAAATAGTCAACTTGTATATCTAGGTCGAACTGGGGATCAGAATGGCGATGAACTTCCTGCCCGATGCAGAGGACACGGTCTACCGTGATCGCTTTCGCGCGATGGCCGACCGCTATGGCTGGGCCGAGATGAAGGCGCTGCGCGAGGAGATCGAGAGCCTCGATGTAGAGCGGTATTCCCCTGCGTTCCACGCGGGCATGGCCCAGGAGGGTTTGGTCGGGCTGACTTGGCCCGAACCCTATGGCAAGTCGGCGCGGGTCGACCAGCAGTTGCTGATGGCCGAGGATCTGGAATGCCAGGGCTTTCCCGGCTACGGCCTGACGACGAACCAGCGCGGCGGCGGCATGCTGCTGCGCTCTGCCGCGCCCGAACAGATTGCCGAGCATCTGCCGCACGTCGTCGATGGCAGCTGGACCTATTGTCAGGGACTGTCCGAGCCGGGCGCCGGCAGCGATCTGCTGTCGCTCAAGACTCGGGCGGTGCGCGATGGTGACGAATACGTCGTCAACGGTGCCAAGTTGTGGACGTCGTCCGCGCATATCTCCACCTGGTGCAGCCTGCTGGTGCGCACCGATCCCGAGCAGGTGCGCCATCGCGGCCTCTCGCTGCTTCTGGTCGATCTGAAGTTGCCCGGAGTCACCATCCAGCCAGTGCGCGTGATGGGCGGCTGGCGGGTCAATGCGGTGTTCTACGACAATGTTCGCGTTCCGGTCGCCAACCTCATCGGCACGGAGGGCGAGGGCTGGAACGTTATCACCGGCAATCTCGACGAAGAACGCGCGATGAGCTTCGGCGGAACGGAAACCCGGCTGCTGTGCGCGCGGCTCATCCACCGGCTCGCCGGACTCGCGGACACGCTGTCGGAAGCGGACTTGGAAACGTTAGGCCGTTTCGTCATGGAACTGGAGGCCGACCGGCTGCTGTACCTGCGCGTCGGCTTGGCCGCTTCGCGGGGCGAAGACACGTCCGGCACGGGGCCGATGAGCAAGGTTTACGGCTCCGAGCTAGCGCAGCGCTTCGTTGAATGGGCATGCGACCTGCTGGGACACGAGACGCTGTTCTCCGAAGCGGAGAACGTGCTTGCCGCCGATCTGGAACAGCAACTCCGTGTCGCCACCGTGCTGACTGTCATCGGCGGTACCAGCGAGGTGCAGAACAACATTGTGGCGACCCGCTACCTCGACCTGCCAAGGAGCAACTGATGCTGGACGAACGCTGGAGCGACGATGTCGAGGCTATCGGCGACGCATTGCGCGGCCTGCTGGACGGCGAATGTTTGCCGGAAACGGTCCGCACTGCAGAGGCGCGCGAGAACGGTCGCGATCTCGCGCTCGAAAAGCAGTTGGACGAATTCGGACTGGGCGCGCTGGAGGGCGATCCTGACCTGTTCGCGCGGATCGCCTTTGAATTGGGTCGTGCGCTGGCACCTACCGCGCATGTCGAGACGATGCCGGTACAGGCGTTGCTCGCACGTGCGGACACGGCGGTGGGTTTCGACGGGCTGGTTCCTGCTGGCGTTGGGTCGGTCGCACTGATGCGTGGGGACTCGGTGGTGATCGCACCGTTGAAAGGGACGCCCCGCCGCACTGCTGCAGGCGACCTGGTGGTGGCTCCGTTGCCGCTCGCCGGCAATGCGGGCGAGGTTGTCGGTGATCTGGCGTTGGTCGATCGCCTCCGCCGCTATCTTGCGTTGGTCGAGTCCGCGCGGCTGACTGGTGCGGCGCAGGCGCTGCTGCGCTACGGCGTGAACTATGTGCGCGACCGCGAACAATTCGGGCGCAGCATTGCTACGTATCAGGGCGTCTCGCATCGACTGTCGCGCGCGGCAGCGGAAGCGGACGCCGCTGAACTGCTAGTCCGCAAGGCGGCGTTCACGGCCACAGGCGCGGCGGGGGGCGATGGCGCGCCGCCCGCGCCGTTCGCGATCATGGCCCGTGCCAAGGCGGTGGAGGCGGCACGCTTCGTCGCGACCAACGTCCATCAGGTGTTCGGCGGCAATGGCTTCGCGATGGAGTATGACGTCCAGCTCTACAGCCGCCGCATTCGCAACTGGAGCGGGCGCGGCGTTCGCACCGGCTCGCAACTGGCCGACCTCGGCCGCATGGTCCTGGATGCCCCACGCCGAGATGCCATTGCCGGCCTGTGGCATTATGAACAGGGTATCACGGTGCCACGCTGGGCGCGCGAGGCAGACGCTGTGAACGGCTGACCCTGCCCCGCATGAGGATGCCGTCCTGATGTTATTCCGTGTGGACGGTCATCGAAATAA
>Ga0308164_10003491_pt1 | contig 14129 bp, 11 predicted proteins | sample PhyTR2_FD_201031 | JGI IMG/M metagenome (GOLD analysis project Ga0308164, IMG submission 201031) | Phyllosphere microbial communities from UC Gill Tract Community Farm, Albany, California, United States - DLSLT.R2 | ecosystem: Host-associated > Plants > Phyllosphere > Unclassified | place: USA... | reverse complement strand
GTCGCACCATTCCCATCCATCACATCTGGCGCAGCTTCTCGATCCGCGACCGCCTGGCGCGCGAATATGGCGATGCCCGCAACCATGCGCTGTGGCGCTTCGGCCGTGGCGGGCTCGGCTCGCCGAGCCTGATGCCCCAGGCCTTCGACACCATGGACCAGTGGCTCACCACGATCGAGGCCGACACCAGCAGCCGCGGCATCGAGGACAAGGTGCGCGCGGCGCGACCGGCTGGCGCGCAGAACTTCTGCCTGCTGTCGAGCGACGTGGCGCAGTCGACGCGCGTGACCGATGCGGCCGCGTGCGATGCCGATCCGTTCCTGAAGGCATCGTCCTCGCCGCGCCAGGTGGCTGGCGGGCCGCTGTCGGAGAACATCCTGAAGTGCCAGCTGCGCCCGCTCGACGCCAGCGACTACGGCGGCCGGCTCGATGCGACGCAGCTCGCACGCCTGCAGGCGGTGTTCCCTGGCGGCGTGTGCGACTGGAGCAAGCCCGGCGTCGGCCAGCAGGCGGCGGTGGGTCCGTTGGGCTTCAGCGCCGGCCCGGGCGGCCGGATGTCGCGCTAGGTCCGCGCAGCGGCTCTCGCGACGCGATCCGACTGGAACCTGCGCGACAGGGGATGCTGGAAATCCCGGAGGCCCGGCGCGGCTCGACGTCGCAGACTGACGCCCGTCCCGGCCATGCGTACTGGTTGCCGGGTCCGACGGGCCCCAGCAGCCACGTTTCCGTACATCCTCTTCAGGAGACAGTTTCCATGCATTCCCACGATTCGACGGCCTTCGCGCCGCGCGGCAGCCGTTGGCTGCCGGTCGCTCTGGCCGCGGCCGCGCTCGCGGCCTGCGGCGGCAGCGGCGATGACGACAACACCAACACGGGCGGGACCGGCGGGGCGTCCGTCAGCCGGCTGGAGATCCGCACGTTGTCGGCGCGCGCCGACTGGGTCACCGATGGCGATGCGCTGGTCGAGCTGGTGCTGCCACCGGGCGTGGGCGCGACCGGCCTGGCGGTGGATGTCGACGGGCGCGATGTCACCAGCGCCTTCACCACCCGCGCCGATGGCCGCACGCTGGGCCTGGTCACGGGCCTGAAGAGCGGCGCCAACGTGCTCAACGCGCGCACCGCCATCGCCGCGGCGAGCCTGACGATCACCAACACCGGGCGCAACCTGCCGGTGTTCTCCGGCGCGCAGGTCACGCCGTTCTACTGCGCCACGCCGGTGCCCCGGGGCGCCACGGCCGGCGCGCCGGCGAGCAATGCCAGCGGCCTGGCGACAGCGGCCACCGACGCGCAGTGCACGACGCCCAGCGAGTTCAAGCTGTACTACCGCACCACCACCGCCGGGTGCTCGTTCGCGCTTCCTGACCCGAGTCCCAACGTCACCTACACCGACGTCGCGCCGACGACCACGGCGCCGGCGCCGGCCAATCCCTGCTTCAAGCCCTATGTCGCCGGCGCGGCGGCCCCGGCCGACCTGGCCACCACCACCACCGATGGCGGCGTCAGCGTGCCCTACATCGTGCGCGTGGAGCGCGGGGTGATGAATCGCGGCATCTACGACCTGGTGGTGCTGCACGATCCGGCCAAGGCCTGGACGCCGACGGCGCCGCAGCCGCAGTGGAACGGCAAGGTCTACTACCAGTTCGGCTCCAGCACGGGCCAGCCCCGGCGCCAGATCCGTCCGCAGAGCGCCTGGCCGTCGTTCGACGCCCAGCTCGCGCGCGGCTACCTGGTGGCGGCCAACAGCATGACCGATTCGGCCATCAACTCCAACCGGGTGCTGATGACCGAGACCGTCGGCCGCATGAAGGAGCGCATCGTCGACGGCTACGGGCCGATCAAGTTCACGATGGGCGCCGGCTGCTCGGGCGGATCGATCAACTCGCACATGAGTGCTTCCATCTCGCCCGGCCTGCTCGACGGCGTGACCATCTCGTGCGCCTATCCGGATTCGGAGACCACCGCCATCGAGGTCGGCGACTGCGTGCAGCTGGTCGAGGCCTACCGCAAGCCGGCCTGGCTCAATCTGATGAGCGCCAATGGCGTCACGCCCGCCGTCGAGGCGGCCAAGAAGGCCGCCATCAACGGCCACCCCGACCAGACCGCGTGCCATGGCTGGTACAACGCCTTCGGCAGCAACGCCAAGGCCGGCAACTACGTGCAGAAGCTGGTGCTCTCGCCCGATGGCGCGCTGGTCGCGCCCGGCACCCTGGTCAACAACTGCCAGATGCCTGCCGCCCTGGTCTACGACCCGGTCACCAATCCCGGTGGCGCGCGCTGCAATGCCTGGGACTGGGCGGCGCCGATCTTCGGCAAGGCCGCCGATGGCATCCGCGCCAACGAGACGCGCGACAACGTCGGCGTGCAGTACGGCCTGAAGGCGCTGCTGGCCGGCAGCATCACGCCCGAGGAGTTCGTCGTCGTCAACGAGATCGCCGGTGGCGCCGACCACGACACCAACCCGCAGACCGCGCGCACGCTGGCCGACACGCCGGCGCTCTCGGTGGCCTATCGCGCCGGCATCGTCATGAGCGGCCGCAACCTGGCCAAGACGGCGGTGATCGACATGCGTGGCTGGGACGACTCCGGCCTGATCCTGCAGCCGGGCACCACCGCGCGCAGCACCATCCCGATCCACTACGTGTGGCGCAGCTTCTCCATCCGCGACCGCCTGGTACGCGAGTATGGCGACGCCGGCAACCACGCGCTGTGGCGCTTCGGCCGTGGCGGACTGCTGTCGCCGGTGCTGGCACCGCAGGCCTTCGACACCATGGATCAGTGGCTCACCACGATCAAGGCCGACACCAGCGGCCGCGGCATCGAGGACAAGGTGCGCGCGGCGCGCCCGGCCGGCGCGCAGAACTTCTGCCTGCTGTCGAGCGACGTGGCGCAGTCGACGCGCGTGACCGATGCGGCCGCGTGCGATGCCGATCCGTTCCTGAAGGCATCGTCCTCGCCGCGCCAGGTGGCTGGCGGGCCGCTGTCGGAGAACATCCTGAAGTGCCAGCTGCGCCCGCTCGACGCCAGCGACTACGGCGGCCGGCTCGATGCGACGCAGCTCGCACGCCTGCAGGCGGTGTTCCCTGGCGGCGTGTGCGACTGGAGCAAGCCCGGCGTCGGCCAGCAGGCGGCGGTGGGTCCGTTGGGCTTCAGCGCCGGCCCGGGCGGCCAGGCGCTGGCCGCGGTGCCGGTGTCGATCGCGAAATGACCTGAAGCCGGTCCAGGGCGGCGCGGAGCGTACCGGGAATCCGGGCGATCCGCGTCGCCGACCCGGCGTCCAGGGCCGGCGGAGCGATCCGCCGGCCCTTTTTCCCTGTGGGGTCTTCCGACAGGCGGCTCCTACAATTCCGCGTCGCGGACACCCGGCCCCGGCGCCGCTGTGACCCACCCCCTTTCCTCAGCTCCTCCCATCACCATCGCCATGAACGTCATCCGCTTTTCCGATCTCTGTGCCCAGGGCCGCGTCGCCGGGCAGCGCGTCTTCATCCGCGCCGACCTCAACGTGCCCCAGGACGACACCGGCCGCATCACCGAGGACACCCGCATCCGCGCGTCGGTGCCCTGCATCCGCCAGGCGCTCGACGCCGGCGCGGCCGTCATGGTGACCTCGCACCTGGGGCGTCCGACCGAGGGCGAGTTCAAGCCCGCCGACTCGCTCGCGCCGGTCGCCGTCCGCCTGGGCGAGCTGCTCGGCCGCAACGTGCGCCTGGTGGCCGACTGGGTCGATGGCGTGGAGGTCGCGCCTGGCGAGGTGGTGCTGCTGGAGAACTGCCGCCTCAACAAGGGCGAGAAGAAGAACGACGAGGCGCTGGCGCGCAAGCTCGCCGCGCTGACCGACATCTACGTGAACGACGCCTTCGGCACCGCGCACCGCGCCGAGGCCACCACCTATGGCATCGCGCAGTACGCGAAGGTCGCCGCCGCCGGCCCGTTGCTCGCCGCCGAGATCGACGCCATCACCCAGGCCCTGGCGCAACCCAGGCGTCCGCTGGTCGCGATCGTCGCCGGCTCCAAGGTCAGCACCAAGCTGACCATCCTCAAGAGCCTGGCGGAGAAGGTCGACCAGCTGATCGTGGGCGGCGGCATCGCCAACACCTTCATGCTGGCCTCGGGACTGTCGATCGGCAAGTCGCTGGCCGAGCCGGACCTGGTCGACCAGGCCAAGGCCGTCATCGAGGCCATGCGCGCGCGCGGCGCCGCCGTGCCGATCCCGGTCGACGTCGTCACTGCCAAGACCTTCTCGGCCACGGCCGAGGCCAGCGTCAAGCCGGCCGACGCGGTGGCCGAGGACGACCTGATCCTGGACATCGGCCCGAAGACCGCCGAGATGCTCGCCGCGCAGCTGCGCGAGGCCGGCACCATCGTCTGGAACGGCCCGGTCGGGGTGTTCGAGTTCGACGCCTTCTCCAAGGGCACGGAAGCGATCGCCCGGGCCATCGCCGAGAGTTCGGCATTCTCGATCGCGGGCGGTGGCGACACGCTGGCGGCGATCGCCAAGTACGGCATCGAGGACCGGGTCGGCTACATCTCGACCGGCGGCGGCGCCTTCCTGGAGATCCTGGAAGGCAAGACGCTGCCGGCGCTCGAGATCCTGGAGAAGCGCGCGGCGGGCTGACGCGCCCGCGCGGACGCGCTCAGTCGGCGTCCGCGCCGCTGGGCGCGCCGAGCGCGATGAACAGGCGCGTCTGCATCAGCAGCAGGCCGAAGTAGCAACCCATCTCGGCCAGTTCCTCGACCAGCATGCGCAGCGCCTCCGGCGCCGAGTCCTCGAAGAACATGCTGCTCTCGGACAGCGTGGACATGACGGCGGCGGTCACGACCAGCGCCAGTTCGGCCCAGGGAAAGCGCCGCTGCCGCATCAGGGCGAGCAGCGGCCGATCGAGGCGCCAATAGACGAAGGCCAGCGCCGCCGCCCCCACGGCCAGCAGCACCAGCGGCTTGATGGCCATGTGATACCAGAGCTTGCTGGACGAGAAATAGGGGCCGTCGGCCTCCATCACGCCCCGGGTCAGGAAGGTGGCGCCCCAGCTGGTCTCCCGTCCGGCGCACATCAGCCAGAACGCCATGGCGATCAGGCTCAGGCGCAGCACCGTCTGGCGCGTCGACGGCGCGCGCGGGTCCGACGTGCCGCGGCGCAGGTCGCTGCGCATCCAGGCCGCGCACAGGAAACCGATGATCAGCATGGCGAGCTGCGTCCGCTCCAGCCAGCCGTTCTCCCAGCTCAGGCTCTCCGGCAGCCGCAGTGCCAACGGGTAGATGGCCAGCAGGAATGCCAGCAGGAACCAGCGTGCGGCCTGGAGCAGCCAGGCGCGCGCCGGTGCATGCAGGGGGAGCGTCGAAGCATGAAGAGCCATCGTGAAGACCTTAGGGAATGAAAGGTCGACGCGCTAGCGGCCGACGCCTTCTTTACATGGATTGCGCGACGCGCGGAATGCTGGTCGGACGACCATCGAAATCGGTCCAGCACTGGCGCGTGAAGTCATAGAGCTTGCACGCCCGCGCGGTGTCGAAGTACCAGCGCCAGGAGAAGCGCTGGATGATGATCCGCTCGGGCAGCAGATGCTCCAGCATCTTCTGCGCCTCCTTGAGCCTGTAGAGCGGGATGCTCATGTCGACGTGGTGCGCGGTGTGCTCCATGATGTGATGGAGCAGGGCGCCGACCTGCAACGGGAAGGTCAGGTGCACGGTGGTCGAGACGAAGGGCTGGGCGCGCTGCCAGGCGGCGCGGTCGTCGTGCCACTGGGCCTTGACGTGGGTATGGTGGCCATAGATCACGAAGCCCATCATGTGGAACCAGAACACCACCGGCACGCCGAAGCCCGCCAGCAGCACCCAGCCCACCGACTGGTCCGTGGCCAGGGCGCCGGCCACCAGCGCGGCGACCCAGGCGATGGCGAAGGCGCTCACCAGCAGGCAGTCCTTCCAGAAGACCGGGCGCATCGTGTTGCCCAGCGCCTTCTGCGTCGGGAACATCATCTTCTTCCACCAGATCTCGATCATGTAGTAGGCCCCCGGGCCCCAGCCGCTGCGATAGAGGCGCTGGAGCAGGCGGCCGACCGGCGACAGCGCGCGGTACTCGTCGCGCGTCAGCGGGGCCCAGACGAAGTCCACGCCCTTGAGGTTGGTGAAGCCGTGGTGGACCACGTTGTGGCCCATGTCCCAGAGGCTGTAGGCCGTGAGCGAGGGCAGGAAGGCGATGCGCCCGAGCCACTTGTTGAGCCGCCGGTGCGGCGTGAGGCTCTGGTGGCAGCCATCGTGGCCGATGATGAACAGCCGCCCGATCACGAAGCCCGCCAGCAGGCCGGCCAGCAGCTTGAGCCAGATCGGCTTGACCAGCACCGTGGTCGCGAGCAGGGCGCCGAACAGCAGATAGTCGATGGCCAGCAGCACGAAGGCGCGCACGGTGGTGCGCTGGGCCAGCGGGATCAGCCACGACCGGATCACCTTGCGGTGGGGCAGGGGAGCGTCGAGCGGCAACGGCGAGGGAACGGGTTCGATGGGGGACTGCATGGGACGAACGCAAAGGAGTGGAGGAATCGCGGCACGCGAGGCGCCCGCGTCGCATTCATCGTGGGGAGGGTCGTGACGGACGGGAGCCGATGGCGGCGCGAGGGCCGATCGGGTCCCGGACGATCTTGCATGCCGTGCCATGTCACGACCTCGTGTGAGAATTGTGCCAAAAGCCCCAAACCGGAGACCCCCTCATGGACATCGTCCGCCTGCCCCGCCATGCCACGAAGATCGTCGCGACGCTCGGCCCCGCCTCCAACACGCCGGAGCTGCTCGAGCAGATGATCCACAGCAAGGTCAGCGTGGTGCGCCTGAATTTCAGTCACGGCACGGCGCAGGACCACATCGCCCGTGCCGCGATGGTGCGCGAGGCGGCGCGCAAGGTCGGTCGCGAGGTGGCCATCATGGCCGACCTGCAGGGGCCGAAGATCCGCGTCGGCAAGTTCGCCGAGGGCCGCGTCTGGCTCGAGCCGGGCGCGAGCTTCACGCTCGACGCGGCGCGCACGCTGCCGGGCGACGTCGAAGCGGTCGGACTCGACTACAAGGACCTGCCGCGCGACGTCAAGGCCGGCGACCGGCTGCTGCTCAACGACGGCCTGATCGTGCTGCGCGTGGACGCGGTCAAGGGCGAGACCGTCGCCACCACCGTCGTGCTGGGCGGCGAGCTGTCCAACAACAAGGGCATCAACAAGCAGGGCGGCGGCCTGACCGCGCCGGCGCTGACGGCCAAGGACATGGAGGACATCCGCACCGCCATGAGCTTCCAGGCCGACTACGTGGCCGTGAGCTTCCCCAAGAACGCCACCGACATGGAGATGGCGCGCCAGCTGTGCAACGTGGCGGCCGCCGAATACGGCCACCGGCCCGGCATGATCGCCAAGATCGAGCGCGCCGAGGCGATCCCCAAGCTGGAGGAGATCCTGCGCGCGAGCGACGGCATCATGGTCGCGCGCGGCGACCTCGCGGTCGAGGTGGGCAACGCGGCGGTTCCGGCCCTGCAGAAGAAGATGATCCGCATGGCGCGCGAGATGGACAAGGTCGTCATCACCGCCACGCAGATGATGGAATCCATGATCACCAATCCGGTGCCCACGCGCGCCGAGGTGAGCGACGTGGCCAACGCGGTGCTCGACGGCACGGATGCGGTCATGCTGAGCGCCGAGACGGCCTCGGGCCGCTATCCGCTGGAGACCGTGCAGGAGATGAGCCGCATCTGCGAGGCGGCCGAACAGGCCGAGGACACCGCGCGCGACACCGACTTCAGCGGCCACACCTATGCCCGCATCGACCAGGCCATCGCCATGGGCGCGCTGTTCACCGCCCACCACCTGGGCGCCAAGGCGATCGTGGCCTTGACCGAGTCGGGCTCCACGCCGCTGTGGATGAGCCGGCATTCGGCCCACATCCCGGTCTATGCGCTGACCTCGCGGCTGGCCACGCAGCGCCGGATGGCGCTCTACCGCAACGTCCGGCCGCTGCTGATGGATTCGCACACCGACCGCGACACGGCGCTCGACCACGCCGAGGCGCATCTCAAGAAGCGCGGCATCGTGCAGAGCGGCGATGTCTACGCCATCACCTGCGGCGAACCCATGGGAGCACCGGGCGGCACCAACATGCTGAAGATCTGCCGCGCGACCTGAGCGATGCGAGCGGCGCGTGCGCGGCATGCGTGACCGCTGCGCGCGGTCCGCGAAACCGAAGCGCCCGAAGTCGCGTATCCCCCGCATGACCCTGCCCTTCCTGCCTTCGCGCCGGCGCCTGCTGGCACCGGCCCTCGCCCTGGGCGCCGTCGCGGCGCTCTCCGCCTGCTCCCCGGCCCGGCTCGTCAACGGGCTGGTGCCGGCCGACACCTATCGCTTCGAGGGTGGCATCGCCTACGGCGCGGCACCCCGCCAGAAGCTCGATCTCTACCGGCCCCTGGCCGGCGGCACGTCCGGCGTTTTGGCCGATGGCCGCAAGCCGCCGCTGGTGGTGTTCTTCTATGGCGGCACCTGGACCCATGGCGACCGTGCCAGCTTCCGTTTCGTCGGCGAGGCGCTGGCTGCGCGCGGCGCCATGGTGGCCATCCCCGACTACGGCCTGGCGCCGGAATTCAGGTATCCGGTCTTCGTGCGCGACAGCGCGCTGGCCGTGAAATGGGCGCTCGACCAGGCGGCGCGGCTGGGCGCCGACCCGGCCCGCGTGTATGTCATGGGCCACAGCTCGGGTGCCTACAACGCCGCGATGGTGGCGCTCGACGGGCGCTGGCTGGGCGAGCTCGGCGCGCGGCCGAACCAGCTCGCCGGCTGGATCGGCATGGCCGGTCCCTACGACTTCCTGCCGATCGAGAATCCGCAGGCCCGGGTGGCGTTCGACTGGCCGGCCACGCCCGCCGACTCGCAGCCCTATGCGCATGCCGGCAGCGGCGCCCCGCGCACCCTGCTGATGGCGGCGGGCGACGACCGGACCGTCGATCCGCGACGCAACACCGCGCGCCTGGCGCAGCGGCTGCGCGCCGCCGGCGTCGACGTGCGCACCGAGTCGTTCGACGACCTGGGCCACGTCACGCTGATCGGCGCCATGGCGCGTCCATTGCGCTGGATCGGTGGTCCAGTGCTGCCTCCCGTGACCGAATTCCTGGGCCTGACTAGAACTAAAGGGTAAAGTTTTAGGCGGTCGATACAATCTTGCGCAACCTTTTTTCGCATGCCATCAACGGCCCCCAGGGCCACGAACAAGAGAATCAAGCAGTGAATCAGCAACAACTGAACCAAGTCACCACGGGCAAAGGCTTCATCGCCGCGCTGGACCAGAGCGGAGGCAGCACGCCCAAGGCCCTGAAGCTCTATGGCATCGAGGAAAGCGCCTACCAGGGCGATGCCGAGATGTTCGACATGGTCCACGCCATGCGCAGCCGCATCGTCACCAGCCCGGCCTTCGACGGCCGCCGCGTGATCGGCGCCATCCTGTTCGAGGCCACCATGGACCGCCAGATCGACGGCATCGACGCCGCCACGTACCTGTGGGACCGCAAGCAGGTCGTGCCCTTCCTCAAGGTCGACAAGGGCCTGGCCGCCGAGGCCGATGGCGTGCAGCTGATGAAGGACATGCCCGAACTCGACGTGCTGCTGCAGCGTGCCGTCGCCAAGGGCATCTTCGGCACCAAGATGCGCTCGGTGGTCAACAGCGCCAACGAGAAGGGCATCGCCGCCGTGCTCGACCAGCAGTTCGCCGTCGGCCAGCAGATCCTGGCCGCCGGCCTGATGCCGATCCTGGAGCCCGAGGTCTCGATCGGCGCGGCCGACAAGGCCGAGGCCGAGGTCATCCTCAAGAAGGGCTTCATCGAGCGCCTGAACGCGCTGCCGGCCGAGTCCAAGGTCATGCTCAAGCTGACGCTGCCGACCGTCGACGGTTTCTTCCAGGAACTGGTCGACCACCCGAAGGTGGTGCGCGTGGTGGCCCTGTCGGGCGGCTACGACCGCAACGGCGCCAACGAGCGCCTGGCGCGCAACCCCGGCGTCATCGCCAGCTTCAGCCGCGCGCTGACCGAAGGCCTGAGCGCCCAGCAGTCGGACGACGAATTCAACGGCGCGCTGGACAAGGCCGTCGAATCGATCTACCAGGCTTCGATCACCTGAGCCTCGACGCTCCGCCGGGACCCCGCGTCCCGCCGCACCGGCCACCGCTCGCGGTGGCTTTTTTCTGCGCGCACAATCCGCTTCCCGATCCACCTTTTCGTCAGTTTCCCATCCACGCCGCCGCCATGACCACCGTCCACACGTCCTCGATCCAAAGCCTGCCCCTGCTCGCGCGCGGAAAGGTCCGCGACAACTATGCGGTCGGCGAGGACCGCATCCTGATGGTCGCGAGCGATCGCCTCTCGGCCTTCGACGTCATCATGGGCGAGCCGATCCCCGGCAAGGGCGTGATCCTCACGCAGATGGCGCTGTGGTGGTTCGAGCGCCTGGGCCATCTGTGCCCCAACCACCTGACGGGCGAGGCGCCCGAGAGCGTGGTGACCGCCGCCGAGGTGCCGCAGGTGACCGAGCGGTCGATGCTGGTGCGCCGCCTGAAGCCGATCCCGGTGGAGGCCGTGGTGCGCGGCTATCTGGCCGGCAGCGGCTGGAAGGAATACCAGGAGACGCGATCGGTGTGCGGCGTGCCGCTGCCCGAGGGCCTGACCAACGCCAGCAAGCTGCCGCGTCCGATCTTCACGCCCGCGGCCAAGGCCGCCGCCGGCGAGCACGACGAGAACATCAGCTACGACCGCGTGGTCGAGATGATCGGCCCCGTGCTGGCGCAGCAGATCCGCGAGACCAGCATCGCGATCTACGAGACGGCGGCGCAGATCGCGCTGGCCAAGGGCATGATCATCGCCGACACCAAGTTCGAGTTCGGCCTGGACGACGCCGGCACGCTGGTGCTGATGGACGAGGTGCTCACCCCCGACAGTTCGCGCTACTGGCCGGTCGAGGGCTACGAGGACGCGCTCGCCGCCGGCGCCAATCCGCCGAGCTACGACAAGCAGTTCGTGCGCGACTGGCTCGAGGCCACCAGGATCAACGGCAAGCCCTGGGACAAGACGCCCCCGGCGCCGCGCCTGCCGGCCGAGGTGATCGAGAAGACCGCCGCCAAGTACCGCGAGGCGCTGGAGCGGCTGACCGACTGACGCCACCGCGCCCGCGGTCGCGGTGCGCTGCCGCTCAGCGGTTCTCCAGCACGGCCAGCGTGCGGCCGCCGGCATCGAGCAGCGTGAGCTGGGTGCCGCCGAGCAGGCTGTAGCCGGCGGTGGCCTGCAGGGCGTCGACGAAGGCGCTCTCCAGCATGCCGCGCTCCGCGTCCAGGCAGGCCATGCGCGTGGCCACCAGCGGGCCGATCCGCAGGGTGTGGCCGTCGCGCTGGTAGCCGCCGGAGACTCGGTTGCAGCCGCCCGAGCCGCTCACGCGCGTGCCGTCGAAGCGGATCTGGGGATCGCGCTGCGGATCGTTGCCGGCGGCGACCGGTTGCGACCCCAGCCGCGTCAGGCGCCAGACGCGCGATTCGATCGGCTCGTCCAGGCTGATGCCCGAGCCGCACGCCGCCAGCAGCGCCGTGGTCGTCGCGGCGAAGCCCGCCCTCAGGACGCCGCGTCGGCGCGTGGTGGCGGTCTCGGAGGGCGTCGGCGTGGCGTCGTGGTGATCGGCGGAGAAGCGCATGGCAGGGTTCCTTTGTGACGGTCATTGTGGAGCGGTGGCCTCCACCCCGGCGATCGGGTCGTACCCGCCCGGGCGCGACGGGCTCAGCTCAGGACCACGCTGCTGAGCCGTCGGCGATAGGTCGCCACCGTCGGATCGTCCGGCGGGATCTGGCCGTCGGCGACCTTCGGCCGGGGCGGCTCGATGATGTCGAGGATGGCGATGTAGGTCTTGCGCGCCAGGTCCTCGCTCCAGGCCTTGTCGCGCATCAGGATCTCCAGCAGCTCGTCCATGGCGTCGGTCCAGCGCTGCTCGGCCAGCAGCAGCCGCGCGCGGCCGAAGCGGGCCTCGAAGTCGCGCTTGGCGCCGGCGATGCGGGCGTCGAAGGCCGCCAGGGACGGCGCCTCGCCGGCCACCGGCCGCGCGAAGTCGATGGCATCCATCCAGCGCGCCAGCGCGTCCAGGCGCCGCACCTGCGCGGTCTTGGCGATGACCGGGGCGAAGGCGACCTTGGCATCGTCGATGCGGCCGAGCTGCAGCAGCAGCTTGACGTAGTCGAAGCGGGCATCGTCGTTGGCCGGGTCGGTGGCCACGGCATGCTGCAGCTTCTCGAGCGCGCCCTCGGTGTCGCCCGCGGCGAGGGCGTCCAGCGCCGCTTCCTCCTCGGCCGCGGCCTCGACCTCCTCGGCCGCCGGCACGTGCTTGTCGAGGAACTCGCGGATCTTGTCGGCCGGAATGGCGCCGACGAAGCCGTCGACCGGCTGCCCGGCGACGAACATCACGCAGAACGGGATGCTGCGCACGCCGAACATCTGCGAGAGCTGCGAGGAGATCTGCGGCACCTTGTCGGCATCGAGCTTGGCGAGCGTGAAACGCCCGCCATACTCGGTCTCGAGCTTTTCGAGCACCGGGCCGAGCTGCTTGCACGGGCCGCACCATTCGGCCCAGATGTCGAGCAGCACGGGCGTCTGGGCCGAACCTTCGATGAGGTCGGTCTGGAAGTTTTCGAGGGTGATATCGATCATCGGGAGCAGATGGGCACGAAACGTAAAATTGCGACCATGAACCAAACAATCCGGGTCGGTGTGGTGATGGGCTCGAACTCCGACTGGGAGACGATGCGCCATGCGGTAGAGATTCTTACGCAATTCGGCATCGCTCACGAAGCCCGCGTCGTATCGGCCCATCGCATGCCCGACGAACTCTTCGCCTATGCCGAGGGGGCCGCGGCGCGTGGCCTGGGCGCCATCATCGCCGGCGCCGGTGGCGCCGCCCACCTGCCGGGCATGCTGGCTGCCAAGACCACCGTGCCGGTGCTCGGCGTGCCGGTGGCGAGCCGCCACCTGCAGGGCGTCGACTCGCTCTACAGCATCGTGCAGATGCCCAAGGGCGTGCCGGTGGCCACCTTCGCGATCGGCACCGCCGGCGCGGCCAACGCGGCGCTGTTCGCCGTGGCGATGCTCGCCGCGGCCGGCGACATCGCGCTGCGCGAACGACTCGAGGCCTTCCGCGCCCGGCAGACCGCCGCCGCCCGCGCCATGACCCTGCCGCCGCTGGAGCCGGCCTCCGGGGTCGCCGCCACGGCGGATGCGCCGCTGGCCGCGGTCTCGCCGTTCTCGCCGCAGGGCGGAGGCGCGCTGTGACGGCGCCCGCGACCCCCTGCCTGGCGCCCGGCGCCACGCTCGGCGTGCTCGGCGGTGGCCAGCTCGGACGCATGTTCGTGCATGCCGCGCAGCGCATGGGTTATGCCACGGCGGTGCTCGATCCCGATGGCGACAGCCCGGCCGGCCGCGTGAGCCATCACCACGTGCATGCCGACTACACCGACGTCGCCGGCCTGGCGCGCCTGGCCGGGCTGGCCGAGGCCATCACGACCGAATTCGAGAACGTGCCCGCGCCCTCGCTGGAGCACCTGGCGGTGGCGCGACCGGTCGCGCCGGCGTCGGCGGCGGTCGCCATCGCGCAGGACCGCATCCAGGAGAAGGCGCATTTCGTGCGCTGCGGCGTCGCCTGCGCGCCCTATGCCGTGATCGAGAACGCCGTCCAGCTCGATGCCGTGCCCGACCACCTGCTGCCGGGCATCCTGAAGACCGCTCGCCTGGGCTACGACGGCAAGGGCCAGCAGCGCGTGGCCACGCGCGCCGAGCTGCTCGACGCCTGGAACATCACCAACGGCCTGCCCTGCGTGCTGGAGCAGCTGCTGCCACTCGAGTCCGAGTGCTCGGTGATCGTCGCGCGCGGTCACGATGCGCAGATGGTCCATCTGCCGGCGCAGCGCAACTGGCACCGCGACGGCATCCTGGCCGTCACCGAGGTGCACGAGGCCAACCTGCCCGCCGACGTGGCGCGCCGCGCCGTCGAGGCGACCCGCGCCATCGCCGAGGGCCTGGACTACGTCGGCGTGCTGTGCGTCGAGTTCTTCGTCCTCGCCGATGGCAGCCTGGTCGTCAACGAGATGGCGCCGCG
>Ga0308164_10003490_pt1 | contig 14130 bp, 15 predicted proteins | sample PhyTR2_FD_201031 | JGI IMG/M metagenome (GOLD analysis project Ga0308164, IMG submission 201031) | Phyllosphere microbial communities from UC Gill Tract Community Farm, Albany, California, United States - DLSLT.R2 | ecosystem: Host-associated > Plants > Phyllosphere > Unclassified | place: USA... | reverse complement strand
ACAGGATGATGCGGCCGTCATGGCCATAGGCACTCGTGTTCAGCCCGACGATGCCGACCATCGAGAAGACGAATGCGCCGAGGAACGTCGACAAGGCGTTCTGCGACGTCGGATCGCTGACCATCAATTGCGTCGCACGGGGTGTGGCGAGCTGCGTCGCGGATGAATAGGCGCTCACCATCGCCGTCAACGAAAACGTCGTCACCGCCAGCATGCTCGATGCCATGATCTGGAGGATGGTGCCGACCGAGCGCTGGCCGATATCGACGTCGAACGTATAGGGGAGGTACGGCGTGACGATGCCGGCGAGGATCGCGAGCGCCACGCTGAGCAGGCTGATGACGCCTGCGCGGAACCAGATTTGCCGCACGATGCGATGGAGGATCCACGTCCATCGTTTCATATCATGTTCCCCTGATCAGTGTTTCGCGTCATCGCCACGCTTGAAGCCGTTTGACTACGCGAAAACAACGCGCGCTACCCGCGCGGAATGTGCTTTGCCGGGCGGTTTCGTCCGGATGTCGTGCTGGGTATGATTGGTCAATCTTGTTGAAAACGAAAGATAAGGGGCGCGCGAGAATGAGCTACGAAACGGATTATCGCAGTCGAACCCGCGCCATCGCTGTCTACGGGGCCGTGCTGTGCGTGGGAGCGGCCTTGGGTTTGTTAGTCAGAGCTGGCGTGATCACCGACCATCTCCTCTGGTAGGAAGGCCGATGCGTGCCCCAGCCCGCGCCCGCTTTCGTCCCATCATTCGATCCAGCCGACGACCGCTAGTATAGCGGCAACGGTCCCTCGTCGGCTGGCGGAGACGTGCCGGGCGCACCCATGACGTACCGCACCCGCTCCATGCACCCGCTTGCACCGGTCTCGGAAGGCTTGCGGTTGAGCCCTGTAAACATGCTCCTGGCGGCGTCGCCAAAATCGCCGGTCGGCTCGGCCATAAGCACCTTCACGTTCCCGAGAGCGCCCCACGGCGCGACGTCGTAGGAGACGATTGCCCAGCCCTCGATCCCGCGACGGCGATAGTCGTTCGGGTAGGTGAGCCGCGGCGCACGCGTCCACTCGCCGAGCGCGTTGCACGCCTCGGGTTGCGCCGGCATGGTCTCGCGGGCCGGTGTCTCGGGCGCGGGCATTGGGTCGGCAATTTTCCAATAGGGGTAGAGGCAGCCTCGCCGCGCGCCCTTCACGAACCGGGACTGTTCCACCGCACGGCGCGAGGCGGCGTCCAGTTCAGCCGATCGCGAACCCTCCAGCGTATGGACGCGCACCGGCTTGCCGTCGGCGTCGATGTCGTAGCCTATCATGGTCCACAGCGGTCGGCCTGGCTGTCCTGCGATCGCCGTGAAATCGGGAAACGCGCGGTTGAGCAGCGCCGGTGTGGGGTCGAAGCACGTCGTGTCGGCGGGACGGATGCGCCGCCAGAGCGCCTCCGGAGCGCGGGCCCCGGTCGGGAAGACGGTGTAAGCCATCGCCATGTCCGCCGGCACCTGATCGAGCGGTACTTGATCGGGCGTGAAGGTGATCGAGCAGCCGGTCCGCGTCGCACCCGCCGCAAAGCGCGCGGCCGCCAGTGCGGGCAGCAGGTCAGCCGTGGCTTGACCGAAGCGCCGTTGCTCGCGCTCGATGCCGAGCGGCCGGCCGGTCGCATCGATACGGAACATGGCGCGCAACGGCGCCTCCGTCACCCCGCTCCACCCCAGCGCCGGTAACGGGTTGGGCGCCTGTGTCACGCCGACCGGTTGCCCACCGCACGTCGCCACTCCCGCGCGCCAGATCGTCATGGTGGATTGCGGCGCGCCCGGCGCCGCGCTGTTTGGCCCGGCGTGGTCGTGCGTCTGGATTACAGGTGGTGGTGCTGGTTGAACTGTCGGCCTGATCCCTTGCGCCCCGGCGACAACCGATCCGGCGATCGCCAGCGGCATCCACGACCAACTCATGACGCTCATCCAAATCCTCCTGTGCCAGACGCCTGTCGGGACAGGTCGCATGCAGCAGCGACACTGCCATAGGGTCACGCGAGCGGCAACTCACGGTCGATCGCTGCCCCGGGGATACGGGTTTCACCGCCACACGCTGGCCGCGTCCTCATCGAACATCGCCTTCGGCCTCGGCGGCGCCGTTACGCGTTGCGTCGTCGTGTAGGCGCGCGGAAATCGGGGGGCTTGCCTGCGATCCATCGGAGATATTGCCGTATGTCGTCGCGTTCGCGCAGGCGATCCATCGTGGCATAGGACGATGCCAGATCGCGGTTGGCCACAAAGGCGTGGATGGTACGGTGGCAGATCGGATGCACCGGCACCGTCTGCGTGCCGCCTTCGCTCTTGGGAACGACGTGATGTCGCTCCACGCGTTGCCCGAGCTGCCGCCCACATAATGCGCAGCCCTCGTCCTTGGGCTCCGTTGCGGCTCTCGCAGCAGCCTCCGCGAGCCCGACCATCCGTTTAACGCGACCACCCATGCTCACCATATGAGGGCTCGATGGTCATATGCGAGTGCGCGCTGGCTCAGGGGCGACCTGCAGCGGGCGAGGGGCGGGGTCGCACCTCTGGTAGCGTCGCTTGGTTGCCGCCTTTGACATCTAGAGACATGCGGGCAACGTGACGATCGGCAGGCCGGTTATCGCCGTCGCTGCGACGCCGACCAGTGCGAGGCGCCAGCCGGTCCGCTCGACCAGCGTGCCGCTCCGCGCCGGCCATCGCCACACCGCGACGCCGATCGCTGTTCCGATGCACAGCAGCCACGCAGCGATCAGCACCGCCTGATGCGCACTCGTCGCGCCCAACCCGATCGTTGCCCAGCCGCGCGCGCAGCCCAGCCCGTGAAGTGCGTAGAGCACGCAGAATGCGACGGCCCAGACGATCAGTCCCGCGCTCATCCGGATCAGGGCGATCATGCGATCCACCCGGGCAAGGCGAGCACCAGCGTGGCGACGACGCCCGCGCCGGCCGCATGGTCGCTCCACAACCGCACGATGCGCAGTTCGCCGAGCCGCGCGCCGCCGATATGGCCGCTGGCAATGCGCGCGCGCGCAAAGCCGAGCATCGTTGCGGCAAGTGCAGCGTGGAAGATCGCATAGGCGGCCACCACCGCGCCGGTCGCGGCATAGGCATGGCTGGTGGGCGAGGGCAGTCGCAGCACGACGAGGAGGACGAGCGCGACGACGAGCGCGATCTGCCCCCCCGCTGCGACCGCGAGCGCTGTGCGTCCGTCGGGTCCCGCGCGGCGGACCCCGACGATCGCCAGCACCGTCCCGAGCAGCGCCAGCGCCGGTTCCAGCAGGGTGCGCGCGATCAGCTGCGGCGGCGGCCAGTCGGGCGCGACGGTCCACAGAAACGCATAGCCGAACAGCAGCGAGGCAAAGAGCGTCGCGCTGGCGGCGAGCGCGAACACGCTGCCCCACCAGCCGGTCGTCCCCGGCGCCTCGGTCGACAGTGGCAGGGCCACGCCCGGCCCGGCGGGCAACGGCCCGTGGTCTACGCGCGTCCCGTTGGTCCACGCCCAGCGCCAGCCCAACACGCCGACGCCGACGAGGAACAGCGGCGCGATCCAGTACAGACCCGCGAGCATCGTGAGGAAGAAGCCCGCCAGCACGCCCGCGGTGGCGATCGGCAGCCAGCTGTTGCCCGGCAGGATCACGATATGATCGGGCTCGCCGGTGACCATGTCGACCGCCATCGTCTCGCGCCAGCCATGCCGCGCCGCGCCGAGCCACCCCTCGCCGCGCGCCAGCGCCACGCCGAGGTCGGGCTGGTCGTACAGCGGATCGCGCCCCGCCACCTGCGGCAGGCTCGCGAAGTTATAGGCGGGCGCCGGGATCGGCATCGCCCATTCCAGCGTGCCGGCCTGCCACGGATTGCGCCGGTGGTGGCGCCCCAGCCAGATCTGCAGCCCGACGTCGATCGTGAACAGCGCGAAGCCGAACGCCATCACGAAGCTGCCGACCGACGACAGCAGGTTGAGCCAGGTCCAGCCCATCGCATCGGAATAGGTGTCGACCCGGCGCGGCATTCCGAGCAACCCCGTCAGGTGCATCAGGAAGAAGGTCATGTTGAAGCCGATGAAGATCAGCCAGAACGCGGTCTCGCCCAGCTGCATCACGCGCTCGCGCCCGGTGAAGTGCGGCAGCCAGTAATAGGCTGCGGCCAGCATCGGGAAGACGAATCCGCCGACCAGCACGTAATGGAGATGCGCGGTGACGAACGCGGTGTCGTGCGCCTGCTGGTCGAACGGGACCACCGCGAGCATGACGCCGGTGAGGCCGCCGAGCACGAACACGACGAAGAAGCCGATCAGATACAGCATCGGCAGCTTCATCTGCGGACGGCCCGACCACAAGGTGCCGATCCACGCGAACACCTGTACCGCGGTCGGAATCGCGACCAGCGTCGAGGCGGCGGAAAAGAATCCCAGCGCCATGTGCGGGATGCCCGTCGTGAACATGTGGTGCACCCACAGCCCGAAGCTGAGGAATGCCAGCGCCATCACCGCGGCGACGAGCGCGCCATAGGCGAGGATGCGGGTGCGCGCCATCACCGGCAGGATCGTCGACACCGCACCGGCCGCGGGCAGGAAGATGATATAGACCTCGGGGTGGCCGAACAGCCAGAACAGGTGCTGCCACAACAGCGGCGATCCGCCGAGCTCGGGTGTATAGAAGGGCCATCCGAACGCGCGCTCGATCTCGAGCAGGATCGATCCGAGGATGAGCGGCGGGAAGCCGAACAGCATCATCGCCGCGGTCGCGAGCAGATACCAGGCGAACAGCGGCATCCGGTCGAGCCGCATGCCGGGCGCACGCAACCGCAGGATCGACACCGCGATCTCGATCGCCGCGCACATCGCCGAGATCTCGACGAAGGTGATGCCGAGCAGCCAGACATCGGAATTGATCCCCGGCGTCCATTGCTTGCCCGACAGCGGCGGATAGAGGAACCACCCCGCATCGGGCGCGACGCCCGCCAGCATCGCGACGATCAGGATGCTGCCGCCGAACAGATAACACCACCAGCCGAGCGCCGAGAGCCGCGGGTACGCCATGTCGCGCGCGCCCAGCATCTTGGGCAGCAGATACAGCGCGAGCCCCTCGAACATCGGGATCGCGAACAGGAACATCATGATGCTGCCGTGCATCGTGAACAGCTGATTATAGACCTCGGGCCCGACGAACGCGCTGTCGGGCGTGGCAAGCTGCGCGCGGATCAGCATCGCCAGCACGCCGCCGATCGCGAAGAACGCGAACGCGCCGACGATGAACCGCTTGCCCATGTCCGAATGGTTGACCGAGCGCAGCGCCCCGCGCCAGCCCGGCTCGGTGCGCCAGATCGCGGTCAGGTCGTGGTGGAGTTTCAGGGCCTTCATCGCGCCGCTCCGGTAAAGGCGGCCCAGCCGCGCGCGTCGTGCACGACGACCGTGAACCCGTGATCCTTGTGCCCCGGCCCGCAATATTCCGCGCATTCGCCGCGATAGGTGCCGGGGCGGCTGGCGACGAGACGCAGCGTGTTGGTGTGGCCGGGGATGGCGTCCATCTTGCCCGCCAGTCGCGGCACCCAGACGCTGTGGATCACATCGGTCGACGTGATGCGCAGGTCGACCGGGCGGCCCGCGGGCATGTGCAGGACGGTGCGCGTCCCACCGAGGCCCGGATGCCGGAACGCCCAGGCATAGCGCCGCGCCTCGACGCCGATCGTCACGCTGTCGGGCGCGGGCGTCGGCAGGATCCGCCCGCCGAGGATCAGCGCATAGCCGAGCAGCACCGCCAGGACGGTGGAGGGCATGATCAGCCCTAGCCAGACGATCCACACGCGCGTGTCCGGCGTGTCGGCGTCGCGCGTCCCGCGGCGTCGCATCGCCACCGCCAGCAGCGCGAATACCAGCGCCGCGAGCAGCGCCGATCCGCCGAGCATCACCCACCAGAGCCGCGCGACGGCGGCGGCGTGCGGACCCGCGGGGTCGATCACCGACAACGGCCCGGTGCAACCCGCTGTCGGGATCGCCGTTCCCCCTATATGCAAGAGTCGCTTCGGGAGTGCGATACGATGACGGATAGGGCTGACGGGGCGACGACGACGCCGATCGACGAGACGCTGACCGATCCGATCGAAAACGATCCGGCCTTCCACCGGACGGAATCGAAGATCGCGGTCGCCGGGCATCCGATCCACGCGATGCTCGTCGCCTTTCCGGTCGCACTGGCCGCCAGTACGCTCGGCGCGGACCTGTTCTACTGGTGGACGGGCGACCTGTTCTGGGCGCGCGCGGCGCTGTGGGCCTCGGGCGCGGGTTTCATCCTGGGCGTGCTCGCAGGGATCGCCGGCACGGTCGAACTGCTGATGGTGCCCGGCATCCGCGCGCGCGCGTCGAGCTGGACGCATTTCGTGATCGCGGTGATGCTCCTCTCCGTGCTCGGCGCGAACTGGGGCTATCGGCTTGGCGGCTATGAGGCGGCGGTGCTGCCCTATGGCATCCTGCTGTCGGCCTTCGCCGCCGCTTTTACCGCGTTCACCGGATGGCATGGCGGAAAGCTGGTGTTCGAATATCACGTCGGTGTCGCCCCGAAAGGCAATTGATGGTGCTGCGGCGTGTCGAGCCAGCGCGGGATCAGGTCCGGCATCTGCGGCTTGCCCAGCACCAGTAGCAGCACGGCGATCATGATCGCCATCGTCGCGGCCAGCAATGGCGCTGCCGATGGCGGCACATAGTCGCCACGGCGCTCGCTCATCTGCACGACCGTATGCCCGATCAGCGCATGCAGCGCGACCAGCAGGCCGACGGCGACCAGCTTGGCGAACATCCACGGCACGAACGCGCCGCGCAGGAATATCAGCGCGGTGCCTGCCGCGATCGCAACCACCGCGGCGGGCGTCACGATCCGGGTATAGCCGTAATGCGTGATCCTGCGCAGCCGCGCATAATCGGCCTGCGCTTCGCCCTCGTCATGCTTGGCGAGCACGAGCGGTAGCGCGATCAGCCCCGCGCACCACAGGATCAGCGCGGGGATATGCAGCGCTTTGACCAATGTGAGGATCATGCCGCCGCGCCGTCAAGCGACATCGCCCGCCAGCGCCGCGTCGCGATCCATGCGGCGGCGGCGGCATAGGGCGCCATCCCCGGCACCCACATCACCAGCCCGGCCAGCTGCTGGTCGGCGAGCGGCCCCATGCCGAACGCGACCGTGGTCGACAAATGCGGCGCATAGAGCGGCCGGCCCGCAAAGGTCAGCAGCGCGCCGAGAAACCCCATCTGCACCGCCCCGCCAATGATCCCGGCAGTCGCCTCCGCCGGCCGCCCGCGCAGAACCGCGGTCCAGAACAGCCACCCGCCCGCCAGCAGCGTCGCCTGCATGATCCAGTAGATCCCGACATGGCCGAGCGCCGCGTCGTACAGCGCCGGCGCGTGCCACGCCCACAGGATCGCGGTCGACAGCGGCAGGGCGATGGCGGTGGTGATGGCCATGCCGATGACGCGCCGCGGCGGAAGCGCGATCGCAAGCAACGGCGCCGCGACCGTTACGATAAGCAGATGATGCACCGCGCGCGCCGCAAACAACGCCGTCGTCAGCGCACAGAGCGGCGACACGAACGCGACGAACAGCACCCCGACACCGGCAAGCCCGGCACTGCGCCGCGCACCCGCCAACCGTGTCATGGCCAGTGCCGATACTGCCAGCGCGACCAGCAGCACCGGGTCGCCATTCCACCGCGACATCCAGTCGTCCACGCCCGGAGCGGGTCCGCAATAGCTGCGCCACCAACCGATGATCGTTCCCCTTATTCGTCTTGCCCGTCAGTACTAAACGCCCACCGCACCACATGGCCGCATCGGCTGGGCATTACCGCAGCTTTGGAACCTTTCGCCAGTCGTAATGGGTTTGCCCTTATCGCCGTCAGACGTCCCGGCGACGAAAAGGACCGCTAACACGAGGAAAGAGCCCGGATGACCGACACGACGAAAGACCCGGCAGGTGCCGTTATCGCCGAGCAGGCCGCGCAGGCCCTAGCCGCCAAGGCGCACCATTGCTGGGCCCGCATGGCGGCCCTTTCGATCGCCGCGGGTGGCTTCATCGCATTCGGCGCGATCGCCTATCTGATCGTGCAAGCGGGCGGCGGCGCGGTCTCGGGCCCGACGCAGTTGCTGTCCGGCGCGGCGTTTTCGGTCGGGCTGATCCTGGTGATGGTCACCGGCACCGAACTGTTCACCGGCAACACGATGATGGTCCTGCCGGCCGCGACCGGCGGCGTGACGGCAGCGCGCGTGGCAGGGGCCTGGTCGCTGGTCTGGGTCGGCAATCTCGTTGGTAGCGTGGCGGCGGCCGGCCTGTTTGTCGCGGCCGGCGGGCTCGAGGGGCTCGACGGGACGATCGGCGACGCAGCAGCCGCGACGATGGAGTCGAAGCTGGACAAGTCCGTGCTCGCGACGCTGACGTCGGGTATCCTGGCGAACATGCTGGTCTGCCTCGCCGTGTGGATGGCGATGTTCGCCAGAACGCTGTCGGGCAAGGTCGCCGTGATCGTCGGCCCCGTCGCCGTCTTCGTCGCGGCGGGCTTCGAGCATTCGGTCGCCAACATGTCCTTGTTGCCGATCGGCTGGGCTGCTGATCCCAATTCCGCCGTTCCGTGGGGTGCCGGTCTCCGCAATCTTGCATTTAGCACCGTCGGCAACGTGATCGGTGGTGCGAGCATTTCGCTGATCCTCGCGTACGGACACGGCAAATTGAGCCGCGAAGAATGATCCATGTATCAGCGCTGTCGCACGCTGCTGCCGGGCGCATCCGCACCGATAAACCGGTCGCCGAGGCGGACCGGTTTGTCGGTGCCGGAGTGGCTGGTCAGGTAAGGTGCTGATCGCCTCCCGCGGTAAGGTGAGCCCAGGGGAGGGCAGGGCCGACGGGGACGATGCCGCAAGGGTTAAGGTCACGGTGGCTGGCGAAGTAATGCGTCTTGATGTGATCGAGATGGACCGTCCCGGCGATCCGCGGATCGGCGAGCATCCGTTCGACGTAAGCCTCCAGCGCCGGATAGTCCGAGATGCGGCGCACGTTGCACTTGAAATGGAAGTGATAGACCGCATCGAACCGGACCAGCGTGGTGAAGAGGCGGATATCGGCCTCCGTCATCGCGTCGCCGACCAGCCAGTCGCTGCCTGACAGCGTCTCCTCGAGCCAGTCGAGCGATTCGAACAGCGGGTGCACCGCGGCCTCGTACGCGTCCTGCGTGGTCGCGAACCCGGCCTTGTAGACCCCGTTGTTCACCGTGTCGTAAACGCGGTCGTTGACCCGGTCGATTTGCTCGCGAAGCGCCTGGGGATAGAGGTCGGGGCCTGACCCGCCGAACGCGGCGAGCATCCGGATGATCTCCGCCGATTCATTCGACACGATCGTGTCGGTCTCGCGATCCCACAGGACGGGTACGGTGACCTTGCCGGAATAATCCGGTCTGGCACGGGCGTACAATTGCCACAGGAACTCGGCGTCATGCAGCGGATCGCCACTGCCGCCGCGGCTCGTGCCGAAGGTCCAGCCATTGTCCAGCATGACAGGATCGACCACCGAGACACCGATCGCGTCGTCCAGTCCGTGCAACGCGCGCACGATCAGCGTCCGGTGCGCCCAGGGGCAGGCGTAGCTGACATAGAGGTGATACCGGCCGGGCGTCGCCGGACGGCCGGGCTCCCCGTCTGGGCCGGCGCTGCCGACCGGGGTCAGCCAGTCGCGAAAGCCCGTGTCCTGCCGCTCGAACGCGCCGCCCTTGCTGTCTTCGGTCACCTTGCCCGCGTGCCACGCACCGTCGATCATTCTACCCATGTCATCGCTCCATCGAAGCCGGACCTCAACCACGGTCCGCCGTAATTTGTCCTTCCGGAACGACCAGCGACCCTTTTCGCCCCATGCGAGCGATTGGCAACCGACCGCCTGTCGACCTTTTCGATCGCGCCGAGCTGATCGAGCGGCCTGCCGCGTCGCGTCGCCGATGTGCGCCTGCGCTACCCGTAGATAGGGGTATCCGAACGGACCCTTGATCGCGACCTTGCCGAGCTTACCGCGCAAGGTGCCCCGATTTTAGCCGAGGCGGGCGTCGGATATGTCCTGCGGGAAGGGACGTTTCGCCCGCCGCTGATGTTGAGCACCGCAGAAACCGAGGCGGTGGTGCTTGGCCTCAAATATGTGACTCAATCCGGCGACGACGTGCTGAAGGTGGCGGCACGCGACGCAGCGGCCGAGATCACGTCCGTGCCGTCGGTCGCGGCGCGCGAGACGCCGCAAGAGCCCATCTCGCTGCCGAACCCTCGGGCTGGATCGAGCCTGGGAGGAGGGACCGCCTTCAATCGCGTGGCTTAATAGATGCCGCCCGTCTGGTATCGATCAGCGTCAGCCTGCTTCCGAACGTTTACACGCGGCGGACCAGGCGTGCAGCCTTATGCCCCAAGCAGACTTGCGGTATCACACCGCGTCGGCAACGCGTTGGGGTTGCCACCCCAATGCCGTCGATATCCTCTGCGCGGTCTGCCGGAGTTCGGCGCAGGCATCGTCGATCGAGACGAGCTGCGATCCGTCGATCAGTTCAAGAAACGGCACCGTCAGCGCCGCGAGCAGTTCGCCGTCGAAGCCGAAGATCGGGCAGCTGATATCCGTCACCCCGCGCGTGACGGGGCTTTCGCGCAGGCCGAACCCCTGGTCGCGGACCTGTTGCAGACGCGCGGCCAGGACGGACTGGCCGATCGGTTCCTTGCGCAGCGCAGCGGCGCGGCTGAACATCCGCTCGGTCGCCTCCTCGGGCGAAAACGCGAGTAGCACATGCCCCGAACAGCTGCGCACGAGGTCGATCGAAGCGCCGACCCGCAGCGCAAAGCCGCGGACGCCCGGATTTTCCTCGCGCGCGATCACCATGCCCTCGCCGGCCTGCACCACGACCAGATGACAGGATTGGCCGATCGCCGCGGCCAGCACCTGCATTTCGGGCTGCGCAGTGACGACGAGCTTGCGCGCGGGTGTCGCGCGATAGGCGACGTCGAGGAATTTGTACGTCACCGTATAGCGATCGGTGGTCGCCGATTTCTGGAGATAGCCCGCATCTTCCATCACCACGACGATGCGGAACAACTCCCCGAGCGATCGGCCGAGCGCGCTCGCCATCTCGCTTGCCAGCAGCCCTTGCGGATTGTCCGCGAGCAGCTCGATGATGAGGAAGGCCTTGTCGAGCGCGGGCGCATTATAGGTGCCCTTGCGCTGCGCCGTCGCGCCGTCTTGTTTACGCATGGTGTTCCATCGATGTCGTAGGAGCCGAACATATCCCGGTTTGTCGAAGGGAGAAAGCCATCGTTCCAGCGTCGTGCGGCGCCGTGCGCCGGCACCACCGCTCAGATCGTGACGATGGCTTTCAAAACCTCTTCCTGCCGCGCGATCAGCGCCGGGATCGCGGTTGGCACATCGTCGAGGTCGACGCGATTGGTCAGGAAGCGGTCGGTCGGCACCGCGCCGTTGCGGATCGAGGCGATGACGTGGTGGAAATCGACCGACAGCGCGTTGCGGCTCGCCAGCAGCGTCGTTTCGCGCTTGTGAAACTCGGGGTCGGAAAATACGAGGTCGTCGCGACACAGGCCGACCAGAACATAGGTCCCGGCATGGGCGACATGGGTCAGGCCCGCGTTCATCGCCTGGATGCTGCCGGTCGCGTCGAACACATAGTCGAACATCTCGCCGTCGGTCAGCCGTGCCAGCTCCGTCATCGCGTCCGGGCCTGCGACGACCGTGGTTTCGAACCCGAAGCGCTCGGCCGCCGTCGCCAGCCGGCGCGCGCTGCGATCGTGCAGCGTGACCGACGCTGCACCCGCAATCCGTGCGAACAGCGCGCAGCCGATGCCGATCGGGCCGGCGCCGGTAATCAGGACGCGCGTCCCCGGCTCGATCGCCGCGCGGCGTACCGCGTGCGCACCGATCGCGAGGAATTCGACCATTGCCGCCTGATCGACCGTCAGCCCCTCGGTCGGGACGATCGATCCGGCGGGGACCGCCAGATACTCCGTCATGCCGCCATCGGCATGCACGCCGAGCACGCGGATGTTCGAACAGCAATTAGGCCGGCCACGGCGACACGCGACGCACGTCCCGCAGGCGAGGTAGGGGTTGACCGTGACGATCTGTCCCGTCGCCAGTCCGCTGTCACGCGGCGCTTCGACGATCTCCCCGGCGAGTTCGTGCCCGATCAGCCGCGGATAGGTGAAGAAGGGCTGGCTGCCGTCGAAGATGTGATAATCGGTGCCACAGATCCCGACGCGGCGCATCCGCAGCAGGACTTCGCCATCGGCCGGCCGCGGCATCGGCCGATCCTCGATCCGGGCCTCGTTGGGCGCGGTGCATATCAGAGCCTTCATTGCCGTTCCCTTCGCGTTTTCCAGCCGGATATCGAACGTGCCGGTCGCGCCTGATGCGTCGTACCGCATATCAGTCTCTAGATCATCAGATGATAGTAAGATATCATCCATGCAACCGTGAGGTGGCGTTACTGACATGGCGTTCGACCCGCGGAGCAGCAGGAGAGAACCGATGGCGCGTCGCGTCTGCTTTGCCCTCGACCTTGTCGACGATGCCGATCTGATCGCCGCGTACGAGCGCGCGCATGCGCCCGGCGCGGTATGGCCGGAGGTGACCGCGGGCATCCGTGCCAAGGGATTCCTCGACATGGAAATCTGGCGAACCGCGGATCGTCTGGTCATGATCGCGACAGTCGCCGAGGACTGGCCACGGTCGCTGACCCCGGAACAAGCCGCGGCCGATGATCGGTGGGAGGCCGCGATGGACGCTTTCCAGCGGCCTCTCCCGCACGCCGCTGCCACGCAGAAATGGGTGCCCATGGCGCGCATCTTCGCACTTGACGAGCAATAACGGCAGCCGGTCCCGCGACAGCCTCGTTCCGGCGGAAAAGCGAAGCGCCAGACGTTTGAACTATCGCTAGCGAGAGAGAAATCTCATAACGGAGATTGGAATGGCGGGTCGAAATTCTCACTGGGTGATCGCGTACGCACGAACAGCGTGTTCAGCCGTCGCGACCTCGACGGCCCCGTCGCCGGAAGGTCCTGACGGCGCGATGGCAGGGAGCGCAGGCTGATGGCCTTATCGCCGATGATCGAGACCGATGGCGCGCCCCGCAAGGCGGATCGCGCGGGCGGCGGGCGCTATGTTGCGGCGCTCGTGATCACCGTCGCGCTGTTTTTCCTGTGGGGGATGGCGAACAACCTCAACGACATCCTGATCGCGCAGTTTCGCAAGGCGTTCGCGCTGTCGGATTTCGGCACCAGCTTCGTCCAGCAGGTCTTCTATTTCGGCTATTTCGTCGTCGCGATTCCCGCGTCGTCGGTGATGCGGCGGTACGGCTACAAGACCGCGATCGTGACCGGGCTGACGCTGTACGGGTGCGGCGCGCTGTTGTTTTATCCCGCGGCGGTCGCGGGGATGTATCAGCTGTTCCTGCTCGCGCTGTTCGTGATCGCATGCGGCCTCGCGTTTCTCGAAACTTCGGCCAACCCGCTGATGACGGAACTGGGCGATCCGCGTACCGCGACGCGCCGGTTGAACTGGGCGCAGGCGGCCAATCCGCTCGGCGCGATCACCGGGATCCTGGTCGGGCGTAATTTCATCCTGTCGGGGATCGAGCATGACGAGCGCAGCATGGCCGCGATGAGCGATGCGGCGCGCGACGCGTTCTACCGTGCGGAAGTGCAGGCGGTGGTGATGCCCTATGTCGCGATCGCGGGCGTCGTGCTGCTGTTCGCGGTCGCCGCGGCGCTGGTGCCGTTTCCGCGCGGCAGCGTCGCGGATGATGACGGCCCGACGGGGCGCTTCACCGATGTCTTCCGTCGCCCGCAGCTGATCGCCGCGGTCGTCGCGCAGTTCTTCTATGTCGGCGCGCAGGTCGGTCTGTGGAGCTACACGATCCGCTATGCGCAGGCGAATGCGGGCATGGGTGAGCGGGGAGGAGCCGATGCCCTGTTCGTGTCGCTGGTGCTGTTCGCGGCGGGGCGCTTCGTGGGGACGGCGCTGATGGCGCGGCTCGCGCCGGTCGCGCTGCTGGCGATCTTCTCGGCGATCTCGCTGCTGCTGGCGGCGTTTGCGGGCACGGTCGGCGGGACGATCGG
>Ga0308164_10003489_pt1 | contig 14131 bp, 11 predicted proteins | sample PhyTR2_FD_201031 | JGI IMG/M metagenome (GOLD analysis project Ga0308164, IMG submission 201031) | Phyllosphere microbial communities from UC Gill Tract Community Farm, Albany, California, United States - DLSLT.R2 | ecosystem: Host-associated > Plants > Phyllosphere > Unclassified | place: USA... | reverse complement strand
TCACGCCGCTAGCGCGCGCGATCGATGTCCGCGATATCGAAGATACCGTCACTACACTCGACGCAGCACAGTTCGAGATCAAGGCTGCGCTCGATATGTTGATCTCCGGGTTTTAAGCCGCCGTCCCACCGACCGTAAGCCCATCGACCAGCAACGTCGGCTGCCCGACGCCCGCTGGCACCGACTGCCCGCCCTTGCCGCAAATCCCGATACCCTCGTCGAGCGCGAAATCGTTGCCGATGCCGCGGACTTTGGTCAGCGAACTCGGGCCGTCGCCGATCAGCGTCGCGCCCTTGATCGGGGCGCCGAGCTTGCCGTCTTCGATCAGATACGCCTCGGTGCAGCTGAACACGAACTTGCCCGACACGATATCGACCTGCCCGCCGCCGAATGCCTTAGCGAAGATGCCCTTCTTCACGCGTGACAGAAGCTCGGCGGGATCGTCGTTGCCCGCCTTCATGAAGGTGTTGGTCATCCGCGGCATCGGTGCGTGCGCATAGCTCTCGCGACGGCCGTTGCCGGTCGCCTCGACGCCCATCAGGCGAGCGTTGAGTCGGTCCTGCATATAGCCCTTGAGGATGCCGTCCTCGATCAGCACGGTCTCGCGCGTCGGCGTGCCCTCGTCGTCGATCGTCAGCGAGCCGCGGCGGTCCTGGAGCGAGCCGTCGTCGACCACCGTCACGCCCTCGGCCGCAACGCGCTCGCCGATCCGGCCCGAAAACGCCGACGTCCCCTTGCGGTTGAAATCGCCCTCGAGTCCGTGGCCGATCGCCTCGTGCAGCAGGATACCGGGCCAGCCATTGCCGAGCAGCACGGTCATCTCGCCCGCGGGCGCAGCTATCGAGTCGAGGTTCACCAACGCCTGCGACAACGCCTCGTCGATCGCGCGGTTGTACGTCGCCGGCTCGAACAGGTCGGTATAGAGATAGCGGCCGCCGATGCCGTAGCTGCCGGTCTCGCGGCGGCCGTTCTGCTCGGCGACGATCGAAACGTTGAGGCGGACCAAAGGCCGGACGTCGGTCGCGACGAAACCGTCGGCGCGAACGATCTCGACCACCGACCACGTCCCGGAAAGGCTGACCGACACCTGCGCGACGCGAGGATCGCGGGCGCGCGCGGCGGCATCGATCGTCTGACAAAGGTTCACCTTATCCGCGAACGGCACGAGGTCGAGGGGATCGGCGGCGGTGTATCGGCGCTGGTTGGTGCCCTGCGGCGGACCGGCCTTTGCGGCAACGCCGGGCTCGATCAGCGCCATCGTCTCGGCAGCGCGACGGATCGCGGCGGGGGTCATCTCGTTCGAATGCGCAAACGCTGTCATCTCGCCCGACACGGCGCGCAGGCCGAAGCCCGAGCTCGTATCGTAGGAGGCGGTCTTCAGCCGGCCGTCGTCGAACCCGAACGCCTCGGCCTTGCGATACTGGAGATACAGCTCGCCATCATCGGCTTTGCCGAGCGCCTTGGCGGTCAGCGCCTGCGCCTGTTCGGGGTCCAGGGTATCGCGGTAGAGAAACGAACGGGGGTCTGCTGCTATCGTCATCCGATAGATATAAGCGGCTTAGCGCCCTGCGCCATCCCCGTGATCGCGCAAAGTCGCCTGGTCTGCGCCGTCGGCGGCACCACCGACGAGGATGAAACGGCGGTCGCAATAGCCGCAATCGACATAACCGGTCTCGTCGATCTGCAACCAGACGCGCGGGTGGCCAAGCGCTGCGCCGCCGGGGATGTCGGTGGCGCCATCGCAGGCGACGCGGGCGTGGGTGACGCGGGTGGTTTCGAGCGGCGGATGCATGCAGGGGCGATAGCAAGCGCGCGCGGGCCGGGCAATTGCTTCTTCCTGTGGTCCAGAAGGAAGAATGGGTTCACGCGGAGGCGCGGAGACGCGGAGGTGTTGCGCTTGTCGCGTAGCGATCGCTCAATCACCTACCTACGGAACAGATCATGATGTCTCCCGACCGATGCGCTGGATGCAACACCTCCGCGTCTCCGCGCCTCCGCGTGAACAAATCTTCTTTGCAACGCCCGAGGGGATGACCAGCCCCGCCGCCCCCGCTATGCCGCAGCCATGACCGAAGCCGCGATCGCCATCAAAAACCTCAGCAAGACCTACGCGCCCGTCGGCACCGCGCCGCCCAAGCGCGCGCTCGACGACGTGACGTTCGACGTGCCGCGTGGGCAGATCTTCGGATTGCTCGGCCCCAACGGCGCAGGCAAGTCCACGCTGATCAACATCCTCGCCGGCCTCGTCAATAAGACCGACGGCAGCGCCGCGATCTGGGGGTTCGACATCGACGAACACCCGCGCAACGCCAAGGCATCGATCGGGATCGTCAACCAGGAGATCCTGTTCGACCCGTTCTTCTCGCCCTTCGAGACGCTCGAAATCCAGGCCGGCCTCTACGGCGTCCCCAAGGCAAAGCGCCGCACCATGGAGTTGCTCCGCGCGGTGCATCTGGAGGACAAGGCGCACGCCTACGCCCGCACGCTGTCGGGCGGCATGAAGCGTCGCCTGATGGTCGCGAAAGCGATGGTCCACTCGCCCCCCGTCCTCGTCCTCGACGAGCCGACCGCAGGCGTCGACATCGAGCTACGACAGCAGCTGTGGACGTATGTCCGCAGCCTCAACCAGGCCGGCGTGACGGTCGTCCTCACCACGCATTACCTCGAGGAAGCCGAAGAACTCTGCGACCGGATTGCGATCATCAACAACGGCCGCCTGATCGCGAACGAACCGACGCGTGAACTCGTCGGCAAGGCGCAGGAGAAGATCGTCGCCGTCACCGTCGATCGCGACGTGACCGACATCCCCGCCAACGCCTGCTTCCAGAAGATCGCGCTCAAGGGCACGCGCACCCTCGAAATCACCTACAAGAAGGACCGCGTGAACGCCGGCGAAGTGCTGGCGGCGATCCAGTCCGGTGGCTTCGGCATCGTCGACGTCTCGACCAAGGAACCCGATCTGGAGGACGTCTTCCTCAGCTTGACCCGCGCCGCCAACGCATGACGAGCGACATCCTGATCGTCGGCTCGGGCGCCGCAGGTCTCACCGCGGCGCTCAATCTCGCCGACCGCTTCAAGGTCACGGTGTTAGCGAAGGGCGCGCTCAACGAAGGCTCGACCGCTTGGGCGCAGGGCGGGATCGCCGCCGTGCTCGAACCCGGCGACACGTTCGAAAACCATGTCGAGGACACGATGGTCGCCGGCGCCGGCCTCAACGACCGCGCGATCGTCGAGATGGTCGTCGAAGGCGCCCCCGCCGCAATCGAGCGCCTCACGCATCTCGGCGTGCCGTTCGAGACCGAAGGCAACGCGCTGCATCTGACTCGCGAGGGCGGGCACTCGCACCGCCGCATCGTCCACGTCGCCGACGCGACCGGCTGGGCGGTACAGGAAGCGTTGCAGAAGGCCGCCGAGGCGCATCCGAACATCACGCTTGTCCCCGATCAGATCGCGATCGACCTCGCCACCGGCCGTCACGAGGAGCGCTATTCGGGCTCGGGCAACGTCTGGGGCGTCTACGCGGTCGACCGCAAGACCGAGCGCGTCGCCCTCTACACCGCGCGCGCGACGATCCTCGCGACCGGCGGCGCGGGACGCACCTATCTCTTCTCGACCGCCCCACGCGGCGCGACCGGCGACGGCATCGCGATGGCATGGCGTGCAGGCGCGCGCGTCTCCAACATGGAGATGATGCAGTTCCACCCGACATGCCTCTACAATCTGGAGGTCAAGAATTTCCTGATCACCGAAGCGGTCCGCGGCGAAGGCGGGCGGTTGATCAATCCGTCGACCGGCAAGCGCTTCATGACCTACTACGACCCCGCGCGGATGGAGCTCGCCCCCCGCGATATCGTCGCGCGCGCGATCGATGCCGAGATCAAGCGCTACGGGCTCGATTACGTCCATCTCGACATCAGCCACATGCCGGCCGAATTCATCCGGCATCACTTCCCTAACATCCATGAAAAGCTGCTCGGTCTCGGCATCGACATGACGACGCAGCCGATCCCGGTCGTCCCCGCGCAACATTACACGTGCGGCGGGATCGTCATCGACGAACACGGCAAGACCGACCTCCCCGGGCTGTACGCGGCAGGCGAATGCACTGAATCCGGCCTTCATGGCGCCAACCGGCTCGCGTCCAACTCGCTGCTCGAATGCTTCGTATTCGGCGAGGCGGCGGCGGACAGCATCTCAGCCGCGTGGGACTCGCTGCCCCCGCCCCCGCCGATCCGCCCGTGGGACGAAAGCCGCGTCACCGATTCCGACGAAGAGGTCGTGATCAAGCAGACCTGGACCGAAATTCGCCGCTTCATGTGGAATTACGTCGGCATCGTCCGCACGACCAAGCGGCTCGAACGCGCCAAGCACCGCATCGAATTGCTCAACGACGAGGTTGCCGAATATTACCAGCACTTCCGCGTCACGCCCGACCTGATCGAGCTGCGCAACCTGCTCCAGACCGCCGAGTTGATCGTCCGATCCGCGCTGCATCGCCACGAGAGCCGCGGGCTGCATTTCACGCTCGATTACCCCGAGACGCTGCCGGAAGCGATCGATACGGTTCTCGTTCCATAGGATGACGACGGCTCGGCGCATCGTTGGCGCGCTTCGTCGCAGCGACGTGCTGCCGCAGTTTCGCGTGGCCGATCAACGGATAAGGATCGATGCTTCAGTGCAGGGCGTTCAATCCATCATGACATCGGCGAGTGCGTTCAAGCGTCTTCTGGCAACCGCCCTGTTCGGCACGGCGCTCGCCGGATGCGGATCGGCGTCGCGGCCGACCCCGCCCGCCGTCTCCCCGGTGCATCAGTCCGAGGGGTTCGTGTCGATCCCGGTGCCGCCGCCCCTGCCGCGTACGCCGCGACCCGCGCCCGCCGGTCTCGTCAACGCGATCTCTGAACTGCAGAGCGGGTTCCAGGGCAAGGCTGGCATCGCGATACGCGCAGTCGACGATGGCTGGACGGTGGAGGCCGGCGGCCGCCAACTGCTGCCGCAGCAGTCGGTCAGCAAGCTCTGGGTCGCGATGACCGTGATGGACCTGCGCGATCAGGGCAAGATCCGCCTCGACGAGCCGATCGTCGTGCGGCCGCAGGACCTGACTCTGTTCCACCAGCCGATCGCGATGCTGGTCAAGGGCGACGGCTACCGGACGACGGTCGGCGAACTGCTGACGCGCGCGCTGACGCATAGCGACAATACCGCGAACGACCGGTTGCTCACGCGCGTCGGTGGGCCATCCGCGGTGCGGTCGATGATCGCGCGCAAGCAGTTGGGTGCAATCCGGTTCGGGCCGGGCGAGCGGTTGTTGCAGAGCGGCACGGCGGGGCTGGTCTGGCAGCCGTCCTATGCGGTCAATGGCGGTTTCATGACCGCCCGCAACCGCTTGTCGCCCGCGGTGCGCGAGGCTGCGCTGAACGCGTATGTGCGCAATCCGCCCGACGGTGCCGCGCCGATCGCGATCGCCGACGCGATTGCCCGACTGGCAAAGGGCGACCTGTTGTCGGAGACCTCGACCAAGATCCTCCTCGACACGATGGGCCGCTCGGTCACCGGCCGGGCGCGCCTGCGCGCCGCGCTCCCCGGCGGCTGGGAGATCGCGCACAAGACTGGCACCGGCCAGGACCTCGGCCGCCGCAACGCCGGCTTCAACGACGTCGGCCTCCTCACCGCTCCTGATGGCCGTCGGTATGGAATCGCTGTGATGATCGGCGACACGATCAGGCCAATGCCCGAACGCCAGAAACTCATCCAGGCGGCCGCGGCGGCGGTGGCCAACTATGCGGGCACCACACGCCCAAGAGGCTGATGTCCTCGTGCTGCAGTGCAGCATGGGGTGGCCGAGACCGGGTGCCAGTGCGCTATTCGGACGCAGCCTCGAACACCGTCTTGGTGTGACTTTATCGTAACCTTTGGGACTGCGCGAGACGGCCAGCCGCGAGCGGCTCGCCCTAAACCGCTACGTCAAGCCGTTCCACGCAGACCGCAACGACCGCCGGTCAGTCGAAACCGTTCGCGAGGAACCGCTCAGCCACCGCGCAGTGCATCGCGATCCCATGCGCCATCACGCGTTCGTCGATCGTCATCTTCGTGTTGTGCAGCGGCGGATTGGTACGCGGATCGCTACCCTCGGGCGCAGCACCGATGAACGCCATCGCCCCGGGCAGCTTCTGCAGCACGTACGAGAAGTCCTCCGCGCCCATCATCGGCGGCATCACCTGATACGCACCCTCGCCGCCGATCGCCGTCGCGCACGCCTTCATCAGGTCGGTCGCGCGCTCGTCGTTGACGGTGACCGGATAGCCTTCCTCGATCGTCGGCGTCCCGACCGCGCCATGCGCGGCGGCGATGCCCTCGACCATGCGGATGAACGCCGCGCGGACCTGTTCGCGCGTGCGCTCCGACAGCGTCCGCATCGTGCCGAGCATCTCGACGGTCGACGGGATGACGTTGTGCGCGGAGCCGGCGTTGAGCTTGGTGATCGAAAGAACGGCAGGGTCGGTGACGGCAACCTGCCGCGCGACATAGGTCTGCAAGGCGGTGACGATCTCGCACGCGATCGGCAGCGGATCGAGGCAGTCATGCGGCATCGCGGCGTGCCCCCCGCGACCGGTGATCGTCGCACGCAGCGTATCGGTCGACGCCATTAGCGTGCCGGCGCGGCTGACGACGTGGCCCATCGGCATGTTCGGCGAAATATGCAGCGCGAAGCCCGCCTCGGGCAGGGGTGAGTCGAGCAGGCCGTCGGCGATCATGTGACGCGCGCCGTGATGCCCCTCCTCGCCCGGCTGGAACATGAAGACGACCGTGCCAGGCAGTTCGTCACGCCGTGCGCACAACGCCTTGGCCGCACCGACCAGCATCGCGGTATGCGAGTCATGCCCGCAAGCATGCATAGCGCCGTCGATCTTCGACGCGAACGGCAGACCGGTTTCCTCCTGCATCGGCAGCGCATCCATGTCTCCGCGGAGCAGCACCGTGCGGCCGTTGCCGCCGGCCGTGCTACCTCGCCCGCCGCGCAGGATCGCGACGAAGCCGGTGGTCGACGTCCCCTCGCGGATCTCGAGCGGGAGCCCCGCGAGCGCCGCCTTCACCTTGTCCGAGGTACGCGGGCAATGGAGGCCCACTTCTGGGTCGGCGTGGATCTCGCGGCGGAGTTGGATCGCGTCGTCGAGGCTGTTTTCACCTACGGCAGTCCAGTCGGTGGTGGATTCGAAATCGAGGGACATCTGCTATCTCCATGTGTCCCCTCAAAGGCGGGAACCCAGTCTGGGCACCCGCCTTCGCGGGTGAACACGCTATTGGCGACAGTCTACCCCCGGAAGAGCCCGCCTAAAACCCCGCGCAGGACTGTGCCGACCAAACCGCCGCTCGACGGCGAGCGGCGCGACTTCGTCCCGAAGACCTGCTTGCCGATCTCGTTCGCGACCTGCCGGCCGATCGAAGAGCTCGCCGCGCGTGTCGCCGAAGACGCCATCTTGGTCCAAGGCGAGTTCGCCGCCTCACGGTCGGCCTCGCGCTGCTGGCGGTCCGCCTCGCGTTGGTCCGCAATGCGAGCGCGTTCCGCCTCTTTCGCCGCCTTCGCATCGACCTTCGCCTGCGCCGCCGCAGCCTTCTCCGCCACGGTCGTCGCCTTGGCCTCAGCCGCCGCAGCGCTCGCCTCCTGCGTCTTCGCCGCCAGCAATTCCTCCGCAGACTCCCGATCGACCAGCGTGTCGTACTTCGCACCGATCGCATCGGTCTCAATCATTACCTTACGCTCGGCCGGCGTAATCGGTCCGACACGCGACGCAGGCGGCTTGATCAGCGTCCGCTCGACCGGGGTAGGCGCGCCATCCGCCTGCAGCAACGATACCAGCGCCTCACCGACCTTCAGCTCGGCGATGATCGTCGCGACATCGACGCCGGGGTTTGCCCGGAACGTCACCGCTGCAGAGCGTACCGCGCTTTGGTCGCGCGGGGTGAACGCACGCAACGCATGCTGAACGCGATTGCCGAGTTGGCCGGCGACGGCGTCGGGAACGTCGATCGGGTTCTGCGTGATGAAATACACGCCCACCCCCTTCGAGCGGATCAGCCGGACGACCTGTTCGATCTTCTCCAGCAGCGCTTTTGGCGCCTCGTCGAACAGCAGATGCGCCTCGTCGAAGAAGAAGCAGAGCACCGGCTTGTCTGGATCGCCGACCTCGGGAAGATGCTCGAACAGCTCGCTCATCAGCCACAGCAGGAACGTCGCGTACAGTTTCGGCGAGGCCATCAGCTTGTCGGCGGCGAGGATGTTGACGATCCCCCGCCCCTTGTCGTCGACGCCGATGAAGTCGTTCATCTCCAGCGCCGGCTCACCGAAGAAATTCTCCGCGCCCTGCGTCCGCAACTGGAGCAGCGAGCGCTGGATCGCGCCGATCGACTGCTTCGACACGTTGCCATAGGTCGTCGTCAGCTCGTCAGCGCGCCCCGCGCATTCGGTCAGCATCGCCTGAAGATCGTCGAGGTCGATCAGCAGCAGCCCCTCCTTGTCTGCGACGTGGAAGGCGATCGTCAGTACGCCTTCCTGCACCTCGTTCAGGTCCATCAGCCGTGACAGCAGCAGCGGCCCCATCTCGCTGATCGTGGTGCGGATCGGATGGCCCTGCTCGCCAAAGAGATCCCAGAACTGCACCGGATTGTCGGCATAGGCCCAGCTATCGTCGCCGATCGCCTTGGCCCGCTCGGCAAACGTCGCGTGCGTCTTCGCAGTCGGCGACCCAGCCATCGCGAGGCCCGACAGGTCGCCCTTCACGTCGGCGACGAAGCACGGCACGCCGTTCGCGGAGAAGCCCTCGATGATCCCCTGCAACGTCACCGTCTTGCCGGTGCCGGTCGCGCCTGCGATCAGGCCGTGGCGGTTCGCGCGCTTCAGTTCCAGCGTCTGCGGCTTGCCGTCCACGCTGGCGCCGATGAAGATGCCGTCGGTCATGGGTCTCGTCCTCTGTATCCGGCGCCGACCCTAACCCCGCGCGCCGCAAAGAAAAAGGACCGCCGCTTGGGTGAGCGACGGTCCTTTCAGATCAGTAGTAACGGTCCTGGATTACTTGATCTTGACCGGCAGGAACTGTGCCGGTGCACGTCCACGCTTGACCTGCAACAGGACCTGCGGGCGACCGGCGGCCTTGGCGACGTTGACTGCATTCTGGACGTCGACCGCAGTGCGGACGGGCGTGCCGTTGACCGAGATGATGACGTCGCCGCGCTTGAGCTTGCCGAACGCATCGCTGGCCTGCGCGACCACGGCGATCACGACACCCTGCGTGCCCGCCTCGACGCCAACCGCCTGCGCGATCGCCGGGGTCAGCGGCTGGACGCCAATGCCGAGCGCCGCGCCTGCGGTCGGTGCCGCGGGAGTGGCGGAATCATCGCCATCATCGCCGTCGTCGGTGCCGAAGCCCTGCGCATCGCCGCCGACCACTGCCGCCAGCTTATCTGCGCTGGGCCGCGGTACGACGACCACGTTGGCGACCACCGGCTTGCCGTTACGCAAGATTTCAAGACGCGCCGTCTGACCAGGCTTCACGTTCGAGACGAGGTAGGACAACGACTGTTCGGCGGTCACCGGCGTACCGTTGACCTTGGTCACGACGTCGCCGGCACGTACGCCAGCCTTCGCCGAAGGACCGCCGGCAGTCACGTCATTAATCAGCTCGCCCGAGTTCTTGGCGATACCAAGCGCTGCTGCCGTATCCTCGTCGATTGGGCCACTACGACCCAATTGCACGCCGATGTAACCGCGTTCGATCGTCCCGCCCTTCATGAAGGTCGCGATGATCGGCTTGGCGACGGCGGCGGGGATCGCGAAGCCGATGCCGATGTTGCCGCCCGACTGGCTGAAGATCTGCGAGTTCACGCCGATGACGTTGCCGTTGAGATCGAACATCGGGCCACCCGAGTTGCCCTGATTGATCGAGGCGTCGGTCTGGATGAAGCGGTCATATGCGCCGCCCTGGCCGGTGACGCGGTTGATCGCAGAGACGATGCCCGCGGTGACGGTGCCGCCGAGACCGAACGGCTCGCCGATCGCGACAACCCAGTCGCCGACGCGCGCCCCGTTCGAATCGCCAAACTTCACGAACGGCAGGTTGGCCGCGTCGATCTTGAGCAGCGCGAGATCGGAATCCTGATCCTTGCCGATGACCTTGGCGACATATTCCTTCTTGTCGCTGAGCGTCACGGTGATCGAGTCGACCGTCGCACCCTGCGCGCCCGGCGAGATCACATGGTTGTTGGTGACGACATAGCCGTCGGGCGAGATCAGGAAGCCCGAACCGAGCGAGGCGCCTTCGCGCTTCACCGGCGCGCCACCCTGGCCGCCGCCACCCATTCCGCCGAACAGGTCGCCGAACGGCGTACCCGCGAACGGATTGGCCTGCTGCTTCTGGACGATCGTCTGCTTGGTCGAGATGTTGACGACCGCAGGCTGGAGCCGCGCGACCATGTCGGCGAAGCTCATCGGCGCGCCGGGTTTCGGCGTGACCGCCTGGATCGCACCGGGTTCGTTCTGCGCGACCTGCGCGCCGCTTGGCTGGAGCGCGAGCGTCGCGGTCGCGCCGCCGAGGAGAAGAGCACTGGTAATGGCGTAGGCGTAACGCACTAGATGTTGTCCTCTCGTTTCATCAATCGAAACAGGCTGCCGTTAGGCGAGCCGTCCTGAATGATGCTTGAATATGAACGGGCGTTCAAAGGTTCCGCAGGCTCAACGCCCGCGGCCTTCGAATTCCCGCAAATAGCTGTTGTTCGGCGAAAGAATGATCGAGGTCGATCCTTCCGGTGCCGGACCACCGTCGGCACCGAACGTATGCCGGTACGACTGCATCGCACGATAGAAGTCGTAGAAATCAGCGTCCTTGCCGAAGCTCTCGGCGTAGATCTTGGCCGAATCCGCATCCGCCTGCGCGCGAACGATCTGCGCCTGCTTCTGGCCTTCGGCACGGATCGTAATTGCCTCCTGCTGGCGCGCGCTAGACATGCGCTTGAGCGCGCTTTCGAGCGGCAGGCCGACGGGGAGGTTCGCCTGCTTGATGCGGACGTCGACGATCTCGACGCCGTACTGGCTGGCAACGCGCTGGAGGCCCTTCTGGATGTTGTCCATCAGTTCGGACCGCTCGGGGCTGAGCAGTTCGACGAAGCGCCGCTTGCCGAGTTCGTTGCGCAATGCAGAGCCAAGGATCGGACGAAGCTGATCCGGGATCCGGTCCTCGCTGCCGACCGCGTTGCGCATCTTCCGCGGGTCGACGATACGGTAACGCGCATAGGCGTCGACCTCGAGCCGTAGCTGATCGGTCGACAGCACCAGCGTGTTGTCCAGCTCTAGATCCTGCACGCGCTTGTCGATCCAGACGATCCGATCGACGAACGGGATGCGCGCGATCAGGCCCGCGCCGGTCTGCCCAAACGGCGTGTTCGGCTGCCATGCGTTCACCGTGCGGATCGGTTGGCCGAAGCGTAGGATCACCGCCTGCTTGGTCTCGGGCACGATCGCGAAGGTCGATGCAGCGAGGATCACGAGCAACAGCGCGATAATGCCGGCGACGATCGGGTTGCGGAAACTCACGGCGTTCACTGGGCAGCTCCAGGCTGGGGGGCAGCCGCCGCCGCGGCAGGCGCTGGTGTCGACTGGACAGCCTCGGGGTTCGGCAGACGCTTGGCGTTGGACAGCGGCAGATACGGCACCACCCCGCCCGGCGTCTCTACGATCGTCTTGTCGCTCTTGGCGAGCACCGCCTCCATCGTTTCGTAATACATGCGGCGACGCGTCACTTCGGGCGCAAGCTTATACTGCTCGTAGACCTTGTCGAACGACGCGGCCTCGCCCTGCGCGCGCGCGACAACCTGTTGTGCATAGGAGCGCGACTGGTTGAGGTTGGCGATCGCCTCCTGCTGCGCGGCAGTGACCGCGTTGAAGTCCTCGACGATCCGTGCGGGCGCCGCGGCCTGTTTGATCGCGACGCCCTGGATACGGACGCCCGACTTATAGTCGTTGAGGATCTGCTGCGTCAGTTCGGCAACGCGCTGCTCGATCACGGTACGGCCCGTGCCGATCGCCTGGTCGAGCGTCGTCGTGGCGACCACCGCGCGCATGGCGCTCTCGGCGGCGGCTCGGACGGTGTCGTTCGGCTCGGCGAGTTGGAACACGTAATCGCGGGGATCCGAGATATCCCAACGGACCGAATACGCCAGGTCGATGATGTTCTGGTCGCCGGTCAGCGTCAGGTTTTCGCCATCACCGACGGGGAAATTGTCGGTGCGAATCTTCTGCACGTCGACTACCGTCACGTCGGCGATCGGCGCGGGCATCGTCAGGCGAACGCCCGGATCGAGCGTGCCGGCGTATTTGCCGAAATAGGTGACGACGCCGCGCTGCTGCGGGCCGATCTGATGGACCGAGGTGAACAGGATCCACACGACCGCGATAATCGCTACGCCGATCGCCCACAGCGCGCGGGCGTTGGCGCCCGACGGCAAGCCACCGAAGCCGCCAGTGCCGCCGCCACCACCACCCGAGCCGCGCGCTTTACGCAGGAACTCGTCGAGCGCGGTCGGCTTGGCGGCAGGCTTGCGGCCACCTGGAGGTTGCGCCCAGGGATTGCGCGGGCCGCTGTTACCGTCGTCGCCCGAGCCGCCCCAAGGGCCTTTCGGTGTTTCGGTGGCGAGGATATCGGGGCGCCGGAACCAGCGCGAGAAGATCGTCATACCAACCTTTATAGGTGTGCGCTGGCGGAAAAACAGTGCCAAGCGGCCTTAGCGGTCCTATCTGGCGCGGATGATCGACATCGAAGGCGTAAAGGCGGCGGTTGCCGTAGTGGCGGGCAAGCGGGCGACCGTCCGGCTCGAAGGGACGCGGGCGGGCATCATCATCGATGCAACCGGGCTCGACCCGCAAGCACGTGATGCGCTGGAAGCGACCGTGCGGATGGCCGCGACCCAGCCCGGCATCTCCGAAGTACGGATCGCCGTAACGGCGGAACGCTCCACGCGGAGGCTCATCGCGGTTGCCAGCGGCAAGGGCGGCGTCGGCAAATCGACGCTAGCCGCCAACTTGGCCATCGCGATGTCGCGCGCCGGGCGGCGCGTCGGGCTGGTCGACGCCGATATCTACGGACCGTCGCAGCCCCGGTTGATGAACGTCGAGGGCACCCGCCCGACCGCGAAGGACAAAGTACTCGACCCCGTCCCCACCCCGTACGGCGTACCGCTATTGTCGATGGGCCAGCTCGTCGAGCCGGGCAAGGCGATCGCGTGGCGCGGGCCGATGGCGGCGGGTGCGCTCGGCCAGCTGGTCGAGGCGGACTGGGGCGTGACCGATACGCTCGTGCTCGATCTCCCGCCCGGCACCGGCGACGTCCAGCTGACTATGGTCCAGAAATACCGACCGGCGGGGGCGGTCATTGTCTCCACCCCGCAGGATCTCGCGCTGATCGATGCGCGCCGCGCGATCGACCTGTTCGAGAAGGCCGGCATCCCGATCATCGGGCTGGTCGAGAACATGGCGGGCTATATCTGCCCGCATTGCGGCGAGGCGTCGGACCCGTTCGGCAACGGCGGCGCGGAAGCGGCGGCGCGGGAGCTCGGCATCCCGTTCCTCGGCCGCGTGCCGCTGACGATCTCGATCCGCACCGCGTCCGATGCCGGCACGCCGCCCGCCTCGAACCCGGAGGATATGATTTTCATGCCGATCGCGGCTCAGGTCGTCGCATGGCTCGGAAAACTGTGAAACCCGCAGGCCTGATCCACGTTGTGTTATTACCGGTCGTACCCGACGCGTAGAGTCGCGGTACGAGCGGACCAGGTTTCTTCTCGCAGGAGGCATCGATGCCGTTGACCGCCGATGCCGACATCAAGGCTTTGCTCGAAGGCGCACGCACGATCGCGATGATCGGCGCCTCCGACCGCCCTAACCGCCCCTCCTACGGCGTGATGGCCAAGCTCCAAGCGCATGGCTACCGCGTGATCCCGGTCAACCCGCAAATCACTGGCGAGCATGTCCACGGCGAGTTCGTCTTCCGAGACCTGTCGCAACTCGGCGACCCGATCGACATCGTCGACATCTTCCGCAACTCGGCCGCAGCCGGCGAAGCGGTCGATCAGGCGATCGCAGCAG
>Ga0308164_10003487_pt1 | contig 14133 bp, 7 predicted proteins | sample PhyTR2_FD_201031 | JGI IMG/M metagenome (GOLD analysis project Ga0308164, IMG submission 201031) | Phyllosphere microbial communities from UC Gill Tract Community Farm, Albany, California, United States - DLSLT.R2 | ecosystem: Host-associated > Plants > Phyllosphere > Unclassified | place: USA... | reverse complement strand
AAAACTGTTTTCCATACCGACGCCGGACGGCATGACTGGTGGCCGCTGGAGATGCTGGCAGGAGCAGCGCGTTCGGCAGTCATGCTGACTGCAAAACACGGTCGGGCTTTTGCGCGGCCCGACAGCCTGATGCCGGGTTTTCGTATAGACAGCCTCGACGACCTTGAGCTTCTGGCCCCTCACGGCGAGCATCTTCTGGCGCTCCTCAAAAGTAAGGCCCAGGGCGTGCTGGAGACCCTGACAATGCCGGGTTTGCTGGACAGACGGCCCGATTGCCACGCCACTTTTGATGTACTGTTTGCAGCTGCGGATCAGCTCCAGGAAGCTGCCACGACTGCACGGCAGATTGCCGGAGCATGCGTCACGTCCGTGAGCTGCGAAGCCGGCGTCATGCGCGCCTGGCCTGGCCTGGCATCGCTCGTACTTGCCTGGAATTCGCTGCTGGCGGATGCCGCCGAGAGCTACGTGCGCTTTGTGGAAGCGATTCCGGACGAACTGGAACGTATTCTGGCGGTCGTGCGTGCCGGCGAATCTGCGGACTTCATGCTCAAATTCAATATGTCTCTCGATACAAGCGCCGCGCACGAGGCACTCATGCAGATAAAGGCGGACCAGGAACTCACGGTCGAAGCCGGGGGATGTATCGGCACGCGGGCAGGCAAGGTATATGCGCTCATCAATCCGTCCATGCCAGGGCTAGTCAAGATTGGCAAAACAACGCGCAACTCGGAACGGCGGGCCGGTGAGCTCGACACCACCGGAGTGCCGACGCCATTCACCGTTCTGTACGAAGCCGATGTGGTGGACTGCCACGAAGCCGAGCGGCAGGTACACGCAGCGCTGGCATCGTTTCGTGTATCAGGCCGGCGGGAGTTCTTCCGGGTCGAACCCAGGCACGCCGTCGCCGCCCTTTTCGCGCTATCCGCCGGGGAATCCGGGTAGCGCGGGCACAGTCATTGTCATTCAAATGAGTGGTATCGGCCAGAAGTGCGATGCGATCGCCAGAGAATGTCATTTTGATGCATGGCCCAGGCACTTTTGCCCGGAGACCTTAAACACCTGCATGGCCAGACGTCGAACAGGCAGAAAGGACAACCTCACGATTGCCCTTTCTGCCACTACACTGCAGGCGCCCTGAAACGTTGATTATTTCTTGGGAGGGTTGTTATCGCGACCGCCTCCAGACTTCTCTCCATCCTGTTTACTAGGCCAGTTCGGTTGTGTGCTCATGATGACTCTCATTAAATGCCCTGATCGGATCCTGCCGGCGGCAGGGCTAAAGCCGACGGAGGTTCGGTGCATCGTGCACCGACAGCATGATTCTGGGACCAGCGGTCGGGGAGGGCCATGAAAGACCCCGTACCCCGGAAAACAGGAGGAGGGCAGGCAGGGAGCGCAGGGGTCCGGGGTTTTTCATCGACTGCCGTTCGCTTCCGCCTGATACTGGCCTCCTTTTCAAACACCGCTTTGTGACCATGGCCCGCATCCCCTCCCCTGAACAAATTTTCCTCGAGGTCCACCAGAGCCTTGGCCTCGAACGCCCTGCGTCGAAACACATCAGGCAGTTCACCCGGCTAGGCTTCCCGTTGCTCCGCCACAGGCAATTCGCCGATGACCTCCTGGACGGGATTTTTTCTGCGCTTGAAATGGATGACCAGGCCAGGGCGGACGCGCAGCTCAATATAGATGAGTGGATCGCATTCGACACCGGCGTCGCTGCGCACACATGGACGCATGCGGCCACCCAGCAGCAGGTACTGTGGTATCTCATGGCATATTCCTGGGTGCCGGGTCTGGCCCGCCGCCTGGCCTTCTGGAGTCTTGCCGGATCCGAGCGCGGCGTCCCCTTCGACGCGGGAATGCCGGGCGGCGCCTTCTGGTTTTTGCCGGCCTGGGACCAGTCCGCGGGTACAGTCCGGCTACCGGTAGAAGAAGTGATCGAGTGGCTTCTCGACCTTCTCGGAAACCAGTCGTTTGAACATGCTGCAAACGCACTTCAGCACGAGCAGGCCCATCGCAAAAACATGAATGCCCTGCGGACGCTGCAGGGTTGGCGGCTCGAGGGCAGACTGCCACAAAGTGCCAGAGTAATTGACGGGCTGTTTCATGACGGGGCAGAACTCGTTTTTCATGGTGCGTTTCATCTGCCTGCAGGAGCGCCAGAGGACAAACAGTTCGCCGCTGCCCTAGGGTTCGTTCGTGACAGAAAGCTGACTCCCGAGGCGCTGGCGCTCGAGATTCCGCTGCAAGCCACTTTGCTTCATACAATAGTTGACGGGAATGGCTCCCCGCAGGAAAACCGTACGTTTGTCCAGGCACTTGCGACCCGCTATGCGTCACCGTCCATGCGAAGGGTACGCCAGAGACTGCGCGTCGCCCGCATGGTTCAGGATGCATACCAGCGCCTGGTGACGGCACTGTGTGCTCCGGGCGTTACCTGCAGATGCGCCGAACCATCGCAGAACCGGCTCCTGCCGCTGCTTGCTCTTTTTCAAACCGTGTACAACCTCACGATACAGTCGTACGGGCAGGGAAGCACCACTGCCGGGCAGGACAGCTGGTTCGAATCGAAATTTGCGCCTTGGGACAGATGTGACCTCATGCTTTCAATCATGCCGTCAGCACGGGGGCTCGGCCACCGGCTGCTTGGTGAGCGTCTGACAAGACGGTTCATGGTACTCGGTCCCGATGTTCCGCTTCCCGGGCTCATCCCGTTCGGGGAACCGGATCATGCTCGGTCCATAGCGGAAGAGCGGATTGACATGCTCAACTCCGAGGCGGACGAGGATGCACGCATTGAAGCACTCCGGAAAACGGCTGGCACGCTGCCGGCGCCCGAGGCCCTGCAGGAGCTCGCGGCGGAGGACAGTTACCTGGTAGTCAGCCAGCTGGCGGTGTCTCACGCCCTGCCGGCAGAAATCCGGGCCCTGGCGGCCAGCCGTATGCGCACGCTGGCCGTCACGCCGGCACAGACTGCCGGGGCGCTGGTTGCCGAACTGGCGCTGCATCTTGTCCATTCATCCCCGGCACTTGCAAGGGATGCGCAGTCAAGGAATGCAGCTCTGCTGGAGGAACTCGGGACTGTCGACAGGGATGGGACGTGGAGCGCTCCCTTCCTGCGGCTCAGGGCAAGACACCGTCTCATGCTGAACGATTTCGAGGGTGCCGCCGAGGACTACCGCTCGGCGCTGAACGCATGTTTTGAACGGAACTACGGAATGCTTCAGGCTGACATTGCAGAAGAGGGGCTGGCCACAGAAGTCGCAATGCGGGGGCTGGACCGCAAAACGCAGGACTACTGGTACCGCCATATCGTCACTTTGACCCAAGGCGCGTTACTGTTCGAGGACATGGCAGTGCAGTGCGAAGATTATTTCTGGGCGGGACTTTATCGGCCCTATGCCGGCGTCGAAGCCAGAACGGGGCAGCTGACGGAAGAACTGAAGGAGCTTCTCGTGCGTACCCTGAAGACTGTTCACGATGCCGGCCTGCCCGGGCTCAGGTCGTGGCTGCTCAGGCACGAGAAAAAGCTCCGGTCACTCAGGCTGAAGGACGTGCGCAGGGACAGTCTCCTTCTGCTCTGGATGAAGCATCTTACGCATCTGGAACAGATGGCGCGCAGGCCTGTGTTGCTCGGTGCCCTGCGGCCGGGCAGGGAGCGTCCTGGAGTGGTTGTGAGAAAGGCGATCCGTGTTCTCGTTGAACTGTGGCCGGAACAGGCGCGGACCTGCGACTTCAAGCGGCAGACGCCCCTCATGATCGCAGCAGACAGTGGAGATGCCGGGCTGGCCAGAGAGCTTGCCAGCCTGTCCGAAGTCGACGCACAGGACTATCTTGGCAGGACTGCACTGCATGCTGCGGTAGCCGGGGCCTCATCCGAATGTGTCAGGCTCGTGCTTGATCTGAATCCTGATGTTGAAAAGGTTACTGTTGATGAAGAGCAGACGGCGCTGCATACCGCGGTCCGGTTTGGGAACCTGGAGGCGGTTGCACTGATCGCTGATGCATTCCCGTGTCGCCTGGGCAAGGTGAACGCTGCCGGCCATACCCCCCTTGATATGGCGAGGGATTTGCTGGCGAACCATGAGGAGTGGCAGAAGTTCATGAGAGCGCAAAAGCGCAGGACCGGCTCACTGGAGGACTTTCAGGCGATTGTTCTACAGCTGGAGGCGTCAGGCACGGCAGAAAGCGCATGACATGTACATCCTGCACTCTGCCTGTGGCGACGAATGGCAACGACAGCAGAGTGAGGAAGCACAGCGATGCATCCTTCAGGAAAAACAGGTGAGGAGAACCGGAAAACATCAGGGAAGGCGCGCGGAGTTGCTGCCGGAATTATGGCAGCATCAGGTACTGTCTGCTACATATCAGGCGCTGCCGCGATAAAGGGAAACAGGCTGCGCGCGGTCTTTTCATGGTCGGCGTGCCCCATCGGTCGTATCACGCGCAGCGTCTGCTGTTCCAGGCCCGTTCGCACCAGGTCCGCCACCGGCCCGCTTCCGTTGGGCGACAGGCATGCCTGGTGGCCGAGGATATACACGGCGTCGCGAGCGCGCGACAGCGCCACGTTGAGACGGTGCCGGTCCAGCAGGAATTCGACGCGCCCACCGCTGCGCGTCATCAATAAAAATACCAGGTTGGCTTCGCCGCCCTGGACCGCATCGACAGTAGTCACTGCGACACTGAAATCGAGCTTCATCCGTTTGACGGCCTGCTCGACATCTTCGCGCTGTCCTTTATAAGGGCACACGACCAGTACACTCAGGCCAGCGGCCAGTCTGGTCTTGGACAGGCGTCTGAGCAGTGTCAGTATTGCCGCCAGTTCGGTGGGATTGCGCGGGGAACTGGTTTCACTGTCCTTCCTGTGGCGGTACGCCGGCACTTCGCTGTAGTCGATGAATGTCAGGCGGTGCGTCGACAGTGGCCAGGCCCGCTCTTTCCGGGATGAGCTGAGCGAACCTTTGTAAAACAGGCTGCTGACCAGGTCACCAATGTCCTCGTGCATCCGGTGCTGTACCGTCAGCATTGCCTTGCTGGCCACAGGAAGCTGCTCGAACAAATCTTGAAAACAGTTGCGGCGCAGCAGTTCCTCGACTTCTGACAGTGCCAGCCGATAACCGATTTTTTCGTCGAGCATGTCAGCAGTCACTGTCGGCGGCAGCTGGTAGTGGTCGCCGATCAGAATCAGTCGCCGTGCCCGTGCAGCCGGGATCAGCAGCTCGGCGTCGAAAGCCTTGCCTGCTTCGTCGATGATCACGATATCGAAGTCGCGACGGGACAGGCCGAAGTCGCGCCGCGCCATGCCGACGCAGGTGGCGGCATGAATATGGCGCGCGCCAAGCAGCCATTTTGCGATATTTTCGCGGCCCTCGCGCGTCTGTAACAGTTTGTGCCAGCGCTGCATCAGGAAATCCAGCGGATCTGCCGGTTCCGCAACATTCTGGAATGGCGCCAGCAGCGCCTCGTGCCACATTGGGGCCAGCCTGGTGCCTTCGACACTGTCGGCGCGACCATACCTGACTATTTCCTGTTCCAGGTATGCTGCCTTGGCCAGCAGGTCAGCGGTCAGTTTGGTTACCGCTACATGGGTGGGCCCGGTAATGAGGATGACCGGCCAGGTGGCTTCGCTGCCCGCATCAAACAAGGACAGCAACCAGTTCACCAGCAGCGTGGTTTTGCCGGTACCGGGTGGCCCCCAGATGGCGACAACGGGCTGATCGGACTGCAGCAGGTGCAGGGCCGCGTCACTTCCGGCATACTCATGTTCAATCGGGTTGCCGCCCCTGGCCATCATCAGCCGATGGACGGACGGCGAAACGAATTTCCCGAGAATGGCGTTTTCCAGCGTATTGCGGAAAGTCTGCTGTTGCAGCCCTTCGCCCGCCAGCTCGAGGCGTGTAATCAGGAACGGCGAAGCCGGCACATCCCGTTTGCCAGGGCGCTCCAGGTGCAGGCGCAATATTCCGAAGCGGCGGTCGATCCATTCGGCCCTGGTAACATTCCACTCCAGTCCGCTGCCAGTTGCCCGCAGCCGTGCCTGGCTGTTTTCGGCAGTGGCACCTAGCAGCCATTGCGGCACGCTGCGGAGGGTGATCGTACCTTCGACGACGCGGTTGTCGAGGCATTTTCCCGCAATGAAGCCGCATGCGCTTTCCGATTGCAGGTAGTCGAGCTGGTCTTCGTAGACCAGCGATAATTTCCGCAAACGCACGGCGCTCTGGCGCTGCAGGTACATGGAGCGGACGCTACCCAGCTCGGCATACAGGACCTGTACGAATTGCGGGAAAATAGTGCGTTCGGCGGGACGGTCATCTTCCATTCCGGGAACAAAAGCATTCAGCTCAGCGAAGAATGAAACCGCCGGGTCGGCCAGGACCGTACCCAGAACGACCTCCTCGAGCCGCAAGGCATTCAGATCCAGGTCTGGACAGGTGACCAGAGTGACGTCGCCCAGCGAAAATCCGAGGCGTGCGTGGTCCAGCAGCCGGATATGCCATTTTTCGTGCAGGATGTCCTGCCCGTCGAGGAGCGCATACGCTTCGACCAGTCTTTCCGCCAGCTCTTCAGTGAAGGCCAGGAAAATCGGTGACCATACCTCGCGGGTGGCATTCATGCGCGGCAGGGAGTGCACTGGCAGGGGGGGCGAAGCCGGTCGACCCTGCGCCACGATGCTATCCAGCGTCCAGACGCCGGGGTACACCGTCAGCCGGTCGCCCACTTTTCCCTTGACGTGGCCGTCAGTGACGTCGAGCAGCAGGCGGGCACCGCCATAACCGAGCTCGAGATGCCCGGGACTGCGCTTTTCGATCGTCGCCTCGATTGCATGCCCTCCTTCCTCCAGACTGGCTGCAAGCAGCATTCCGGCATTGCCCGAGACCCGTGCCGTGCCTGCCTGGTGATCGACCGACACCACCATCGCATGTGCCGAAGTGGTATTTCCGTCTGCAGGAGTGGTGTAGCTGAGCTGATAACCATGTAACCCGGTCGGCATGCCTTTGCCGAGGTCGAGCAGGGTTCCATGACATGGGAAATCGGCGGGTGGTATCAGATGCGCTGGTGCAGGCAGTTCCCGGTCGAGGTCGATCAGAGCGCTGTTTTCAGGCAGTGTTCCCAGCAGGAAGCGGAGATAGGCGCGTTCGCCTTCCAGCCGGCCCAGCGCCAGTTCCATTTCGCGCAAAGCCTTCATGAAACTGTCGCTTTCCTGGCTGCCAAAGCGTTTTTTGACTATAGTGCGGGCATCCTGCAGGCTGAGCGTCAGGCTGGTGGCCACCTCATTGCGTGAAGACAGCTCCTGCTGGACCAGGCGGCGGAAGTCCAGGATATAGGCGATAACCATGCTTTTGCGCGCACGCGAGTCGGCGCAGAGTATGCGCGCGCGAGTGGCTTCCAGCACGGCCACTTCAGCCTGGACCTTTTCGGTTTGCCTGCCGTTGTACCAGCTGACGACACTCGCGGCGAGTGTAACGCCCAGCAAAACCAGGATCAGCATTTATTTCCTCAGGCTGACAAGAGTGCCTGACAGCTGCAGCAACTGGCTGGTGATCTGCTGTTTGTCTTCCCGGCTGATCAGCGGATGCTGGGCCGCATCCATCAGGGTATCGAACAGCTCCAGTACCCGCTTCTGGCTTTCTCGCGATTGCGCCAGCTGTTCAGAGACCGGCGCATTGTTTTCGCGAGCAGTGTCCAGCCCGATCTGCGCCATTTCCAGCGACTTGTTCGCCACCTCGACGCGGCCGGCCCATTCGGCCCTCGTCGACTGCAGTTCGTTATACGTTGCCAGCACCTCAAAGCCTTTTTTTACGACCTCGAGCGCCTGCACCGCAACGCCCAGACGGGCCGTTTCGACTTTTCCGTAATTGTCGAGTTCGGTCCGGCGGGTACGGTGTCCCTCGATGTCCAGTGTGGCCGGTGAGCCATTCGCCTGGCCTGTGCCACGCAATCCGGCTGGAAGTTTCAGCTTGCTACCAGTCATGGTGATTTTCCCTGTCAAATCGATCGGTTGTAGTAGTCGAGTGCTTCCTGCATTCTGGCCCACGCCAGGTCCTTCTGATTGCTGAGCTGGTCGAAGCTGGCGATATCCGGCAATTCGCTGTTGCGCACTTCCAGCATTTCACGCGTCAGTTCGCTGCAGACCTGCGCGCAAAGGAGCGTGATTTTACCGATCCTCTCGCGTACTTCATGCTCCTGGCGCAGATCTTCGCGGGCCAGGGTAATCTCTTCCTGGAGAATCTGGCGCTCTGCTTGCAGCGTCGCTTCTTCCTTCGGAATCAGCGCTTTCAGGCCATCGCGCTCGACACGGGCGGCTTTTAATTTCAGCCACGAATTTGCCGCGTCCAGTACTGCCTCGGCGGCCCCAAGTGCCATCAGTACCGGGTTGGCTCGGCTGACTGCCTTGGCTACTCCCGACTTCAGGCCGTGCCGGGCGGCGAGTCTTGCCGCCTGCACGCCAAATGACAGAGCCTGATGGGGAACCCGGGCGGTCATGACTGCCCCCGGATGTGTACGCTATGCCAGGCACGCATCGCGAGCCTGCGCGCAATCGTCCCTCCCGGCAAAGGAAGGCCATCGTCTGTCAGCGTCGGCAACGCCGGAAAAGCGGTGCTGCTCTGTTCGCGCATGCGCACCAGGCCAGCATCGCGCAGTCGCCAGAATGTCACGCTGTAAGGTTCATAGAACACCCGTTCTGCAGGCTGGCCGTCATCGGTGAAGGCGTCCATTGCGATCAGTAGCAGGTGACTCGCGCGCGGCGTGCCGGGTCCGGGATTGTAGGGTTTACGTACGCCTAGCGCCTCGAAGGCGGTCCACAGGGCACCATAAATCCATTGGTCGGATACATACGTGGTAACCGAACGGCGCGGCCCGGCCTCGCGCAGGCTGATATGAAAGCGCGGATCGCCCTGGAGCGTATCGACAAGGGCGCGCTGCCTGTTATCGAGCAGCAGGGCGATGACTGCCTCCGGAATGGCACTGCCGCTCAGGCGGAAAAACCTGTCGTCGGCCTGGCGGTGGAATGACGGCTGCGGCCAGGCCGCCGGATATTCCGGGATAGGGTAGCCGTCCGGGTAGGGCGGGTCAGGAACTTTGCCGTTCTGGTCCATGATCTGGATGCCGTGTTCAGCGACATTGCATGCCAGGCCGCGGAAGGCAATGGCGTTGATGTCCTGTGCCAGACGTTCGGCTTCGACGAGCCGCTGTGCTTTCGGGGTCGGCACGCCGGCGTTGACAAGCCCTTCCGCAGTCATCAGGGCAAGCATTGCGTGCAGCGCCGGAGCAGGCAAAAGCGTGCGCTGCTGAATGGCCTCGATGCTGCGCTGGTCGACCAGTTCAGCAAGTACATGCAAAAGTACAGGATCGAGCTGCGGCGGACGGCGCGACTGTGCCTGCAGGCGAAACTGCACTGCACTAAAGGCCATCGGAACAAAGGCTGGAAGTGGGCGTGGCGTGCAGCCGCGCATGCTCGCGACCGCACCACAGCGAGACTGACGCCATTTTTCCTGCCAGGGTGGAATCGTGATGCGTGTTACCATCACCTCTACTTTCTGGCCGAGTCTGACGGCATACGCCGGATGGCTGACGGACTCCCATGACAGCTCGGCAAGAGGCACGAACAGTTCGGCACCACCGGCATCAAGGCGTACCCCATTCTCGAGAATCTCAATGACCTCGCCGTGCAGTTTCTGGTTGCGCGCGAGTCGCGCTAGTGCGAGGCGCCGTTCGGCTTCTCCCACGGCATTCAGGCTGGCAGTCCATTCCCCGTTAACCTTCTGACTGGGCCCGAGCACGGCAAAACGGACCTGCTGACCACTTTGGAGCACGTCTGATGCTGCCGAAATGCGATTGAACGACATTTCCCCCAGATGGAGAAATGCGACAAATCCATCGCTCTGGATTTTTGCGAAAGCAGGGCCGACGTATTGCACGGTTCCGGAGAAAATATCGCCGGCCTTCACGGGCGGCAGTGATGCCACCGGCGGTGTGGGGGACTGTCCGGATGCACCAGAATCGGTAAATACGAGGTCGGTGAGTACGCGAAATAGCTGGCCGAGCATGTTTGTTCAACGCTGACGTCCAGTACCTTGGAAGCTGAAGCGCACTATTAATTGAACAACGATATTAGGTTAAAAGCTGTTCGCTGGGCAACCAATATTTGGGATGTATTTTGGTGGTACGCGTAGCTCTACGGCCCATAACCATCAGCAGGCCCGTGAAAATCCGGTTCCCGGTGGGCCAGCTTCGTGTCGGCGGCACAAGACTGGCGTATTGCTGTCATTCGGGGTCAGGAGCGATGTGTCAAGGAAGTACGACAGGCGGGAACGTGCCGATACCCGGCGGATCGCCCAACAGACAGTTTAAGAATTCCAGATACGCCTGTCATTCCCAATTCCGCCTGGGTCGAACCCGGCCAGTTTAGTGACTACCGTTGTATCAGGAAGTCATTTGCATCAGGTCATGACGTCATATCGGGACCGACTTGTCATCTGGTTGTTACGGGAAGTTGTGCCTGGACTTTGCCTCACAAATATGACGTCGAATATTTATGGAGTAATAAAGCCACGATGGCCGGGTGACTTGAGTTTCAGGTACATCAACAGGACGTGCATGTGTCAGGCAGACAGCGAGGGTAAGTGATTCAGGATCGGCTTGTCGCGACAGGAGGTCCTGTCAACGACGCCCGGGAATCATTGGCACGAGGCGAAAATGAGCCCCGAACCTTCTACGCACGTCCATGAAAAGTCTTTCTCAAGGTTCGGTCTCCGGATGCCGTCCATTGCGGTAGAATGTTGCACGTAGACATTATTTGCATTTCACGACAAGGTTCTGAAGCATTATGGATAGATCATCAATCCAGGCAATGAATTCCAAGCGCGCATTCAAGCTAGGGGAGTATGCCCAGATTGCGCGAAAATATGTGTATGCGCTTCAGGATCCAGATGATCAGCGCATTTTTTATGTGGGGCAGGGCACTGGTAACCGCATATTCGAACATCTCGATCGGGCCGAGAAGCTGTTAAAATCAGACAAGCACCTCACGCCAAAGTTCGAGGCCATTCATACAGTGTGGAGCAGGTTACGGGATGTGCGTCTGGTCGTGCTCGCCGGAGGCCTGAGCGACCACGAAGCCAATCTGATAGAGTCGGCGACACTCGACGCCCTTAACATTTCGTCGAACGGCAAACTCACCAATGCCATCGCCGCACCGCAATCAGGTATGGTCCGCGTCGAGGATCTTGAAGCGGCTGCTTACCCTTACGTGGATCCAGGTCGCCGCTATTTAAAAGTCCTGCTCTTTCCGGCTCCAAGGAAACAAAAGAACAAGGATATCAACGAGCGCTGCAGGCGGAGCTGGAAAGTCACAAAAAAACACCGCGAACTGGGAAGCGAAACGCAGCCAACCCATGCTGTCGCGATCGTTGGCGGCGTTTCCATTGGTGCATACCGCGTTACCAAATGGAACAGGCTCGTTGGGGGTAAGTGGGAATTCGAAGGTGTGCATCATTCTGATCTGGAAAAACTCAACTGGCGCGTGGTGATTGGGTCCGCGATGGGTTACTGGCAACGGGGAAATTATCTGATTGTAGAGTTCGACGGAATGGGCCGGTACCGTATCGTACGGGGTTCACGCAGGCAGACGTGGGTACCCTGCCGCGAGGACTCGGGTTTTCTTCCCGCAGCAGAGCAGGCTGACCGGGCTCCAGCACCCGGGTCCGTCGTATGCACCCAGCCCGCGAGCCATCGGCAGAAGGCAGATTCGGCCCCGTCGATTTGCTAGTCGTGCGACGCTGGCTGGCAGTCATGGCGGGATTTTGGCTTCCGCCGAGGCTGGGCGCCTGTCGCGAGTGGTTATGCTCATTAAGAGAGCCAAACGGCTGGGCAGCGTCGGCTTCTGGCGGTGAGTCAACTTTGTAATAGGTCCACAATCAGCCTGGGCCGCGGTAAGCGGAGAGCACTTTTGGTGCCTCCGCCTGTCCGATCCTATGCTCAGGGCGCGACGCGAGGACGAAACGGCACCACATTGGATGGCCGCGCGTCGGGCACTGGCGCGGCCACTTGCGTGCAGGACTGTGTAGACTGCACGTTGGTCAGGTCTTTCATGGTCAAATGCGCACCGTGCCTCAGGCGCCGCTGGCCGCGATGTACCACAACCTGGCTCCTGTCGGCAAAAGCCTCGTCCAGCCGCTTTGCCAGGCTGGGCATGCAGAGATGTGTATAGCGAAGCAGCATACGTGTGTCGCGGTGGCCGCTGAAAGCCTGAAGGTCAACCAGCGAAAACCCGCCGGGCATTCTGCCGCCAGCATCGGCGACGTTCGAGATTGCTTCGTGCCGGAGGTCATGCACATGAAGCTCGTCGTCTCCCACAAGGCCGGCAGCCGTGCAGATTCGTGCCCATGCCTTGCACAGTGCGTCCAGACTCATCGGGAATACTTTTTCCGTATCACGCGGTAGTTGCCTGAGTAGCGCAATCATCTCCCTGCGCACCGCGAGTTTCCTTGGGCGCCCGTTTTTTGACTCGGGAATGAATGCGGTCTGCTGGTCGAAATCAATGCTGTCCCAGGTCAGAGACATGGTTTCGATGCGTCTTGCGGCGGTCATCAGCTGAAACTGGACGAATGCTTCCATCCATGGGATATGTGTGTAGCTGGCCTCGGCTTCAGCCAGATGCGCGGCACGTGCGGCCTTGACGATGTTCTTTCGCTGATAAACTGTAGCCGCCTGTGTCGAGGCCGTGCGTTCGATATGCATGAGACTCTCAAGACGCAGTTCAATCGATTTCCGGGCATCCTCGTCATACGCCGCGCTCAGCAGGCGGGACTCCTCGTCGGCCTTCAGGCGCCGGTCGCGCTCATTAAAATACTTCGGGCGCATGATGCCGTCCATCGGACTTTTGACAACCGGGATACGCCAGGTATCGATAGCCATGTGACAGACCGCTGAGAACACATCAACTTCCCGGTCAACCGTGGCCGGCGCCACACTCTGGCATCGGTCGTCGATATAATCATTGAAGTCGTCTGGCAGGAGGTCTGCGAACGGCTTGCGAATGAAACATGACGCGGGCGATGGAGTGCGCATGGTCTTGCCTGTAGGCCTGCGGAATGTCTTGCCTGCCAGGCTAGGGTGCGGATTGTTATGCTCGGCATAGGCCTCGGCGATGTCCACCTTCGGTAGCCCTGCATCAGCCAGAACGGCATTGATTATGTAACCCTCAACCTCGAATCCTTTGTGGCGAGGTGACACTTCGCGAAGATACCGCGCCAGCATGTCTGCGAAACTCACGCTTCGGCCCTTGGCATAGTCCACAAACATACCGGTGCGACGTTCAAGCTCAAGGCGCTGCTTTACATCAGCCGCCTCCTGCAGGCTGTGCGCGTAGAGACATTGGGTCCGGTGGCCAACCTCGCGTACGCGAATGGCAAAACTGTCGTCGGTACGGTGCAGTTTTGGTTTGTAGCCGTTCGCTTTCAGTTCCGCGAGGTACAGCTTCAGCTGCTGCTCACGGTTGTAGGCGAAGGATCGGGTCAGATCGTCGCGTTTCTGGACGGTGACGACAAAGCGTGACCGGTTTTCAATAGATGCCATGAGGTAATGCTCCAGTTGTTATGGAGCAAGTCTATTGACCGAATTTATTTTTTCCGTGATTCGCCCACCTTGCCACTAATGTGCCACTAACGGCCAAAAAGCTGACAGAGTAATCGTTCGCGGACTTCGGGAAGTCCTTGATTAGAAAGGGAATTCATGGTCGGGGTGAGAGGATTCGAACCTCCGGCCTCTACGTCCCGAACGTAGCGCTCTACCGGGCTAAGCTACACCCCGACGGTTCGGGATGTACGTACAACCACCCCGGGATGGTCGTACTATAAAATCGCTTAATGGTTCCTGTCAACGGCGAAGCTGCTCAGTTGCAGCAGGCTGTTCTTGAACAGGCTGTCGGGCAAGCCGGCAATCGCTTCCGATGCACGGCGCGCTGCCTGTTCGGCCTGTGCCCGCGTGTAATCGAGCGCGCCGCTCGACGTTACGGCGGCCAGCACGGCGTCGAATTGTGCTTCGTCGCCTTGCTCGATGCAGCTGCGCACCAGTTCGCGCTGCTCCGGCGTGCCGTGTTCCATCAGCCAGATCAGGGGCAGGGTCGGTTTG
>Ga0308164_10003486_pt1 | contig 14133 bp, 11 predicted proteins | sample PhyTR2_FD_201031 | JGI IMG/M metagenome (GOLD analysis project Ga0308164, IMG submission 201031) | Phyllosphere microbial communities from UC Gill Tract Community Farm, Albany, California, United States - DLSLT.R2 | ecosystem: Host-associated > Plants > Phyllosphere > Unclassified | place: USA... | reverse complement strand
GTCAACAGGCCTGAGGGTTGTCATGCGCCGCTTGCGTCGTGACAAAAGTTTCCTGATAAGGACTTACGTTTCCCATGTTGACCATCGCACTGTCCAAGGGCCGCATTCTTGATGACACCCTGCCGCTTCTCGCTGAAGCGGGCATCGTGCCGACCGAGAATCCGGACAAGAGCCGCAAGCTCATCATCCCCACGACTCAGGCCGATGTGCGCCTGCTGATCGTGCGCGCCACCGACGTGCCGACCTATGTCGAGCATGGTGCCGCCGATCTGGGTGTCGCGGGCAAGGATGTGTTGATGGAATACACCGGTCAGGGCCTCTATGAGCCGCTGGACCTGCAGATTGCCAAGTGCAAGCTGATGACCGCTGGCGCCATCGGTGCGGTCGAGCCCAAGGGCCGTCTGCGCGTGGCTACCAAGTTCGTCAACGTTGCCAAGCGTTACTATGCCGAGCAGGGCCGTCAGGTCGATATCATCAAGTTGTACGGCTCCATGGAGCTGGCACCGCTGATTGGCCTGGCAGACAAGATCATCGATGTGGTCGACACCGGTAACACCTTGCGCGCCAACGGCCTCGAGCCTCAGGAACTGATCGCGACCATCAGTTCGCGTCTGGTGGTCAACAAGGCCTCCATGAAGATGCAGCACGCACGCATCCAGGCCCTCATCGACACCCTGCGCAAGGCAGTGGAGTCGCGACACCGTAGCTGATCCCTTCACGCAACGTTGAGTTGCGTCCAGCTATCCGTGTCATAGCCAAATTTCTCAGGTGCCTGCGCGGATAGCTTGGTAGCTTTAGGCTCCTGAGCATCCGCCAATTATTGAGGCCCCGCTATGACCACTCCCACTGCAATTCGCCGACTCGACGCTGCTGACCCGGATTTCGCACGACATCTGGATCACCTGCTGAGCTGGGAAAGTGTGTCTGACGATTCGGTCAACCAGCGCGTGCTCGACATCATCAAGGCGGTGCGTGAGCGGGGCGACGCGGCGCTGGTCGAGTTCACCCAGAAGTTCGACGGGCTACAGGTTGCGTCGATGGCCGACCTGATCCTGCCTCGCCAGCGCCTGGAGCTAGCGTTGACGCGCATTACCCCGGTTCAGCGCGAAGCCCTGGAAAAAGCCGCCGAGCGTGTACGCAGCTATCACGAAAAGCAGAAGCAGGATTCCTGGAGCTACACCGAGGCCGACGGCACGGTGCTGGGCCAGAAGGTCACGCCGTTGGACCGTGCAGGCCTGTACGTGCCGGGTGGCAAGGCTTCCTACCCGTCTTCGGTATTGATGAACGCTATACCGGCCAAGGTGGCAGGCGTGACCGAAGTGGTCATGGTCGTGCCGACGCCGCGTGGTGAAATCAACGAGCTGGTGCTGGCCGCTGCCTGTATTGCAGGGGTTGACCGGGTGTTCACCATCGGCGGGGCGCAAGCTGTTGCCGCGCTGGCGTACGGCACTGAAAGCGTGCCGAAAGTCGACAAGGTGGTCGGTCCTGGCAACATTTACGTGGCGACCGCCAAGCGTCATGTGTTCGGTCAGGTGGGGATCGACATGATCGCCGGTCCTTCCGAGATTCTGGTGGTTTGTGACGGCCAGACCGATCCTGACTGGATTGCCATGGACCTGTTCTCCCAGGCCGAGCACGACGAAGACGCCCAGGCCATTCTGGTCAGTCCGGATGCCGAATTTCTCGATAAGGTCGCCGCCAGCATCACCCGTCTGCTACCGACCATGGAGCGGGCGGCCATCGTCGAAACGTCGATCAATGGCCGCGGTGCGCTGATAAAGGTGGCTGACATGACCCAGGCCATCGAAGTCGCCAATCGCATTGCGCCCGAGCACCTTGAACTGTCGGTCGCCGATCCGGAAGCCTGGCTGCCGCAGATCCGCCATGCGGGTGCGATCTTCATGGGGCGCCACACCTCCGAAGCACTGGGCGACTACTGCGCAGGTCCCAACCATGTGTTGCCGACCTCTGGCACGGCGCGTTTCTCTTCGCCGCTGGGCGTCTACGATTTCCAGAAGCGCTCGTCGATCATCTATTGCTCGCCGCAAGGTGCGTCCGAGCTGGGCAAGACAGCGTCCGTGCTGGCTCGTGGCGAATCCCTGAGCGGCCACGCGCGCAGTGCCGAATATCGAATCACTGACCCTGACTGGAAAGCAGGCAACACAGAGGACGGCAAATAATGAGCAAATTCTGGAGCCCTTTTGTCAGCGATCTGGTGCCTTATGTGCCGGGCGAACAGCCGAAGCTGACCCGACTGGTCAAGCTTAATACCAATGAAAACCCGTATGGCCCTTCGCCAAAGGCCATCGACGCCATGCGCGCTGCGCTGACCGACGACTTGCGTCTGTACCCGGACCCCAACAGTGATCTGCTCAAGCACGCTGTCGCCGATTACTACAAGGTGCAGCCCAATCAGGTGTTCCTGGGCAATGGCTCGGATGAAGTGCTGGCGCACATTTTCCACGCTTTGTTTCAGCACGATGCTCCGCTGCTGTTCCCGGATATCAGCTACAGCTTCTATCCGGTGTATTGCGGCCTGTATGGCATCGACTATGAAACGGTCCCGCTGGACGCGCAGTTCCAGATCCGTGCTGCGGACTATGCCAAGCCGAATGCCGGGATCATCTTCCCCAACCCGAATGCGCCGACGGGTTGCCTGCTCGGTCTGGACAAGGTCGAGCAGATCATCAAGGCCAGCCCGGATTCGGTGGTGGTCGTCGATGAAGCGTATATCGACTTTGGTGGCGAGACAGCCATTACGCTGATCGACCGTTACCCGAACCTGCTGGTCACTCAGACCCTGTCCAAGTCGCGCTCGCTGGCCGGTCTGCGCGTCGGCCTGGCGGTGGGGCATCCTGACCTGATCGAGGCGCTGGAGCGGGTCAAGAATAGCTTCAACTCCTACCCGCTGGACCGCATGGCCAACGTGGGAGGGGCAGCGGCTTTCGAGGATCGCGAGCACTTCGAGACGACCCGCAACAAGGTCATCGAAAGCCGCGAGGCGCTGGTCGAGCAGTTGCAGGGCAAGGGCTTTGAAGTGCTGCCATCGGCAGCCAACTTCATCTTCGCTCGCCACCCGCAACACGATGCCGCAGCACTGGCCGCCAAACTGCGCGAGCAGGGCGTCATCGTCCGCCACTTCAAACAGCAGCGAATCGCCCAGTTCCTGCGTATCAGCATCGGCACGCCAGAGCAGCATCAGGCGTTGCTGGAAGGTCTGAGCGACATCTGAGACGCGGATCGGTCAGCCCGAAAACGGGCTGACCTTGCGCTGCCACAGGATCATCGACGCCGTAGAGCATCCGCATGGCCTGGAAACACCGCCGACCTATGTGAGTAATCCAAACGGCTCGAAAACACCCCGGACCTGTGTGGGAGCGAGCTTGCTCGCGAAGAGGCCCGTTCAGCCTCTGAAACTCCATTGATCAGGTAATCCGCCTTCGCGAGCAAGCTCGCTCCCACAAGATCATCGCTGCCGCAGAGCATCTACATTGCTTGAAACACTTCGGACCTGTGTGAGTGTCTCGCATGGCTTGAAAACACTCCGGATCTGTGTGGGAGCGAGCTTGCTCGCGAAGAGGCCCGTTCAGCCTCTGAAACTCCATTGATCAGGTAATCCGCCTTCGCGAGCAAGCTCGCTCCCACAAGATCTCGCTGCCGCAGAGCATCCGCATGGCTTGAAACACTTCGGACCTTTGTGAGTGTCTCGCATGGCTTGAAACACTCCGGACCTGTGGGAGCGAGCTTGCTCGCGAAAGGGCCTGCACAAGCGCCGAAAATGCGTCGATTGAAACACTTTCTTCGCGAGCAAGCTCGCCCCCCACGCCCTTCGGGCAGAAGCCCGGACGCCCTTTATTCCCGGCGTCACAGATCTGTGCTGTACCGCACTTTCAGGTAATGGCGCATCACTCCGGCGCTGCGGCGGGTGTCGGGGCGGGTGGTGGGCGTAGGCCGACTTCGGCGCTCAAGCGCATCTCCTTGCCGTTGCGCATCACGTCGATAGCAATCTTGTCCTTGGGTTTGGTGCGCGCCACCTGGTTCATCGAGCGACGACCATCGCCGGCAGGTTCGCCATTGATGCTCAGGATCACGTCGCCCAGTTGCAGGCCGGCTTTCTGCGCCGGTCCGTCGCGGAAGATGCCGGCCACAACGATACCTGGACGATCCTTCAGCCCGAAGGATTCGGCCAGTTCCTGGGTCAGGGGTTGAACTTCGATGCCCAGCCAGCCACGAATGACCTGACCGTGCTCGATGATCGACTTCATGACATCCATTGCCAATTTGGTCGGAATAGCGAAGCCGATGCCTTGGGAGCCGCCGGACTTGGAAAAAATCGCGGTATTGATACCGATCAGATTGCCGCTGGCGTCTACCAGCGCACCGCCCGAGTTACCCGGGTTGATGGCCGCATCGGTCTGAATGAAGTCTTCATAAGTGTTGAGGCCCAATTGATTGCGCCCGGTGGCACTGATGATCCCCATGGTCACGGTCTGGCCGACCCCGAACGGGTTGCCGATCGCCAGCGCAACATCGCCGATGCGGATGCTGTCAGAGCGCGCGATGGTAATCGCGGGCAGGTTTTTCAAATCGATCTTGAGCACCGCCAGGTCGGTTTCCGGGTCATTGCCGATGACCCGGGCAATGGTTTCGCGGCCGTCTTTTAGCGCTACCACGATCTGGTCCGCGCCAGTGGTGACGTGGTTGTTGGTCAGTATGTAGCCTTCAGGGCTCATCATCACGCCAGAACCCAGGCTCGATTCCATACGCTTCTGCTTGGGCGTGTTGTCGCCGAAGAAGCGGCGGAACTGTGGGTCTTCGAAAAGCGGGTTGTTGCCCTTGTTGACCATCTTGGTGGTATAGAGGTTGACCACCGCGGGCGCTGCGGCAATGACCGCGTCGGCATAGGAAGACGGACCTTGCATGACGTTGGTGGTCTGTGGGGCCTGTTGCAGATTGACATCCAGGCTCGGCAGACCGACCCACTGCGGATAGCGCTGAATAATCAGCATGGCGATAAGCACGCCAGCCAGCAATGGCCAGCCGAAAAAACGCAGTGCCTTGAACATTTAACAAGTCCTGATGGTTGCGGGCGCAGAAAGTTTTGCCACGGGTGCGCCATAATGGCGGGCATTATACGAGTACAACGCAGCTCTGAACTGCATATTTAGGAGTCTTTTATGGCTGTTGCCCTGAGCACCCTGGTCGAAGAAGCCGACCGCTATCTGAACAGTGCCCGGATTCAGGATTACTGCCCCAATGGCCTGCAGGTCGAAGGGCGGCCGCAAGTCATGCGCATCGTCAGCGGCGTGACGGCCAGTCAGGCCCTGCTGGATGCGGCAGTCGATGCCCAGGCTGATCTGGTTCTGGTTCACCACGGTTATTTCTGGAGGGGCGAAAACCCGTGTGTCGTCGGCATGAAGCAGCGTCGCCTGAAGACCTTGCTCAAACACGACATCAGCCTGCTGGCCTATCACCTGCCGCTGGATGTGCATCCCGAAGTGGGCAACAACGTGCAACTGGCGCGTCAACTGGACATCACGGTCGAAGGCCCTCTGGACCCTGAAAATCCGCGTGTGGTCGGGTTGATCGGCTCGTTGTCCGAGCCCATGACTGCGCGGGATTTTGCCCGTCGCGTGCAGGATGCGCTGGGGCGTGAGCCATTGCTCATCGAAGGCAGTCAGATGATTCGCCGTGTCGGCTGGTGCACGGGCGGTGGTCAGAACTACATTGATCAGGCAGTGCTGGAAGGTGTCGATCTGTTCCTCAGTGGCGAAGCGTCAGAGCAGACGTTTCATAGCGCACGCGAGAATGACATCAGCTTCATTGCGGCCGGTCATCATGCCACCGAGCGCTATGGCGTGCAGGCGCTGGGCGATTATCTGGCGCGACGGTTTGCGCTTGAGCATATCTTCATCGACTGCCCGAACCCGATTTGAACGATCAAACAGCAGAGCATATGCATAGATCGTTTCGATCTAGCTGCATCGCTGATTAGCGATATCACGCATGTTAAAGTGCCCGGCTCGAATACGGCCCGCTGGCCGCCCCGGGGTTTCCCGGTCCATAACGAACGCAATCCGTGAGTAGCCATGGTTGACAAACTGACGCATCTGAAACAGCTGGAGGCGGAAAGCATCCACATCATCCGCGAGGTCGCCGCCGAGTTCGATAACCCGGTGATGCTGTACTCGATCGGCAAGGATTCGGCCGTGATGCTGCACCTGGCGCGCAAGGCATTCTTCCCCGGTAAACTGCCATTCCCGGTCATGCACGTCGATACGCGCTGGAAATTCCAGGAGATGTATCGCTTCCGCGACCAGATGGTCGAGGAAATGGGGCTGGACCTGATCACCCACATCAACCCCGATGGCGTGGCACAGGGCATCAACCCGTTCACCCACGGCAGCGCCAAACACACCGACATCATGAAGACCGAGGGCCTGAAGCAGGCGCTCGACAAGCATGGTTTCGACGCCGCCTTTGGCGGTGCCCGACGCGATGAAGAAAAGTCCCGGGCCAAGGAACGCGTCTACTCGTTCCGCGACAGCAAGCACCGCTGGGACCCGAAAAACCAGCGTCCCGAGCTGTGGAACGTCTACAACGGCAACGTCAACAAAGGCGAGTCGATCCGTGTGTTCCCGCTCTCCAACTGGACCGAGCTGGACATCTGGCAGTACATCTACCTCGAAGGTATCCCGATCGTGCCGCTGTATTTCGCCGCCGAGCGCGACGTCATCGAGAAGAACGGCACGCTGATCATGATCGACGACGAGCGCATCCTCGAGCATCTCACCGATGAAGAGAAGTCGCGCATCGTCAAGAAAAAGGTCCGTTTCCGCACCCTCGGCTGCTACCCGCTGACCGGTGCTGTCGAGTCCGAAGCGACCAGCCTGACCGACATCATTCAGGAAATGTTGCTGACGCGAACTTCCGAGCGCCAAGGCCGGGTCATTGACCATGACGGCGCTGGCTCGATGGAAGAAAAGAAACGTCAGGGTTATTTCTAAGGGGTGTCACATGTCGCATCAATCTGATTTGATCAGCGAGGACATCCTCGCCTACCTGGGCCAGCACGAACGCAAGGAAATGCTGCGCTTTCTTACCTGTGGCAACGTCGATGACGGCAAGAGCACGCTGATCGGGCGTCTGCTGCACGACTCCAAGATGATCTACGAAGATCACCTGGAAGCCATCACCCGTGACTCGAAGAAGTCCGGCACCACTGGCGATGACGTCGATCTGGCGTTGCTGGTGGATGGTCTGCAGGCCGAGCGGGAGCAGGGCATCACTATCGATGTCGCCTATCGCTATTTCTCTACGGCCAAGCGCAAGTTCATCATTGCCGATACGCCGGGCCATGAGCAGTACACCCGCAACATGGCCACCGGCGCTTCGACCTGTGACCTGGCGATCATTCTGGTGGACGCGCGCTATGGCGTGCAGACCCAGACCCGTCGTCACAGCTACATCGCTTCGCTGCTGGGCATCAAGCACATCGTCGTCGCCATCAACAAGATGGACCTCAATGGCTTTGATGAGGGCGTGTTCGAGTCGATCAAGGCCGATTACCTGAAGTTCGCCGAGGGTATCGCGTTCAAGCCGACCACCATGGCTTTTGTGCCGATGTCGGCGCTCAAGGGCGACAACGTGGTGAACAAGAGCGAGCGTTCGCCGTGGTACACCGGCCAGTCGTTGATGGAAATTCTCGAAACGGTCGAAATCGCCAGCGACCGCAACTATGCGGACCTGCGTTTCCCGGTGCAGTACGTCAACCGTCCGAACCTGAACTTCCGTGGCTTCGCCGGTACGCTGGCCAGCGGCATCGTGCACAAGGGCGACGAGATCGTCGTGCTGCCATCGGGCAAGAGCAGCCGTGTGAAGTCCATCGTCACCTTTGAAGGTGAGCTGGAGCAGGCCGGGCCGGGCCAGGCAGTGACGCTGACCATGGAAGACGAGATCGACATTTCCCGTGGTGACCTGCTGGTGCATGCCGACAACGTTCCGCAGGTCAGCGATGCGTTCGAGGCCATGCTGGTGTGGATGGCCGAAGAGCCGATGCTGCCGGGCAAGAAGTACGACATCAAGCGCGCCACCAGTTATGTGCCGGGCTCCATTGCCAGCATCACCCACCGGGTCGATGTGAATACGCTGGAGGAGGGCCCTGCCAGCTCGTTGCAACTGAACGAGATCGGCCGGGTCAAGGTCAGCCTCGATGCGCCCATCGCGCTGGACGGCTACAGCAGCAACCGCACCACGGGTTCGTTCATCGTCATTGATCGTTTGACCAATGGCACCGTTGCGGCAGGCATGATCATTGCCAAGCCGGTTTCAGGTGGTGGCTCGCAGCACCATGGCGAACTGGCCCACGTCTCCACAGAGGAGCGCGCGCAGCGCTTCGGTCAGCAACCGGCCACCGTGTTGTTCAGCGGCCTGTCCGGCGCGGGCAAAAGCACGCTGGCCTATGCGGTCGAGCGCAAGCTGTTCGACATGGGCCGTGCGGTCTATGTACTGGACGGTCAGAACCTGCGTCATGACCTGAACAAGGGCTTGCCACAGGATCGTGCCGGTCGTACCGAGAACTGGAGCCGTGCTGCTCATGTGGCGCGTCAGTTCAACGAAGCCGGCCTGCTGACTCTGGCCGCATTCGTTGCGCCGGACGCCGAAGGGCGTGAGCGCGCCAAGGCGCTGATCGGCAAGGATCGTCTGCTCACGGTCTATGTGCAGGCATCGCCAGCGGTCTGCCGCGAGCGTGATCCACAGGGCCTGTATGCCGCTGATGGCGACAATATCCCTGGCGAGTCCTTCCCGTATGACGTGCCGCTGAATGCCGATCTGGTGATCGACACGCAGACACTCAACGTCGAAGAAAGCGTCAGGCAGGTGCTGGATCTGCTGCGCAGCCGCGGCGCGATCTGATTCATAGCCTCTAGCAAGGGGCTTACATCTGCAAGGGATTGCAGTTTCGATCCCACAAAAAAGCCCGCCGCAGATGCTCTCTGCGGCGGGCTTTTTGTGTGGCTGTGAAAGCTTACTTCTTCAAGCCGTAATGCTCGTCCAGCATGCCCGGGGTGTTGGGCGACTTGGGGGCGTAATCCTTGGGCGTTTCAGTGTCGCGTGGCGGGGTCAGGCGGTCGCGATGATCGCGGTGCGCATGATTGGCCTCAGGGTGCAGGGCGGCCAGCAGGCGTTGGCGGGTCAGCTCGTCGAGAGCCAGGCGGTTGGCGCCCTCGGCAAGGTGTTCCTGAACATCCTGATAGCTCTGTGAAAGCTTTTGTACCAGATTGGCCGTGCTGTTGAAGTGCGTGACTACCTCGTTCTGATAGGTGTCGAAACGCTCCTGAATGTCATCCAGCTGGCGCTGGGTGCTGTTCGGAACGGTGTTGGGCAGCAGGCGTGCCACCAGAAAACCAATGACGACACCGGCCACCAGGGCGAGCGTCGGCAACAACCAGACTAAGAGCGAGTGTTCCACGAGTCCTTCCTCTATAAACGGCTTTGCTTTACGTTAACGGCTCGAACCTGCGCTGTATACCCGCGACGTATCGTTGATATGCATGCCGCAGACAATCAGCTAGACGAGTCGACCTATTTCGAGGTCACGGAGTTCTGTTTTGCTCATGCGTGAAACCCCATTATTTATCGATGGCCCTGAAGGCCAGCTCGAAGCGCTGTATCAGGATGTCCCCGACGCCCGAGGTGTTGCACTGATCTGCCATCCTAACCCGATACAGGGCGGAACGATGCTCAATAAAGTCGTTTCGACGTTGCAGCGCACCGCACGCGATCAGGGTTTGATCACATTGCGCTTCAATTATCGCGGCGTCGGCGCCAGTGCCGGTACGTCGGTTGCCGGGCCGGGCGAGATTGATGATGCCCAGGCTGCCGCCCGATGGCTGCGGGCGCAACATCCGGATCTGCCGATGACCCTGTTCGGATTTTCCTTTGGCGGCTACGTTGCTGCAAACCTGGGTGGCAGGCTGGAAGCGCAGGGTGAAAAGCTCACGCACGTGTTTCTGGTTGCTGCTGCGGCTTCGCGGCTCAAGGATCAGAGCGTGCTGCCCCAGGCTTGCCCGCTGACGATCATTCAGCCTGAGAACGACGAAGTGATCGAGCCCGAGACCGTCTATGCATGGTCCGCCGCGTTGCAACGTCCCCATGAGCTGCTGAAAGTGGCAGAATGCGGACACTTTTTTCACGGCAAGCTGACTGATCTGAAAGATCTGCTCCTGCCGCGACTTTCCAGCTGATTGCAGCCGTATTGCATCCTATTGATAAGCGACCTGCCATGACCACTCGTATCCTGACCGGTATCACGACCACCGGCACTCCCCATCTGGGCAACTACGCGGGCGCCATTCGCCCGGCCATTGTCGCCAGCCGTCAGAGCGATTTCGACTCGTTCTACTTTCTGGCCGACTACCACGCGTTGATCAAATGCGATGACCCGCTGCGCATTCAGCGCTCGCGTCTGGAAATCGCCGCGACCTGGCTGGCAGCGGGGCTGGACGTTGATCGTGTGACCTTCTATCGCCAGTCGGACATTCCCGAAATCCCGGAACTGACCTGGCTGCTCACCTGCGTCGCGGCCAAGGGCCTGCTCAATCGCGCCCACGCCTACAAGGCGTCGGTGGACAAGAACGTGGAAAGTGGCGAAGACCCGGATGCAGGCATCACCATGGGGCTGTACAGCTACCCGGTGCTGATGGCTGCCGACATCCTGATGTTCAATGCGCATCAGGTTCCGGTAGGGCGTGATCAGATTCAGCACGTTGAAATGGCCCGCGATATAGGCCAGCGTTTCAATCACCTGTTCGGCAATGGCAAGGAGTTCTTCGTCATGCCCGAGGCATTGATCGAAGAGAGCGTAGCCACGCTGCCAGGCCTGGACGGTCGCAAGATGTCCAAGAGCTACGACAACACCATCCCGTTGTTCAGCGGTGCCAAGGACATGAAAAGCGCGATATCGCGCATCGTCACCGACTCGCGTGCGCCGGGCGAAGCGAAAGACCCGGACACCTCCCACCTGTTTACTCTGTACCAGGCGTTCTCGACGGCCGAGCAGTGCGCTGAATTCCGCTCTGACCTGTTGCAGGGCCTGGGCTGGGGCGAAGCCAAGAATCGTCTGTTCACGTTGCTGGATGCACAACTGAGCGAACCCCGTGAAAAGTATCTGGGGCTGATCGAGCGTCCTGCCGATCTCGAAGACATCCTGCTCGCTGGCGCGCAGAAAGCCCGTCGCGTCGCCACTCCGTTCCTCGAGCAATTGCGCGAGGCGGTGGGCCTGCGGTCGTTCCGTACCGTGGTGCAGAACGCCGACACCGGCAAGAAAAAGGCCAGCAAGGGCGCTCGTTTCGTCAGCTTCCGTGAAGACGACGGCAGCTTCCGTTTCCGCCTGCTGGCAGCCGATGGCGAGCAGTTGCTGTTGTCGCGCAACTTTGCCGATGGCAAGGCTGCAGGCGTGGTCAGCAAGCAGTTGCAGCAGGGCGGCGAACTGGACCTGCGCAGCGAAGACGATCGCTTCGCGCTGTGGCTGGACGGCGCCTGTGTGGCGGACAGTCCGGTATTCGCCGACGCTGCCGCGCGCGACAGTGCCATCGAAACTCTCAAGCTGGCGCTCGCTCCTCAACAGGACTGATTGCCAATCCCCGGGGTCGTCGCTACAGTGACGACCCGTTTTTGTTGCCTTGCTAACGAATTATGACGCCCCTAGAACGATATCAAGCTGATCTGAAACGCCCGGACTTCTTTCACGATGCCGCGCAGGAAAACGCTGTGCGTCATCTGCAGCGCCTGTACGACGATCTGATCGCCGCTCACGACAGCAAGCCTGGCCTGTTCGGCAAACTGTTCGGCAAGAAAGAGCAGGCGCTGGTCAAGGGGCTGTACTTCTGGGGTGGCGTAGGCCGCGGCAAGACGTATCTGGTCGATACGTTCTTCGACGCACTGCCGTTCCAGGACAAGGTCCGTACGCACTTCCACCGCTTCATGAAGCGCGTGCACGAAGAGATGAAGACCCTCAAGGGCGAGAAAAACCCGCTGACGATCATCGCCAGGCGGTTTTCCGACGAGGCGCGGGTCATCTGCTTCGACGAGTTTTTCGTCTCCGATATCACCGATGCCATGATCCTCGGCACGCTGATGGAAGAGCTGTTCAAGAACGGCGTGACGCTGGTGGCTACGTCCAACATCGTCCCGGACGGCCTGTATAAGGACGGCTTGCAGCGGGCGCGTTTCCTGCCGGCCATCGCGTTGATCAAGCAGAACACCGACATCGTCAACGTCGACAGTGGCGTCGATTACCGTCTGCGCCACCTGGAGCAGGCCGAACTGTTCCACTTTCCGCTTAACGAAGTTGCACAGGAAAGCCTGCGTAAAAGCTTCAAGGCCCTGACGCCGGATTGCGCAGAAACCATCGAAAACGATGTGTTGATGATCGAAAACCGCGAGATCCGCGCGCTGCGCACCTGTGACGACGTGGCCTGGTTCGACTTCCGTGAATTGTGCGACGGCCCGCGCAGTCAGAACGATTACATCGAGCTGGGCAAGATCTTCCATGCCGTGCTGATCAGCGGCGTCGAGCAGATGGACGTTGCTACTGACGACATCGCCCGGCGCTTTATCAACATGGTCGACGAGTTCTACGATCGCAACGTCAAGCTGATCATCTCGGCCGAGGTTGAATTGAAGGACCTGTACACCGGCGGCCGGTTGATGTTCGAGTTCCAGCGTACCCTCAGCCGCCTGCTGGAAATGCAATCCCACGAATTCCTCTCGCGGGCGCACAAGCCTTAGCAGTTGCGGCGAGCTTCAGGCGACAGGCCTGAAGCTCGATCACGCTGCGCCTTGCACCTCAAAGCCGCTCTTTATGGCCTTCGAACTGTTGCCGGTACTGATTGGGTGACAGCTCGGTGTGCTGGCGGAACAATCGGGCAAAGAAGCTGGCGTCGTCGTAGCCCACCTCATAGCTGATGGTCTTGATGCTCTTGCGCGTCCCAGAGAGCAATCCCTTCGCCGTTTCGATCCGCAGTCGTTGCAGGTAATGCAGTGGCTTGTCGCCCGTGGCGGTCTGAAAGCGGCGCATGAAATTGCGAATGCTCATGCCATGCTCGCGGGCCACGTCTTCAAAGCGGAACTTGTCGGCAAAGTGCTCTTCCAGCCAGTGCTGAATCTGCAGGATGACCAAGTCCTGATGAAGCTTCTGACCGCCAAAACCGATTCGCCCGGGCGAGTAGGTGCGACGCACTTCATAGAGGATGTCGCGGGCGACGGCCTGGGCGACATTGGCGCCGCAGAAGCGCTCGATCAAATAAATATACAGATCGCAGGCTGAGGTCGTGCCGCCCGCGCAATACACGTTGTCGGCGTCGGTGAGGTGCTTCTCCTGATTGAGCAGGACCTTGGGATAGCGCTCGGCAAATGCGCTGAAAAAACGCCAGTAGGTCGTCGCTTCCTTGCCGTCCAGCAAACCGGCTTCGGCAAGCCAGTAGACGCCGGTGGCTTCGGCGCAGAGTACTGCGCCGTTGGCGTGCTGTTCGCGCAACCACGGCAGGGTCTGTGGATAACGCTGACAGAGGGTTTCAAAATCGTCCCAGAAGGCCGGGATGACGATAATGTCGCTCTGGCACAGAGCGCCGTCGACCGGCAGGGTGACATCGCTGAAGCTGCTGACAGGCAGCCCGTCGGGGCTGACCAGGCGCGTTTCGAAGGCGGGCACCAGGCCGTGGCCCAGTTGCTTGCTGTAGCGCAGGCTCGCCAGGTGGAAGAAGTCCTTGGCCTGCATGACAGTGGAGGCAAACATCTTGTCCGTGGTCAGAATACTTACGCGGCGCAGAAGAGTGGCGTGTCGGATCGGCATAATCGTTATTCTTATATGGGTAAATGGTCAAGCTACGGCTGGATCGTCTTATTTTTTGCCAAAACTGTCCAGTCTCGTTACGTGGAGCCCCTTGGCAGGGCACCCATGATGGCTTTGTGCTAAGAGGGTCAATATCCGCCAATCCACGCCTCGCAGGCAATAAACAGAATGTGAACAAAAAATCCGGTTGAGGTTATTTTTACAGTCTGTATAATCCGCCAGCTCTTTGCAGTGGAAGTGATGCGCCGTCTGCCGAAGAATCTTGCCGTATAACGGAC
>Ga0308164_10003484_pt1 | contig 14143 bp, 8 predicted proteins | sample PhyTR2_FD_201031 | JGI IMG/M metagenome (GOLD analysis project Ga0308164, IMG submission 201031) | Phyllosphere microbial communities from UC Gill Tract Community Farm, Albany, California, United States - DLSLT.R2 | ecosystem: Host-associated > Plants > Phyllosphere > Unclassified | place: USA... | reverse complement strand
GATTTGTAAAAGCATCTGATACGCCGTCGTGAGGTGTTCAAAAGTATTTAAGGGGGAAATTGATAAGGACGGGAGCCGTTACCAGCTACCGTCCGTTACCGATTTTATTCCTGATTATCAACCAACTGTGACGTGAGAATAAAGGTTGTCACAACACCCCTTGAAATTCGCTGCTTTTAGAAAAACTGCGACGAGCCAACGTGTAGTAAAGGTTGTCACAAAACTGGCTTGTACAAAAAAACGCATGGTTTTTCACAGAATAAAGGTTGTCACAGCTCATGTGACGTAAAAAGAAGCCAAGGTGGAGAGGTGAAGCCCTAAAAATCTTTATGATGGTATCTTCCTTAGATGGAGCGTACGTACGTCAGGAACTCCCATGATCGGCTAAGGCGGTGCCGGGATACTGGTGACTGTTCACTAATCAGCGAGTTACGGAAATAGAAAAGCCCGCCGTAATGGCGGGCTATCAGGTGTCTCCAAGGGGAGGCTAAGCGCCAACGAGGTCTCGGAGCAAGCTGTCACAGGTTACGTTTTCTGGTCCGTGTCCACCAGCGTTATCAACGCAGCCATGACAAGCGGGGCTAGCCGCGCATCACCTTATTCCAATCAATCTCATAACCGGCGTCTTGGAGTTCACGACTCAAGGCTTGCTTCCAACCGTCGTCGTTCATCGGCGTCCAGACTACGCCTGCAAAGTCGCTTGGAATCTCAACCTGACCGCGCTTCAGTGCGCAGACTCTTTCGCGCCCCAGGCAGCCGAGGAAATAACCGAGCTCCAAAAGGACGTTTTGCCTTGCGCGAGGCTCCAATTCCCCACCCTTTACACAGCCCTGGTCGTCCGGCGTGAGCAGTACAACGGCAAATCCTACGTCTCGGTGTCTTTCTATTTTCTCGATCACCGTCCCGCCACGATTTGCCTGTTCATGCAGAATGATTGGCTCTAGACCAAGCTTTTCAAGGAATCGAGCTACCGACTCTCGTGCTCCCTCGTCATGGCCATGGACAACGAACACTCGGCCTGAATGGACGACTCTATCTTCAGGGGATGAGGTGACCTGGACCTCCTCCGAGGCTGAGAGATCCGCCAAATCCTCCTTCAGACTTTTCTGTGCTTGCTCAAGCAGAGCAATAGAGTTTTGTACCCTGCGTTGAATTGGGGTGTGGTAGTCAATCTGCTGTCCGGTACTGACGATCATCGGATAGTACGTGAGGTCTGTGGCGGCTGCGTAGGTCCGATAGGCACTGGTGTCTTCCCCGAAGCATCTGGTCAGACTGTCCTTGATGGCAACCTGCATAGCCTTAAGCTCAGGTGTGTTTCCATTCCGGACGGTTTTGAGGTCAAAAGCGTGGAGCTCTGCAACTCGTTCAGATAGCCGAGCAAGGCCACGGTCGATCTCTTGCGATGTCAGTTTCAGCTTCGGCTGTGGAGGTACAACAGAGGGGGTCTTTCGTGCCATGGTCTACACATTCCTTGGTAGCGGTAGGCCATTATTGCTGATTTGAAATGTCCGATCACCCTTGGGAGGCTCCGGTCACGCCGTGTCTATGCGAGACTGACCAACTTTGGGACTGGCATTGAAGGACAGGGGCAACTACGAGCCGGGGACGACGTTGGTTCGTTGCATGAAGTCGGAGGTGGTCGCAGCGGGATTCAACGAAAGCTGGGACGATGGCTTGAAACATGAGAAGCCTATCTCTTCTGGATCAGCGAACCACTGGCCCAGGGCAATCAGGTTCTTTCAGACGCGTCCATTCCGTTCAGCCGGTTCGAGGCGCTTGTTGAAGGTGACTGGGTGCCCTTTCTTGGTCATATTTCACCCCCAGTGCCGGTCGTGCCTGATCACCATGATGTAGAAGAGGTCGCCAAGCCAGGATTTTTGACCAGAATCTTCGGCGCTATGAAAGGCAAGTAATCTGAGGCGGCAGATGTCTCTGTTGCCGCGCACCATTGAGCAAGGCAAGCATCCGCATTATCCCTACCCCGATTTTTCCACCAATCCACTGATCATCCCTCAGGCTTCGGCCTGCTGGGGTGGATCCACTGTAAGGACCTGAAATGACCACTTAGGTCGGATGAGAAACCGCAGTATCGCTTCTCCTTGCGTACGAAACGTTGGCGCTGAACCATCGTAAGACGCTGTCCATTGAGTCCAACGAAGAGGGTACTGATGAGCCTCATCCCTATTTCAATGGGTTCGCATTGCTCTCGTGTGAAAAGGTGTCAGGTACGGTAGGGACGTAGGCCGTCACGGGCTAGAGTCAATTGCGCTGATGCAGCAGATCGAGCATGTAGTCCATGAGCAGGTATGGTTTCTCGAAACAGGCATCAATAAGCGTGTGGACGAAGAGTGTGCCGTCATCCAGTATGAAGGGAACGGCCGATTGATCGATCTTGAAAGTCTTCAGTCGCTTACGTGCGTTACCTTTCTGGTAGGGGTCATTGGCGCGGAGGTCGAATTCCTCTAGGGTGTAAAAAATAAACTCGTGGTCAATATGTGAAACAAAGAAACGGCCGTCGTTGACGAAGTACTCCAAGTGGATCATTCGAGTGACTGCGCAGTCCTCAAGCAGCTCTGGAATGTGGGCAATTTCTTCAAAGGTCATACTATTGTCAGTAACAGAACACCAAGCCTTGTCCTCACTTCCCGGTCTGTAAAATTTCGAAACCGAGGGCAGGACGGCAGTGCTATCAGCCGTAAGACCTCTTGTACGGATTACTGAACTTACCACTACCCCGTCCGGTTGTCGTCGCAAGTTTTCTATCTTCAGCGGTTGCAGAATCCTCTGGATGCCCAGTGAGACAAATATTTTTTGGTTCGTTTTAATTAATACGTCATCACTAGTCAGCAGGGCAAGATCTTTTATTAGTCCTTCACTGCGTAGACGTTCGAACAGCGTGAGAACATAACTCGGGGTGTGTTCGATGAGAAGCTACACCTGAAGCTGCACGTCTTGGATCCTGTTGGGAATTCCTATAAGTAGTTCAGAAGCTTCGGTAACAGAATACAAATTATATTTTCTGTATTGCGAGTCGGTCTCAAGCAGGTCCACCTCTGCAGCCTTGTAATACTGGTAAATCGGAGTATTTTTCTGTGGTGCGCGCATGTATCTGCGTTGTTCGCTTTGATCCAGGCGATGTATTTCATACACAATGCGCAGCAATCTTGTTAGAGCAAAATTTTCCTTACATTGGCGAGCATTAAATTCATTTGCGGAAGACAAGGTGGAGTAGTAATCGTCGAAAGTTTGTAGAGCCTGCTTATGCAGTGACTCTGCGCAGAGCTCATTTAGCTCTCGTTTCTTGCTTTCGATTGAACGGTGATCATGGATGGGATCGCTGATCAACTGCTCCAATTCGATTTCGAGCCTACTTCGTTCGAAGCGCAGAATACTCCTCATGAAGGTAACTTCTTTCAGAGCTTCCTGCAACCACGGTATTGCAAGCTCAAATAGGGTTGGATCGTCGTCAAAAAAACAATCCGTCATTAAGTGATATGTACCGCCATCACTGCCGAACTTATCACCTGAGCTACTGAAGTCACCTTCCAACCGTCGTAGACATATCTGGAGGCGCTCTTCGTGAAGGTTGTCAAAGTAGCTTGCAAGTTCAGCGGGCATCTTCATGACATGGGGCTCCTGGTTGATGTGGGCGAATACGGGGCATTAGCGGCATTCTGCCATAATCGAGGCTAATTTTTTAGGCCATGGTACTAACTGGATATCGTTGGTGAGGATGTCGGTTCTTGCGGTGGGGTTTGTCCAAACGTGGCGTCCTCGGTGACTAGGTCAACTCAGCCCTGAGCTATCCATACCGCCTACCTCCTCAAGCGACTATGTAGTCGCCGACCACACAAGAACCGACACTCACGAGCCTTTAACTGCCCCCTAACTTTTGGTTAACAAGAGATCTCCGTAGGCCGTCATAGCTAAAGAGTATTGAGGTTCATCGCCTAAGGCGTGCCCCACTGCCTCGTTGGCCTTCTTTGTTGCCTGGAGAACAGTTGCACCGGTCTCCCAGGCTCGGAGGAACGGCTCCAACCAGCGGTAAGTCATCATTACGTTCAGTGGCCAAGGTGATGCGATGACTGCTCGACAACCTTTATCCAGAAGCAGTTTTGGAAGTCCAATTGCTGTATTGTCCAGTGGGTGTTTATCTAATCGACCCCCACTGCAGACAAACAGTATGACAACCTCTACACCTGCAAGGGCCGATGCCAGTGCGGAGGGGGATTCGAGCAGGCTGTCTTCGTCACGAATACTGTGGATGTAGCGTCCACCAGCCGTGAGTCCACCATGAGCCGTGACCACAGCCAACCCTGCGTCAGACATAGCACGTGGTAGTTTGCGGCTTGTGTCCACCGTAAACACGAATTCGTCAAAGGTACCTCTAAGCCGGTCAAGCGCCACGTCTAGAGGGCCTTCGGCCTCTGCCCCACTCTCAGCTGATATCCATGCTTTGTATGCGGTTTTGCCACTGCGCGCCTGACTCCTAACCATGGAGAACCAGGTAAGCGATGGCGCCATTCCTATTGCAGACGCGATACCATGGAACTGGCTGAAGCCGCCAACTTCGGTCGGTTGCGCGAGGCTCAAGTTGTAAGTCATCTGTTGCAGTAGCGGCTCTGCAATCACCATCAACGCCTTTGACGGAGGCAATTGCACATCCAGTGCCTCCATCGTGTCGTAAAACTCATTATGACCATCAGAACGCTCGATGTAGCCGTAGTTACGAGGGTACTTCTGAAGCCATGTGAGCAACCGCAGCTTAAACGATTTGGGGTGCAAAGGCTGATCGATACGATGAACCTCCCCGTTCAACACACATGTCACAATCAGCTCGCCGCTGTTATCCACACCGATAAAGGCGACATCTAGCCCAACCGTGCTCAAGGATTGCGCATAACGGATAGGCCAGCCACTTTCCAGATCTGGAGGCACTGCAGGTAAAGCGATCGCATGGTCAGCCAGTAGCTCAACTCCGAATGCCTTTGCCTCCCCAGAAACATCGTGGCCAGCCGAGTCATCCAGGAGCCGGCGCGCAGCAACGCCCACGAATGCAAAATCACCGGAGGCGTCACTGGCGTATAAACCTTTCTGCACCTGGTTGAACATGTCGGCGACGTCGGATGCCGATGGAGCAGCTGTGGATACAGTTCGCACCAAATGGGCAGCTTGTTCCCCTATCAGCTCAAGGCCCATTCGTAGTTGCTGGCGCGCTTCCTCCGCGACTTCTACCTGTCCAACATCTGCTCTCTGAATAGCCTGCCCTAATAAAACCACGAGGGGGAAAAGAAAACTCCGATCACGTACTGCTCCCTTAAAGCTGCGGCTCAACTCCGCTACGATTGCACCGATTTCTGGAGAGTCGTTCTCGACTTTCATTAACCGCAGGCTTAGCTCCAAGGTCACAACACGAGCATCGTTGTCGGCATCGTGGCCTAGATCCACAGTCAACGTTTTCAGGCTCGGCATGAACTCGCTCGCCAGGTCATAAAGACCGAGGTCTCTAAGAATTCGGATCGCGGTATGAATTTCATGCCAAAGATCGGACTTTTCCACGGGAGCGTCAGTCGCCATCGCGGATACAAGTCCAACCAGAGCTTCGGTGAAATTCCGACAGCGATGGTAGGCGTCCGCGAAAGTATGCCAAGCTAAGCGCGCACGCCCGGCGTCACCTTGCCCCATCAACAACGCTTGTTCGGCTAGATTTCGGGCGCGCTGATATTGCCCCGCAGTGGCGCACTGACCAGCTAGAAGCCGGAGTGCTCGAAGGTCTGCATTGCGCTCTGCTTTGGCATGTGGCGCCATAGCACACACTAAAAGCACAAGAGTCTCTAGGAAGTCGATGTCGACATCCTCACCTTGGGGCGCACTCATTAAAATTAATCTGGTTACGAAGTGAATGGTCTGATCGGGATGGACCGCCAGTTCTTTGGGAAAAACCGTTACCCCATGTTCCGCAGCGCCCTGATCACCAATCCATTTCAGACACTTCTCTACTACAGCCTTGAGAACATCTTCATTGGGCTCCTGGCCATCAGTCAGGTCTTCCTGACTACCCTGCGCTGCGTCCCTGTTTCGGGTAGCAAGGCGCACACCTTCACTCGCAAGATCCAGCATGATGCAGGCAACAATCGGCACACCCACGTCACCGCACGACTCCACAGACAGTAGCCGCGAAACCCCTGTACGGACTGAACCATCTTCAGGGCGCGGGGCAAGGTAACGAACTACCGATAGCAGGCGCTCCTGGTAGTAATCGCCTCCGTCTCGGCCGATTTCTTCCTTGAGCATCATTGCCCTTATGGACGACAGCGTGAGCTGGGCCGCCTGTCTTCCGTAAATATCGGATTTAGTGATCATGCTCGCAGCGTCAGCAGCAACTCGGCAATTCCCGAGATGCCAGGCATGCATGGCACAGCAAATTACGGCCAGTTCGAACCATTCCCTACCCCAGCCCTGTGCGTCATCAATCACATGGGCGTAACCCCGTTGGGGAGATAGAACTCCGTCCAATATCGCCAAGTGTCTTTCAGTAAATCCCGACGTTGTGAAGCCGCCGTCCACATCGAGTGTTGCATCGCGACAGTTCATCAAAAGCCGACGATCACGATTCTCCCTCAGGGATGAAGAAGTCGGATACAGTTGCGCCAGTCGCTCATCGTAGCGCTCAATCAGTTGGTTGTTCTGGAGAAGGGTCGCGAGCTCAAGCCCTTGCTCAATCCACATCACGCTGTTCAAGCCCTCCACGTTTTCTGGCAGGAGCGCGAGTGCCAGTGAGTTATCGCCAGCTTTGTGAGCTAGACGCGAAATTTGGATCGAGTTCGTCGGGTCCATCGCTGGCAAATGTGGAAGAAGCTGCGTAAGGGTTGCAATCGCTTCGTCTGTCATCCCTGCCCGGCAGAACAACTGGGCCAAAAGATGTAGTCGATTAATGTCGGAAAGCTGCATTTCCTCTATCTCTGCCACCACTGCTTCCATTTCGCCGCACAGCACGAGAGATATCCATCGCTGAGCGTTTTGCTCCACTTTATCCTTAGAGTCAGGCTCACGAACCACCTCCATCACAAAGCAGCCGTCTACGCTCGTTAGCAGATCCACATTGCCGCTCAACCTTGCCGGCGTTTCGTCGACATGAACGACCGCATATCCCTCATTCGCTTGAACTGCGGAAACGGTGCAATGACAGAGACGGGCCACATGAGGTGTCCACAAATCTTCCGATGTACGGACTGCCGAGACCCCAAAAGCTGCGGGCTCCTCAATGTTGTCATCTCGGTAGAGACTAGCGTCAGCAATCGCCACAAGGCTGCGCTGCCCTTGCGCCGCGATAGTAGCCTCCAAGACAGCAACCTCAAGCGTCGAGCTATTCACCACACGTGTCATGCGCTTTAGGAATGCCGACTGTTTTTCATTCGGCGCTGTACCAGTTAGCGTTACAAATGCTGACTCCAACGCTTCGTAAACGTTGTCAGCCGTCAAGGTTGTCACCGAAGTCGGAGGCAAGATAACGACAACGCTGGCGAAAGGAGGCTTACCCTCCGCATCTTTCAGATACAGAAGCAGCGAAATTACGGTTCGCCCAACGACTTCCGCAAACGATCCACCCTGAATCAAGTCAGCTGTCCCAAGAGAGAATCCATGGGCGAATAACTTATGGGGGTCAAATCCTTCGATGCTCACAGACTGCGTATTGTCCGACTCACTCATTCCTGACCCCTAGCGTTTATCCTTCGATAGCCTATCGAGGCATCCAGTGTCTTTAATTAGCAGAGTCAACTGGCCATCACAAGAGCCCCCCAGTGCTCTGGTACGGCTATCTGAAAAGGGTCAAAAAGCTGTCGCTAGTTGAGGGCAGCTAATGGCCGGTTGCTGCCGTTTGCCGCCTATAACTATCCCAATCGCCTCAGCCGCTCAGGCAAGGTTCGCATCTAGTAACCAGTCGATGAACGCCCGCACCTCCGGGCGTCTACGGCTGCCTTCAGAGCAAACCATGTAGCAGTTGTGCATGGCAGGCACACAGATGAGCAACGGGCAAACCAATCGCCCTTCGTCGAGGTCTCTGGCAGAAACCGTTTCATCGCTCAGAGCCACCCCGAAGCCCTCCGGTGCAGCCTGGAGCACCATGCCGAAGTCTTCGAAGTGAATGTCCCTCGGCGAACGAAGCCCGCCTCAGCAGGCAATTGCTGCCACAGGCTACCGTCGTCCTCATGCAGCAAGCGGTGTTTGACCAGATCACTCACTTCGTGAATGGCCAACGGCCCTCGCAGGTGTTGAGGGCTGCACACCGGGACCATGCGAATACCATGCAGCAGACGCCACCAGAAGCCAGGCCATGGCGGAGTGCCCTAGGCCACCGCAACATCGGCCCTACGCCAATCCAGCTGCGCCATGTTCGGGGCTGTAAAAAAAGTCACTCTGAACGCGTGCGACTCTGCCATGAAGCGCAGCAATCCGGCGCCGCAGGTGTGGGTTGGCGCGGGACGTTCTGAATTTTGGCAATCATGTGCTTGTCCATGGCGGTCGTCGCCTATGTACCGTCAGACCTACCTGCATTCGCTTACTGCAAACGGCTTGGCCGGCATCCCCCAGACCCTTCTGGGCACGTACGCCGACACCGTGCGCGTGTTCCTGAGCATTGATCCAGAAATGAAGATGCTCTTCGACATCTTATTCGGCTACGCGTATCGAGATGCTGCGGCCAACGACATGGCTGTAGGGCGTATCGCCGTCTCGGAAAGCGTGACATTCCACGAGTAACCCTCAAACGGGGCTCGCTTGGAAATGGCGCCGGGCGACTCCCCATCTCATTGTTTGTTAGCAACAAATTCGTTGGCGGCCGCGACTTTTGCTTTACTGGCCTTGCCTCCTTTACCCGCCTGATTCACTGGATTGAAAGCCGGCCACTTATCGCCAAGTCCGCGAACTAGGTATCGGTTGGTCCGATCCTGCTCCGTGTTTCCAGGCTCGTAATAGTCGGCCTGTTTGTAGGAAATCAACTCCAGGTGGTACAGGCGGTTCAAGGAGCCAGGGATTTGGTACGTGGGTACACCTGCCAACCTTGAGATGGTCGAGTAGTTGATGGTCGCTATATTGAAATTGCTCTTATTTCTGAACGCGCAGATCACCAAAAACACTTTCAGCGCGTAGAGGCTCAATGCGCTGAATTCAAACTGATGCAGGACGAGCAGCTGCGTCTTGCTTCCATCGTAGAGCCTCGACTTAGGCAGCTTTCCGTGGAATCTCTCCTCCCACCCTGCCATTTGCAACACGGTCCCTTCGCGTAACGGCTTGCCGTATTTTTCGAGCAGGCCCACTTCCACCAGGCGCTTGAGAGATCGAGCGACGATCGGCCTCGACAAGCCAGACAGCGCGATCAGCTTCGGGTACGTCGTTGTGACCTGTCCTGTGTAGTAGTTCGCAATCATGCACAAGCTGACGTAGAGCCTCAGTGCCCCAAGACTCGTGTTCTGCTCCAGCAAACAGCGTGCTCCTCCATCCACACGGCTATCGAACGCAGCAACACCACCCCCTTGAATCCACTTGATGGGCAGTCGAGCAAAGTCGGCTTTGTCCTGGGTGCTCATAAATCAGCTCCGCTTCCATACAGCGGCGACCACAGCCACCGAAAGAGTAATCACTGCGCACAGCGCCAAATTGAGGGGATCAGCCGTGAGCGCGGCCGAGAAGATGCTGCTGATTGATTCCATCTTAGTGAGCTCCAAAAACCAGTTCTGGAGCAATTTCGCATCTCCCCCTCAACAGCATCTAGATGATCCATTATCGGAAAATCCTGTGCAAGCCCAGTAACCAAGCTGGATTGAGCATTTTTTGATTAGTTAATTCCAGCTCGTCTTACCCGCTGAAAATGGCCATCAAAAGTGATAAATTGAATCAAAATGTGGAAAGTGATTGGGGGCGTATGGCGGGGTTTGTGGAGCAGGATTTGAGGGAGCAGTTGAGAGCCCCAAGAGCAGTTCCTTACGCTCGGCGCGTATCAGGAGGCCACTTCATCCTGGAGATTGCTACACCTCTGGGCGTTAACACTCTGCAGCGTCAACGAGGCGGCGATCGGGTCTTTAAAACCTTCGAAGCGCTTCTCAGCCTCCTGGCCGGGCAAGGAGTAGTAGAGTTTGCCGTTGTTCTAGATAAGGCAAAGGTCATCGCAGCAGGTCCACCAATCCCTTGGGTTGGACGCGTCCCTAACGATGAGATGTCCCGCGCCTCATGGCGTCACGATTTCGACATACCATTCTGAGCACGCCAGAACTCAGCAAGCTAGTGGCAGCTAGCCCGCTGAGGTATACACGTCCGAGCTATAGGTGATTTTTTCGAATGAAGTTTGAAGGGCGCGCGACCAGTGATGTCCATCACCTTCACCTCGCAGACATGGGTGATTCCGCCAGTCTTCGAATTCGCTGCAGTGACGAAAAATACTCAAAAAGAAGGGACTCACTGCAGCCATGCGGGCGCTAATCGGACATCAGCCGCAGTGAGAGAAAGACAGTGTTGTTATGCTACCAAGCGAAGCCGTGGGGCAAGGGCAAGGTAGTCTTGAGGAATTGTCGCTAGGATCTGGGCGACCTTGGCTTTCGGCAGCCTTGCATTGAGCAGCGCCTCAAGCTTCCCGATGCGCTCCTGGATTGCACAAGCACGATCCCACTGTACGCTAAATTTTTTGGCCGCTACCTTCTGCTCCACTAGGACAAGATGACGGTTGAGATCGTAGGTATATCGCATCGTGACTTTGCTCGGGGATGCCTCCTCGAACGACTCAGTGAAGGTCAACTCAAAAACCAGTCCACTAGCCGTTTTGCGTGCAGAGGATTCGACATAGTCCTCTTCGAAGAGGTTGTCGATCAATTCGCTGGGTTGAACACCACGGGTCACATGGAGGGTCGTGAGCTCTTCAACAAGCGTTTTGATGGTTTCGAGACTCATTTCAACATACCCCTGAGTTCAGCCATGACTACCTCGACATGCTCGATGGACCTGGACAGCGCGTTGGTGTCCCGTTCAGCGACCTTACCGAATTTCTTCACGAGCTTGGCGTTAATAAATCTCACCAGTATACCGTCGTTAGGCATGGTTGACTGAATTCCTACCAAGTGGCGGCTGAATTTCGGATAAAGGGTAGAGGCTTTTTCGTCGATTCCAAGGTCGCTGAGCAGCGTTGCGACTTCGTCTTGCGCCTTCTTTGTGAGGATCTCACGCATTTGCCTGCGGGCAATTTCAGGCCGCTTTGCCACGAGATTGGGATCAATCGTCTGAGCAGCTTTCCTGGTTTCCGCATTGATGATGAGGCTCTTGAACTGAGCCAAGGTGGCTTCATCGTAGTCTGCGAGAGCTGACATTGCCTGCAGCTTTTGGGTCGCGATGGAGTCGATCTCAGCCCGTTTCTCTGAGAAAATCTTGTTGAAATCAAGGTCCTCAAGGTAGGAGTCTTGATCACTCACAAACGCGTCAGATGACATGACGTCCGCCAGGGAGTGCTCCTTCCGAGTGTACTCTGTGTCGGTGATGGTGTATTCGCGGGTTCGCTGGTGTTGGGCGCGGTCCACTTCTTTCTGGAAAGCGCTCCACATCGAATCCAGGCCGGTTTCCTCGTGGTAAATCACAACCGCATTGTTGTCGACCTCAAACGCGGTGATCTCTTCAGCTGGGATTGCACGGAGCACACGGCCAACGATCTGTGCAAAGGCGTTGATGCTGCGGTAGGGCCTGAAAAGAGCGAGCACAGTCAGATAACGATGGTCGTAGCCCTCCATCAACATGTTTACCGAGATGACAACGTCACACTCGTGGTTGTCGATCGCCCGGAATGCTGCATCGAGATCCGATTGCTCCATATCGCTATGAACGATAGCCGCAGTCAGGCTCTTGGACTGATACCAAGCCTGGAGGTCTACCGCATGGGTAATACTGCACCCGACAGCCAAGATCTTGTGCGGCACCTTCGGTGAGACCTTACGTAGTTCACTGAGATTGGCGATGCTTCGATCGATCACATCCATCGAGCATTCAGGGGAAAGCGCTACGCTTCGTTCTAACCACTCCTTGTCCTTTAGAGCAAGTACCTCATCCTTAGACAGGCGTACATCCGGTTGCTCTGCCAGGGTGAAGTAGAGTTCGTGCGCATTGACGGTCTCCTTCCTCAACCACTTGACGTACCGATCCCGCATGACTTCCGACAGAGGCGTTTCGTGGATGAGCTTTCCAGGAACCTCTTGCTTGTCACCCCGGAAAGGGGTGCCGGTGATGAAAATCTTTTTGGCCTTCGCAAAATATCCAAGGGTTCTCTGCCACGTGTCGGCAGGGGCGTGGTGGCCTTCATCAATGATGATGAGATCGAAGAAGTCAGGGGACACACGCTTGGTTAAGCACCCCGCCCGTTCGCTGTGAACCTGCTGAATGTTCGAGTAAACGAAGTGACTCTGCTCCAAGCTAGAGGAGAGAGTCTTAGAGTTGTATTCGCAAATAACCGGGAGATCATCAGCATTGAAAATAATGTCCTGATTGATCCAGAAATTATCTTCCAGAAGCTCTTGGGTTTTGCGGATGCTCTGCTTCGTCACCAGATTAGGCGTTACGATGAGCACTCGGCCCTTGGCCAACCCATACGGTACGATGGAAATCAGCCCACTTTTCCCTGTACCGGTCGGGAGCACGATCAAGGCATCTTCGTCGGAGCTAGCGAAATGGTCCTGCGCTTTGATATATGCCTCGATTTGGGGCGTACGCAGCTTGTTGTTGCCAAGGATATTGGCTGCCGTTTCGGTGAAGTAATTCATAGACAGTCGCGATTCCTATCGGCGGCGCGCGCCAAGGTGCTCGCCCACGGAGTGAATACTTCGTGGGCGACGAACAGGGGTGGGTGGGGTTGAGGTGCAGAGCAAAGCATAGAAATATCCATATTTCGTGCAGGGCTTATCAGCTTCCTGACCGCAGAGCATGCGGGCTAATCAGAATTATAGCCTAGTGATATCACGCTATGGGGGGTGTTCTGGTTGAAAAACTTAATTACCAGCGGGATGTAGAAATGCCCATCGCTGCAGGGTGTCACCTCCGCCTAGGTCTGTGACTTATCGGCCTTTGCGTTTGCGTCCATCCCTAGGAGGCGTAGCAACCACTGCTCTGACGCCTGTCAGCATTCCTACTGGCTCTTGACCAGCCCTTTCTGCAGGCCAGAAAAGAGGCAGGGCTTCTCCTCTACGCGCAGCTCTCTGCACAAGAACTGACTGCGCTTCTTCCATGAATTGCTGCATCATCAACCATTTGTCGGTTTTGACCTTTCGACGTCCCTTCACTTGTTGTCTTCCTCTAATAGAATTCAGAAGCATCAAGTGATGATAGGTCAGTGGCTGACAGCACTATTATCGTCGAGCACCAAAATACTTGAGCTTATCGGAAAATATCCTCGCTGAGATGACAGACCGATGGTTTGTCGGGTAGAGACGGGGTAGTCATTGATATATCCCAAACTCGATCCTGTCTAAATAATCCTTAACGACTTGGAAGCCAATAGCGTTATCTATAAGGTCGAGCGGAGTCAGCCCTTCCAGATACAGGCATGGACGACTGAGCCAGTCTTCAGCAGCTGCTTGTTTTACAAAAACACCTCTGGCGCGCTCCAAAATTTTAGCGTACTGAAAAGCTATGGCACTTTGATGCGCGTTCAGGCGAATTAGATGATTTTGGTTAAGCCGTCTGCGCATGGATCGTCTCGTGCTCCCCACAATTCTTTCAGTCACTTCAGGTTTTGAATACAAATCGGACAACGATATCATAACGAGAACATCGTTTAGTTCAAATCCACAAAGTATTAAAGAGACGACATCGGATGCAGACAGCTGTCCTATAGGTTCTTTAGTCAAGCACTCGGTGGGACTCTGGGCTTCGTTCCCTGGGATAGATTTACCACTTCGGCTTGTGACCATTTCAGATGCTCCAGCAATCGACCGCTCCCAAGAATTATAGCTTACCAAGCCAGTCATGCTCGGCAGTCCCATACTGCTCGGCCTTAGGGAAACTCTGAAAAAGACTTCCTGATTTGGCAAAATCACCGGACACCAGTCGCCGAGCTTTTCAATGATGAAACAGATGACTTTCGCCGACGCCGAGTACGCCGGCAAGCGCAAGCAGA
>Ga0308164_10003482_pt1 | contig 14156 bp, 16 predicted proteins | sample PhyTR2_FD_201031 | JGI IMG/M metagenome (GOLD analysis project Ga0308164, IMG submission 201031) | Phyllosphere microbial communities from UC Gill Tract Community Farm, Albany, California, United States - DLSLT.R2 | ecosystem: Host-associated > Plants > Phyllosphere > Unclassified | place: USA... | reverse complement strand
GGTCTCGGCATCGGTGCGTGCTCGCTCTCCCCTCTTCCTGCTCCTCAGTGGGTTCGTCTGACGCACCGAACGCGCGCAGTGCCTGGCAGCATCTCGGGATCGTGGGGCGCCAAGACCAAGTCGGCGCTCGTGCGGCAGCTCGTCAACTTGCGCGAGGACATCTTCACCAAGCAGCGCGCCTGTCAGCATCGTGCGTCCCTTCTTCTCGCTCTTGACGTGACCTCTGCAGCCTGCCGCACGAACGCTGACTCGAGACCTGCAGCCGTTCTCGTGGCCGACTCGCAGCGCGCCGTCGACGAGTTCATCAAGCAGTCGGCCAAGGCGGGACAAAGCCTTCCTCGCAGTTCGTTCGGCAATTACACGCGCTTCTGCGACGGGCAAGGCGTTCCCCCCCTCCCGATGACGCCCGCCATGGTCGCTCTCTGGCTCGTCGACAAGTGCTCGACTCAGGGCGACGGCTACTTCAAGACGTACGCCAAGCTCCTCATCAAGATCATGGACCTCGCCGCCGCGGGATGGGCCGCCTCGTCCGGCTACCGCAGCCTGCTCGCCCTCGATCCCGACAGCGACGCCGTCGACGAGTTCCTGCTCGAGCGCAAGCCGACCCAGCCGACGACCGAGCGTGCGTCCTCCTCTCTCCTTTCATCTTTCCCTGCGCTCGAGCGCCTGTGCTGATGCTTCTTCTCGACCCGCCCTGCAGGCTCCAAAAAGCGGCGCCGCGCAAGCATCTCGACCGCCTCTTCGGCTTCGTCCGCCTCGACTGGCGCTTCCGACAGTGCCTCGTCCACCAGCAGCTTCGCCTTCGACAACGTGCCGCACGGCTCGTCCAGCTCGGTCAGCCACTCGAGGAACCAGCTCGTCGTGCGTCCCTCTTCCCCAGCGTCTGCGAGGTCCCCTCACTCGCAGCTGACGAGCTTGCTCCTCTGCAGGTACCGGGCCTCCCTAAGGCGGGCGACACCTTCTCGTCGGCTCGTGACGCCTACGGCGCTTTCGTGCGCGCCGTGCTGCCTGTCTACGGCGTCGGCGTCGCCAAGTCGTCGTCCTCGTCGATGGGCTCGATGATCATCAAGTGCAACCGGGCGAAGCCCAGCCGCGCCCCTCCCGGCACGCAGCCGTGCTCGTACCGAGTCGAGGTCGAGCTCGACGAGCGCACCGGGCGCTGGATCGTCGCCGAGGGCGCCGACGAGGCGCGCCACTCGCACGGACCCGCCGCCCAAATCCTGCGCGACCCCTCTTGGCGCCCGAGGGTGCGCGGTCGCGACGCACGGGCAGCTCTCGGCATGTCGCAGCTGTCGGGCGTGCGCAAGTTGACGACGAGCGGCAAGAAGGTCAAGAGCAAGGTCATCACGAGCAAACGGGCGCCGTCGAAGATCAAGGTGCGCTCGCGCTTCGTCTACATCCTGCTCTCGCCCAGTCGAAGTGGCCCTGACGCCTACGCCCGCTGTGTACGCAGAAGCGCAAGACGTCGAAGTCGTGCAGCAAGAAGCAGCGAGTCTCAGGACCAGAGCACTCGCCCGCCGACCGTGCTCGTCGGCAAGATCGCCACGAGCGCGCGCCCTCGCCGCAGCGCCGCGAGCTCGAGCTCCTTCCGCGCGGCCCTACATACCAGGACTCGACGACGCCGCTCCCCGCGGCCGCCGCGCTACCGCTCCCCACCGGCCGATCCGCCCCTCGACATCTCCCTCTCTCTTCCACAGCCGCACTCGAACTCGAGATGTTCCTCCTCGGCCTTCACCCCTCCCTCGCCCCTCTCGTCCCTCATCTCTTCGGTGCCGGCTTCGACGCAGGCGCCCTGTCGGCCCTCGCCGCGCTCGAACCGCCGATCCTCGACCTCGCCCTCGATCATGTCCGCCTCCAGCACCTCGCCGGCGCCGCGGCCGCACCCGATGACGCGCCGCTCGAACCCGTCTCGGTCATCCAGCTCAAGCTCTTGGCGAGAACGCTCAGGGAGCAGTGCACGGCGTTCAGGTCGTCGTGAGGAGGAGGAGGTCCGTGACGACGCTCGAGGCCGATTCTCCTCGCCCTTCTCCTTCTTCGCTTTTAGTCTCCCCTGTACCTTGCCATACTCTACGCACGACCATGCAGTACTATTGCCTTTGTGCTCTGTCGCTCGGTCTGGCTCGAGTGCGACGACCTTCTCGAGTCGCCGGCCTTTTCTCGCACGCGCTCTTCGTCTCGAGAGGCGCTGCGAGGACGCTGTATTGGCACGCTCGTAGGGAGGTACGGATCGCTTCCTCAGAAGCCTGCTCGAGCACGCTGGAGCGCGAGCGAGCGGGACCGACGCGTTGCCCCACGCCGGCGCTCGCTGCTCCAGCTCTCTCGCTCTCCCTCTCGTCGCTCACCTCGTCGCTACGAGCCGCACCAGTACCGAGCGAGTACACGCTACGAGGAGCACCCCCAACACTGCGACGCGCGTCCTTATTCCCCTTCCCCTCCTCATCCCGCCGTCCCGTCAAGCCCGACCTGGCCGAGGATTAGCACGACATGGCGCAGGCGCCGCGCTTGAGTCGACTCGCACAAGGTAAGACTTCAAGCAGTTCGGCTCCTCGCCCGGCGGCGACTACGTCTGAGCTCATGTGCCGCCTCGTCAACTCGCGCGACAAGGTGTTCGAGATGCAGCGAGGGTGCAGAGACGGTGCGTCCCACTCTCACGCCTTCTCCTCCTCTGAGTGCCATTGCTGATGGCCTGTATGCCCACAGGCAAGCGCGCAGCAGCCTCTCAGAAGGCCGTGGCCGCCCACATCGCCAAGCTCTCGCCGACGAGCACCTGTTCGGCCGCCTGGCGCAACTACTCGCGCGTCTGCGTCGCTCAACGAGTACCCTCCTTCCCCATCCCGTCGCCCATGCTCGCCCTGTGGCTTCACGACAAGTGCTCGTCGCCGCACCACTACCCCAAAACGTACCAGAGCCTCCTCGAGGGGTGCGCGAGCGCCGCCAACCACGTCTGGGCGGGCGAGCCGAGCTTCGAGGCCCTCAGCAAGCTCGATCCGACAGGTCAAGCCGTCCGCGAGTTCATGAGCGAGCGCAAGGTGTTGTGTAACCGGCATGCACTCGGTGCGTCTCGTCCTTCCGCACTTCGCTTGCGTCGGGCCGACGCTCTTGTCCTGACTCCGCCCTCGCCGACAGTCAAATCCCTCACCTTGACGACGCCGTCTGTGTCTTCGTCATCGATCTCTCGCTCGACCGCTCCCGATACGCCCGACGCGGCAAGCAGCAGGAGCCGGGCGTCTCTCCGCCCGAGGGCGGGTCCGAGCGTCGCGCCGCCGCCTTCGTCGAGCAGGGCCCTTCGGTGGAAGAGCCGAGCCGAGCGCAAGGCCGCAGATGAGCAGGCTGAGCTCGAGAGCGACGAGGCCGAGGTCTTCATCCCGAGGAAGAAGCGGCTTCGACGAGGCGAGCGAGGACGTTCGAGCGGGAGCGACGAGGGCTCGGTGCGTCTTTTCCCTCTGTCCTTGTCCAAACGCTTTCGTAGCTTGACGCTGATGCCTCGCCGCCTGCTCGCAGTCATCGTCAGGTTCGTCGCGCAAAAAGAACAAGCGCGTCCGCCTCGAGGTCTTCTCTCCGACTTTCAGCAGCAGCCCGACTCCGCCCCTCCTCACACGGCGTCGCACGGTCATCTCGTCATCTGAGTCGTTTTCAGCCGAGGCGAGCGACTTTGAGAGCGCCTCTCGGTCTCGCTCTCGCTGGGCTCCTTCGCCCTCGACCGCGCCCAAGAAGCGCTCCTCGTCGCCCGAGCTCAAGGGCTTCCAGCTGCAGGCGCACACGTCGTTCAAAGTAAAGGAACGCTTCGACGAGTCGATCAAGCGCCCCAAGCTCGAAGAAGACGAGCTTGACGTCGAGCAGGACGCAGTCTGTCGCAGCGCAAAGGACAACTCGTCGGACTTGCTCGTTCAGGTACGTACTCCCAGTTCGTCCTCTCGTGCTCTCGGCTCCTCGAAGACGTCGCGCAGTCGCTGATGCAGCCGACATCCCGCAACAGGTCTCGAGAAACCCGCTCGGTTCGCTCTCGACGACGGCGCGCAGCGACCTCGCCGACCTCCCCTTCTCTCTCCCGCCGTCCTCCTCGCCCAAGCCCGCCCTTCTCGAGCGAGCCGCGACGTGTAGCTGGAGCGGAGGACGCGCCCCGAGCTTCGAGGCCGGATCGTCGGCGCGGGCTCAAGCAGACCCGGCAGTCCACTCCGCCGCGGCTTCGCCCCTTTCACCCCTCGTCTCGCCCATCCTCGACATCCGCGCCTTCCTCGTCAGCCTTCACCCATCCCTCGAGTCGCTCACCTCGCACCTCGTCGACGCCGGCTTCGACTCGGTCGCCTCGCTCACCTGGCTCGCCCTCCTCGAGCCGCCGATCCTCAAGATCACGCTCGACGTCGTGCGCGTCGAAGCGAGTCGTCGCGCAGGGGCGCAGCGCAGGAGGGGCGAGCGTGTCTGTCCCCTGTCGGTCATCCAGTTGAAGCTGCTCGAGCGGCGGCTCGGCGAGGAGGGCGAGGCGCTGCGGTCGTGAGCGCGAGGAGGAGCGGTGCCGTGTAGTGCCTTGCCTAGTGATTGCAGTACAGCTGTGCCCACCATACATCTCGCCCAGCCTGCCCTGTGAGCCCCTGAGGTGAGCAGAGAGCGAGTCGCCGGCCTCATCAGCAAGCCCTTGCTCCTCCTCCACATCTCCGCCTGTCACGCTATGAGAGCCACTGCTGGCTGTGCTATGCAGCTCGAGAAACGTGCACCGCCGCCCTCCATCTACTCTCGGCCGCCCGGCGGCTCTCGTCACTCGCCGGCTCGTCACCTCCACCTCGACCCTCCCCGCGACGCCTCACGACGGTTCAAGCTCGCAGTAAACTTTGCAGACCGGTGCGTGCCTCTCCTTGACTCTCTCTGCCGCCTGCGGGACCAGGCGCGCTGACCCAGGCCCCTCCCACAGCTCCATCTTCGACTGAGCCGGTCGGCCTAACTCGCTTCAAGCTCCGAGAACGGCGCACGTCAGCACAGGCACCACGCCCAGGTCGCCGGCATCTGCGTCAACGGTCGAGGCGTCACCACCTTCCCGCGCAGGCGGTAGAGTCGGCTGCGAGAGCGCGTCCGGGCTACGAGGGTGCGTCCTCCTCCCTTCCTCTCCCTCCTCTTGCGACGAGGGGCGAGGCGGGCTGTGCACCATGACCAGGCGTGCTTGAGCTGACTCTCACTCTTCAACAGCCGATCATCCTCGACGTCGCGCGACCGCCTCACCAAGTCGCCCTCGTCAGCTCGCCAAGCCGGTGCGCACACCTGCACGCCGACTACAGCCCTGCCCGCCGGCGCGCGAGCGCGATCAGGGCCTTGATTAGGCAGGTGGGTGCGGCGAGGCGACAAGGCGGGCAGCTCTCGTCGCCGTCGAGCCGGAGACGTTCCTCCGGGAGCGCCTCCTCTGCGGGCGAGCAGGCTCGCCGACGAGCAAAGCAGCATAACCGTGCTTGGAGCTCTCGGAAGATGTCTCGATGCGGGCGGGCGACTTGGGCTTTTGGTTGTGAGTCGGGCGCGGGCGGCAGGGAGCGGCAGGGTGAGGCGGGCAAGGAGACGAGCGGCGAGGGGCAAGTGGCCTTGAGGAAGAGAAGGTGCGCTCGCAGTCCCTCCCTCTCGCTCGTACTGTATGTGCGTCCTGCTGACGAGCGCTTCTCGTCCGCAGACCGTACCTCGTCTGCAACTCAGCGGTCGACCCTGCCTCGCTCTCTCGCCCAGCAGGCTCGTTCTAGCGCCGCACTCTCGCCCTATCCTACTCGCTCTTTCTCTATCGAGACTAGTCCCCCCCTCGCGCTGCCGCTCCAGCGTCAAGCTCGATTAACCCGCCGCTGCGCGCCCGGCTCGTTTCCGCTTCATGTCGCCATTCTCGCTCTCGCGGTCGAGCCGCACACGACGAGGCCGCATGCAGATCTCGATCTCCGATCACAACGCTTAGGAGAGTGTCCGGGCTGCTTCGGATAGTCCGCTCGTCCGCCCGCTTGGGCCGCTCGCCTCCCCGGTCCGTGCAGAGCTCGTCGGGCTCCTCTCCTCGCTGGCTCCTTTGGCTCCTGCGCTCTCCTCGTTCGCACAGCACCAGCAGTATGCACGTCAAGGGCGAGGAAGACGAGGACCAGATCAAGGTGCGTGCTCTTCCTCCCCTCGCCGCGGTCTCGCTCGTCCTCCTGGCTCACGCTCGCCCTCTCCCCCCCTCTTCCTCCCTCGACAGGCCGAGCCCGACGAGGAGGAGCGCAGGCTCGTCTTCGCTCAGCTGGCGCCGGACCAGCACATCAAGGGCCACCACCGACTGTTCCCGGCCGGCGTGCCGCTCAAGTGGGACGCGCCGATCTCGTCGACCGACTTGGCGGCGCTCGTGCGCAACCGCGACAAGATCTACGCCATCCAGCGTCAAGCACACGTCGAGAGTGCGTCCTGTTCAGCTTCATGACGAGCCTTTACTCGGCTTGCTGACGCCCGTCCCTCGCAGTTGAGCTGCTCGAGCAGGCCGAGGAAGCTTACTCGGCGGGTCTCGACCAGTCCGGGACGACCGGCAGGACCAAGGACAAGATCAAGTACGTGTATAACGCGTGGCTGCGCTACTGCGATGCCGCCGGCATCGCGGCGTTCCCGATCTCGCACCAGGTCCTCGCCCTCGCCCTCGTCGCCCGTTCGTCCTCGACTTCGGCCGACGGCGGCTGCACGACGTTCCTCGGCATCATCGAGCGCTTCAAGGACTGGACCGACGAGGTCTGGGCGGGCCACCCGATTCTGGCGCAGCTCGAGGCGGTCGGCGATGGCGAGAAGGCGGTCCGAGCGTTCGTCGAGGAGCAGAAGGTCCATGCCGGTGCGTCCTGTTCCCCTACAGCCTTGCCCGCACGTTGAACCCTAAGCTGGCTCTCAGCCGGCCCTGCAGATCGCCGACCTCGCTCGCACAAGTCGGCCAAGCAGGCGCCGGCAGAAACGTCAAGCCCGGGCGACTTCGACGACGACGAGGACGACGACGACTCTGGGTCGTACGGCCCTCGTCGCCGCCTTTCAGGGCCGTCGACCTCGACTGCGGCTCGTGCACCTCGTGCGACCGACTCGTGGACCGACCTGGTGCGTGACTTCTCCTCGCTCACCCCGCTTCGGGTTCTGCTCGCTGACGCTGCTCCTCCTCTTCCCCCCCTGCAGCCATGCCCGGACCTCCCTCTCGCCCAGCAGTCGTTCGACACGCTCGACCACCTCTTCTTCAAGGTCGTCCAGGCCGTCTTCTTCGTGTACGGCTCGTCGTGCCGCTTCTCGAACACGTCGGCCACGAGGTCCCAGATCCGCTGCGGGCGGTACGGCTCAAAAGGCGAGGGCGACAAGTGCCCGTTCAACATCGTCGCCGTTTTCGACCCCGACACTCGTCGCTGGGCGCTCGACGCTCCTCACGCCACCACCTCGCACGACCACGGTCCCGACCCTCGCTTCGTCAAGGACCCGAAGTGGCGGCCGGGCCTCATCAACGCGGTCGCTCGCGCCGCCGTCGGGCTTGCACCGGTCCCGAGCGGCCTCAAGCGTTCCCTCCGCGAGGACGCGCCCGAGGTCGCCGCGACGGTCAAGAAGGCCAAGCACCTCTCTCCCACGGTGCGCTCCTCTTTCCTCGCCTTCCTCACCCTCCCGCTGTGACGTCTACTGACTCTCACCTCGCACCTCGTCTGCAGACCTCTACGACCTCGTCAAACGCCCCGGCGTCGGCGAGTCGCGCCGTCGCTCGCCTCGGACTGCTCGTCCCTGCTCTCGAGCCTCGTCTGCCTCTCCCTCCTACGACACCGACCGCCACGGCAGCGACTCCTTACGCACACCCCTTCGGCTTGAACCTCGCCGGCTGGCTCGCCGAGCTCGACCCGACCGGCGCGCTCGACATCCTCGTGCCGCACCTCCTCGAGCATGGCATCAACTCGTTCGCCGACGTCTTCTCGCTCGTCGGCAACCGCAAGAAGCTGTGGCAGCTCACGACCTAGATCTCGAAGAGCGACGTCGGAGGCGAGCTCGACGATGTCCTGTTCGAGTTCGCGCAGCTTGCGAGCGCACCTCGTGCCGGCTGAGCCGGCCACCCTCGCAGACCCGTTTTCCCTCGCACTCTCTCATTTCTCTATTTCCCTTCCTCTCGTTGGAGCTTCTTTGCAATGAGCATTTCGTCTCCCACTCGAGCGAGCGTGAGCATGGCCGAGCAGAAGAGAGAGCGAGAGCCGCGGCACTTGGCCGCCCTCATTGGTGCCCAATCGGTCAGACAGCTGCGAATCCGTCAGCGCGGCCTTCATTAAGCACGTGAATGAGGGCGGGCAGCGAAGAGCCAAGCTCCTATCCCGACGAGCTGGCCGAGACGGGGCCTGCGCGCTGAAGCGTCTGCGGACGGACGCACGAGCCTCGTCGGACGTTCCGGTCCCGTCCTCGTCGCCTGTCGTTGCTTTCTTGCTCCTCCCGCTCGTGAGCTCCTCGTCGAGCTTGCTCGCCTCGCTCTCGTCCGACAAGGCGCGACAAAGCGCCCGTTTCGATCTCGACTGCGCTCTCGACTACGTCGGCCGCCCTGCGCACGCACCCTTCGCCGGCATCCGCTCGTCGTCGCCCACGACCGCCTTCTACAGCAGCTCGAAAACAGCCAGACACTCGAGCCTCCTCATGCACGACGACGACGACATCATCATCAAGGTGCGCTGCTGCTCGCACTCCTCGAACCCCTCGGAGGAGGAAGCGCTGACTTTGTCTCCTCGCCGGTGCAGGACGAGGATGACGACGCTCCGCAGCCGCGAGCTACGGCTTCGAGCTCGCTTACTGCATTCAGCGGCGGCCAAGGGGGCTTGTTCCCAGCCGGCTCGTCGCTCGTCTGGCCTTCGAGCATGCCCTCGACAAGCGTTCAGCGTCTCGTTGACCGTCGGGACGACATCTTCGCCGGCCAGCGCAAGGCCTACATGAACAGTGCGTCCTTCTTCCTTCTTCACGGCCGCAAAGGGCGAGTACTGACAGGCTCTGGCTCGCTCGCAGTCGACGAACTCGAGGAAAGCGAGATGCTCGTGGACGACCTCTTCAAGAAGCAGACGACGCGCCACATGAAGCGCACGTACGAGGCCTGGAACCGCTTCTGCCTTCTTGCCAAGGTCCCGCAGTTCCCGATCGCCTATCCTCTCCTCGGTCTGTGCGTCGCCGCGCACTACTCGTCGGCCCAGGTCTGCGCGCGCTCCTTCGCCTACCAGATCAAGCAGCTCCGACACTTGACCGAGCACCTGTGGACGCCGTTCGACTACGTCTCGGCCCTCGACGACCTGGATCCTGACGGCGAGGCGTGCTTCAGCTTCGTGCGCGAGCGGCGCAAGGCGACCCGGACCGCCGCAGCGACGAGCGGTGCGTCGACCCGTCCTCTCCTTGCGCTCCTTTCCTGCTCCTGCTGAAGCAAAGCTGATGGTGAACCTGCTCGCCTGCAGCTGACGAGGACCTCGAGTCGAGCGACGACGAGCGCGCCAAGCCGGCGAGCAAACAGGACGCCGACCGGAACTCGACTCGCAAGAGCGCCGACGCGCACAAACTCGTGCGTTCTACTTCCTCTACCTGTACACGCTCGAGGAGGGACCGAGACTGACTCTTTGTGCCTCGCGCAGGAGTGCCCGGGCTTCCCTCAGCCGCACCAGGAGTTCGCTTCGCACGAGGCGCTCTACTCGGCCTTCCTCAAGGCCGTCGTCCCGGTCTACGGCGTCACGCTACGGCATACGTGGACGGGCGATGAGCGAGTGCACTACCGCTGCGCCAAGTACGGCGCGGGCGCCCCCTCGAGTCGCTGCCAGTACTACCTCGTTGGCCGCTGCGACCCGGACACGTCCTTTTGGCACTTCGACCCGTCGACTTCCATCCTCGAGCACACGCACGGACCCGACAGCCGCATCATCGTCGATCCGACTTGGCGCCCGGCCGTCACCAGCCCAGTCATCGTTCGGGCCCTCGGCCTCGACGCGCCGAGCCGCAGCAAGTTTCCGCTCGCCAAGCGTCGTCGCTCGAGCGCGTCCTCCTCGAAGCTCGGCCGCAAAGGCGGGACCAAGAAGACTGTGCGCTCTCTTCTCGCAAAGCGATGCTTCTGACAACTCGAACGAGAAGCTGATGCGTCCCTCTTTTCTTCTTCTTCTCGCAGACGGCCTTCTCAAGTTCACAAGCTTCTCGCCGCCGCCTTTCGACAAGCCCTTCGCCTGTCGACAACGGCTCGCTCGAGCCCGGCGAGGCGTCGTCGGGCCGCCGCACGGCGACGGCCTTCGTGAGCGCAAGTGGCAGTGGCACGTCTGGGTCGCGCTGCGGCACTTCCTCCTCGCGCCCTTCGCCCTTCGTGCGCCCGGCCATCCCAGCTCGCGCCGGCACTTCCTTCCAGCCCACCGCCCGCACGTCCGTCTTTGCGCCGGCCTCGACGAGCGCCGCACCGTACTCGCCCGTCGGACCCGCCCGCCCCGACGCTCGAGCCCCTCCCGCCCCTTCTCGCGCACTCGTTACGGCCGACGCCCTCGTCGGCTCGTACCTTCTCGAGCTCGAGCCGAGCGGCTCGCTGCAGGTTCTCGTGCCGCTCTTCGTCGCTCGAGGGCTCACGACGTGGCGCACCCTCAGCGAGCTCAAGGACCCGGCGGCGGCGAGGAAGCTGTGCGCCGACATCATCCCGGCGGCGTCGAGCGAGGTAGTCAACGCGCTCCTTCACTTTGTGCAGCTCGTCGCTCGGTGAGCGCGTTGGACGGCTGGAGGGGTAGCGTCGAACGCTTCGAGAGCCAAGGGGCGGGCAAGGAGGGAGGGGTGGGAGGGAGGGAGGAGGACCGTCTAGCTTTTCTCGCTCTCCTTTCTCTCGCTCCCTCTTCCTTCAGCGCAATGGATCATCATGTTATAGATATCAGCTCGAGGCGAGGATGTACAGCCGTCAGGCCCAGCTCGGCACCGTCTGCGCGAGCGCCTCGCGCATCGCCTCCTGGAAATCAAGCTTGCGCCGAAACCCGTGCGACGATCCAGCGTGCTTGAGGCTCGGGCGAGGGGTAGAGGGCATCGGCATCGACGCAGGAAACGGAAAAGCTGCAAGAGGGAGGGCGGCGTCAGCTCGGCGAGCTCGAGGATCCGAGAGGGCGGCAGGGGAAGAGGACGCACAAGTCGCGCCCGCGCCGACCAGCTGTTCCACCCTCGCACGCTCAGCCACACGGTACGCTCGTAGCTCGACGAGACGCCGCTCGGCGACTGGGTGGTACAGGCTCGCGACTTCGAGGCCTCGCTCGATCCAGCCGAGCTCCGTCTCGGACAGCTCGTCGGCCTTGCGGGTTGGGCCGCCGGCGCCGGCGGAAGAAGGCGAGGCTGACGACGTCGACGAAGAAGGTGACGTGAAGCGTTGAGCGGCGAGGAAGGTCCAGGAGGGGATGAGCTCGAGCTCGAGGGCGAGGTGGTGGGTCTGGTGCGGGTCGGGCGAGAGGACGAAGCACTGCGCGCACACAGAGCCGAGCTCCTTCGTCAGCACAAGCTACCTCACCGTAAGGGAGAGAGCGAGAGAGAGAGAGGGGAGGGCGCACATTGAAGTAGAAAGCGGCGCGCTTGAGCCCCCGACGCACTTGCCCCTCGCACCGCTGCAGCCACCCAAGGTCGACCCGCTCTCCCTCGTCGCCCGCTCGCCGCCTCTCCTCCTCGTCCTTGACCTCGTTCCACATGCTGCGCTCACCCTCGTCGCGCATCATGCGCTCGCCGACTGTGGCGAAGGCGAGCCAGACGCAGTCGTCCGTCTCGCGGTCGAGGCGGGCGCACCAGCGCAGGTGGACCTGGTCGCACGTGTCGCCGTCGGGGCCGAGACATGTCGGGTGGACGGGCGAGGGCGAGTGGGTGAGGTGGTGCTGCAGGACCTGGACGGTCGAGTGGATCTGCGAGATGAGGCCGAACAGGACGTCGAGCGCGCGAGCCGAGATCGGGGCGGAGGAAGAGCGTGCTGCAGGGGACGTAGGGGTGTCAGATGAGGGCTCGTGGTCGAGGTAGAGACGGTGGATGAGGAGGAGGACGCACCGCAGCTCATCTGGGCGCACCACCGCAGGCAGGCCGCGAGCCACTTGTAGATGACGAGCCCGCTCATCAAGAGCTGCCCGTGGTTGTCGCCGCCGAGTCGGTCAACGTCGATCCAGGGAAGCATCTCCTCGCGCAGGCTCCACTCGCCGCTGTCGGCGCGAGCGAGGATCGGGATGGCGAACGGCGCAAAGTACTCGTCGAGGTCGGCGTCGGCGATGAGGGGCGCCATGCGCAGGTACGCCGACGTCGTCGCGTCCTGGTGGAGGAGGGGGAGGGCGTACATGCCGAGGAGGTGCGTGCGGGCGGCCGTGATGGCGTCGGGCGAGGCGAGAGTCGAGGTCGCGTCGAACAGGTCGCGGTAGTGGCCGAGCGCGACGCGCACGAGCGAGCGCGAGCGTCGAGGCAGGAGCTCGTTCCCTGCGACGAGGAAGAAGCTCGGTCAGCCGAGGAGCGCGAGGAAGGGGACGAGCTGAGAGCGAAGCGACGCACACATCATCATGGCGCCGCAGACCGCCGTCGCCTTGAGCGCCTCCTCGTCGCCCTCGCCGTGCGCCACCTCGAGACGGTCGTACAGGTCGAGCATGAGCGTGCGCAGCGCACGAGCGACGAGCTCGCGCTGTACGGCGAGGCTGCGCCGCGGCGTCCTCGGCGCCTCTTCGTCGTAGCCCGCCGCCGGGGCTGACGCGTCGTGCGCCGAGCCGTCGAGTCCCGCCATGCCGAGCACGTCGAGCTCGTCCGTGCTCCTGACGCCGAGCGCGCACATGGCGACGACGACGCAGCGCTCGGGCGCGCTGAGCCGCTCGACGTCGACGTACAGCCTGCTCTTGGCCTCGGGCGGATGGAACGGCCGAAAGACGGGCGTGTTGCTGCTGCACGTCGCCCAACACGCATCGAGGAGCGACCAGGTGACGAGGCGTGCCCAGGAAGGGTGCTGCAGGCGCTCGGACGACGAGAGCGGGTCGAGCTCGTCGCACACGAGCTGGGCGTCGGCGACGGCCTGCTGGGCGAAGCGCGTGCGCGCCGGCGAGGGCGAGGTCGTCGTGCCGTCGTGTGCGTTTTTGACGGGCGGCGCGGCGGCGCCGGCGAGCTCGTCGGCGCGGACGCAGGCGGCGCGCAGGATGGCGGCCGTGTGCGCCTCGAGGCGCTCGCTCGACAGCGTGTCGCCGAGGGCGGACGTCATGGCGTAGAGGATCTGGTCGGGGAGGTCGGCTGCCGAGGGAGGGCGTGCAGGGGAGAGGGACGACGAGGTCGGGTCGAGGAGAGGGTGCTTGGGCGGGGAGGAGGGCGCGAGCGACAGGGCGAGCTCGATCTCGAGCGACTCTGCGAACGAAGGAGCGGCGTGAGCTCTGTACTAGTGACGAGCTCAGAGAGAGGCTGCAGGACGTACTGATGCGGGTTTCGAGCTCAGCGACACGAGCTTCGGGCTGCATCGTCTTGACGAGGTCGACTGCGCGCAGGGTGAGCGTCAGCGCGACTCACAGGCGCGGCGGGCTCGACGACAAGAGGAGGTGGACGTACTCGGAACGAGGTTGCCGTAGTGGCACGGCAGGTTCTTGTTCGTGCACCTGGCGCAGACGGGCCAGGTCCTCGTGCACCGCACCTTGCGGATCCTGTTGCGAGGTCGGCATCAGCGTCGTTGTCGTCGTCGCAGGGGACGCTCGAGGGGCCAAGATGGAGAGAGAATGGACGCACCGACACTGTTTGCAGCTCTTGTCGGCGAGGCCGGCTTGCCCGGCGTCGTCGCGAGGGAGGCGGGCACGGGTCGGCTTGAGCGGCGCCCCGGGGCCGGGCGCGCTTGCCGTCCCGACGAGGGGCTGCGCGAGCGAAGTCGACGTCGGGTCGGAGGACGCCATGCCGTCGGGCGCCGGTCCCGAAGGCGCGGGGAGGAGCGAGAGCGAGGGCGAGGCCGACGAGGCGAGGTGGGGCGAGAGGCGCAGGTCAGCGGCCGCCGTGACGGCGTCGACGCCCCATGAGGCCCTGTGCCGTGCGACGACCTCGCTCTCGAGGAGCTGTGCGCTGTCGCGGCGCGACGACGCTGCGCCGTCGCTCGGGCGGCGCGGGGCGGTGCCGGTCGGCTGAGGGCTGAAGGCGGCGTCGAGCTCGTGGTGCTCGTACGCGTCGTGCCACCCTGGCGGCGCAGGGTGCTGGTCGACGAGGCCCTGCTCGAAGTACTGGTC
>Ga0308164_10003480_pt1 | contig 14164 bp, 8 predicted proteins | sample PhyTR2_FD_201031 | JGI IMG/M metagenome (GOLD analysis project Ga0308164, IMG submission 201031) | Phyllosphere microbial communities from UC Gill Tract Community Farm, Albany, California, United States - DLSLT.R2 | ecosystem: Host-associated > Plants > Phyllosphere > Unclassified | place: USA... | reverse complement strand
TTTTAGACAACAAAAATACAAAATTTGTTTCAAAACGTGACTATTTTTGTCACATGGAAAGAGCAATTGTACATATGGATTTGGATACGTTCTTTGTTTCCTGTGAAAGGCTAAAAAACTCCGAATTGGAGAAAAAGCCTGTGATCATAGGAGGTGGAGACCGTGGTGTAGTAGCGTCCTGCTCTTATGAAACCCGTTTTTTCGGAGTACGGAGTGCGATGCCCATCAAAATGGCTTTGCGGCTGTGTCCCGAAGCAAAAGTAATCAAGGGAGATATGGAAATGTATTCCAATATGTCCCATATGGTAACGGAGATTATTCAGGAAAAAGTGCCCGTTCTGGAAAAGGCAAGTATTGATGAATTTTATCTTGACCTTTCAGGAATGGACCAATTTTTTGGATGTTATAAGTGGACACATGAAATAGCAGATAGCATACAGAAAAACACAGGTTTACCGATAAGTTTTGCTTTATCCACCAATAAAACAGTATCCAAAATCGGAACCGGAGAATCAAAACCAATAGGAAGATTCGAAGTTAAACAGTCTGATATTCAACCATTTTTAAATCCGCTTTCCGTAAAGAAGATTCCTATGGTCGGGGATGTTACCTTTCAGCTGCTTTCAAGACTAGGCATAAGAACCATACAGACTCTTTCTGAAATGCCTGTTGACGTACTCGGACAGCTGATCGGTAAAAACGGAAATGAGCTCTGGAAAAAAGCACACGGAATTGATGAGACTCCTGTGGTTCCCTATTCGGAACGAAAATCTATCTCTACAGAAGATACTTTTACTCAGGACACTATAGATATTGAGGGGATCAAAAGCATTCTTTCCGGAATGGTTGAAAAGCTCTGTTATCAGCTACGTGCAGAGAAATGGCTGGTATCGGTAGTGGTCATTAAAGTCCGGTATTCCAATTTTGATACGGAAACCAAGCAATGCAGGATCCCTTATACCTCAGCCGATCACACCCTACTGAGGTATGTTTTGGAGTTATTCAAAAAAGTATATACCAGACGTATGAGAATAAGACTGGTCGGAGTAAAGTTTACCGGACTCGTCCACGGATGCCATCAAATGGATCTCTTTGAAGATACGGAAGAACTGATCTCACTGTACCAGACGATGGATACAATCAAGAACAGGTTTGGCACTTCCAGCGTAGGAAGAGCTTCCGGTTTATTAAAATAATTACAATATGTTTCTGAATTGCCATTCCTATCACAGCCTGCGGTATGGAACTATTTCTATTAAAGAACTGGTTCAGCAGGCTGTACATTTTAATATTAAAACCCTGGCCCTTACGGATATCAATACCGTTACCGGGATCTATGATTTCTATAAAATCTGCCAGGATCATCATATTAAACCGATCGTCGGAGTTGAAATACGGGTTCAGGATGGACTGTATTATATATGTCTGGCTAAAAATCAAAAAAGCATCGGAGAGATCAACAGGCTTTTAACGGCTTATAACTGTGAAGGCATTGAAATTCCTAAAGCAAATCCTGATCTTACAGATACTTTTGTTATTTATCCACTGGAGAATATTCCTGAAAGGTTAACAGATCATGAATTTATAGGCATCAGGCAGGATCAATTAAACTTTTTAATCAAGCCGGAATTAAAATCGTTGATCCATAAAATGGTTATCCTACATCCGGTTACCTTTACCACCCCTGAAGAATATGAACTTCATAAAATATTAAGGGCCATTGATCACAATACATTGATCAGTAAGCTTACAGAAGCTGATTACTGTAAAGACAACGAGATGTTCACCTGCAAAAAACAGCTTCTGGAAGAATTTAAAAATGAGAGTCAAATTATTGAGAATACAAAATACATGATCAATAACTGCCATTTTGATTTTGATTTTTCAACGCCTAAAAACAAAAAACATTTCACTGACAGCAAAGAAAATGATTTTGAACTTTTAAAAAAGTTAGCGTATCAGGGACTTTCAAAAAGGTATGCTGAGGATAACCTACAGGCAAAAGCAAGAGTGGATAAAGAGTTAGGGGTTATTAAGCAGCTTAATTTCTGTTCCTACTTCCTGATCACCTGGGATATTATCCAATACAGCAATCGCATGGGTTTTATGCACATAGGAAGAGGCAGTGGTGCCAATTCTATTGTCAGTTACTGCATTGGAATAACTGATATATGCCCTTTGGAACTGGATCTCTATTTTGAGAGGTTTTTAAACCTCAACCGTAAAACGCCTCCTGATTTTGACATCGACTGGAGCTGGCAGACCAGAGATATCATCCTGGAATATATTTTTGGTAAATATGGTAAAGATTATGTTGCCTTCTGCGGGACCAACGTAGAATTTAAATACCGGTCTATATTTCGGGAAGTAGGAAAAGTATTCGGACTTCCAAAAGAAGAACTTGATACGCTGGCAACAAAACCCATCCAAGAACATGATAATAATTCTGTATCCAGACAGGTTCATTACTACGGAAAACTTTTAGAAAAATTTCCTAACCAGAGAAGCATGCATTCCTGCGGAATTCTGATCTCAGAAGAGCCTATTACTAATTATTCTGCACTCGAAATGCCTCCCAAGGGTTTTCCGATTGTACAGTTCGATATGTATACCGCTGAAGAGATCGGTCTTGAAAAGTTTGACATTCTCTCACAGAGAGGTTTAGGGACTATAAACGACACGGTAAAGCTGGTGAAGGAAAAGAGAGGAATCGATATAGACATCCGGAATACTTCTCTATCAAAAGATGAAGCGAAGTGTAATGAATTCTTAAGCTCCGGAAAAACCATCGGCTGCTTTTATATAGAATCTCCTGCCATGCGGGGCTTACTCCGAAGGCTGAAATGTGACAATTACAAAGTCCTGGTCGCTGCTTCTTCCATCATCCGGCCTGGAGTGGCCCAAAGTGGAATGATGCGGGAGTATATTTTCAGGCACAACAATCCCAAAAAATTTGAGTACTTCCATGAGGTATTTGAAAAGGAACTGGGTGAAACCTACGGCATTATGGTATATCAGGAGGATGTTATTAAAATTGCACTTCACTTCGGAGGTTTATCTGCCCCTGATGGTGACGTGCTAAGAAGGGCCATGAGCGGTAAAGGCCGGGCTTTATCCGCTTTACAGAAAGTAAAAGATAATTTTTTTGAATCCTGTAAAAAGCTGGGGCATCCTGAACAATTATCCATGGAAGTATACCGGCAGATCGAATCATTTGCAGGATATTCTTTTTGTAAGGCCCATTCTGCTTCTTATGCCGTGGAAAGTTATCAGAGTTTATACTTAAAGGTCTACTACCCTATCGAATTTATGGTTTCTGCCATCAATAACGGCGGAGGATTCTACAGAACTGAAGTCTATATTCATGAAGCCAGAATGTCAGGAGCTCTTATCCATAATCCCTGTGTTAATTTAAGCCAATACCAGACGACTGTTTATGGCTCAGATGTTTACTTGGGATTGATGCATATTGAAAGGCTGGAAACGAGATTAGCACAGCTGATTTTGGAAGAAAGAGATCAAAATGGAGAATATACTTCCTTGGAAAATTTTGTAAAGAGAATTCCTATTGGCATCGAAACACTACAAATTTTAATCTTTATCGGCGCATTCCGTTTTACCGGAAAACAGAAACATGAACTGCTGATTGAATCAAGATTTCTTTTAGGAAATAATAAGGTTGTTTTCAGACATCTGACTTTATTGGAAGAACCTCAGAAGAATTATCAGCTTCCCAGTATAGAAAGAAACAAGTTTGAAGATGCTTTTGATGAAATAGAGATATTGGGCTTTCCCGTTTCTTTCAGCCCTTTTGATCTTTTACAAACCAGGTACAGAGGCAGTGTAATGGCTAAAGACCTTACTAAATATCACAAAAAACAGGTGAAGATGCTTGCTTATCTGATTTCTAGAAAACATGTTCCCACCAAAAAAGGAACGATGTATTTCGGAACATGGATTGATGCGGAAGGAGAATATTTTGATACTGCTCATTTTCCAAAATGCCTTGAAAAATACCCTTTTCAGGGAGGCGGCTGTTATCTGTTATTAGGAACGGTAGAAGTAGATTTTCATTTCCCTACTGTTACCATTCATAAAATGGCAAAAATGCCTTTTATCCCGGATCCAAGATATTCCATGGATAAAGAAAAATCATTGGAAGCCGAGCGTAATCTGCATGAAGATGTCAGTATGACCTGGCGAAAGCCTTATCCTCAAGAACATGAAATAGGATTGCCAAGGCAGAGGATGTTGTAAATCTCTTTAGGGATGTTTTATAAACTATGATTAAGATTCCATCCTCTAGATTTCTTGTATTCCATTTTGCTTTATTCTCGAGATTTTCAAAGCTGATTTATCATTCAGGCGATCTGTTTATTGCCATTGTTTTTAATGCCCCTTTATAAGCAAAATTTGATGATAGCTTTCGCATATCTAAAGCATGATTCTGTGAAAATTTTTACAGCACTATTTTCATTGGAAAGATGAGTAAGCGCAATATTTTGACGAATAGAAAACCCCTGATATAAAAAAGGATTTTTTGTGATAAGATTAGCAAGTCCGTTCATCGCATTCATACCGTATAAAGCTGACACCATACCTTGCAATATTTCGACCTTTTCAATATCCAGACCACTGGGACCTAACGAATTGGCAATAGGTGAGCTAATATGTGGTAAAGCAATATCCATCCCATTTACCAACTGTGCAAAACGCACATTGGTAGTATTGGTAAAACCCCTTGCATTTATTACCTTAAATCCCAAACTAGGAGTAATTACCTGTATTCCCCCCTGAACATTTTCTAAAGCATCACAAAATGAATTGGAAGGACTTAATTAATATTTTGTAAAGATAGCTGTTGTATTGAAACAGGCGCTTTTAGTATATTTTCTTTAAATTTCGAAGCTTTGATAGCAACTTCTTCCAATATCTGAATTGTATCTTTGTTTGATGACTTTGTCCTTTAACCATTTGTAGACCAACAACTGTCAAAAGAATAATAGTTTTATTTTTTTTCATTAGTTGGTCAGTGCATATAATGTTAAAAAAAATGTAATATTAGTTTTAGAAAATTTATAAGCAAAAACAATTCCTTTGAATATTATTATTTATATCTAAAAAATTGGTAATAAGCGAAACAGTCAGAAGCAAATAGCAATTAAATTTCAATCAAAACTATACAATTATTATAATAACTTTTCAAATGATAGAGGTTAGGAATTCGGAAAAATGAACAAAAAGTCATCTGATCTATATTAAAAAACTGAACCAATGAATCCTTCCGCATTAATTAAAGATTTTTTTGAATTTGGTAAGGAATTATAAAACTTGGTTAGCGTTTTCCTTCTTTAACTTTTCGCCCAATAATATTCTACAAAAAACCACACCAATATAATTTTATTGTTTGGGTTTAATATGCTTACTTACAAGAATACTTCACCGATTATCCAAAGAAACTGAAGACGTCCCAATTATGTACACTGTAATAATCTTTATCTCCATACACCTAAATACTGCATTATTTATTAGAGTGATATTTTACGGCTGTACAAAACCTGTTTGTAAAATCAATTATTTGTGTATTGGAATGATTGCTAACAACGAATTCTACATCTTCAAAAAATTGATAATAGGTAAATAAATACTAGCAAAATAGGTTTTTTCATAACTTAAAAGGAAATTTTGATACCTAACATGTTATATCCAAGATGACGAGAAGAAATAAAGCCTATGCTATACTTCATTTCTTTATCACTTGCTTCCAATTCTGTATATCTACTTTTAGCAATTGTTTTACCTATAAAGTAACCCATCAATAAAGCGATGGGATAATCTGAAGCCCAATGAACCTGGCTTTGCATCATCTGAAAACATAAAGCAGTGGCTAATGTATACCCTACGGGTTTTATCCATTGAATATCCGGATAGTTATCTGCTATTACTGTTAAGCCTGCCATAAAAGTCGTTAAATGCCCTGAAGGCATTGCATCATAGTTTGGGGTCTGTTTAGCAAAAGCAGAAAAACTCGGAAACGGATTCCAATTTCCGCCGGAATTACCATTTTCAATGGCAATAAAAGGGCTTTCCCTTCCGGCAATTCTTTTCATAGTCTGGGAAAAAACTCCCGAAAGTACTAGACTTTCCATCAGACCGCTAGCTGTAGCTTTTGCTCTATAATCATCTTTAAGTAAACCATAGGTTCCGAACCCAACTCCTAACAACACTACTGTAGAGCCATTTCCAATAAGATAAAGAGCTGATCCTATATCTTTAGGTACTTTTATAAACCCTGCTGCTGTTATATAATTGTTTTCTACACCCATTCCCCACTTATTGCCCAATTGTCTTGAATTATCAATTAATTTTTGATCAAATGGTAAAAGGATTAAAGTTCCTGCTACAGCGGCTCCTAAATAGTAAGCATGATCCTTAGTCACAAAACTTTTATTAGTATCAATGAAATTTCCAGGAGCTTTGGTTATAAAGTCAAAAAGTTTAGGTTTCATATATGTTCTTACCGAACCATTTTTCAATATGTAGGTTTGTGATTCTACTGATCTTGTGGCATTTATAACATCTCTGTTTTGTGACCACACTAATACAGAGAATGGTAATAGTAGTAATTTTATTTTTTTCATTATTATTTGCTTTTACCTGCGTAATTAACCGTTTTCCCTTACAATTTCGAAAGGATACAAAATTTTGACATCAGGAAGACTATAGATTAATTAATACATGACAACCCCAGAACTACATCATTTAAATACATATATTGAATTAAATAATTGTAATTCAGTATACTTTTTGATGATAATCTACCTATTTGCGAGATTACATCTGAATTAAAAATATGCCGTTAACTTAAGACCTAAACTAACATATTTAATTTTTTCGTGAGTTAAATCGTTATCTAATTTATCACTCATTTCCTGATCATTTTGAAGAGCATCATTGAAACGATAGCTGATATGGGATTGTGTTTGGTTATAGTCAGCATATACGGTTACACCCAATTCTGGATTTAATTTATAGGTTAATGCTGCACCACTGTTCCATCTAAAGTTTCTTGAGGGTTTATATTCTACAACCATGAGTTCATCATTTGGAAGATCAAAACTTTCACTTTTTACAAAAATTTTCCCTCCAGCTCCAGAAGAATAACCAGCTGTAGTTTTTAACACTAAATTAAGCTGATCTGAGATCTCATGAGAAAAGTACGGTCCTACACCAAAGTTCAGAAATCCTACTGATTGTGTTGTCATATAAAAGCTTCCGCGATCGTGATCTAATGAGAATCTTGCTGGTTTTATTGGAAAACTGCTGAAACTGCAGTCTCCACCAACACCCCATTTCTTAGAAAAAAAATAGGCTCCCTCAATACCTACCTCAAAACCCACTTCTTTTTTATCGCTGAGTTCAGACTCTTTTAAAAAGTTTGTTGTAGGCAAAGCTGATCCTATTTTAAGTGATAAAAAAGAAGGATTTTCATTTCCTTCAATATCAGCTAACATTCCAAGATTATCACCTTTATTTTTATAAATTTTATCAATAAAGAAATAGCCTAACTCTGTTGATATAATTCCAATACCAGCACCTGCAATTACATCTGAAATCCAATGTCTGTTATTTAGATTTCTTCCTAATCCTGTAAGGATAGCTGCACTATAACCTCCAATACTATATGCAGGGTTTACTAATCCATACTCTTTGTGCAGAAAACTTGCATTGGTGAATGCCATTGCTGTATGTCCAGAGGGAAAGGAGTTTTTACTCGATCCGTCTGGACGCTCTACTTTTGTAGTATATTTTAAAGAATTAACAATGATTCCCATAATAGTTATACTTGTGGCATAGCATAATGTCGCTCTTCCTAAATTATTTCTTCCCTTTACTCCTGCTAACTTTAGTCCATATACCGCTACTGTCGGAGCATACTGTAGATAATTATCATATCCGACTTTGAAAGTAGGAATATATCTATTTCTGATTGCACGTATATTTTTCCTCTCACCCCAAGTAGCAGTAGAAGCTGTGAATAGTAGCGCTGGTGCTACAGACTTTTTGACCCAATCTCTTTGAAAAAAAGTTTTATAAGATTGTATTTTTTTTTGTTCCAGAGTTTGAGGGAATGATTGAAGTCCAAGAGAATATTGGGCATACTGTAGGGAAAACGGCAGAATGCTTACTGATAAACACAATATTCCTTTTTTCATGGTTTTTAATTAGTTTTTAATATTTTGGGGCTTAAAATTATGATGCACGGTAAAATTAAATTTAGAAAATTGACTAAGTCAATCTTACTGAATAATACAATTTTATGAACTCGCCTCTAAATAAGCAATAATTCGATGTGATAATTTCCGAATTAAACACCCATACTGTGTTATGTTCGATTTTAACAAACTAAATTACAGCATTATGACTATCTTTATTATTCTACTGTCTGAATTTACTTGTTGAAAATTTTTAATAGTTTCAAAACTATTGGAGGGAGAGAATCAATCATTATGTTGTAATAAATTACGCATATATCACATTGTTATGAGTAGATTATAATGTTTAATAGAGTAAACAGCAGTAGATTCGTAAATAAAAATTTACTTCTATGAAAATCACTTTAAAAACGGTGTTTGTCGTTACGGTGTTGCTAGTTTTGCATTCATGCTTGGCAACAGCAACAACTTATGATGCTCCTCTTGAACCAGGTCAAACTGTTTATCAAAGACAAGGCGCAGTTCGAACCACTAATAATACTGTAGATAATACTTATATCTACAATTCTATTCCTGAGCCTGGTCAATTACAGATGAAGTCTCTCAATAACAACAATATTCCCGAACCTGGTCAGTTACAGATGAAATCTTCAAATGATGACAATATTCCTGAGCCAGGCCAACAAGAATTGAAAACCGAAGATGATGATAATGATAATGATAATGATAATGATAATAGCGTACCAGAGCCGGGCCAATTGGAGATGAAAACTGATGAAGATGCGAATTAAGAAAAATAATTAATAATAAAAATAAACAGCATTATGATACGTCAAATTTTAATTGTTTTAACAGCAGTTTTTTGCATCACTTATGCATCCAATCTCAATGCGCAATCGGGGAATCGGTTTTCAGGAAAATTTTCAAGTGAAGGAGTTGATAATGCCCCGGGTCTAATGATAATGGAGTTGTCCCAACAAGGATCAAAGCTCGAAGGGCTCTCTTATTACCAATCCAATGAAAACGATCTAACATCAGGCTCGCTTTCAGTGAATGGTTATGTAAAAGATAGCAGAGGCTTTATTCGTTTCAGAGATCAAAAAGGAAATGTTATAGGTGATGGTTCCGTTGTCTTAAAGGATGCAAGTACCCTTTATTTTAAACAATCTACCACATCTGCAATGTTGCCGTCTGCAACTTATTTATATCCAAAAAGAGAAAACTTAACTACAGAAAAGAAATTGCAAAACGGCCGAAGTTATTCGGGAAAATATTCCAATGAAGGAGATGTAACAGCAAAGGGTATCATTTCATTTGAAATTACTCAATCGGGAAGTAAGATAGAGGGAACTGCGAACTATAGTACTAAAGATGATCAGCTCGATACCGGTTTATTATCTGTTAACGGCTATGTAAAGGATGGCATCGCCTATATAAGATTCAGAGATCAGAAGGGTGCATCAATAGCAGACGGAACGTTAAGTAATGCTGGAAAAAATACAGTTTTCAAGCAAACAACATCGTCAAGTACTCTTCCTGATAAGGCTATACTTTACAGGTAGGTAATAGAAGAAATAAGATAATTATGCTGCATTTTTTGTATGTTATTGCTATAATTGCTGAAGCGATGAGCGCCGCATTTTCTGCAGGAAGAAGGGATATGGATTATATGGGTGTAGTAATCATTGCATGGATTACTGCTTTAGGAGGTGGAACTATACGCAATCTTATGTTGGGACATTATCCTATGACATGGGTTGAGCATCCACTCTATTTAATTTTAACAGCATTAGCTGCTCTCATTACAACATTCTCTTCCAACCGTATTTATAAATTTAGAAAAACATTCCTGATATTAGATGCCGTTGGTTTAGTAGTCTTTACCATCTTAGGTTGCAAACTTGCTATTCAATTGAGTATGGAACCTATTATTGTTATTATTAGTGGTATGGTAACAGGATGTGCAGGAGGAATTATGCGAGATATCTTATGCAACGATGTCCCTTTAATTTTTCAAAAGGAAATCTATGCAAGTGTTTCGTTAGTCACTGGCGGAATATATGTTATGGCTCTTTATTTTTTTGGAAGTGAATTTCACTTCGATACTCTTTTGGCATTTGTTGTGGGGTTGAGCCTGAGGTTGCTGGCCGTTCACTACGATTGGTCACTACCAAAATTTACATTTAGAGATGTGACAAATAAACTTCTCATGTATGATCAAAAAACTACATTCTGATTTGCGTAATCCTCTGGAAAGCAACCTAATATTAATTACATTATTAATAGTGTTAGTTGCCTTGTACCATGTACTCAAAATCTTTTTTGGGGTGTTTACATTTACTCTCATCTTTTATGGCTCTTTTTTTAAAACCTTTGAATATTTAAGTTTCCTATTGAAAGGGCGGCGAAAATTGGCCGGGATCATTTATTCAGCAGTCTTTGTTGTAATCATAGCAATACCTTTTATTTTTATGATCACAGCATTAGGTAAACACGTCAAAGACGTAGAGCATTATGTGATTGAAATAAAAACAAACGGCGTTCCTTCATTACCAGAAAATATTATTCAAATTCCATATGCAGGTCAGAGTATTGCTGACTTTTGGTTTCAGCTTCAACAAAATCCTAAGGAAATGGTTTTAGGGCATGAACATCAGATAAAAAACGGTCTGCACTATTTACTTACAGGAGGATTAGGCTTAGCAGGAACAGGCTTACAGATTATTCTAGGGATTATAGTTTCTGCGCTTTTTTTAGTAGGTGGAAAAGAGAAATTGATTCCCATTAAATTGGCTTTAGGACATCTTCTCGGAAAAAAAGATGGACTTTTACTACTATACTCAATAAGCAATGCCATCAAAAGTGTTTCGGTCGGTGTCATCGGAACTGCTTTTTTTGCTGCAGCTTTTTCATGGATTGGCTTTGCCATAGCAGGAATTCATTTTAAATTTTTACTAACTGCCTTGGTTTTTCTATTCGTATTGTTGCAAATTGGGCCATTACTTGTCTGGTTGCCCTTAGTCATTTGGGCTGGCACGCATGGACAAACAGGAACAACTGTTTTTTTACTTTTATATGGCGTTTGTATTTGGATCGCCGAATCTCTCGTAAAGCCAATGCTTATCGCCAGAAGCGGAGGGAAACTTCCTTTTATGGTGCTTTTTATAGGTGTAATTGGAGGATTAGCAGCGTGGGGATTTACAGGAATGTTCAAGGGAGCAATTATTACTGCAATAATGTATACTATTTTTCATTCCTGGCTGGAATCAAAAGAGAAGTCTAAGACTATTGATGCTCAAGATTAGCTTTCTATAACACACTTACAAAAAATATTGAAGTATAATGAAATCTGAAGGGTTAAGAAAAAAAATAAAATATTTTAGTATTGCTTCTTTAGGTATGCTTTTTTTGATCTCGGGACTGCTATATTTTGTGGTTATTTATCGTTTTAAAGAAAGCGTAAAGTATATAGTCCACAATCAAACGGATGGAAAATATATATTCGATGCCGGCAGAGCTACCGTTTCACTTTGGTCAAAATCCCTCGTGTTAGAGAAATCAGTGTTAATTTGTAAAGATGCCAATAAGACCAATACGTATTACAACGTAAAACTCTCAAAACTTAAATTTTCGCTGACTTCATGGAATGCATTAATATTTAAAAACAAAATTTTGGTTGACAGCCTCGAAATTATGGACCCCGATGTTAACATGTATGCAAAACCACAACAAAGAACCAAATCGAAAACGGTCTTTCGCCCTTCTGAAATTTTATCTTTTCTAGAAAAAATACAACAATCCTTTAACTTAAGGAACCTTTCTATAAAAAATGCTGCCTTTAGCTTGAAGCAAGGAAATAAAAAACCTGTAAATCTAAAAAATATTAATTTATCAATCAGGAATTTTGCTAAAGTTAACAATAACGATAATCACCTGTTAGGCTCCGATCACATTAAATTCTCAATCGGCAAACAATCTATTTCATTTCCAGATCGCTACCTAACAGTTGCTTTTAGTTCCTTAATTTTTGATAGCAAAAACCAAATCTTCAATGTAGATTCATTGATGCTCTATCAGCACGACATTAATAATAATGAACGAATACAATTTACAGCGGATAGATTTACCTTTAATTCCAAACACCTTCCGGCTACTTATCAGAAAGAACTCCTACTGCTGGATACTGTACGATGTATCAATCCGGTGCTAACACTCTATGACAGTAAGAACAAATTAAAGAAAAGTAGTGCGCAAAACAATAAAGTAAAAAATGCAATATTTAAACTAATTAATATTAAATTTCTTGAAATAGCAAATGCTTCTGTATTGGAAAAAAAATCTAACGGAACGTTAAAAAACTCTCCAGGCAAAACTGCTAATTTAACTGTATTTAATCTTTCGCTTCACCCAAACCAGAATCCAAAGATAACATTGGACAGTGTTCATCTTAATATGGAGAAAATTGCATTTTTTTCAAAAGACAGCCTGCACAAACTTACTATTGAAGAATTTTCTTTCAGAAACAATGATATCATTTTTCGTCATGTTAACTATCGCCCAACTGCTAAGCAGAAGTCACCAAAATCAATGGTATTTTCAGCTCCTGCTTTAATCTTAAAAAATGTCAATCTTGAAGCTTTATTGAAGAAAAAGCTCATTGCCAAGCAGGCTGAGCTAATAAAACCACTCATTATCATTGATGACAGATATAAAGTTATCGGTAAGAATTCTAAATCAAAACCGTTTCCAAACGAGAAAAAAAGTATTGGACTTTATTTAACATTGCATCAGTTAAGACAGATGATCAATGTTGATCAATTGCTTGTGAAAGATGCTGCTATTCAATACAAAGGCCCCATCAAAAGCAATATTATACTTAATGCCAAGAATTTAAATGCGAAAATAATACTCAATAAAACGCTTAATAGTGATTCTTTAGTAGATATCAAACATTCTATCCATAAGCTTACAATCGGTAATGTAAACTTGAAATCAGACAAATTTCAATTGAATTTACGAAACTATAAATTCGCTGGACTTAATCGTCAAAATTGGGCAGAGAAATTAAATTTTTATCAAAACAAAAAGTCTGTCATAGCTAATACCGTCTATTGGAAAGCATTCGACTGGGATCTTTTTCAAAAATCAAAAGTGATCAAAATTGATTCTCTGTACATCAATAATATCATGGTAGATCTTGCAAATGTTCATAAAACAAACTTATCTCACACCAAAAAAGACATACCTGATATTAGAATAGCTAAGTTAAGGGTCGGTAAGCTTTTATTTAACAGCAAATCTTCAAGAAATCAGATTGGTTTTACCGGAAATGATATTAGCCTTAAAGATTTGAAATCACATAAGGATTATTTTATTTGGAAAGATATTAATCTAAATATTTCAAACTTTAGAATTTTGGGAGAAAATACATATGGGACTATTGGAAATATATATTTGCACAATAACATTGGAAAAGTTCAAAATATATTATTTACGTCTAATTCCGAAAAAGGATTACAACGTATATTTTTGCCATCACTTGTTTTCACAGGAAAGATGAACTCCAATAAACGGGACTCTATAGCTTTGAGATCAGTTTTGGTTAATGCTGGCGGTATTGAAATACACTCTAAACCACAAAGTAATTCACAATCTTTTAACACTCCTAAGATACCTTTTCATATCCAGTTAGCTTCCATTAAAAATTTGAAGGTTAATTATATTAAAGAAAAGAAGAAAGACACTGTAAAGTTTAATAGTGTACTTAATTTCGAGGCTCAAAATATTGAAAGTCTTAGTAAGGGCTCACAGATCATTAAGTATGATGATATGGTTATCAGTTTAGTGGATTCTGATTATGGTAATGAAAAACTCCATTTAACCATTCCGCAATTATCACTTACATTGAAAAGAGGAAATATATTTTGTAAAGACGATGCGATTACACT
>Ga0308164_10003478_pt1 | contig 14167 bp, 13 predicted proteins | sample PhyTR2_FD_201031 | JGI IMG/M metagenome (GOLD analysis project Ga0308164, IMG submission 201031) | Phyllosphere microbial communities from UC Gill Tract Community Farm, Albany, California, United States - DLSLT.R2 | ecosystem: Host-associated > Plants > Phyllosphere > Unclassified | place: USA... | reverse complement strand
CCTGGCGATCGAGTTCGATCACGCTGGATTCGCCGAGCGCGAGCAGTTCGCGCAACGTCAGGCTGGTCGAGCCGATCTCGACGGTCAGCTTGACGTCGACATCCTGGAGCAGCCGGAAATTGGCGGCGACGGCAGCATCTACGGGGAAGCCTCCGGTCATGTCGTTCATGCTGCAAATCCTTCGTCGAAACGGGTAATCGAGGTGAGCTGGATGGCGGCGAAGCCGTTGGACGTGCCGACCGTGCCGCAGCCCAACCGGTTGTTGCCGACCATCACCGGCACGTCGCCCGAGATGGTGATCGGGATCACGTCGCCGGGTTTCAGGTCCATCAGCATCGTCAGCTTGACGACCGGTTCGGCGAGTACCGAGCGGATCGGGAAGCGCACGTTCATCGCCGCGCGCGTCAGCTCGGTGCGCCAGGCCGGATCGGGCTCGGCCGACTTGCCGACGACCTTCGCGGTCAGCGACGGTGCGTGCGGCTTCAGCGCGGAGACGGGGTAGACGAGGTCGAGGAATACTGGCTTCGCGGCCCCCGCGGCGATGCCGAAGCGCGTAACGATCATCGCGTCCTCACCGTCGAGATCGGCGATCATCGCCGGGTTCACCTCGACGCGGGTGGGCAGGAAGTCGAACCGCGCCATCGGCTCCCACGCGGTCTTCAGCGGCGCGGCGATCATCTGGCCGATCCGCGCGACCATCGCCTCGGCGGCGGGCGAGAACTCGGTCGGCAGCACGTGCGGCGCGGCGCCGGTACCGCCGAAGAACATGTCGAGCATCTCAAGCACGAACTTGCCGTCCATGATGCACAGCGCCTGCGCCATCCCCGGCGTCATGATCAGCGGCAGCCACGCGGTCAGCGCATCGCTGCGTTCCGCCCGGTAATCGGTGAAGCGCTGGACCACCAAAGGCTCGGCCCAGCAGCGGACTTCCTGGCGTAGCAGCGGCTCGAACACGCCGCGCAAACCGCGTGCGAACCGTGCCGAGAGATGCTGCAGCGAATGCAGGTCGCCGAACGGATTGAGCTTGGCCCCGCCGAGCACGCCCTGATGTAGCACGCCGTCCTTGGGCGCGCCGGAGCGGTCCCGGTCGCGTCGCTCGCGCGTCTTTGCTGAGGCCTCGTTAACCATGACTCACTGAACGACGAAACTGGTAAAGTAAACGTTACCGATGCCGCCGAATCCTTCCTTCTGCTTGAGCGTATCGTTGATCGCTTTGGCGAGGCGGACCTGCAGCTGGCGCTTGCCGTCGCTGCTCATCACCTGCTCCTCGGTGGTGTCGCCGAGCGCCATCAGGATCGCAGACCGGACCGCAATATCGTTGGTCTTCAGGTTGGTAATGACGGTGTCGTCATACGGCGTGGAGACCGCGACGCCGACCTGGACGAAGTGCACCGAGTCCTGGAGATTCGAGGTGAAATCCTTCTCCAGCGGGTAGTAGGTCGACGCGTATTTGTCGCCGCCCTGCCCTGCGGGGGGCTTCATGCCGTGGTTTTCGGGGGCTGCGTCCTCGCCGCCGTGACCGCCGCCTTCGCCGCCTTCGGCGGCATGTTTCTGCTCGCTTTTCGGGACGAGTTTGGGCTTGCCGTCATCGACTGCGGCGTAGCCACCGCCGCCGATCAGGCCGGCGTTCGAGGCATAGACGCCTGCACCGACACCGCCGCCAACCAGCCCCAGCAGCGCGACGCCGCCGATCAGGATCGCCTTCATCTTGCCCTTTTTCTTCGGGGCGGCGTCGGGCGTTTCTTTTGTGTCGCTCATGATTTCAGGGTCCTTCGGTTCAAGCGATTCGTATGTCGTCGGGCGCGTCCGCGATCACGGCGGAGACCGGCGCGGGGCGATTCGGGGTTTGCGGAGTCGCGGGCGCGCGCTGCTGCTGGGCACCGCTGTCGCCGAGCGACCCTTGCGAAAGTTTCAACCCGCGCGCTTCGGCGAGTTCGGCGAGCCGTGGCTGCGCATCCGCCAGCAACGTCCGCGTCGCAGCCTGCTCGGCGTTGAAGTGCACGCGCACCGTATCGCCATCGGTCTTCACCGAAACGTCGATCACGCCGAGTGCATCGGGGACGAGGCGGATGCGAGTGTCGACCGCATCGGCGGCGTCGCGGAGCATCTCGATCCGCTCGATCATTGCGTGCGGCCAGCGATCCTGCCGCATGTCGAGCGGCGCCTGCTGCGCGTCGGCGACCTTGATCTCATGCGTTGCGGTCGCGCCGACCGGGGTTAGCGGCGTATCGGACGGGGCGGCGGGGGTAGCTGGCTCTCCACGCTTCCTGGTGGCGGCCTGGATCGCCGCGCCGAACACCATCGCCGCCGACGCGACCGTGCCAGGTTGCGGCTGGACGATGTCGGGTTGTGCCGCGGCGAGGGTAACCGGCGCCGTATCGGGCGTGGCCCAACGCGGCGTGTCGGTTGTCGGCGTATCCACCGGCGTCTGCACGACCGTCTTTACCGGTAGCATCGCAGCCATGATCGCGGCGGCGAACTGCGTTGCGGGTGTGCCGCCGGCTTGGGTTGGTACGGAGGGCAGGGGTGGCTGAAGCTCTATTGGAGTGGGCGTGGCGGCCTGCGGCTGCGATTGCGCGAAGGTCGGGCGCTGCACGCTAGCTGGTTGCATGGCCGATGCCTCGATGATGCGTGCAGCAGGCAGGGAAACGGGTTGCGCAGGGGCGGGCGTCGCGACGATCGGCTGCCACACGAAGGCGGCATCAAGCACGATATCCGGCAGCGGCAAGGCGTTGCCGGTCACGGCGTCGTCCTGCCGGGGCTCGTCTTCCGGCGCTGCGGCGGACGGTTCGGGTTTCGCCTCGTCGCTGACCTGTTCGAAGGCGCCCGCGAAATCGCCCGACTCGCCGCCACTCTTCGCAGCAGAGGCGCGAGGATGGAGGGGGACGGTACGGGAAAGGGTCGCGGTCTGGATCATTCGGGCACTCGCGTTCGGGCTTCTTCCCGACACTCAGCAAGGATCGTGCCGAACCTTCCGAAAGGCGGGTGCCTCTTCCATCGCGCGGATCGCTTTCAACACCGCATCGGCGTCGGCGCGGGCGAGGAGCTTCTCGACCGCGCTCTGGTCGCGCTTGGCGGCGCGCGTTGCTTCCGCTGCGCGCTCGACATGAAATTCGGCCGCCTGCACGCGTTCTACGGCAGCGTTGGCGGATTGCTGCAGGCGGTCGCGGTAGTGCGCGGCGGCGCCGAGCGATACGGCGACCTGCGTTTCATGGACCGGCGCGACCGCTTCGGCGAGCAAGGCGATGCGGCCGGACAGCGCCTGTTCGCTGGCGAACTTGTCATGCGCGCGCGCTTCGTCTGCGCGGGTCAGCCCGAGCTGTAGCGTGCGGACGCGGTGGATGCGCGCGAGGGTCTTGCCGCGGGCATCCGCCATCTCAGCCGCCGAACACGCCGGTCAGTTCGGCCACGGCGTCGTTCAGCGAGACGTTCTCGTCGGCGTCCTGACGGATATATTCCATCACCGCGGGGTGGCACGCGATCGCCGCGTCGATCGCCGGATCGGCGCCGTGACGGTAGGCCCCCATCAGCACGAGATCGCGGTTCTCCTCATAGGTGGCGAGGTGACGGCGGAGCGTCCGCGCGGCCTTGGCGTGGTGCGAGGGCACGATGTCGGTCATCACGCGGCTGACCGACGGGCCTATGTCGATCGCCGGATAGACGCCGCGCTCGGCGAGGTGGCGGTTGAGGACGATATGGCCATCGAGGATCGAACGCGCGGAATCGACCACCGGGTCGTTGCCGTCGTCGCCGTCCGCCAGCACCGTGTAGATCGCGGTGATCGATCCGCCGGTGTGGACGTCGACGCCCGCGCGCTCGATCAGGTTCGGGAGCATGGCGATGGCGCTGGGCGGATAGCCGCGCGCCGACGCTGGCTCGCCGAGTGCGAGGCCGATCTCGCGACCGGCATGCGCGACGCGGGTCAGGGAATCCATGATGAGCAGGACCTTCTTGCCCTCGTCGCGGAACGCTTCGGCTATTGCATGCGCCCGTAGCGCACCGCGGATGCGGAGCACCGGCGAGTGGTTGGCGGGGACGGCGACGACCACCGAGCGCTTCCGCGCTTCGCCGGCAACCTTGGTCTCGAGGAAATCGGCGACCTCGCGCGAACGCTCGCCGATCAGGCCGATCACGATCACGTCGGCCTGCGCGGCGCGGACGATCATGCCGAGCAGCACCGACTTGCCGACGCCCGAGCCGGCCATGATGCCGACGCGCTGGCCCTGACCGATCGTCAGCAGGCCGTTGATCGCGCGCACGCCGACGTCGAGCGGTTCGAGCACGCGACCACGATCGAGCGGCGACTGGAGCTTGCCCGCGAGCGGCCAGCGCCCGGCGCCGCGGATCGGGCCAAGGCCGTCGATCGGCTTGCCGGCGCCATCGACGACGCGACCGAGCATGGCAGCCCCGACTTCGGCCTCCCCCGGCGCGCCAATCGGCTTGACCGGTGCGCGCGGAAGGAGGGCCGCGGCGCCGCCCAGGTTCATCATCAAGGTGCGACCGTTGCGGAAGCCGATGACCTCCGCCTCGACGCTCGCCGCACCTTCGCCGACTTGGCAGACGGTGCCGACCGGTAGGGTCAGGCCGACCGCTTCCATGAGCAGGCCGTCGAACGAGGCGAGGCGGCCGGAGACCTTTGGCTTGGCAACGAAATCGGCGTTGGAGAGGGTTTCGAGATAGTCGGCGGTGAAGCGGTTCAGCATTTGGGCACCGGCACGCGGTCGATCGCCTGCGCCAATTGATCCAGCCACAGTTCCGGACCGTCCTCGACGATCGTCGACGCGCTTTCGAGCACGAAGCTGCCGCGCGTAACGTTTGGGTCGCCGGCGGCGAAGATCGATTTCGGCAAGCGGCCTTCGAGCAGCGGTACATCGTCCGGGTGGACGCGGAGTAGCGCGGATTCGGCAGAGTCGGACAGAAGTTCGGCGGCGGTCTCGATCCGGCCGGCGAGCACGTCAGGCGCGATGCCGACTTCGCCGACGAGTTTCGAGACGAGGAAGAGCACCGTCTGGCGGAGCTGCGCCGCAACGCGGTCGCGGTCGATCCGGTCGTTGCCGAGCGCGCTGGCGAGATCGCCGAGCAGCGCGCCGTCGCGTGCAGCCGTCTCCTGTGCGGCCGCTGCCGCAGCGGCAAGGCCCTCTGCGTAACCGGCAGCATGCGCGTCGGCGAGCGGATCGATGAACGACGATTCGCTGACCGGATCGAGCGGATCCCAGCCGGCGGTCGGGTTCACGTCCTTGTCGGCCGGGCTGAAGTGGCGCGGCGTACTCGGCTCTGAAGAAAAGTTCGGAGACGCGAAGTTGGTCGGACGCACCGTCGCACGCTCGCGGATATCCGCTGCGGCGAACCCGGATGGTGGTGCGAATGCGCTCGCCAAGACGTGCGCGGTCGTCGTGTGACGCGACGCGAAGCCCGCGGTGAAGCCGTTAGACATAATCGTCTTCCCCCCCGCCCATCTGGATCGTGCCGTCCTTGGCCAGCCCGCGCGCGATCGCGATCATCGCCTTTTGCGCTTCGAGCACCTCGGCGAGCTTCATCGGTCCACGCGCTTCCATCTCGTCGCGGATGCCGTCGGCGGCGCGCGCCGACATGCAGCCGAGGAAACGGTTGCGGATGCTTTCGTCGACGCCCTTGAGCGACTTAGTCAGGATCTCGCTGTCGACGTTGCGGATCAGCGTACCCAGGTTCTTGTCGTCGAGTTCGAGCAGGTTATCGAAGACGAACATCGCCTCCTCGATCGCCTTGGCCACTTCGCGGTCGATCTTGAACAGTTTCGGCATGACGCGCTGTTCGGTCGCTTTGCGCGCGCCGGACAGAATCTTGGCGGCCTCGCGCGTGCCGCCCAGCGTGACGCCGGCAGCACCGGGTGCGGAGGCGGTGCGGTTGGCGAGCACGACCTTCAACGTCTCGACCGCCTCGGGCGTGATCGGTCCGAGCCGGGCGATGCGGTGGAGGATATCGGGCTGAACCGCGTCGGGCAGCAGCTCGAGCACCTGGCCGCCGATCGACGCGTCGAGATTGGCGATCAGCACCGCCGCGATCTGCGGATGCTCCTTCTCGATCATCGCGGCGATCTCGGTCGCGTCGAGCCAGTCGAGCAGTTCGAGTTCGCACGCGGCTTCCGGCGGGGTGATGCGCGCGAGCACGCTCTCCGCCTTTTCGGGGCCGAGCGCGCGGTTCATCACCGCCTCGATCTGCGGACGTGGGTCGAAACCGATCGCGGTGCGCTCGCGAGCGCGACCGACGAAATCGTCGAGCACGTCCTCGACTTCCTGCTCGGAGACATCGGCGACCTTGAACATCGCCGCGCCGAGCTGGCGCACCTCTTCGGGCTCCAGCTTCTGGAGGATGGCAGCGGCCTCTTCCTCGCCGACGAGCATCATCAGCACCGCGGCGCGTTCGACGCCGGTGTAGGTGCGGCCAATAGCACTGGGGCCGACTTCGCTCACTTCGCGTCGGCCTTGATCATGTCGCGAACGGCCAGTGCTGCGCGCGTCGGATTGTCGCGGGTGAAGCCGCGGACCGCACCGATCCGATCGTCATAGCCGCGCGTGTTCTCGAGCTGGTCGAGGCTGACGGGGGCTGCAACCGCCATGCCGTCGGCGTTCGCTGCGCCGATCGGCTGGCCAAGCGCGGGGCGCGTGCCGGCATCGTCGCGCTTCTTCATCAGCGCCTTGGCGATCGGGCGGACACCGAGCAGCAGGACCAGCAGCGCGATCAGGATCGCGGTCCCGTTGCGCGCGAGCACCGGCAGCCAGGCATTGTCGTACCACGCCGGGCCGCTGGTCGCGGTGGCGTCGGCGCCGGCGAACTTGCGGCTGATGACCGTGACGTTGTCGTTGCGCGCCTGGTCGAAGCCGACCGCGCTTTTCACGAGATCGCTGATCTGGTTGATCTCCATCGCGGTACGGCGGCCCTTTTCGGGATCGCGGAGTAGGACGGCGACCGAAAGACGCTTTACCCCGCCCGGCGTGGCGCGCGTGACCGACACTTCGCGGCCGAGGTCGTAGGCGCGCTGATACTGGTCGGACTGCTTCATCGCGTCGGGGGCAGGGCCACCGGCGACCGGCTGTGCGGCGGTACCCGGATTGCCTGTAGCGGGCTGTGGCGTCGACAGCGTACTCGCGGCAGGCGGCGTGTTGCTCAGTGCGCCCGGAATACCACCGGGCGCACCGGCGGCGCCGTCCTTCTGGTTGCCGGTCCAGTTGCCCGTCTCGGCGCGCAGCACGCCCTGCTTCTCGTAGCTTTCGCGCGTCGCCTGGCTCTCGTCGAGATTGACGTCGGCCTGCACCTCGGCGGTGAAATTGCCCGCGCCGACCAACGGCGTCAGCAGCGCGATCAGCTGCGTGCGATACTTGTCCTCGACGCGGCGCTGGATATCGATCCGCGCGTCGCTGGCCGCACCGGCGCCGTCGTTGCCGCCGGCCTTGGTAAGCAGCGCGCCCATCTGGTCGACGATCGTCACCGCCTCGGGCTTCATCCCCGGCACCGACGAGGCGACGAGGTTGATGATCGAGCTGACCTGCGCATCGCTCAGCGAGCGGCCGCCCTGGAGTTTCAGGATCACCGATGCCGACGGCGCAGCGTTGTCGCGGACGAACACGGAGGCTTCGGGCATCGCCAGATGCACGCGCGCCTCGGCGACCGCATCGATCTCCTCGATCGACTTCGCCATCTCGGACTCGCGTGCCTGGCGGAGACGTTCCCCTTCGACCGCGCGCGAAACGCCCATCGGCAGCTGGTCGAGGATCGCATACCCGCCCGGCGCTGCTTTCGGCAGGCCCTGGCCCGCGAGCAGCATCTTCGCACGGCTGTAATCGTCCTCGCCGACGGTCAGCGCGCCGGTGCCTTCGTCGATATGGCTCTTGATGTTGGCCGTCGTCAGCGCGGACGTGACCGCGGCCTTGTCGGAATCGGGCAGGCCGCTGAACAGCGTTTTCTGCGTCGGCGTCGACAGGCTCATCCATGCGAGCGCGGCGGCGGCGATGAGCCCGACCATCAGCGCCATCGGCAGCGAACGGCGGACCGCGGGCTGCGCGAACGCGCCCTTGATCTGCTGGAGGGGGTTGGCGAACCGTTCGGTCGCGCCGGATGTGGGGATGAGTGCGGTGCTCATGTCAGACCGGCATGCTCATGATATCCTTGTAGGCGGACAGCAGCTTGTTGCGGACCTGCAACGTCGCCTCGAACCCGACCGACGCCTGCTGGCGCGCGAGCATCACTTTGGCGATGTCGACCGTCTCGCCGCGCTCATAGCTTTCGCTGAGTTTGGCGGCCTGCGTCTGGCCGTCGTTGACGCTTTTCAGCGCTGTTTCCATCGTGTCGGCAAAGCTGGTCGGCTTGACCGTCTCGGTCGGCGCAACGTTCCCCGCGGCACCAGCGCGCGAGAGCGCCTGGTTGCGTTCGAGGATCTGCGAGCGCAGCGCCATCACGCGGTCGACGCTCATCGCGCCGCCGCCAATGCCTGAGACGCCGCTCATGCCGAAGCTGCCCAATTCTGTGCGCTGCCGATGTCGTCACCCTGCTCGCGCGCCTTGGCGAGGCGATAGCGCAGCGTGCGTTCGGAGATGCCGAGGCGCTTGGCGGTCTCGATCCGGCTGCCGTTGCACGCCTTGAGCGTCTCGCGGATTGCGGCGAACTCGCTCATCTGGACGATGTTGCCAAGGGTTTCGGGTTCAGCTGGCGTTGCGACTGGTGCGATCGGCGTCACCGAAGCGGTGCGCTGAAAGGTCATCGTCACCGGGCGGTCGAACACGATGTGGTTCGCCTCGATCGTGTCGCCGCCGCAGAACAGCAGCGCGCGCTGGATCACGTTCTCCAGCTCGCGGACGTTGCCCGGCCAGTCGTGCAGCATCAGCTGCTCGATCGCGGCGTGGCTCGGCCAGGGGATCACGTTGCGGTTGCCGGCGTGACGCAGGATCAGCGTCGCGGCGAGTGCGGGAATGTCCTGCGGGCGCTCGGCCAGCGACTTGGTCGCGAGCGGGAACACGGCGAGGCGGTAATAGAGATCGGCGCGGAACCGGCCGGCGGCGACTTCGGCATGGAGGTCGCGGTTGGCACAGGCGATCACGCGGACGTCGATCGGTTGCGGTACCGAGGCACCGAGCGGCACGACCTCGCGCTCCTGCAGCACACGGAGGAGCTTCGCCTGCAGCTGGAGTGGCATCTCTGCGATCTCGTCCAGCAGGATCGTGCCGCCGTTCGCTGCACGGAAGAACCCGTCGCCACCCGACGATGCGCCGGTGAACGCACCCTTCTGGTGACCGAACAGCAGCGCCTCGAGCATCGATTCGGGGAGCGCGGCGCAGTTGATCGCGATGAACGGCTTGTCTTTCCGCGCCGACCCGCTGTGGATGGCACGCGCGAGCACTTCCTTGCCGGTGCCGGTCGGGCCGTTGATCAGCACCGTGATGTCGGCGGCGGCAACGCGCTCCGCGAGGGCGAGCAGCGCGAGCGATTCGGGGTCGGCCGCGGTCGGCATGTCCGCGCCGCCGATCAGGGCGCGCGCAAAGCCGTTGCCGACCGCGGTGTCCTCTGCGGCAAAGCTGATCCGCGCTGGCGAACCGTCGCGCGAGGGGGTCACTTCACGACCTTCGCAACCGATCACCACGGTGCGCGCGGGGGCGGTGATGCCCTCGCCATCCGCGACCAGGAACAGATCGTTCGCACCAGGCTGCGCGGTCTCGAACGAGCCCACGCCGAACCCTTGCGCGCGCAACGACGAAACAAGCGCGTATTTCCGCGAAGTGACTGCGGCCGATGGAAAAATTGAACGCATTGAGTGCCCCCTGAACGATTCGGGGAATGCGGCACTGGTGGTAAACGCGCGGTTAAACCCTGCCGCCCCCGGCAGATTATTTCCGGGCGCGTCTCCGCGGGCACACTGGCGCGCGTTTGCGCGCACGATCGCGCGCGCGTGCTCCCGTACGGGCGCGTGCGAGGCCCGGCCCCGGCTGCATTTTTTCGCTTAAGTCCGTCCCGAACCGGCCGTTACCCACATTGACGGATCGGCACTTCGCCATGGGGGCGGCGCGGATCGTCGAAGATCACGGAGATTTCGCAATGACTGTCATCGGTACCAACATCTCGGCCATGCGCGCCACCAACGCGTCGACCAAGGCGTCGAACATGCTCGCCACGTCGATGGAGCGCCTGTCGACCGGCAAGAGCATCAACTCGGCCAAGGACAACGCAGCCGGCCTCGCGATCACGTCGTCGATGACGTCGCAGATCAAGGGCATGAACCAGGGCATCCGCAACGCCAACGACGGCATCTCGATGGCGCAGACCGCAGAAGGCGCGCTCGACGAGGTCAGCAACAATCTGCAGCGTATGCGCGAACTGGAAGTGCAGAAGACCAACGGCACGTATTCCGACAGCGACAAGGCAAATATCAAGTCCGAGCAGGACGCGCTCGCCAAGCAGATCACCAACGTATTAACGAACACTAAGTTCAATAACACTGCATTGTTCAAAGGGGCGCCTGCGGAGGTCACGGCTGTTGCCGCAACACCTGGAACTGCAGCAACTACCACAACTGCAGCAGTTGCAGGAACTGATGCAGTCGATGCTGTAGCGGTAGGGGGCGCATTTGTAGTTTCCATTCAGGCTGGTGCAAATAAGAGTGACGCAATAAAGCTTGATCTTGGCAGTGACCTTACTGCGGCATATCAGGGCGCGACTACGACGACGGCTGCAAAAGGCGGTATTGGGAATGTTGTCGTTTCGGGAGCTGCGGCTGCAACCTCGGGAACTATCCTCAACGATTACGACAACGCAATCGCGCTGGTATCGAACCGTCGCGCATCGCTTGGCGCTTCGCAGAACCAGCTGCAGTCGGCGGTCAACAACCTGACCTCGAACGCGACCAACCTGTCGGACGCCAAGAGCCGCATCGAAGATACCGACTTCTCGGCAGAGACCACCGCGCTCGCCAAGGCACAGATCCTGAGCCAGGCATCGACCGCGATGCTGAGCCAGGCGAACCAGAGCCAGCAGAGCGTGCTGAAGCTGCTGGGCTAATCCGGACCGGCACCGGCACCAGCCCCCCGCAGGGTGACGGTGCCGGTCGGACCCGCCTCGCTTCCCTGAAGCGCGAGCGGGAGAGACCCCGGTGGCGCAAGCTGCCGGGGTTTTTGCATGTTTGCGGGCGATCGAGGAAAGGCGTTGTCGTGGCCCCATAGCGCGCAGCTGGTCTGCTCGGGGAGAGCAGGCGTACACTGCCCTCTTTTGCGCGTGCCACCATCGGCGTCGCAGCATAGGTTGGTTGGGAAGAGCGATGACGGCATTGCACGGAAAGATCGCCCTGGTGATCGGCGGCACGCGCGGCATAGGAGCCGCGATCACGCGCCGCCTCGCTGCTGATGGCGCGTCGCTGGCGGTGATCTATCGATCGCGCGCGGATGATGCGCGACTGTTCGTTCACGGGATCGAGAACAGTGGGGGCGCGGTCTTCGCGGTTCAGGCCGATGTGAGCGATGCCACCGCGTTGCGCGCTGCGATCGACATGGTGATCGCGCGTTACGGCACGATCGATATCCTAGTGAACGTCGCGGGCATGTCTGAGAACGGCACGCTCGAGAGCTATGCCGACGATGCGTTTGACCGGGTGTTTGCGGTCAACGTGCGCGCGCCGTTCATTGCCGCGCAGCGGGCTGTAGCCGCGATGACCACCGGCGGACGTGTCATAACTATCGGCAGCATCGTCGCCGACCGCGCGCCCGGCGAGGGCGTTACGCTCTATGCCGCCAGCAAATCGGCGCTTGCTGGCATGACCCGGGGGCTGGCGCGCGATCTCGGACCACGTGGCATCACCGCAAACCTGGTGCAGCCGGGACCGGTCGACACCGAACGCAATCCTGCCGACGGCCCCAATGCGGAGGCGAACAAGGCGCCGCTTGCGATCCGTCGGCACGGCACGCCCGACGAGGTGGCCGGGCTGGTCGCCTATCTTGCATCGGACGAAGCGGGGTTCATCACGGGCGCGGTATATAACATCGACGGTGGTTGGAGCGCGTGAAGGGGCATGCTTTTAAGCTTTGCCCGTCAGTCGCTCTATAGCGCTCGGGCGAGTGCCTTCTTCAACTTCGCATGCGCCGACGCCTTGATCTGGCACACGCGCGCTGAGCCGACGCCGAAGACTTCGCCGATTTCCTCGAGGTTGAGTTCCTCGACATAATAGAGCTGGATCACCTGTGCTTCGCGTTCCGGCAAGGCGGTTATCGCGGCGATCAGGGCTTCGCGCATGTCGCTGTCGGCGAGCTGTTCGAATGCATCCGGAGTGTCGTCGGCGAACCATGGCAAATCGTCCGCGTACATGTCGTCGATCGAGTCGAAGCGGATCGCATCGGCGGTGACGTAGTCGGTGCGGAGTTTCTCGATCGTGACGCCGATGTGCTCTGCGATCATGTCTTCTCCGGGAGCCTTGCCCGTGCGGGCGGTGAGCGTCGAGATCGCCTCGGCATATTGGCGGCGGCGACGCATCGCGCCGCGCGTGCTCGTTGCCTGGCGGCGGAGTTCGTCGATCATGCTGCCGCGCAGGCGGGTGATGAGGTAGGTCTTGAACGGCATGCCGCGTTCGTCGAAATTCGCCGCGGCCGCGACCAGCGCGACCAGGCCGACCTGGATCAGATCCTCGACTTCGACGCTGCTGCTCATGCTGCCGTGGACGTGCCACGCGATCCGGCGGACCAGCGGGAGATGCTGCTTCACCAACTGGTCTGCGTCGCCGCCGGGGCGTTGATGCGGGCGGTAGGTGAGGGGCTGGCCTGCGAAGGGCTGGGCGTCCGCGAACGCGCCGCGCATCGGGAGCGCGCTCATGCGGCCAGCGCCTGTTGGGAAGCGCCGATGACGGCGACGACTTCGACGGCCTTCTCTTCGGGCACTTCGAAGAACGACATGACCGGCGTATCTGGCAGGCACGTCTTCACCAGCTTGCGGATCGCGATGCGGATGGTCGGCTGGACGACCAGCGCGAACGGTTTGGCCTCGGCGATCAGCGGTTCGGCGGCGCGTTGCAGCGCCTCGACGATGCGGCGGCCGAGATCGGGTTCGATGACGTGGCGGCGCGATTGATCGGCGCGCATCGCCTGGCCGAGCAGACCTTCCAATTGACCCTCCAACGTCATGACGCGCAGCGGCTCGCGCACGCCGCACAGTTTCTGGATGATGAGCGCGCCGAGCTCGGGACGGATCGTCTCGATGATCTCCTCGGCGTCCTGCGTACGCTGCGCGGCGACCGCGATCGCGCCGGCGATGCGACGGAATTCCTTGAGCGGGACGTTTTCCGCGAGCAGGCCTTTCAGCACCTGCGTCAGCGTCGTGATCGGCAGTGGTGCGAGGGCTGCGACCAGTTGCGCGGCGCGCTCCTTGAGACCGTCGAGCAGCGCCTGCACCTCGTCCTGGCCGAGCAACTCGGCCGCGTTCTGGCCAAGCATATGGTTGAGATGCGTCGCCATCACCGTGCCGGGATCGACCACGAGATAGCCGGCACCGGTCGCGGCATCGGCATCGCCTGCATCGACCCAGGTCGCGTCGAGCCCGAAGGTCGGATCCTTGACCTTCTTGCCGAACAGGTCGCCGAACGCCTGCCCCGTGTCGAGCGCGAGCATCTCGTCGGGCGACACCGTGTCCTCGCCGACGACGACGCCGTTGACCAGAATGCGGTAGACATAGGGCGCGAGGTTGATGTCGTCGCGGACGCGGACCTGCGGCACGACGAAGCCGAGTTCCTTCGACAGCTGGCGGCGGACACCGGTGATCCGCCCCATCAACGGCGAGCCGCGACGCTCGTCCGCGAGCGGCACCAGGCCGTAGCCGATGTCGAGATTGACCTGCATGCCGTCGGTGACTTCCTCCCAGCCGATCTTCGACTGGTCGATCGTCTCGACCGGGACGACGACGACGGGGGCGGGACGGCGCTCGATCTGGCGGAGCTTCCACGCGGCGAACCCGGCGATCGCCGCGGCGGGCAGGATCACCATGTGCGGCATGCCGGGCAGGATGCCGAGCAGCGCGAGGATGACCGCGACCGGCGTCCAAGTGCGTGGGCTACCGAACTGGCCGCCGATCTGGCCGGCGAGATCCTTGTCGGAGGTGACGCGCGTGACGATCGAGGCGGCGGCGATCGACAGCATCAGGCTCGGCAGCTGCGCGACGAGCGCGTCGC
>Ga0308164_10003475_pt1 | contig 14170 bp, 11 predicted proteins | sample PhyTR2_FD_201031 | JGI IMG/M metagenome (GOLD analysis project Ga0308164, IMG submission 201031) | Phyllosphere microbial communities from UC Gill Tract Community Farm, Albany, California, United States - DLSLT.R2 | ecosystem: Host-associated > Plants > Phyllosphere > Unclassified | place: USA... | reverse complement strand
CGTCCTCGACCCAGGCCCCAAGGCTGCGAACTACAGCCTGAGCTTCCGTTCGCCGGAGTAAAAAGCGGTACGCACAGCGCAATGGGCCGCACCGAAATGCAGCAGCGTCCAAGGGCATGACGCCCGAAATCCGACGACACTTTTATGACAATCCGCCCCTGAACCTCACCGTTTGCCATAAGAAAGCAGCTGTTCAGATTTTATCCAATTCAGCCTTTATCCAGTCATCGAGAGCGGGTATCATGCCCACCCTTTTTCATACTCTGGGTCCCGTCTGAATTGGCGCTGAAGCACTTTTCGGACCAGACCTCGTGATTCGGCCCCACAACAGGTCACCCTATGTCGGCGGTACGCATCGGCCCTTACACATTGCAAAACGGCTTGATTCTCGCCCCGATGGCGGGTGTCACCGACCAGCCCTTCCGCCAACTCTGTCGCCAGCTCGGCGCAGGCCTGGTGGTCTCGGAAATGGTCACCAGCGACATGAGCCTGTGGAACAGCCGCAAGTCGCGGTTGCGCATGATTCACGAAGGCGATCCCGAGCCACGCTCGGTACAGATCGCTGGCGGGGACCCGCAGATGCTTGCGGACGCAGCACGCGCCAACGTCGAACTCGGCGCGCAGATCATCGACATCAACATGGGTTGCCCGGCGAAAAAGGTCTGCAACAAGGCCGCCGGCTCGGCGCTGTTGAAAGATGAGCAGTTAGTGACCGAAATCCTGCACGCGGTAGTCGCGGCAGTCGAGGTACCGGTCACGCTGAAGATTCGCACCGGCTGGGACCGGGCGAACAAGAATGGTCTGACCGTCGCCAGAATTGCCGAACAAGCCGGCATTCAGGCATTGGCGGTGCACGGGCGAACCCGTGCCGATCTCTACACCGGTGAAGCCGAGTACGACACCATCGCCGCGATCAAGCAGGCGGTGTCCATCCCGGTGTTTGCCAACGGCGATATCGATTCACCGGAAAAGGCCCGCTACGTCCTCGACGCAACCGGCGCCGACGGGCTGTTGATTGGCCGGGCCGCCCAGGGGCGCCCATGGATTTTTCGCGAGATAGAACACTACCTGCAGACCGGGGAAAAACTTCCGGGCCTGCCCGTCGGTGAAGTGGAACGCATTCTGCTAGAGCATCTGGCTGCGCTTCACACGTTCTATGGCGACGTGATGGGCGTGCGAATCGCCCGCAAACACGTCGGCTGGTACCTCGCAACGTTGCCGGGCGCCAGGGAGTTTCGCGCCCTTTTCAACCGTTTGGATGATACAGAAGCACAGTGCGCCAACGTTCGGGAGTTCTTTTCCCAGCGCGATAAATCCCTCCCAGCAGGGAACGAAGAAGAGGTGGCCGCATGACGATGATGACTGAGACTTTAGTGAGTGGAACAACACCCGTGAGCGACAACGTCAATTTGAAACAACACCTCAATACGCCGAGCGAAGAGGGTCAGACCCTGCGCGGAAGCGTCGAGAAGGCGTTGCACAACTACTTCGCTCATCTGGAAGGTGCGGCCGTCACTGATGTCTACAACCTGGTGCTCTCGGAAGTCGAGGCGCCGTTGCTCGAGTGCGTGATGAACTACGTCAAGGGCAACCAGACCAAGGCCTCCGAGCTGCTGGGGCTGAATCGCGGCACCCTGCGCAAGAAACTCAAGCAGTACGACCTGCTGTAAGCATCCGAAAAACAAGCGACCTCACTTCAATGCGGTCGTTTTTTTTGCAAAATTCTTTTGCTTTTGATGGAAGTTGAGATGACCGACCAGACGACCCGCCTGCCGATCCGCCGCGCCTTGATCAGCGTATCCGACAAGACCGGCATCCTCGAATTCGCGCGTGAACTCCAAGCTCTCGGTGTCGAGATCCTCTCCACCGGCGGTACGTTCAAGCTGCTCAAGGACAACGGCGTTGCAGCGGTAGAAGTCGCCGACTACACCGGCTTTGCGGAAATGATGGACGGCCGGGTCAAGACACTGCACCCGAAAATCCACGGCGGCATCCTCGGCCGTCGCGGCATCGACGACGCCATCATGACCGAACACGGCATCAAGCCGATCGACCTGGTCGCGGTGAATCTCTACCCGTTCGAAGCGACCGTTTCCAAGCCGGGCTGCGACCTGCCGACGGCCATCGAGAACATCGATATCGGCGGCCCGACCATGGTTCGCTCTGCCGCTAAAAACCACAAAGACGTCGCCATCGTCGTCAACGCCAGCGATTACACGAACGTGCTGGAAAGCCTTAAGGCCGGCGGCCTGACCTACGCGCAGCGCTTTGACCTGATGCTCAAGGCATTCGAGCACACCGCCGCCTACGACGGCATGATCGCCAACTACCTGGGCAGCGTTGACCAGTCCGCTGAAACCCTGAGCACCGAAGGCCGCAGCGAATTCCCGCGCACCTTCAACAGCCAGTTCATCAAGGCGCAGGAAATGCGCTACGGCGAGAACCCGCACCAGAGCGCGGCGTTCTACGTTGAAGCCAGGCCTGCCGAAGTCGGCATCGCCACCGCGACCCAACTGCAAGGCAAAGAGCTTTCCTACAACAACGTCGCCGATACTGACGCGGCGCTTGAGTGCGTGAAGAGCTTCGTCAAGCCTGCCTGCGTGATCGTCAAACACGCCAACCCGTGCGGCGTTGCAGTAAGCCTGGATACAGAGGGCGGCATTCGTCAGGCCTACGAGCTGGCCTATGCCACCGACAGCGAATCGGCGTTCGGCGGCATCATCGCCTTCAACCGTGAACTGGATGCCGAGACGGCCAAGGCCATCGTTGAGCGTCAGTTCGTCGAAGTGATCATCGCCCCGAGCGTTAGCGCGCAAGCTCAGGCCATCATTGCCAGTAAAGCCAACGTGCGCCTGTTGACCAGCGGCCAGTGGGACGCAGAACGCGCGCCGGCCTGGGATTACAAGCGGGTCAACGGTGGCTTGCTGGTACAGAGCCGTGACATCGGCATGATCGGCGCCGACGACCTGAAAGTGGTCACCCAGCGCGCGCCTACCGAGCAGGAGATCCACGACCTGATCTTCGCCTGGAAGGTCGCCAAGTACGTGAAATCCAATGCCATCGTCTACGCCAAGAACCGCCAGACCATCGGCGTCGGCGCAGGCCAGATGAGCCGCGTGAACTCCGCGCGCATTGCTGCGATCAAGGCCGAACACGCCGGTTTGCAGGTGCAGGGCGCGGTCATGGCTTCCGATGCATTCTTCCCCTTCCGCGACGGCATCGACAACGCTGCCAAGGTCGGCATCACCGCGGTGATCCAGCCAGGCGGCTCGATGCGTGACGCCGAGGTGATTGCGGCAGCCGACGAAGCAGGTATCGCGATGGTATTCACCGGCATGCGCCATTTCAGGCACTGAGTGCAGCGGCAAGCATCAAGCTGCAAGCGGTAAGTAAAAGCAGAGTCGCGTCGCTTTACTCGCCCTTGCAGTCTTATTAATTCAGAGCAATGAGCCGTGATTAAGAGTTGTGCTATTCGCTTTTACTTGCCGCTTGTAGCTTGCAGCTTCTCCGAAGGAGTCTTTCTTTGAATATTTTAATCATTGGCAGCGGTGGCCGTGAACACGCCCTGGCCTGGAAGGTCGCGCAGGACGCTCGTGTCGAGAAAGTCTTCGTCGCCCCCGGCAATGCCGGCACTGCCACTGAAGCCAAGTGTGAAAACGTCGCGATCGACGTACTGGCGCTGGAGCAACTGGCTGACTTCGCCGAGAAGAACGTCGCGCTGACCATCGTCGGTCCGGAAGTGCCGCTGGTGGCCGGTGTCGTCGACCTGTTCCGCGCCCGTGGCCTGAAGTGCTTCGGCCCGACCAAAGGCGCCGCACAGCTGGAAGGCTCCAAGGCATTCACCAAGGACTTCTTGGCGCGCCACAACATTCCCTCTGCCGACTACCAGAACTTCACCGAAATCGAACCGGCGCTGGCGTACCTGCAAGAAAAAGGCGCACCGATTGTCATCAAGGCCGACGGCCTGGCGGCGGGCAAAGGCGTGATCGTCGCGATGACCCTCGCGGAAGCGGAAGACGCAGTGCGTGACATGCTGGCCGGGAATGCTTTCGGCGACGCCGGTTCGCGCGTGGTAATCGAGGAATTCCTCGACGGCGAAGAAGCCAGCTTCATCGTCATGGTCGACGGCAAGAACGTGCTGCCCATGGCAACCAGTCAGGACCACAAACGCGTCGGCGATGGCGACAGCGGTCCAAACACCGGCGGCATGGGTGCGTATTCCCCGGCCCCGGTGGTCACCGCCGAGGTTCACCAGCGCGTGATGGATCAGGTCATATGGCCGACCGTCAGGGGCATGGCCGCAGAGGGGAACATTTACACCGGTTTCCTCTATGCTGGTCTGATGATCGACAAGGCTGGCAACCCGAAAGTCATCGAATTCAACTGCCGCTTTGGCGATCCGGAAACCCAGCCTGTGATGCTGCGCCTGCAATCGAGCCTGGTATCGCTGGTCGAAGCCGCTCTGGCGCAAACACTGGATACGGTGGATGCTCAGTGGGACCCGCGTCCGAGTCTGGGAATCGTGCTGGCAGCCGGCGGTTACCCGGCCGACTACGCCAAGGGCGACCAGATTCAGGGGCTGGACGCTGCGGCCGCGTTGCCGGGCAAGGTGTTCCACGCTGGCACCGCGTTGCAGGATGGCCGTATCGTGACCTCCGGTGGTCGTGTGCTGTGCGCGACAGCGCTGGGCGACACCGTTGGCGACGCGCAGAAACAGGCGTACGAACTGGCTGCAAAGATTGACTGGAAAGGTTGTTTCTACCGCACGGACATCGGCTATCGCGCCATTGCCCGGGAACGCGGCGAAGATCTGGCGTGAGCCTGCGTCCGATCAGCGATTCCTCGTTGAGTCGCTGATCGGTCATCCGGTGCCCCAGAGTTAAACAGGCTTCATTCACGAAGGGATTTCGCCGTGCGCTGGCTCAGGATTGCCACTCGTTTGACCGTCACATTGCTGACTCTGCTCTGTATAACCTCGGCCGCTGCCGAGGTCAGTGCAGGCTGGTCAACCCTTGTCGACGATCAGGCTAACCTGAACCTCAGCGACGTTCGCTCCCCCCACTACGAATCCCAGTTCAGCCCTGTCGAACTCGACAAAGTGCGGGCGACCAACCGCGACTCCGCACTGTGGCTGCACTATCGCCTGCCCCCGACCACCCATGAACAACTGGTGCGAATCTTCGCCCCCGATCTGGCCACGGTCGACATGTACGTGCTCGACGGCGACAGCCTGATCGATCATTCGCGCTCGGGTAACCGAGTGCCGCGCGAAGCCCAACCCCTGCCGTCACTGGACTTTCTGCTGCCGGTGCCCCACAGCGACAAGACGCTCGACCTGTATCTGCGCCTCAAGTCCGAGCAGGAACTGCGCCCCAACATTACGTTGCAGTCCGCAGTCACCAGCGCCGCCGACGAGCGCCGACCACTGCTGCTCGGTCTGTTCTTCGGCTCGCTGGCCATGCTGATCGTGCAGAACATCACGCGCTTCGCCCAGTCCCGCTCAATCAGCAGCTTGTGGCTGGCAGCGTGCGAGGCGTTTCTGGGGTTGAGTGCGCTGTTGCTGCTCAACCTTCAGGCGCCCTGGCTGCCGCGCTGGCACTTGGAGCAGACGCCGAGCGCCCACCTCGCCCTGCTCCTCGCAGCCGCGACAGGGCTGATGTACACGTACTGCTTCTTCGTTCAGCGCGGGGTCGAGATGCTCAATCGGCTCCTGATGGGCGTGCTGCTGGTGGTCGGCTTTGGCGCGCTGCTGGTGCTGTTCGTTGAAACGCTGCCACTGAACATCATGACGTTCCTGCTGGTGGCACTGACCACGGTCAGCATCACCCTGGTGTCGATCTACCACCTGCAGAAGGGTTACTCGCCTGCCCGGCCATTCGTGATCGCCATGATCGCGTTCAATCTCGGCAACCTCGTGGTGCTGCCGGCCATGCTCTGGCTGACGAGCATTCCCGCGCAGACGCTGATCATCGGCGTGTTGGCGGTATTCTGCCTGTGCGGCCTGTTGATGAGCATCGCCCTGAGCGAGCGTCATCGCAGCATCACCGAAGACAACTTCAGCATCAGCCGCGAACTGGCGGCCAGCACCGCAGAGATCAACGCCAAGGCCGAGTTTCTGGCGAAGATCAGCCACGAGATTCGCACTCCCATGAACGGCGTTCTGGGGATGACCGAGCTGCTGCTGGGCACGCCGCTGTCGGTCAAACAGCGCGATTACGTGCAAACCATTCACAGCGCCGGCAACGAACTGCTCACCCTGATCAACGAAATCCTCGACATCACCAAACTGGAATCAGGGCAGATCGAGCTGGATGACGTGCAATTCGATCTCAACGCGATGATCGAGGACTGCCTGAGCATCTTCCGCGCCAAGGCCGAGCAGCAAAATGTCGAGCTGATCAGCTTCATTCAGCCCCAGGTGCCGCGTGTCATCAGTGGTGACCCGACGCGACTGCGGCAGACGCTGCTCAGCTTGCTGGAGAACGCCTTAAAGAAGACCGACGAGGGCGAGATCCTGTTGGTCGTCGCCCTCGACTCCCGCGGCGGCAAGCCACGCTTGCGCATTGCCGTCCAGGACAGTGGCACGCCGCTAACACCCAATGAACGCGACGCCCTGCTGCACGCCGAACTGCATAGCAAAAATTTCCTGGCCGCCAGCAAGGTCGGCGGTCACCTGGGGCTGGTCATCGCCCGCCAGCTCATCCTGTTGATGAGCGGCGAGTTCGGCATCCAGAGCGGCACCAATCAGGGCAGCACGCTGTGGCTGAGTCTGCCCCTTGATACGGAACGGCTGGAGCAGCCCCCCGCCGACCTGGACAGTCCGCTCAAAGGCGCGCGAGTTCTGGTGGTTGACGACAACGACACCTGCCGCAAGGTGCTGGTACAGCAGTGCAGCGCGTGGGGGCTTAACGTCAGCGCCGTGCCATCGGGCAAAGAGGCGCTGGCGCTGCTGCGCACCAAGGCGCACCTGCGCGACTACTTCGATATCGTCTTGCTCGACCAGAACATGCCCGGCATGACCGGCATGCAACTGGCCGCCAAGATCAAGGAAGACCCGAGCCTGAACCACGACATTCTGTTGATCATGCTCACGGGCATCAGCAATGCGCCGAGCAAGATCATCGCGCGCAATGCCGGGGTCAAACGCATCCTCGCCAAGCCGGTAGCCGGGTACACGCTGAAGACCACGCTGGCGGACGAGCTCAATCAGCGCAACAAAGGCAATGCGCCCTTCTCTGCAGTGCCCGGGGTGATCAGCGATATCGACGTGCCCAGCGACTTCCGTATTCTGGTCGCCGAGGACAACAGCATTTCCACCAAAGTCATTCGCGGCATGCTTGGCAAGCTCAACCTGCAGCCGGACACTGCCAGCAATGGCGAAGAAGCGCTGCTGGCGATGAAGACCCGGCGCTATGACCTGGTGCTGATGGACTGCGAAATGCCGATCCTTGACGGGTTCTCGGCGACTCAGCAGTTCCGCGCCTGGGAAACCGGCAACCAGCGCATACGCACCCCTGTGGTGGCGTTGACCGCGCACATTCTGGCGGAGCACAAGGATCGCGCTCGCCAGTCGGGCATGGACGGCCACATGTCCAAGCCGGTGGAGATGTCGCAGTTACGCGATCTGGTCGAATACTGGGTGGAGCAACGTGCGCGGGATGACGCGACCCGCGCCACCCGCGGCGAAGACCGTTATGAGCAAAACTGACCGCCAGGTATCCGTGACAGGCTGATAGACTTGGCGCCGTCCCAGTCTGCTGCCATGAGCTCAAACCATGCTTCACGTGCTGTTCAGCGTTTACCTGAAGATGCTGGTGCTCTATAGCCCGTTCTTCGTCCTGTCCTGCTTTATTTCCCTGAGCCGCGGTTACTCACGCAAGGAACGCCGACGCCTGGCGTGGAAGATTGCCTTCGCGACTCTGGTTTCCAGTGTCTTGCTGTACCTGTTCGGGCGGGTGATTTTCGGGGTTTTCGGCATCACCGCCGACGCTTTCAGAATCGGCGCCGGCAGTGTGCTGTTCATCTCCGCGCTGGCCATGGCCCAAGGCAAATCCGGCGTGCAGACCGACAACGTTCAGCAGGATGTCGCCATCGTGCCGCTGACCATCCCTATCACCGTCGGCCCCGGCACCATCGGCGCGCTGCTGGTCATGGGCGTGAGCCAGCCACACTGGGACGACAAACTCACCGCCATCGTCAGCATCGCGCTGGCCAGCCTGACGGTCGGCGTGGTGCTTTACCTCTCGAACAGCATCGAACGGGTTCTCGGCGATCAAGGCCTGCAGATCGTCAGCCGGTTGATGGGATTGTTCGTTTGCGCCTTGGCAGCGCAGATCATCTTCACTGGTATCAAGGGCTATCTGCTGACCTGACGACGCACGCTACAGCTCGGCAATGGCCTTTTTCGCGGCGTCGGTCAGGTAGCGACTGATCTTCTCCCTGTACGGCGCATAGCTCTGTTCGGTCAGTGAAAATGACGCCCCGTTGGTACGCACGATCATGTCCCCGGACAGCGTGTCCCAGAACAGCAGCCCCGGTTTCACCCCGCGAGTGGTCATCTGCAATCCGCACACCAGAATATCTACCGCCCCGGTGCCGCTCGCCCTGCACGGCACCACCTGGAAGCTCTCGGACTGCCCCGAGGAAAACCAGGAACTGAAGAACGTGTTGGCATGCTCGCTGCTCAGTAACGTATGAAGGGACCCCGCCATCAATGCGTGCAGCTCCGGCGACGTTGCCCTGCCGAAAGCGCTGGCGGGGAGATAACGCAAATCCCGCAAACGCCTGATCGTGACCATCCCGGGATCGATACTGCCGGTCAGCCTGCCGCCTTTTTGGTAAATAGTGCGCTGGTACTGTTCTATCCAGGGCTTCCAGTCGAGGATGTCGGCGCGCAGCTGCGCAGAAATTCCGGGCGCAAACGACACAAAATTCCGGCCCTGTAGCACGCTCTCGTCAGTGGACATCACCCGCCTCCTTCAGCGCACAGACCAGTCCCGATCGTCGGTCCTCCAGCGCCTGGCTGATTTTGGACCGCAACGGCGAGTACACGAGATCCATCAGCCGCAGCGAGTAGAACCTCAGCTCGACATTGCTGATGATATTCGCCGGTTGCAGGGGTTCGAACAGAAAGTCGTGTTTCAGCAACGAACAGTGGGTGAAGGTGATGAGGACCATCGACAGTTCGCCGTTGGCGTCCAAAAACCCCAGTTGCAGCACCACTTTCTGGCCGTCTTGCGCTTCGCGCGGAATGCCGACGGTAACCGGCTCGAGCGCCTCACTTGCCAAGCGCTCGATGGCAGGCTGATCCGGGTAACTCAGCAACGATTGCCAGGCCGTGGACTCTGCCGCAAACAACAGGTCAGCGGGGATGAACGCCGGCAGGGTCTTCTTAATCCATGCCCAGACTGAGCCGGGCCCTAACTCAGCGGCGGGGCAAGCCAATGCCTCGTGGGTTTTCAGCGCCCAGCCGAAGCGGTTGAACGCTGCCAGCCAGGTGTCGTTCCAGGCCGAAGTGGCCGTGAAGCGAGGGTGTTTTTTTGTTGCCGCCATCTGCATGTACAGAACGCAGTCGGCAGCGTCGCTTTTGCGCTGTGCCGAGCAGCCGCTGTGCGTGAACAACACGCAGCCGGCGCTGACTTGCGCTTCGATCATTCCCTGATGCATGGCACATCTCCATGGGAGAGGAGGCGACTCGCGCCCCCTCTGTAGCGTTCAGATGTCGAATTCATCGATCGCCGATTCAACGCTTTTGCTCAGGCGCTGCTGGATCCGTTTGCGCACCGATGCGTAGATCCGCGAGTTCAGCACCAAGTGGTCCTCGCCGCGGAAGGTCTCGACCTCGGTGCTGTTCCATTCCCAGAACAGCACGTTGGTGACGGCCGAGTCGGCGGAGAAGTTGACCGCGCCCATGGCCATATTGACGGTGCCGTCGGTGGACTCCATGCAGGCGCCGATGCGGAAGTTCGCGCCTTTATGGGTCCTGGTCTGACGCTCGAACATGCGCAGCGGTTTGTCCTGAGCCTTCAGCGCTTCAACGGCGTCAGCGGCGACTTTCAGCATGGCGAGGGAGGCAGGCCCGGGCAGCGCGGCGGCCGCAATGGCGGAACCGAGAATCTCCAGCCCGGCCTGCTCCATGCTGAAGCGTTGATGGCTGGAGCGATAACGGGAGTAGCTCCAGTTGGTCGAAATCCAGCCCATCGTCGCCAGCGCCTTGTTGAACCTGGCGTACCACTCCTGACTCTGGGTCTCCGGATTGAAATCTTTGTTGGCAGCCAGCGTGGCGAACAGGAGAGAGTCCATGACGTCTTCCTTGTTCTGCCGCGACACGCCTTCAGCGAAGGCCAGCAGGTTGCCGCCGGCGATTGCGGCCTGGCTCGGTTGTTCCAGCAGGCGCGGCACAGAGGCGTTCATAGCAGCGACGTGCTCGATCATCGAGTGGGTGCAGTCGGCCAGCTGGCAGTCGTTGATGAACGCACTGCGCTCGGCGATGGTCATGCTTGTTTCATGCTTCATTCGTTAATCCTTTAACTGATGGGGTGAGTCCGTCGTGGACACCTCCGAGATTAACGAACATTTGAAAGTGCGCCACCCTAGGGGCTGGACGCCTTACGGCCACGTTCGAGCAAGCTGTCCTACAGAGCGGCAGCGCACTCCCCTGAAGCGGGGAGACGCAAACTTGAGGGAAAGCACAGGGTTGCGAGAACAGCCGCCCATGACAACGGAAGCAGACGACAGGTGGTGTCGGCCGCCACCTGACGTTTTCCGCCGGGCAATGGCCCGGTTTCGCCGTCTACTCGCAGACACGGCTACGTCACTTATAAGACCGATCCCACAGCGCAAACCGCAGCGTCGCTCACGCCGGCTTGGCGCCATACCAGCGAGGTGTGTAGACCCACGACTGGCCATTGGCTCGCGGGAATACGCAGGTTAACGACGAGCCGATCAACACCATGGTGCGCATGTCGACTTGCTCCGGCGTCAGCTCACCAAGTGTGATGACCCGCAACGTCTGCGCCGGCCGTCCAATATCCCGCCCCAGGGTGACCGGGGTTTGCGGGCCACGATGCTGGCGCACGATTTCCAGGGCGCGCCCGAGCTGCCAGGGCCGGGAGCGCGAAATCGGGTTGTAGAACGCCAGGGCCAGATCGGCCTGACAGGCGAGATCCAGGCGCTTCTCGATGATCTCCCAGGGCTTGAGGTTGTCCGACAGGGACATCACGCAGAAGTCATGACCCAACGGCGCACCCGCCAGCGCGGCGGTTGCCAGCGAAGCCGACACGCCCGGCAGTATGTGCAAATCCACCCGGTGCCAGTCGGGATTGTCCGATTCGTGCAGCGCTTCCAGCACCGCTGCGGCCATGGCGAACACGCCGGGGTCACCCGAGGAAACCACCACCACCGACCGCCCTTCAGCGGCCAGCTCGAATGCATGGCGGGCGCGCAGCATTTCTTCGCGGTTGTCGGTGGAGTGCAGCACCTGGTCGGCACGGAAAGGCCCGGCCATGCGCACGTAAGTTTCGTAGCCCAGCACATCGTTGGCGCGCGCCAGCTCGGCTTTTACGGCGGGGATCATGAAGTCGGTAGCGCCCGGGCCGAGGCCGATGACTGCCAGCCGCCCACGTCCACAGCCGATCTGTGAAACATCCAAAGGCTGTGGCGCGACAGCGATGGCAACGCCCGCCGCTGGCGTCAGCGGTGGCAACAGTTGCGGCAATACCTGCTGGGTCATTTCGGCGGGCATACCGGCGGCGGTAAAACGCAACGGTACGCTGAGCGCGTCGGCTGCAGCGTGCAGCGCCGGATTGGCCATCTCGGCTTTGCTGGCCAGTAAACAGCCCAGCGCCTGCACGGCAATGCGCGACTCATGCAGCGCGTTTTTAACAGCCTCGGCGGGATCAGGCAGATCTCCGCTCACCGCCACCAACACATTGCGCGGGTAGATCAACAGCTCGTGGTCGCTAGGCTCGCGCTCGGCGTAACCGACGTGGATCGCCAGCTGCGCCTGATCATCTTCAGGCAACTGCGCCTGAGCCAACCACGGCGCCGCGCCCTCGACGCGCACGCTTTCGCCCGACAGCAAGTCGCTGACGAAGCGCTTGCCCAGCTCCAGATCGCCCAATGCATAGCCGGCGGGCGGATTGAGCAGGCAGGTGCCGAAGCGCAGCTCGCCACTGGTGGTGATGGCCGCTGCGGTGTTCAGTGCGGCAGCCATTTCCCGGGCCATGACGTTGACGCCACCCAGTCCGCCCAGCAGCGGCACGACTGCGCTGCCGTCTTCGGCGACGGCCAGGACCGGCGGCTCGACGCCCTTCTCCAACAGCACTGGCGCCAGCGAGCGAATGACGATGCCCGCTGCGCACAGCGCGATGATCGGCGTGTCTTGCTGATAAAGCTGACGCAGTGTCGCGCCAAACTCCAAGTAGCTACGGTCGCCGTCTTCCACACGTCCGGCCAGCCCGTAAATCAGCGCTTGGGGATACAGTTGCTGAATACGTCGCGCCGTCGCCAGCGCGCCTTTGCCGAGAATGACAATCGCCGGGGCCTTGATGTTGGTTGTGCCCATCAGCCTTGCCACCGTTCGCCGGGGACAATGATCAGCGAGAAATACGGCGACGACATTGGGTCGACCTCGGCCAGCGGAACGATCTTCTGGTTGGCCATGGTCGCGCGCTCGACGTACAGCGCGCGCTCAGCCAGACCGGTTTCCACCAGCACCTGACGCACTTTCGGGAGGTTGCGCCCCAGCTTCATGATCACCGCAGCGTCGGCATCCTGAAGCTTGCGTTTGAGTTCTTCGGCGGACAACACGCCAGAGAGCACCGACAGGCTCTGATTGCGGTACACCAGCGGTGCACCCAGCACCGACGCGCCGCCGAGCATCGAGCAGACACCGGGAATCACTTCCGCTTCGTAGCGATCGGCAAGACGGTCGTGCAGGTACATGTAAGAGCCATAGAACATCGGGTCGCCTTCGCAGATCACCGCCACGTCACGCCCGGCGTCCAGGTGCGCAGCCAGATCGGCGCTGCTGCGGTCGTAGAACTCGCTGATCACCTGCTCATAAGACATGTGAGAGGGCAGCGCCTCGGTGGTCACCGGGTACACCAGTGGCATGAGGGTCTGCGCCTGCTGCAAATGCCCTTCGATGATGCCGAACGCGTTGCCCTTCTTGCCCTTGGCGACGAAGTACGCGACCACCGGCGACTCGCGCAACAGGCGCAGCGCCTTGACGGTAATGAGTTCCGGATCACCCGGCCCCACGCCCAGGCCAATCAGTCGACCGCGTGGTGCCATCATTCGATCTCCGTGGCGAGTGAGTTGACCGCCGCCGCCGCCATGGCGCTGCCGCCACGGCGGCCCTGCATGATCACGTAAGGCACGCCGCGACTGTCGGCAGCCAGCATGTCCTTGGATTCAGCGGCGCCGACGAAGCCCACCGGAAAACCCAGGATCAGCGCAGGTTTCGGCGCGCCGGCATCGAGCATTTCCAGCAGATAGAACAGCGCGGTCGGCGCGTTGCCGATCACCACGACCGCGCCTTCCAGATGCGGGCGCCACAGCTCCAGCGCTGCAGCCGAGCGGGTGTTGCCCAGCTCCCGCGCCATCTCGGGCACACGCTCGTTCTTCAGGGTGCAGATCACCTGATTATTGGCGGGCAGGCGCGTGCGCGTGACCCCTTCGGCGACCATGTGTGCGTCACACAGGATCGGCGCGCCGGCGGCCAGTGCGCGGCGACCTGCCGTGCCTGCGCCGGGCGAATAGCGCAAGCCTTCGACCGCATCAACCATGCCGCAGGCATGAATCACCCGTACGGCGAGTTTTTCCAGGTCGGCCGGGATGGAATCGAGCCGGGCTTCGGCACGAATGATCGCGAAGGAGTTACGGTAGATCTCCTGGCCGTCGCGGATGTAATCAATCATGGGTGTTGCTCCGTGAGTCGGCGGTCAACAACGCGCCGACTGCTTCAATAGTGAGGTCACGTGCATGCAGATCGCCGAATCCGGACATGTCTGCATGACGAAAATAAAGGTCGTAACGACCGGGCGACGCTGCCAGCAGGGTCACCGGCATCACGTGCGCAGCGGCGCATGAGCGCGCGCAGCCGGACAGGTGCACCGCGCGGCTGATGCCGTTTTCTTGCAGCAATGCGGCCAGACGCAGCCCGTCG